>Ga0224723_1001099_pt1 | contig 17059 bp, 15 predicted proteins | sample Balambano_FR2_Me_FD_161647 | JGI IMG/M metagenome (GOLD analysis project Ga0224723, IMG submission 161647) | Freshwater sediment microbial communities from Lake Towuti, South Sulawesi, Indonesia - Balambano_FR2_MetaG | ecosystem: Environmental > Aquatic > Freshwater > Lake > Sediment | place...
CCACTGGTGGGATTCGCTCAAGGACTGGCGCAGGTGCCGACCGACTGGGTGCTGCTGTTGGCGTGCGACCTGCCGCGCTTGCAGGTGAGTGTGATTCAAACCTGGATGGCAGAACTGCCCCGCGTGCCCGATGCAACGATGGCGTTGCTTTACCGCAGTCCCAAAGCCTGGGATCCGCTGTGTGGTTTTTATCGTCGGCGCTGTCTGCCTGCGCTCAATCACTACATTTCCCAGGGGGGGCGATCGTTTCAGGGCTGGCTGGCAACCCAGCAGATTCAGGAACTGCCGTTAGTCAATAGCGGTATGTTGTTTAACTGCAACACGCCTGAGGATCTGGCAAAGCTCCGGCAGGAGGGCAGAGCTGATGAATCGTCATGAGAGCTGGATGCGCTGCCACAAATTGAACTTGTGGAAGTGCGTTAATCGTCGGTCACTTTACCCCGCATTGCCTTAATGTGGCTTCGCTTCGTTTTGCGCTCTAAGCGTTTCTTTTGAGAACTCAGCGTTGGCTTGCTGGGCTGACGCGGTTTGGGAACGGCGATCGATCGCTTGATCAGTTCTTGCAGTCGCTGTAAAGCCTCTTCGCGATTTTGCTCCTGGCTACGATGTTCCTGCGCTTTGATCACAATCACCCCTTCTTTGGTGATGCGCTGGTCATTGAGCTGCAACAATCGCGCTTTGTAGCGTTGGGGCAATGAGGATGCCAGGATATCAAACCGCAGGTGAATCGCGGTTGCGACCTTGTTGACGTTTTGCCCGCCTGCTCCTTGAGACCGCACGGCAGTCATCTCGATCTCATGTTCGGGAATCGTGACGGTGTGGGAAATTTGCAGCATCACTTTTTTAATGCGCTTCTTTGCAAACTTTAGCTGCTGGAGGACACAAATTCCTCATGCTATGGGTTAAAACTCGATCGATCGCCGGTAGCGCGCAACTGGAACTGGGATTGCCTCGCCCGCTGCCGCTGTGGCAGGAACTTTTCCTGATGAATTTCAGAAATTTGCAATTGATTAAAGCTTCCGTAAATTCCACAGGATAGCGTTGTTGAGGCTGATTCGTTTGGCTTAAGCTGCGGGTATTACAAGCAGCGCTCTGCCAGCGAGTGATTTCACTGCGCTGAGTGGGGCAACTGGGAAAGTCTACCGATCGTTTCAGCGCTTGTTAATTCAGGCATCGTTTCAGGGATCTGCCACTGCGCGACCGATAGACTGCGATCGTTCCAATTCCACAAGTTTTTGGGTGTGTCTGGGTTTGCGTCAGGCGATCGTCTGACGTTGCAGGAGGCTGCGACCGTCTGTGCTTCCGGTTGGATCAGCAGAAAACTTTTGCAGCTCGATCGCGTAATTTCCCGGATTAAGACTTGATATCTCTGAAATACTGAGTGACCCAAGTTAAAGCGCTGCGTTTGTAGCAATCAGTACATTTACGGTTCGCTTCTGATGAAAGCCGTGATTCCAAACTTCCAGCATCACCTGAACAGCTTGCCTGAAATTGAGCTACTGCTGTGCTGTGCGCGAACTTCGATCGATGCAGCGACGGCTGAGCGGATGCAGGTGCTGATTGCGGCAGGCATTGATTGGGATTTGCTACTGCAACATGCAGGTCGGCAGGGTGTGCTGAGTCTTTTACACAAGAGCTTGAGCTGTTCAGAGATAGTCAGTGTTCCAGAAGTAGCGCTGGAGCGGCTGACAGCATACGCTCGATCGCTTGCGGTGAAGAATCTCTTTTTGACGCGGGAGCTATTGAGAATTATCGAGTTGTTGAGGGAGCAGGGAATTCTTGCAATTCCCTTTAAGGGTCCGGTGTTGGCAAGGATGGCGTATGGTGATTTGACGCTGCGGGAGTTTTGTGACCTGGATATTCTGGTCGATCGCCAGCATTTCTTTGAGGCGAAGCGGTTGCTGCTGGCACAGGGGTATGAGCCTGCACGGGAGCCGTGGTTTTTGACGGAGGCGCAGGAAGCAGCGTTTATTCGCGACCAGGGTGAATATTCGCTGGTGAGCCGCGATCGACGGGTTTGGATTGATTTGCATCAGCGGCTGATTGCGGGCGATCTGTTTGTGCTAACGGGTGATTTTGAGTCGTTTGGCGATCGGCTTCAATTTCTAGAGATTTCAGGTCAAACGGTTCTCACCTTTCAACCCGAAGATTTGCTGCTGTATCTATGTATTCACGGTGCCAAAAGTCTCTGGGAGCGGCTGGGATGGGTTTGTGATGTGGCTGAACTGATCCGGGCTTATCCAAAGCTGAATTGGCAGCGAGTTTTGGAGGATGCTAAGTTCCTGGGGATCGAGAGAATGCTGTTTTTAGGACTGCTGTTGGCAAGCGATCACCTGAGTGCAACATTGCCAGTAGAAGTTGCCCAGAAAATTCAGTCTGATTTGACTTGCCAGTCTTTAGCAATGCAGGTTTGGCAGCGATTGACAGGAGAAACTAAGTGTCTAACAAAGGAATTTAATGTCGAGAAGTTTGTTTTCCATTGGAGAGCGATGAAGCGCTTTCAAGATAGGCTTCATTACGTCTTTAAGTGTTTCCTTCGTTACAGTTTAGTTCTTATTTGGAGAGTACTCAGACCCAGTTTGAAAGACCAGAGATTTTTGCTTTTGCCGCGATCACTCTATTTTCTTTACTTTCTTATTCGTCCTTTTCGAATAGCTGATGGATATAGGAAAGCCATTCAAGAGACAAATCAATAATGCTCCCTTTTCGAGGAGAGATAGAGAATCTTGAAAGATAGTAACGTCAACCAACAAGTGTTTCAAACATTCATCATTAACATCCTGATGGGGAAATCACTGCCTGTATATGGAAATGGAAGTAACATTTGGGACTGACTTTACGTAGGCGATCACTGCCGAGCATTAGATGTGGTAATTCACAAAGGTGAATTGGGTGAAACCTACAACATTGGTGGCAACAACGAAGTGAAAAATATTGATCTAGTGCAAATGCTTTGTGAATTAATGAATGAGCTAGTACCTGATTTGCCTGTGCGTCCGGCTCAAGAGCTGATTGCGTTTGTGAAAGACCGACTGGGACACGATTGGAGATATGCAATCGATGCTAGCAAAATCAAAACGGAATTGGGCTGGACTCCACAAGCAAACTTGGCAGAGGGATTACGACAGACTATTAAATGGTACTTAACTTACCGAACTCGGTGGCAACCCCTATTGTCAGAAGAGTACAAAGTGTACTATCAAAAGGTTTATCTATAAACGATTGAAGTTAGTTACTCATTCCTAGCCATTATCCTAATCAAATGAGCTTGAAGCAAAAAGCAATTAAAGGAATATTTTGACCTGTCACTCAAGATTGGGTGTATCAAGTGATCGCTTTATAGTTTTTGAAGTGCTCACTCAACTTTTAGCCCCAGAAACTTTTGATCTGGCTGCCTTAGCTAGTGTTTTCTTGGCATCATTGATTCAAGCTGATAGATAGCACGAAAAATACTTTGATAAGGTAGTGAGACAGAATTATTTACTAACTTCCAAGTTAACGTTCCACAAATATTATAATGTTAGCTCTACTTTCAAAGACCCTCTAAAAAATCTGGAGTAATCAGTATGCTTAGCTATCTCTCAAAAGTTTGGTATATTTTAGCGGGTTCAAGAAAGAATTTATTTTCTTTAATATCTATTTTCATTGCTTCATCTATCTTGGAATCTTTCGGCATTGGTCTTATAGGTCCATTTTTTGATTTGGCTTCTGCCCCAGAAAAAATATATGAAGTTGCTTTACTCAGATGGATTTATGAAATATTAGGTTTTAACAAGAGTGAGCAATTTATTCCAGTTATAGGTTTAGCAATTTGTTCTATTTTTATAATTAAATCAATATTCTATTACTGGGCTAAATTGTACATATTTAAATATAGTTTTGCGCAAAAGGGAATTTTATCTTTGAAGCTGTTAAATGCTTATCTAAAAGTACCATATACTTTTTATCTTAGTAGAGATACCGCTAGTCTAATTAATAATATTCTTACTGAAACTTACAAATTTTGTTATGGATGCATACTTCCCCTACTTAATGGAATTTCTAACTTTTTCGTAATTTCTGTTCTTATTGTCTTACTTGCTAGTGTAGACTCAACTCTTCTGACAATAATTTTAGCGGTATTGCTACCCACATTTTTATTTTTTTACTCTTTAAGAGGATCTGCTAAAAAATGGGGCAGAGAAATATCTGAATCGAATCATGCAATGATTCGCGTTATTAACCATGGTCTAGGAGGAATAAAGGAAACACGCGTTGTAGGTTGCGAATCACACTTCCTAGCTCAAATGGATACTGAAGCAAAGAAATTCGCGATTGCATCAACGCTGTATAACAGTTTTCAAACATTACCTCGCATTACACTTGAAACTATCATCGTTTTATTCCTAATTCTTTTCGTATCTATATACCAGCTTGTTTTTGGCAAGCAAGTAGAGGAACTGATTTCAGTTCTTAGCGTTTTTGCTATAGCTTCAATCCGAATGATACCCTCGGCTAGCCAAGCTATAAGTTCAATAACTGAACTTCAGAGCTCCAAATATGCCCTTGATATGCTCTATGCTGATTTAAAGATTGTAGAGCAACATTCAGAGCAACAAATTTTGAACGTTAAAGATTCTTCAATTTCAAATTTAACCTTCCAGTCCGCTTTGAGTCCTAATGAGGAAATAGACTTTACTCATCAAGTTGATTTGCAAAATATTACCTACCGTTATCCCGGCGTGTTAGAAGATTCAATTAAAGATATTTCTTTGACCTTTAAGAAAGGAGAGTCCATTGCGCTGGTGGGTAAATCTGGAGCAGGCAAAACAACTCTCGTTGATATTGTTCTTGGCTTGTTAGAACCTACAAAAGGTGATATTCAAGTTGATAAAGTCTCAGTATATAAAAACATACGGGCTTGGCAGAACCTCATTGGATACATTCCACAATCTATCTTTTTAATAGATGACACGATTGAAAAGAATATTGCTTTTGGTGTGCCTGAGCATCTAATTGATGCAGTTAAATTAGATCAAGCTGTTCAGTCTTCTCAATTAGCGGAACTTATTGAAGAATTACCTGATGGTATCCATACCTCCGTTGGTGAGAGAGGAGTTCGTTTATCAGGTGGTCAACGTCAGAGAATTGGAATCGCTAGGGCGTTATACCACGGAAGAGAAATCCTAGTTTTAGATGAGGCGACTTCAGCTTTAGATAATGAGACAGAAAAACTTGTGAATCAAGCAATTCAAGCTCTCTCTGGTATTAAAACAGTAATCATTATTGCTCACCGATTGAGTACTATACAGCATTGTGATAGGGTTTACCTTCTCGAGAAAGGCTCTATTGTGCGATCGGGATCTTATCAGGAAGTTGTCCCTAAATACCTCGAAGAAACAACAAAAAGTTCATGAATATCAATCAACCTGATTACCTGATGCGTCTCCTGAAAGCCTCGAAATTACGTACTCACTTCGGCGATTTGAGGCACTTATGTCAAGCAGCCGGATGTCCAAATTATTCTGTGGTTTATTAAGCGGAACTAATGAAGATCTTTGATTTCAAATGATTCTTACATTGATAGCTTTTGTTGGAAAAAATGCTTTTGTTTTTAACTTATTTCCCTGCAGTGAATGTCTAACATGAATAACTCCAAAGCAATTGTGACACTAGCGGTTGGCAAGAAATATTTGGACCAGTGGAGAAGGTTATGTCAATCCAACTGGCAGAAGTACGCAGATCAGCATGGGTATGATTTAATTTGTATTGATACACCACTTGATAACTCAGAACGTGCTCAAAAGCGTTCACCTGCATGGCAAAAATGTCTGGTCTTGAGTCAGGGTTTTTCTCAAAAATATGAGCGAATCGTTTGGATTGATTCCGATATTTTGATTAATTGTGAAAATGCTCCTTGTATTACAGCCGGTGTTCCGGTCGATGAAGTAGGAGCAGTTAACGAATGGGCAACTCCATCACCTGACCTCTATGCACTATCGATTGCCAGAAGGAATGAGTATTTCAAATTATCGGAGATCGATTATATTGACGATATTACTATAGAGAAATTTTACAAGAATTGCGGACTTTCCCCAAAAATAGATGGCACTGTACAAACAGGAGTTATGGTACTTTCCCCAAAGTATCATCGTCACATTTTGGAGAAAGTTTACTATGAGTATGAAGACAAAGGAGCTTCCAAATGGAATTATGAAATGCGCCCACTTTCGTGGGAACTTCTAGAGGCAAGATGTGTTCACTGGATTGATTATAGATTTAACTTGACTTGGTTAGACTATATATCGTTGCACTACCCATTTCTGTTAAAACCCAGTCCTAAACTAACACGGAAGATGCAAAGCAAGTTACACAGACTCTCATTACATCTTGGCATTTCTTTTCAAAACGAACTTAGGCGAGCTTGTGCCAATGTAGCTTTTATGAATAGCTTTTTCTTGCACTTTGCAGGCTCTAGTGCAGATCAAGTTTTGGTTGATACAACTACTACCTCCTGGAGAAACCTAAAAATTTAGTTCTATTCAGTTCACCAAACTCAATCCTCTTCTAAAATTGTTAAACCACATTAAAGTATTCTGGGAACTTAATATGAATGAGCCAAAAATTGTTTTTTTCTGTGAAGACATGTTTAGCAATCCATACTTGAAACTATTGTCAAATTCCTTGCGAGCTTTGGGAGTTCAAGTCAAAGAAAAATTTTGTAAAACAATCTTTTGGCAAATTGCCTTTGAAGAAGATAAACCTGATGTAATTCACTTACAAACTATACACTTCTTCTTCTTAGGAAAAAATTTCTTCCATCGCTTTCTTAAGTTTTTTTTATTTATCGCTCAAATTTTGCTTCTCAAACTATCAGGAATCAAGATCGTTTGGACTGTCCACGAATGGGCTGACAAATTCGAGAACGGAAAGCGTAATCTTTTACCTCTTCAATCTGCAATTCTTGGAAAAGTGATGGATGGCATTATTGTTCACTGTGAAAGTACGCGCGAAGATATTTATAAAAGTTTATTTATAAAAAATAACTACAAAGTCTTTGTCGTACCTCATGGTAATTACATTGGTTATTTCAAAAATACTATTACTACTGGAGAAGCTCGAGAACAGTTAGGCATTTCACCAGATAAAATAACATTCCTACTGTTTGGCACTATACATCGTGCAAAAGGTTTTTTAGAGGCAATTGACGCATTTAAAGAGATACATCAACAAGAACAGATTGTTTTGCTCGTTGCTGGCTTCGCTGCTGAAAAAGCGCTAGAACAGGAAATCTGGGACAAAACTCAGAACCAAGAAAATGTTTTGTTCATATCCAAACGTGTAAGTGATGATGAAATTCAAATTTATATGAATGCTTCTGACTGTGTCATATTTCCATACAAAGTCTTTACCACTTCTGGCGCAGTAATCTTAGCAATGTCGTTTGGCAAAGCTTGTATTGCTCCTCATGCTGGATACTTTGCTGATGTACTGAATGAAGCAGGAACGTTTTTTCACAAACCATCCGATCATTCCAGCCTGTTAAATTCTTTAAGTAAAGCTGTTGATGCTGCGGAGAATCTTTCTAATATGGGAAGATATAACCTGCATTTGACAGAGCAACATAGCTGGGAATATGTTGCAAAGGAAACTTTAAATGTTTATAGAGAATGTTTAGGTTGAGCTATCCATCACTATACACCTTGTACTTTACATTGAAACTTCAACCTCATGAAAAGATATCTCTACTTGTCTATTAGGATTTGACGTATGAACGTTTTGCTTCTAAGTGCTTTTGATACTGAGGGAGGAGCTTCTCGCTCAACTTATCGCCTCCATCAAGGACTACACAAGATTGGTATCCATTCAAAAATGCTGGTGCAGGAAAAATTTAGTAACGATACGACTGTAATAGCGCCTAAAACTCGGTTAGAACAAGGTATTGCAAAAGCAAGATTAACATTTGATGCTTATCCATTAAAGCAATATACCAGTCGTAGTGAAACATCATTTTCCCCACAGTGGCTTCCAGATACAACACTCAACCGCATATCGCAAATTAGCCCTGATTTAGTGAATTTGCACTGGATTAATGCAGCATTCATGCGCATCGAAACAATCTCCAAACTTAAACGCCCTCTCGTTTGGACACTACATGATATGTGGGCGTTTAGCGGTGGTTGTCATTACAATGAAACCTGTGATCGATACACGTCTTCCTGTGGTTCTTGCCCTCAGCTTGGCAGTCAAAAAGATACAGATTTATCTCACTGGGTGTGGAAACGTAAACTTAGAGCATGGCAAACTCTCGACCTGACTGTGGTTACACCTAGCAAGTGGTTATCTCAATGCGTTAAGGCTAGTTCCCTCCTCAAAAAGACTAGAGTTGAAGTAATTCCCTATGGTCTTGATACAGATATTTACAGACCGATCAATCAAAGTACTGCCCGAGAATTGCTGAATCTACCTCAAGACAAGCATCTAGTTCTTTTTGGTGCTCTGCAAGCTACCGGAGACAAACGTAAAGGATTTCATCTTTTACAACCCGCTCTCGTCGATTTGAGCCGAAATGGATGGGGCGACAAGATAGAGCTGGTCGTTTTGGGAGCATCTCGGTCGAATACTTCGCCTGAATTCGGATTTAAGTCTCATTACTTAGGGACATTAAAGGATGATCTCTCAATTTCACTAGTTTATGCAGCGGCTGATGTTTTTGTGGCACCCTCAGTTCAAGATAACTTACCTAACACAGTGTTAGAAGCAATTGCTTGTGGCACCCCCTGCGTTGCATTTAATACTGGTGGTATTCCGGATATGATCGAGCATCAAAGGAATGGTTATCTAGCAGAGCCTTTCAGAATTAGTGATTTAGCGCAGGGAATCGTTTGGGTATTAGAAGACGAAGAACGGTACGCTAGACTTGCACATCGTTCTCGTGAGAAAGCAGAACAAGAGTTTGTCTTAACTCTTCAAGCCAAACGGTACGAATCTTTATTTACTCAAATCTTAGCAAGTAAAGATAAAGGCTTTTAGATAAGAGGGAGGACAAATATTGAATCTTTGGAAAGTTAAACTCCTGTTCGCCAAGCTAGAGCCAATCGTTGTTGGCGTATTGCTATTGCATACCGCCAGCATAGCGCTTTCGCCAGCAGTTAGGTCAGCATTAAATGCTTTAAGTTATCCTCTCGTAATGTTGCTGATCCTTCTTTCCTGGAAAAAGGTTTTGTATACTGCCACAAAGGACATTTTTATCCTACTTTTAGTAGGAATTGCTGTAGCGTCAATATTTTGGTCGGCAGCTCCAGAATTCACTTCGGATGAAGTCAGGGCTTTAGTACGTTCTACTGCACTAGGAGTATTTATCGCCGCACGCTATAGCCCTACAGAACAAGCACGAATACTGGCATGTTGCTTAGGCTTGGCAGCAATTCTCAGCCTTCTCTCAGGTTTAGCTACATCTGGTGCCGGACAGCCTTGGAGAGGAATATTTACTTACAAAAACTTTTTGGCGGCTTATATGATTGTGGGTGCAGTTATTTTTATACTCACTTCACTTAATCGAAATCAAAAGCACTATTGGATTGGTTATTTCGGTGCTTGCTTAACGGTTCTTCTTCTTATACTAAGTCAAAGTAAAACCGGATATGGAGTATTTTGCGTTTTGCTATGTATGTTGCCAATACAAAAAATTATAAAGCAAGAATATAGATTACGAGTTGTAATATTTACTCTTTTCTTTCTTTTGATAGGAGGATCCCTTATTTTATTGATCGCTAATTTGGAGTTTATCTTAGTAGACGCTGCGGGCAAAGATTTAGAGTTTAATGGACGTTTACCAATATGGATTTTACTCTTCGAGAAAATATCTGAAAGTCCGCTACTAGGGTATGGATACGCAGGGTTTTGGACATCAAGCGAATCGCTATTTGTTTTAAGAAATACATGGGCTAGTAGTGCTGCGGATGCAGGTATACGTTTTAACTCTCATAATGGTTATATTGAAGTGGCTTTGCAACTTGGTTTAATTGGTCTTTCGCTATACATTTTCAGTTTCATTACCACTTTACTGAAGATTATTAATTTAATGCTTGCGAAATCTAAAAGCTTAGATTGCTTTTGGATGCTTCTAATATTAATTGCGATATTTTGTTCTAATTTTGCCGATCCTGTTGGAGCAGTTAACAATACAACCATGTGGAGCATCTTTGTATCTATTGCATTTACTGCTGCTCTTCAAACTAGTCGTCTCAGAAGAGCTAGGTTAATTTGTAAGGTATAGGTTTTTGTTGATTGATTGAATGGCTTGCTATCTTTTACAAGACTTACTCAAAAGTAGAAATTTATCCTAAATTCAAGGTCTAGCTATCTATCTGAAACCTGAGCAATTGAAGTGAGTAAAAAACAATGGCAATCTTTGAACATTTCCTCCTAACGCAATTTAACTTGAAAGTAAGACACAGTAGTCCATTAACTAGACTTGATCCAACTTGGCTTGAATCTAGATTTGAATTATTTGATCGATTTTGCTACCCATCAGTTCGTACTCAATCTGAGCAGAATTTTAAGTGGATTGTGTATTTTGACAGCCAGACTCCTATACTATTCAAAGACAAAATTGCTGAGTACGCTAACTGGAAAAATTTTATTCCTATCTACTTAGATGATGAACTAACCGATGAGGTAAATCGAAAGACTATTTTAAACCATTTCTCATCTGCCGCGAGCTACTTAATTACAACCCGAATCGATAATGATGATGCTATCTGCAAGAGTTACATCAAAGATATTCACCTCAATTTCGATGAGCAGGAGTTTAAGTTTATGAGTTTTATCAATGGACATGTACTTCACGTTGATGGGCGGCTTTATCGGTTCAGATACTTAAATAACCCTTTCATCAGCTTAATTGAAAGAATCGATCAGTCAGATGTAAGTAGTTTCAGAACTGTTCTGTGCGGACCTCATACTGAGTTATCAAAAATAGGTTCTATGAAGCAGATTCAGACTCCCTTTTCATGGCTTCAAATTATCCATGGCAAAAATGTGTCTAATAAGATTAGAGGATTAAGATGCCCTGCAAAAAATCTTCTTGATCAATACGAAATAGATTTAAGCTTTATTCCTAACAAGGAGTACTGGTTATCCTACTGCACTGACTGGTTGTTGAGTTTAGCTAACTATTCTGCACGAGAAACTTTTATCAATCTGTCTACTTTACTAAGTGTTGGGTACAAAAGATTGAGGTTGTTTAAATAAATACTTTCCTCAAACTTAAAAAAGCAATCTGTGGGCTGAGTAAAGATATGAAACATCTTAATAGAGAGATGCAACTCGTAATTAACAATGTGTAAACTTCAAATGAATTCTCAGCAACAGGCTCACAGCGATAGAGATCTAGCTTCAGTTGAGCTTCCTAAAATTTCCATCGTTGTGCCGAATTATAATGGTGGCTCAACAATATTAGCAACATTAAAAAGTTTAGTTGATCAGAACTACCCAGAACTAGAAATTGTTGTTGTAGATGGTGGCTCGACCGATAACAGCGTTGATATTATTCAGCAGTTTGAACCATATATCACTTGGTGGGTTAGCGAGAGAGACAATGGTCAATCACAAGCTATTAATAAAGGCATAAGCCAGTGTACTGGAGAAGTTATAAATTGGTTGTGTAGTGACGATTTGCTAGCACCAGGCGCATTGTATTTAGTAGGTAAAACCTTTTCCGAATCTCCACATCTGGATGTTTTGGTTGGGCGAGGAAGCATCTTCTTCAAGGGAGAGAATTCAGGACAACCTAAAAAGGAAATTAACTTCTGGATGACTTTGCTTGACCAGCTCTTTAAGATGAGGATTAGGAGTATCATCTACTCTGAAACTGACGAGCAATCGTATGTTAAAGCTCCTACCTTGAAGCAACTTGAGTTAATGTCCATCTATAATCCCATTGCTCAGCCTAGTTGTTTTTACAGGCGGAGGTTGCTGGATAGACCTCAACCCATCGACGAGAGCTATCACTACGCTATGGATACTGAGCTATGGAATTATTTTCGTTCTCGTGGTGCTCAGTGGAAGTGTATTGATGATGTGTTGAGCGTTACAATTCAGGACGGACAAAACAAAACTAGCACTGGTGGTTATAAAGTCACTCTTGAACTCGAACGGATTTATAAAACCTATAACAGCGATTGGATTCCACTAACTTTTTGGCACCGAAGATTTCGATATCCTCTTGAACGTTTTTTAGCATCACACACAAATCGATTGTGGTTGTATCTTATTGGCCCTATTTGGATTGGTATAACACTAATGCTGGCTCCGTTCTACGGACTTAATCGAGTTTGGGTAATGAGATGGAAACGCTGGGTTTAATTGTTTATACAATTTTCACTAGATTTTTTAAGAATTATGATGACAGTACTGCTGAAAAATCTAGCTACTTCTTTCATTCCGTTGCGGTATCATCTACCGCTTAAGTTCGCATGGAGAAATTTGACTCATCAGTTAGAGCCTGAAATTTTTTGGTTAGAAAAGCTAGTAAAGAATGGTGAACGAGGAATTGATGTAGGGGCAAATGAAGGAATCTATAGCTACGTACTCTCTCATCTGTGTGAGACTGTTGAAGCATTTGAGCCTCAAATATTAAGCAGCTTATCGCTTCTTTCCTACAGTATTTTCAACAAGCACAAAATAAGCGTTCATCCTGTTGCACTGTCTGACTCTCAAAACTTATCAATATTACATATTCCTATTCTCTCAAAGCAAGTTTTGTATAGCAGAGCTAGCTTAGAAGAACCATTCGATAAACATTGCTCTGTTCCCGTGTCGGTGCAAAGACTGGACGACTACATTTCCTTTGTCAAAGTTGATGTTGAAGGTCATGAGCTATCCGTAGTTCGAGGTGGGCGCGAAACCATTCAAAGAAATCAACCAATCTTGTTGATTGAGATCGAGAAGAGATGGTTAAAAGAAGGCGCAATGGAGATCATCTTTGAAGAAGTAATCAACATGGGTTACGAAGGTTTCTTTTTAGATAAAACCGAGTGGATATCTATTCAAAGCTTTCTGTATGAAAAACATCAGGAACCGTTTTTATCAGAGGTTATTTATTCAGGAAAACAATCTGTCTTGAAAGGAGAAAAATATATCAACAATTTCTTGTTTGTTCCAAAGGGTTCTGAAGCCTTGAAAATCCTTCGTTCTTGAGGAAGTTAGTAGTGAAACAGTTGTTCATATCGTGGGTTCCTTTTCAACGGCGATCACTCTCAATGCAGCCTTATTTTGAGTACGAGCTAAGATTTCTCTCACTCTCATTCAAGAAAAAGCTCTTGCGCCCTGTCGAGTATGTCGTCAAAGCCTGGAAAACGCTTAATCCGTTAATCCATCATCATCCTCACATCATTTGGATTCAACTTCCACCAACTTTACTTCTTCATTTAGCTCATCTTTATAAAGCTATTTTCGATCACGATGCGTTAATTGTGGCAGACGCACACAATGCTACATTCCGTTACCCCTGGATCAATATTCCCCTGACTAAAACTCTGTTGAATCGCTCTGAAGTAATTATTGTCCATAACGATTGGGTTAAAGAACAAGCTTTGTCTCTAGGACTAGATCCAGATCGTTTATTCGTCTTAGAAGATCCTCCAGCAGCCCTTAAAAAGGATGTCGCCGTCGTCTCAAAGGGCTTTAAGCATCCTTGGGTTGTCTTTCCTTGCTCATTTAATCATGACGAACCCATTCAAACGGTGATTGAAGCAGCACGATTAGCACCAGAAATCACCTTCGTTCTGACTGGAAATACAGCTCGTGCAAAAGGAATTCACGACTTAAGTAATTTGCCTGACAACGTAAAACTAACTGGTTTTCTACCTGAGCAAGAGTTTGACAATTTACTCTGGAAAACAGACGCAGTTTTAGGTTTAACAAAACTAGAAGGGATACAGCTCAGTGTTGCCAACGAAGCATTAGGACTGGGAAAGCCAATGATTTTGTCGAATACAGAAACCCTAAAAAAATTGTTCTACAAAGGTGCTGTTTACGTTGATACGTCAAGTTCTGATTCAATTGCAGAAGGTTGCCGACAAGCTTTAACCCAAGCAGAGAAGCTTACTCAAGAAACACAGGAATTAAGGATAGAAAGAGAGGAAAGCTGGAAAGAGCAAGCGAGCTATCTTAATAAACTGATTAGTCAGCAATAACTAACTTGAGCAGTTAATTGAAACGGTTACGTCTTTAGAGCCAAAATAAGAGCTGAGAAGCAGTCTAATCAATCTGCTTCAAAGTTTAACAGTTGAAGTCAAGCAGTGAACGAAAACTCTATTATTCTCTATTTGATGTTTAATCTCTAAAATCTACACTTCTGTATGTAGGTTGAATAATTGAACGGTTTTAGTTCCTGATACGGAAGATTTTCCTTGTATATAAAGACAGTATTCATTTATTGTATTTTGGGAGTCATGGAGTTGTGAGCAAACTCGATAAAGTCCTCATTATGGTGGAAAACCTCCCTGTTCCCTTCGATCGTCGGGTATGGATGGAAGCAACTACTTTACAGAAGGCTGGATATCAAGTTTCAGTTATCTCCCCTACAGGTAATGGATTTGATCAAGACTACGAAGTTATCGAAGGAATTCACATTTATCGTCATCCCCTCCCGCCAGAAGAAAGTTCAGTTGTTGGTTATCTACGTGAGTATAGTTGGGCAGTGAGCTGGCAGTTTCGCCTAGCACGTAAAGTATGGAAGGAACAGGGATTTGACATCGTACACATATGCAATCCGCCTGATTTGTTATTTCTGGTCGCGGGTTGGTTTAAGTTCCTAAAAGGAGTCAAAGTTATTTTTGATCATCATGATTTGGCTCCAGAAATGTATATCGCTAAATATAATCGGAAAGATATTTTCTATCACGGATTGCGCCTGGTGGAACGGCTCACCTATGCCACAGCCGATTTAGTCATTTCGACCAATGAATCGCATCGGAAAGTTGCACTGACTCGTGGCGGCAAGAAAAGCAGCCAGGTTTTTATTGTTCGCAGCGCCCCTGACCTTTCCAGGTTTTACCCTTTTCCTGTCAACCCCCGCTACCGCAACAATCGAGCTTACCTGGTTGGATACATGGGTGTCATGGGAGAACCCGAAGGCATTGACTATTTGCTGAGAGCGATTCGCTACATTACCCGTGATAGGCAACGGCACGACATTCATTTCATGCTCATCGGTCACGGTCCGGCTGCTGAAAAGCTCAAGGTCTTATCGGTTGAACTGGGGATTAGGGAGTTTGTTGAATTTACGGGTTTTCAGAAAGGAGACGAACTGTTGGAGCGGCTTTCAAGCTGTGATGTCTGCGTTGAGCCTTCCCCCACATCTGCTTACAACGAGAATTGCACGATGAACAAAATTCTCGAATATATGGCATTGGGCAAACCCATTGTGCAGTTTGAACTTCGAGAAGGCAGACGATCGGCTGGGGATGCGTCTCTCTATGCCACACCGAATGATGAAATCGAGTTTGCTGACAAAATTTTAGAGTTACTGAGTTCTCCTGAGAAAAGGGAACAGATGGGAACTGAAGGTCAGCGCCGTATGAAAGAGATGCTGGAGTGGCGGCACCAAGCACCAAAACTTTTAGAAGCGTATGCGACAATTCGATAGACTTTTAAGATTGTTGCTCACCCAACGACGTTCTCATCGACGGCGTTCTAGTCTATAAAGGTCGCTTAAGCGTTTCCTGTTTTTGCTTAAGCGTTGTTAATGAATGAGCGGATAAACAGCGGTTTTCTTTGACCGATCGCCGCTTTTGCTGATTAAAACCCCAAAAATCACTGTCGATCGATAAGGAACGTTTAAGCGTTTGGGCAAACGCTTAAGCAAAACCCGCATTAGTGAAAGCGAAAAGGCAAAACGCTTTCACAAAACCCGCAAACGTTTTCTCAACCGCCTCAAATCTCGTGGCTGCTCCGAGAATTTACAGACGCGATCGTCGTGCTCCAGTATTTTTCGGAAAAACTACTCAAGCTGCTACCTGCCAGCGCCGTTTAGCCTGTGAGCTGTTAAATGTTTACTCAGGAGCACCTACATGTCTCGCAGAAAAAAAAGTTCCAAAGTGCTAGACCGAGCAGAGCGGCGAGCCGCAGGGATGCGATCGATCAGCCCCAACCTTGATGTCGGTAGCGGACTCACCATTCAGGCATACAGCACCCTGATCAACGACGTGCGCGATAAACTCTCTGACTACAACACTGCGCTTTCTCTCGTGGATAAAACCTATAACGCTATCCTGGAAGCCGAGCAGACGCTCAGTGATTTCTCAGAACATATTCTCCTGGGCGTTGCCATCAAATATGGCAAAAGCAGCGACGAGTATGAGATGGCAGGCGGCACCCGCAAATTCGAGCGTCGGGGTCAGGTGCGCGGCATTGTCTCAGAGAGCGAATTTTAGCCGTTGAGCAGCACAAAGCCAATCATCGGGGCAAAACCTCTGTTAAAGATTTTGCCTCGAAAGGTTCATCTCTTTGAAGATCACCCTGGTGGTTTGCCAACTTGGAGATGTCATCCCATCCGTTACACAAAATGAAATGCCCTGGTGCGATCGTTTACTCTAATTGATGCAAATGATGCAGCAGCTTAAGTCATCAGCGTGGATCGATCGCCTACTTTGCAAAGCTTGATTAATTTAATTAACATGTTCAAAATCGCGTCATGATTCAATCCAGAGCAATTGAGAAAACTGCCATTCTGGCAACTTTTTTGAAATTACTTGTTTATTCTTAGAGCTGAATGATGCAATCTATCTTGTCTTTTACGGAGTCTTCTCACGATTGATGCGCGTGTTCTTCTCTAAAAGACTTTATAGACTGGCGAGCATCGCTAGAAATTTGAGGTTTAAGGAGATTTCTTTATGGCTTTCTTGCCAGGAACGAATGGGGTTGATAACCTGACCGGCACTGCTCAAGATGATATTATTCTGGGTCGCGCGGGTGACGATAGCCTGTTTGGCAGAGGAGGCGCAGACTTGCTCCTGGGAGAGGAAGGCAACGATCGCCTGTATGGAGAAGATGGCAACGATCAGCTCATTGG
>Ga0224723_1001100_pt1 | contig 17053 bp, 15 predicted proteins | sample Balambano_FR2_Me_FD_161647 | JGI IMG/M metagenome (GOLD analysis project Ga0224723, IMG submission 161647) | Freshwater sediment microbial communities from Lake Towuti, South Sulawesi, Indonesia - Balambano_FR2_MetaG | ecosystem: Environmental > Aquatic > Freshwater > Lake > Sediment | place...
CCATCCAGTTCGCACAGCAGGTAGGCATTCATACCCTCGTGAAGCCGGGTGGTTACAGGGCTGTTCAGTACTTGGTCACAATATTCAATTGTTTTGGCTGCGGCTTCTTTTTCAAAAAATTCCATGCCCGAAGGCGTGATGCCCGCCACGAAAATAGCTGCAATGGCTTTGCATGCTTCTTCGTTGCTGACAAAGGGAATCATCATCAGCACATTTTTTTGTGGAAAACCTCTGAGTTTAAAAACAATTTTGGTGATGATGCCCAGCGTACCCTCGCTGCCACACATCAATTGGGTAAGGTTATAGCCTGTGGAGTTTTTCAGCACGTTGGCAGCCGTCCAGATTAATTCACCTGTAGGCAGCACTACTTCCATGTTCAGCACATAGTCGCGCGTAACGCCATACTTCACGGCCTTGGGGCCGCCCGAGTTGTTGGCCAGGTTACCGCCCAAGAAGCAGGAGCCGCGGCTCGCGGGGTCGGGCGGATAGAACAATCCCTTTTCCCTTACAGCATTTTGAAACACTTCGGTGATCACACCCGGTTCAACCGTGGCTTGCAGGTTCAACTCATCGATGTGGATGATTTTATCAAAGCGCTCCATGGAAAGCACCACGCCATGATGAGTGGGTAAGGCGCCCCCGCTCAGTCCCGTGCCGGCACCACGAGGTGTTACCGGTACTTTGTGCTGATGGCATATCGTCATCAGTGCGCTTACTTCGGCAGTGGTGCCCGGCCGCACCACAATGGCGGGCATAAAAAAATAGTCTTCGGTTTTATCGTGGGCGTAATCTTCTTTTTGTGCCGCATGGGTAAGCACGTGATCGGCACCCACGATGGCTGCAAATTGTTCAACGATCTCATTTGCTATGCTGACTTCTGCTGTCATTTCTTTACTTAATGCCATGGAAAGTTTACCTTTGATACGTGTCGGTACAACATTGTTTCAACTTCAAAGTTACGCAAAAGCTTGTATCGCGTTTCGTGCTGTTTACCCTAGTTTTTACCGTGATGGCCTGCGGGGCCTCGCGCAAAGCAAAAGTGCGCGCCAGGCAGGTAGAAACAGTTATCAATACGGCCCGCATGTTTACGGGCACGCCATACAAATACGGAGGCACTACGCGGGCGGGTATGGATTGTTCCGGACTTACCATCAACGCATTTCGCGCCATCAACCTGTCACTTCCCCGCCAGGCTGAGGAGCAATCGCAAGTAGGAGAGAAAGTAAAGATGAACCAGTTAATACCGGGCGACCTGGTTTTTTTCGCCACCGGTAAGAAGAGGCGAGAAGTGACGCATGTAGGTATCGTTACAGAAGTAAAGAGTAAAGACAACATTAAGTTTATCCACGCCTCAACATCTTTGGGCGTGGTGGAAACCAACCTTTTTTCGGATTATTACCTCAAGCGCTTTCGCGGAGGCAGACGGGTGATCGAGTAAATTTTACTTTGTATCTTTTTCAACAAGAAGTTCCGTGACTAACGCAATCCAATAATGAATTCTTCTCGCAGAAAGTTTTTGAAGTCGGGTGCTTCCCTGGCCGGCCTGCCGCTCATTCCTTCTTTGGCTTTGGCAGAACCAGCTGCCGAGTTTCCGGTGGTTGTTTCTACCTGGAACAACCGCAAAGCCAACGAGGCGGCCTGGAAAATTTTGCAATCAAATGGTTACGCTCTCGATGCCGTGGAGCAAGGGGCCCGGGTGCCGGAAGCCGATCCGAAAGACAACTCGGTGGGCTTCGGGGGCTTACCCGATCGCGAGGGCGCTGTTACCCTTGATGCGTGCATTATGAATGAAAAAAGCGACTGCGGGGCGGTGGTGTTTGTGCAAGGCTATAAGCACGTCATCTCGCTCGCTCGCCTGGTAATGGAAAAAACGCCACACGTGTTACTGGCGGGAAAAGGTGCCCAACAGTTTGCCGAAGCGCAGGGCTTTAAGCGTGAAAACCTGCTCACGAAAGAGGCGGAAGCTGCGTGGCGTGCATGGCTGAAGGAATCAAAGTATTCGCCCAACATGAATGTGTTTAAGCTGGGCAACCATGATACCATCGGCATACTGGCGCTCGACCGCCAGCAACGGCTGTGCGGAGCGTGCAGCACCAGCGGCATGGCCTACAAAATGCACGGCCGTGTGGGCGATTCGCCCATCGTAGGTGCCGGCTTGTTTGTAGATGGCGAAGTGGGCGCGGCCACCGCGACAGGCGTGGGCAAAGAAATGATCCGCATTGCGGGTAGTCACACAATCGTGGAACTGATGCGCCACGGCCGCTCAACGCAGCAAGCATGCGAAGAGGCTATTGCGCGTGTGGTTAAAAAGAATGGAGACGAGCGCGCCAAAAAGTTGAGTGTGGCCTTCCTGGCGCTGAGCAAAGAAGGTGAAGTAGGTTCGTTCTCCACCGTTGGTAATTTTGAATACGTGCTCACCACGGCCAGCCGGCAACACCTTTTGATCAAATCAAAAAGTTATTTTGAATAGCGATGCCCATACGCGTTACGCTGGAAGTAGTAGTGTATAATATCGAAGGTGCCTTGCGTGCGCAGGAGGGCGGAGCCGACCGTATAGAACTTTGCGATAACCCTGGCGAGGGCGGCACCACGCCCTCGTTTGGAACCCTGGAAACGCTGCGACAAAATATCAACATCGACCTGTTCGTGATGATTCGCCCCCGTGGAGGCGACTTTGTGTATTCCAATTACGAGTTTCATGCTATGAAGCGCGACATCTGGCAGGGCATGCGCTGTAGTGCCGATGGCGTTGTGCTGGGAATCCTGAACCCGGATGGCACCCTCGATAAAAAACGCTGTAAAGAGCTGATCGATCGGGCGCGTCCCATGAAGGTAACCTGCCATCGCGCCTTTGATCTCGCGCGCGATCCGGCCGAGGCATTGGAAGATTGTATCGAGGCAGGCTTTGATCGAATCCTTACTTCCGGAGGTCATAGCAAAGCTATTCAAGGCATAGACGTATTGCGAAAGTTGCAACAGCAGGCCGCGGGCCGTATCAGCCTGATGGCAGGTTCGGGAGTAGATACATCCAACGCGCATCAACTCATTTCGGAGACCGGAATCAGCGAGCTTCATTTTTCGGCTGCCGCCTTTCGCGACAGCGCGATGCAGTACCGCAACCCAAACCTGCGTCAGATGGGCGCTACCGATGTGCAGGATAAAGTCAGGTCGGTAGATGCTGGCCTGGTTCGCAAGATGCGAGAACTGGTAGACCGGCAGCAGTTGTGAAGCAAACTTTGCACCCGTTGGTGGCCCATTCGTGGCCGCGGGCTGGCATGTTCTTTTTCAAGTGGCTAACGCGTAGATTTACCTGAACAGAAATCAGAGTACCATGTCGAGAAAAGCTGTCTTTGTTACGTTCCCCATTTTATTGTTGGTTGCTGTTTATTTCCTGGGCCCGGCCCCGAGCCCGCCTGCCTGGAGCACGGCATTTCCCGAAGTGCCGGCAGCGCCCGATGCACTGGAGCGATACGTTGCGAACAACGAGGCCCGCCACAAACTCAAGCATGACAACGAGGCGCGCATCGTTTGGGCCGACTCCATGCGCAACAAAACTCCCTACAGTGTGGTATACCTGCACGGCTTCTCGGCCAGCCAGGAGGAGGGCGACCCCATCCACACCGATTTTGCGAGAACCTTTGGTTGTAATTTGTATCTCGCGCGACTGGCCGACCATGGCATAGATACTACCGAGCAGTTGTTGTACTTCACCACCGACCGCTTTTGGGAGAGTACCAAAGAGGCGCTCGCCATCGGCTTGGCGTTGGGTGAGAAAGTGATTGTGATGAGCACATCCACGGGGGGCACTACCGCGCTGGTGCTGGCAGCCGAGTTTCCCGATAAAGTGCATGCCCTCATCAACCTGTCGCCCAACATAGCCATCAACAATCCCACCGCTTGGTTGCTGAACAATCCGTGGGGCCTGCACATTGCACGTATGGTAATTGGCGACAAGTACCAAAGCATTGCCTACGATTCTGCGCGCCAACCCTACTGGAATGGCCGGTACCGGTTAGAAGCGCTAACGCAACTACAGGAAATGGTGGAGACCAAAATGAACCGCGAAACTTTTGCCAAAGTGCGGTGCCCGGTCCTTACCCTGTACTATTATAAAAATGAAGAGGAGCAGGATCCCACCGTAAAAGTAAGTGCCATGCTCACCATGCATGAGCAACTGGGCACACCGGCAGATTTGAAGGAGGCGATTGCCGTGCCCAACGCAGGCGCTCATGTGATTGGTTCGCACCTGGTATCGAAAGACCTGGAAACGGTGAGAAATGCGTGTATACGCTTTGCGGAGCAGAAGTTGGGGATGAAGAGAATTTGAAGTTTTTTCGATCATTGACTTGCGTACACACAACGCAGTTTTCAATTCAGTTGAGGCGGCCAAGACCGCACAGAACGGTTAGATGCCTGATCCGGCTTTCGTATACTCCATCAGCAAGTGCTTGCCGACCAATATATTTATCGAGTTGCTGAGTTCGAATATTTCGCGATAAACCAGTGCATGCTCCGGGTCGTGGCGCAGTTGCCTCGACAAATTTCTTCGGCTGAAGTAATAGATGAGTGGATAGAAAATCATGAGCAGCCACGAGGTTGAACTGGCCGGTGAGGGATAGATTTTTTTTATCCGCAGCCCATTGAGGGCCGCCAGCGTGCGCAAGCGCAACACTCCACTGATAAACAGCTTGCTAAAGTAGCCGCGGTCAGTTTCTTGCCACCGGGTGTAGGCATTTAGTTCGTTCGGTGCCGGGGTGGAATAGTGCTCGCTCTCCATCAGAAATTGCGAAAACCGGCTGCGCAGTGATGATGAATTGGGCGTGGTGAGCAGCAGCGTGCCTCCGGGGCGCAGCGCGCGGGCAGCCTCTTTAAAAAAATGAAACTGATCAGGAAGGTGTTCAATGGTTTCGCCCAGAATCACATAGTCGGCACACCCATCGGCTATGGGCCACGGCTGCTGCAGGTCAACAAAACTGCATGTGCCCTTCGCAAACTGGTTTTGCTCAGGAAATAGATCGTACAACTGCACGTGTGCACCGACATTCTCGAACAAGCTGGCCATGTAGCCGCTGCCTGCCGACAGGTCGATCACCGACTTGCCGGCCAGCACTGCGGCATTACGCTTTACATAGCCTTGAAAAAAGCTGACGGCATTTTCGCGCGAGTGCGGCACTGGCGGTGTTGAGCTCATGTATTTTTGACGAGGTGCATGCGGGCAGCCTCCAGGTCTTCGGGTGTGTCGATGCCCAGCGTTTCAAGTTGTGTTTCAGCCACTTTTATGCGGTAGCCGTTTTCCAGCCAACGCAATTGCTCCAGCGACTCCGATGTTTCGAGCGGGGATGGGGCCAGCGCAGTGATTTCGGCCAACACCTCGGCACGGTAGCCATACATGCCAATGTGCTTAAAAAACACTTGGTAACGCAGCCACTCGCCCATCTCCTTCATACGCACGTGCGGTACCGGGCTTCGGCTGAAGTATAGTGCATAACCGTTAGCGGCCACCACGGCTTTCACAACGTTGGGATTGTTGAGGTGCTCGTGCTTCTCAATTTTTTTTACCAGCGTGGCCAGCGCTGCCCCGCTGGCAAGCAATTCGATCACTAAGTTGATTTGCGCGGGGTCGATAAACGGTTCGTCACCTTGTATATTCACCACACCGTCATACTTTTCATGTTGTTGCTGAAGTGCTTCAAAGCAGCGGTCGGTGCCGCTCAGGTGGTGCTGGCCGGTCATACATACGTCAGCGCCCGCATTTTGCAGGTGATCGAAAATTTTTTCGTGATCGGTGGCCACCACCACCCGGGCCAGGCCGGTACATTTTTTTGCCTGGCCGTAAACCCACTCTATCATAGCCTTGCCGGCAAGGTCGGCCAGCGGCTTGGCAGGGAAGCGCGTGGAGGCGTACCGTGCGGGAATAACGCCTAATACCTTCATATTTTTCTAACCCTCAGGGTTACGCCCTCGGTGCCCAGCACCTCTACCGGTTCCCCTTTGTCGATAAACTCTCCGCGCGTAAACGCATCGTACATTTGCTGATCGATCATCACTTTACCGCTGGGGCGCAAAATTGTGTAAGCCGTGCCGCGCTTACCGACAAGCATTGGGGCAGTGGCATTTACGGTATAACCCTCGCTGCTGTTCTGCGTATCGGTGAGGGCAATACGCTTAAAGGCTTTTGAGTCGGCCAGTCGGGCACCGCCAAAAAACAAGAGCAACAGTCCGCCACTAATCCCGCCAAGGGCTGCAAATAACGCCACCACAATATCGCCCATTGGTACAAAATCGAAATTGAAAAAATCGTTGTTGAGCATGATGAGCACCAGCGAGGTAACAGTGAGGATGATACCGGAGATACCCGCTATGCCAAATCCGGGAATGATAAACACCTCGGCCAGCAGCAGCAGAATACCGACAAAGAGAGCTATTATCTCCCAGTAGGCGGCCAGACCGTTGAGGTAGTAGGGCACCAGGTAGAGCACCAGCGCAGCGATGGCGGCAATCAGCGGAAAACCGATTCCGGGTGTTTGCAATTCGAAGTAGATGCCCCCAATGATGATTAAGATGAGAATGCCACTGATAAAGGGATTGAGAAAAATAGCGATGATTTTTTCCGTGGCGCTCAGTTTAAAGCGGTCGAGGTTGTAGTTCATTACCTTGTTGCGTTGCAGTATATCTTCAATCGATTCTACTTTTGCTTCACAGAACCCGTTTTCAATGGCCTCGCTGGTGGTGAAAGTGATAACCTTTCCTGCCTGCTTCACGCTGTCAATCACGATGGTTTCGTCAACCATCCCTTCGGCAATGCGCGGGTCGCGCCCGTTCTCTTCGGCTGTGGAACGCATAATAGAGCGCATGTACGATTGATATTTATCGGGTGCAGCTTCGCCACCGGCACCGTTTACAACGGTAGCTGCACCTATGCTGGCTCCGGGCGACATGTAGATGCTGTCGCACGCAATTGCGATCAGCGCTCCGGCCGAAGCGGCATCGGAGTTGATGAAAACCCACAGGGGCTGCTTCACGGCCATGAGCATGTCCACCGTTTCTTTGGCATCGGTAAGCACACCGCCATACGTGTCCATATCGATGATAATATAGTCAGCCTGCGTTTTCTCAGCGTGTTCCAGGGCCAGTTTTACGTAGCGTGTGGTGCGCGGATCGATCTCCGCGCGAATCTCCATCACCATGACGTTGGGTTGGCTTTTTTGCGCCAAAGCGAATGAGCCGGTGAGGCAGAAGAGTATAAGAAGGCCCTTTTTCATCTATCAAATTTGTTCTAAAGTTAGCAAGACTTGGAGTAATTGTGCGTTGATGTTTGGCTTTGTTTATATGAAGAACGCCAGAGAAATAGTAACTTTTCGCACTGATTTATCTGTATGCTTCAGCTCATTTTTTTAGCTGCACTTTCCATGGACCCTGCCGACTCACTGCGGCTGGAAACCGTCAACGGAAAAACTTTTGTCATCCACCAGGTAGGTGAAAAAGAAACGCTTTATGGTTTGTCAAAGCGATATGGCGCTACCATTACCTCGATACTGGAGTTTAACCCCACGGCCGATGCAGGCCTGGAAGTGGGGCAGCTGATGAAGATTCCGTACACACCGCGCACGCGCACACCTGCTAACGGCTCTTTTGTTATTCACAGGGTAGCGGCTAAAGAGACGTTATACTCCATTGCGCGCGTATACGGAGTGTCGGTAGACGATCTTCAAAAATGGAATAAACTTACCAGCCAGGCGCTGGCTGAGGGGCAGGAATTAACCATCAAGCGGGGAGCCGGTAGCGCTGAACAAAAGGTGCCGGAAAAGTCAACTACAGGTGCCCATGTGGTAACTCAGGGTGAAACGTTATATTCCATCGCCCGGCTATATGGCCTGGGTGTGCAGCAACTTCAGGAAATGAACAATTTGGCTGCGGCCGATCTGCGCGTGGGGCAGGTGTTGAAAGTAAAACCGGACGACAACAGGCCGGCAGTAATTGCCAGGCCTGCTGCCAAAGACGATGTTGTGGTGAGGCCTGCGGAGATACGCGAGCCGGCCATAAACATTTCGGAAGGTATGGTGGGCTCAGACGAGGTGCGCGAGAGTGGACTGGCCGAGTTAATAGAAGGCACCGAGGGCAACCGCAAGTACCTGGCGTTGCACCGCACCGCCAAAGAGGGCACAATCATGAAAGTGCGCAACGAACTTAATAACCGCGAGGTGTTCGTGCGTGTGGCGGGCCCGTTGCCCAACACGGGCGTAAACGATAAGCTGGTGATTAAGATTTCGCGCTCGGCCTACGACCGGCTGGCAGCCATCGACCCAAAATTCAGGGTAGAAGTTACCTACTATAAGTAAGACGTGGCACGGTACGTTATTTTCGGTATAGCCTTTTTTTACTTCGGTGCACAGTCCATGGCGCAAAACCTGGTGCAAAACGGAAGCTTCGAAAGCTACTTTCGCTGCCCGAGCACTTTCAGCACCAAACCGCAAGACTTCACGCTGCCCGGCTGGCGCTCGGCCAACCGCGGCACACCCGACCACTTTCACCAATGCAGCTGGGGCGACAACGATGTGCCTTTTAACTGGGCCGGTCAGACCAATGCCCACTCGGGTGCAGGCTTTGCCGGTATCTATTGCTGGAGTAATGGTGGCGGCAATTATCGCGAATACATCGCGGCCGATCTGGAAGTGCCGCTGGTGGCTGGCATTCGCTACCGCGTAGAGTTTTTTTACAAAGTGTCGTCTTATTCGGTCTACTGTATCGATCGCGTGGGAGCCTGGCTAACGGATTCGCTGCCCGATATTCAGTCGGACAGGGTGATCAAAATCGATAATGCCCTGGTAAGCGTGTCGCGCCCCGACATTTCGTTTGAGTGGAGCCGCGCGGTGTTTGATGTTACCGCGCGCGGGGGCGAGAACACCATTGTGATCGGAAACTTCTCAGACGATGCGTCAACCCTTTACCGAAAAATAGATGAACGCAAAGGCAAGAGTGCCATGCTCACCAGCAGCGCCTACTTGTTTATTGATGACGTGAGCGTAGTGCCGCTCGACCCCATGCCAGTGCCGGTGCTGACGGCTGCCAAGATAGACACCCTGATATGGAATGAAGATCGCCCCATTATTGCAGACGAGACTTACATCTTGAAAAACATTCAGTTCGAATTCGACAGCTACAAATTGATGGCCGACAGTTTCTCGGAGTTGGATAAGCTGGCCCGCCTGCTGCTGGATCAGCCCGAGTGGCGTGTGGAGTTGGCCGGTCATACAGACGATCAGGGTTCGGACGCGTACAACATGGAGCTGTCTCAAAATCGCGCCCGCACGGTAAGCGCTTACCTGGCAGGCAGAGGTGTGGGGGCAGGCAGGCTCAGTGCCGTGGGCTACGGAAAAAAATTTCCTATCATTCCCAGCGCTGAAGAATTTGCCCGCAGCCTAAACCGAAGGGTGGAGGTGAAGTTTTTGAGATAGTATGGTGCCCCGATTTACCCTGCGGGGCCCGCGCGAAGGCCTGCGGCAGTTCTTAGATGAGAAAGTTGTATTATATAACCGCGCAGCATTTATCAGCCACGACCCGGTGTCTATTCCGCATCGGTTTAGCCGCCCTGCCGACATTGAAATCGCTGGTTTCTTCGCAGCTATTTTTGCCTGGGGCCAGCGTGTTACGGTCATCAATAAAACCAACGAGCTGCTTGCGCTGATGGAGCATGCACCTTACGACTTTCTGTTGCATCACACGGAGAAAGACTTAAAGCGTTTTCTGTCGTTCCGGCATCGCACGTTTAATGCCACCGATGCCCTGTATACCATTTCTTTTTTAGCACACCACTTCCGCAGGCACGGCAGCCTGGAAGTTGCCTTTCCCGTAGCACCTGCCGATGAGCACGTGGAAGAAGCGCTGGTGAACTTTCAAAAGTATTTTTTCAGCTTACCCCACGCGCCCGGTCGAACGCGCAAACATATTCCGACCCCGGAGAGAAAATCCGCTTGCAAGCGCCTGAATATGTTTTTGCGATGGATGGTGCGAAGCGATCGGCAAGGTGTTGACTTCGGGCTTTGGAAGAGCATTTCGCCTGCACAGCTTATTTGCCCCTGCGATGTGCACGTTGAACGCGTGGCGCGTAAATTACGACTCATCACCAGAAAGGGTACAGGCTGGCAGACCGCCCTCGAACTGACCCGAAACTTGAAATTGTTAGACGCCCGCGACCCCGTAAAGTACGACTTTGCGCTGTTTGGCCTGGGTATAGTAGAAAAGTTGCAGGCCCGATGATAAGCGAGGCCGGGGCCCTACTGAATTACCCCTGAACCAATCAGTTCATCGTCCAGGTACCAGGCAGCAAACTGGCCGGGTGTAACGCCACGTTGGGGCTTGCTGAAAATGAGGTATAGCCCGTTTTCTTTCTGATAGAGTGTGCATGGCTCCAGTGGCTGCCGGTAGCGTATGCGCACCTGGTAAGCCATGGATTTACCGATGGCCAACGCACAATCAGGCCGCACCCAGTGCGTATCGGCAAGGGGAATAAACAAACCCTTTCGATACAAACCCGGGTGGTCATCGCCCATTCCAGTGTAAATAATGTTGTTGGTGGTATCGGTTCCGATCACGAACAAAGGCTTTTCAAACCCACCGATGTTTAGCCCCCTGCGTTGCCCGATGGTGTAGAAATGCGCCCCTGAGTGCTCGCCCACCACCTCGCCCATATCAGGGGTAAACCTGTAAGGTTGCGTGATTTTATCCAGATCATCTTCTGAAAAGCCATTGTTGAATGTTTCGGCATCCGGCATTAACTCCACTACCTTACCTTTTTTCTGCTCCAGTCGTTGCTGTAAAAAATCGGGCAGGTGCACTTTGCCTACGAAGCACAATCCTTGCGAATCTTTTTTTTCTGCAGTGGCCAGCCCGGCCCGCTTGGCAATGGCGCGAACCTCAGGTTTCAACAACTCGCCTACCGGGAACAAAGCGCGCGACAACTGCTCCTGGGTAAGCTGGCACAAAAAATAGCTTTGATCTTTGTTGGGGTCTTTGCCTGCCAGCAGCCGATACACCGTTTTTCCGTTTGCCAATACGGTTTCTGCCCTGCGTGCATAGTGGCCCGTGGCTACATTGTCGGCCCCCAGTTTCAGCGCTGCCCGTAGAAAAATATCGAACTTGATTTCGCGGTTGCACAGCACATCGGGGTTAGGTGTGCGCCCGGCCTGGTACTCGGCAAACATATAATTGACGATGCGCTCCTTGTATTCCTCGCTTAGGTCGATCGCCTGAAAAGGAATGCCCAAGTGCTGGGCTACAATCATCGCATCGTTGCTGTCGTCAAGCCAGGGGCACTCATTGCTGATGGTGACGGTGTCGTCATGCCAGTTTTTCATGAACATACCGATTACCTCATGGCCCTGCTGTTGCAGCAGGTATGCGGCCACACTGGAATCTACCCCACCCGATAATCCAACCACTACGCGCTTTTTCATGACCCCATGAAACGTCATCTCACGCTAATAGAACTCGGCCGCGGCCGTGCCTTGCTCTTGCAGCAGCCGGCTGGTTAACGCGTTGAAATCCTCAACAAATTCCTCATAGTATGCTCCGGTTCCTGGCCCGCTAAAACCGGTGTGAATGTGTTTTACCTTGCCGTCTTTGCCCACGAAAATGGTGGTGGGGAACGCGAGCACACGATTGAGTGCGGGCAGCGTTTCGGATGCTTTGGTTTTATCACTCACGCCCGCAATAACAAAATCGTAGGGTACCATCAGTTTAGCTTTCATGTGTTGCACGCGCTGGCTGGCGTAAGTAAAATCGGGTTTGCGCTCGTAGGCCAGGCCGAGAATTTCCACACCGCGATCTTTGTTTTTGTTGTACCACGCAGACAGAAATTTGGTCTCGTCCATGCAATTGGGGCACCAGGTGCCAAATATCTGCAGAATAACTACTTTGTTTCTGAACCGGCTGTCGGTTAAGCGGACGGTGTCGCCTTTCAAATCCGGAAAACCAAAATTTAACGTTTCATAACCGGGTTTGAGATAGGTGAGTGACTCTGCCGGGGGCATTGTTGCGCTGTCGTTTTTTTGAGCGCGCCATTTCTCGTAGCCGCTCTTGCCGGAGAAGAATTCGCCTTGCAACGAATCACCATTTTTTACAGCGGAAAAAACGAACGCATGGTTTCCATCGAAAGCACTGAGCCACATTTTGTTGTCAACCACGTTGCCTTCAAGGTAACGGTAATCGCCCGTTGGGGTTAAGAAGGTGCCGGTTATTTTGTTTTCGTTTTGTGTGAAGACACCTACCGCGGGGTATCTGTCGTTCTGAGTATAGAACTCAACCTGGTACTTTCCACTAAAGTCGGTTGTGGCAGGGGCGGGCTTTGCAAACCGATGGGTTTCGCCATATACCGCGCTGAAAGGCAGATTGCCCGTTGGTGCATAGTTTTTGATAAATGTTCCTGAAAGCTGACTGCCGTCAATCCGTGCGGCCAGGGTTGCATCGAAAATATGCAGCGGTATTTTTACCGAGTCGCCTTGCACGATCACCTCGTCCAGCAAAATTTTCTCATCGGCATTGCGAATGTAAGCCTGGTATTGGTCGCCATTCTTTGCCACCTCCAGTTGAAACGGCAGTTGCAAGCCCTGCATGTCGATGTTGCAGCGCCAGGTGCCCACTTTTAGTTCAGCCGAGGGGCCCACGCAACTGAGTAGTGCCATAATAACTAAAGAAATAATGGTTGATTTATTCATATAATGAATTACAATGGCTTGAAAACGCAAAAATGCGATAAATGATTCTATTTTTTGTTTTTTACTTTGGCGCGAATCCTTACCTCGGCACTAGTGAACTTTGATCTTACTTAATTCGCCTGGAGGGAATGGCCCTCTTTTTTATTTATTTACCACATCATGATATTCAAGGATGTTATCGTGCTCGAGCTGGCCTCAGTGCTGGCCGGGCCCAGCGTAGGTCAGTTTTTTGCTGAAGTAGGTGCACGCGTAATCAAGGTTGAAAATCCCGGCACTGGTGGAGACGTAACCCGAAGTTGGAAGAATGCCCGTGAGCAGACTGACGACCGCTCGGCTTACTTCACTTGTGTAAACTGGGGTAAGCAATCTGTTGCGCTGAACCTGCTTCATCGTGCCGACTACCAAAAGCTTTTGGTATTGGTTCGGCACGCCCATATCATTATCGCGAGCTATAAACCGGGCGATGCGCGGAAATTGGGGGTTGATTATGAAACCCTTGCGGCCGTCAACCCGCGCATTATTTACGGCCAAATTACCGGCTATGGCAGCCACAACGAACGTGTGGGTTACGATGCGGTGGTGCAGGCCGAGTCGGGTTTTATGGAGATGAACGGCACGCCCGATGGGCCGCCAGTAAAAATGCCGGTGGCGCTGATTGATGTGCTGGCGGGGCATCAGCTAAAGGAGGCCTTGCTGTTGGCCTGGATTAAAAAGCAAAGCACAGGTGCTGGAAGTTTTGTGGAAGTCTCGCTGTGGCAAACGGCCATCGCCTCACTGGCGAACCAGGCGAGCAACTACCTGGTGGGCGCGCACGTGCCACAACGCCAGGGGTCGGCTCATCCAAACATAGCGCCTTACGGTGATGTGTTTACCACAGCCGATGGGCGGCAACTACTGTTGGCCGTGGGCAGTGACAAACAATTTGCAGAGTTGTGCGCGATTTTGGGTTTACCAGCATTGGCCACCGATGCCCGCTTTGCCCACAATGCAGCGCGGGTTGAAAATCGGCAGGCGTTGTGCCAGGCCCTTGATGAGCAAATAAAACCATGGCCAGCCAACAGATTGCTTGACAGATTGCATGCCAGTAAAATTCCTGCGGGACTTTTGCAACGCGTGGACGAAGCTTTGCAACAGCCGGAAACGACACCGCTGCTGATGGACGTGAAGGGCATGAAAGGTGTGCGTACGTTTGTGGGCGCATCGGCCGCAAACCATCACCTGTCGGCACCTCCGCATGTAGGCGAGCATACCCAGCAAGTATTCAACGACTTTGATATCAGGTAACACCTCAAAACAGAACCGGTTGGGTCACGCAGACTTTAAAATACACCCAAGGTATTCAGCAGCACCAGCACGATCACCGCGGGGCAAACAAATCGCACCAAAAATTTCCATATCTGCGCGGTTGACAGGCCAAGCGTAAGTTTTTTTGTAAAGCCCGTACTGCCAACCGCGATCTCATCCGACACGTGTTGTGTTTGGATGGCCCAGCCAGAGTAGAGGCAGGTTACCAGCACCACAATGAGCATGGCCAGCGAGCCGAACAGGTGATCCATAATGTTGAGCACCCCGGTTTGGCCTGCCAGCGATACGGATGTGAGCCATTCCGAGCTTCCGTTTGAAAGAGCCGCAGGCGTACCGACAATCAGGGCTGCTATGCCCACCGTCCACGTGGCTTTTTTGCGACCCCATTTTCGCTCATCGATGAGGTACGAACCTGCCACCTCTACCATCGAAATGGTGGAGGTTATGGCTGCAAAAAACAGCAGTAAAAAAAAGAGGGCACCGGCTATGTTGCCCAAGGGCATGGCCGGAAAAATGTTGGCAAGAGTTTCGAAAACCAGGGTGGGGCCGGAATTGGGCTGCTGGCCGAAAGCAAAAACAGCCGGAAAGACCATGAGCCCCCCTAATAAGGCTACGCTGGTATCCATGGCGCCTACCCACAGGCTGCTGCTGAAAATATTTTGTGTTTTGGGCAGGTACGAGCCGTAGGTGATCATGATGCCCCAACCCACGCCCAAAGAGAAAAACGACTGTGTAAGGGCGCTGAGAATTACGCCTCCGTTTATTTTGGAGAAGTCGGGCACGAGGTAGTAGCGCACGCCTTCGCCAGCCCCCGGCAGCGTAAGGCTGCGCAGAATGACAACGGCCAGCAGAACAAAGAGCGCTGGCATCAGTATCTTGTTAGCCTTTTCAATACCGCCCGAGATACCCCCCAACACGATAGCTATGGTGACCAGCATGGCCAGCGCAAAGAGCGGAAGCACATATGTGGGCGTTCCAATAAATTCTGCAAAAGGTATTTTGATGCCGGCCAACGAGGTAAACATGTACCCTATGGTCCACCCGGCAATTACACAGTAGTAGCTAAGCACAAAAAAACTTACGCTGATAGCCAGCGCACCTCCTGTGTATCGCCAAAACCAATGGGCATTTAATTTTTTAAAAGCGCCCAGCGTGCTTTGCCCGGTCATACGGCCGAGCGCCATTTCATTCATGAGTACCGGGGCGCCTATGATGACCACGCATAAGATGTACACCATTACAAACGCAGCGCCACCATTTTGGCCGGTGAGGTAGGGAAACCGCCAAATGTTGCCCAGCCCTACGGCAGAGCCCGCAGCCGCCATAACAAAACCAAACTTAGAAGCCCACTGGCCGCGCGATGCAGAACTCATATCGGTAGCGTTTTTAGGTTTGGCAAGATGGCCAAAATACAAGGAGATTAAAAAACCGCTGGTAGAAAGGTTGGCAGCGGTGTCGGGGTTACTTCATCTGCGAGGCTAACACGGCAAGTCCTTGTTGAAACGTGTGCGGTGCGTAGCCCAACTCACGCCTGGCCTTGTCGATGACAAAGCCGGTTTTGGGCGGTCGTCTGGCGGGCTGGGTAAACTGGGTTGAATCTGTTCGCTCTATGAGCGAGGTGTCGAGTTGAAAGAACTGTGCGGTTTGTATGGCAATGTCGTACGGGGTCATCATTTCGCTGCCGCTGATGTGGAAGATACCGGTAGCTTTTTTCTTCGTGGCCAGGTAGCAGCCCATGGCCAGATCTTCTGCCAGCGTGGGTGTGCGCCACTGGTCGTCTACAACCCTGATGGCTTTACCATCTTCCAAACTCTTCTTCACCCACAGCACAATGTTGCTGCGGCTTAAGTCGGCATTAATACCATAGACCAATACCGTGCGCAGAATGGCCCACCTGAGTTTACTCTGTTCAATCAGCTTCTCGCCCGCAAGTTTGCTTTCGCCATAGAAATTTACCGGTGCCGGCAGGGCATTTTCGGCCAGCGGCCCATGTGAGCCATCGAAAATGAAATCGGTCGACACGTGGATGAGGTGCGCATTGATTTTTTCGCAGGCAGCAATCAGGTGCTGTACCCCCGCCACGTTGGCGGCCCAGCATGCTTCGCGCTGCGTTTCGCACTGATCTACATTGGTCATGGCGGCTGTGTTGATCACGATGGCGGGCCGGTGTGCCGCGATTACTGCGTCAGTTAATGCTGCATTGGCGATGTCCATCACCTCAAACCGGCCGCGCGCCATGGCATAACTCACTGGTTTTCGCGCAGTGGCGATAACATTAATAGCGGCATCGGCCTGCAGCAGCGCCACCAGCTTTTGCCCCAGCAATCCATTGGCGCCCGTTACCAACACGGTTGTCATTGCGGAGTGGGGTAGGTATATCCGTAGGTGTTTTCAATTTTCTTGCGCGGCATTTCCTCTACGGTTACGAACATGCGCAAATCCTGTAGCGGCCGGTCGGCCCCGTCTTTTGGCAACGCGGCAATTTTGTCAATCACCTCCAGGCCGGCTATCACTTTGCCAAACACGGTGTACTCGCCATCCAGGTGAGGCGCCCCACCGATACTGGTGTAGGCTTTAATTTTTTCAGGCGAGACATTTTTTGTTACGATCATACCGGTTTCTTTCTCTACGCGCGGAGCCAGCGAAAACAACTTTTGTTGGTATGCCTGCATGTCGCCCGAGTAGTAAAGATTGTTGAGCGAATCCAGCAAAGCTTTGTTTTCAGGCTTGGAGATAATCTGGCGCAGGCCCATGGTCAGTTTCATCTGATCGAACTTCAGGTCGTTGATGCTTTCTTGGGGTATCACTTGCCCCTGCACGATGTAAAACTGGCTTCCGCTCGAGGCCTTGGAAGGGTTCTGCTCATCGCCCAGCCGGGCGGCTGAAAGGGCGCCCTTTTCATGAAAATACTTGGCGTTGATCTCGGCTTCCACGGTGTAGTTGGGGCCCCCGCGGCCCAGGGGCTGGCCAGGCTGTGCATTTTTAGAGTCGGGGTCGCCACCCTGAATCATAAACCCGGCAATAACCCGGTGGAA
>Ga0224723_1001101_pt1 | contig 17050 bp, 18 predicted proteins | sample Balambano_FR2_Me_FD_161647 | JGI IMG/M metagenome (GOLD analysis project Ga0224723, IMG submission 161647) | Freshwater sediment microbial communities from Lake Towuti, South Sulawesi, Indonesia - Balambano_FR2_MetaG | ecosystem: Environmental > Aquatic > Freshwater > Lake > Sediment | place...
GTCATGACGCAGGGCGGCGCTGGGGGTGGGGGTGGGAAAATTCCTTGCTCAAGGAATTTTCCGCACTCATCCGGCGGACTGCGGTCCGTGGTCCGTCCGGCGTGACCCGCAGAGGCAGACGGAGGCCCCGATGACCGATCCGCGCTTTCCCGGCTGGCACGGCACCACCATCCTTGGCGTGCGCCGGGGCGGGACGGTTGTGATCGCCGGCGACGGCCAGGTCAGCCTCGGGCAGACCGTCATCAAGGGCACCGCGCGCAAGGTGCGGCGGTTGAGCCCCGGCGGGCGCGAGATCGTCGCGGGCTTTGCGGGGTCCACCGCGGACGCCTTCACCCTGCTCGATCGGCTGGAGAAGAAGCTCGAGGCGCTGCCGGGCCAGCTCGCGCGGGCCTGCGTCGAACTGGCCAAGGACTGGCGCACGGACAAGTACCTGCGCAATCTCGAGGCGATGCTGATCGTCACCGACGGGCGCGACCTGTTCGTCATCACCGGCGCGGGGGACGTGCTGGAGCCGGAACATGATGTGGCCGCGATCGGCTCGGGCGGCAATTTCGCGCTGGCTGCCGCGCGCGGCCTGATGGCGACCGACCTCGCCGCCGAGGATATCGCCCGCCGCGCGATGGCGATCGCGGCCGAAATCTGCGTCTACACGAACGGCAACCTGACGGTCGAGACGATCCGTGGCTGACCCCGCCCCGACGCCAGGCCCGCCACTGGGCCCGACGCTGGGTCCGGCCGACCTGCGCGCCGCCGTCGCGGCCGGCATCGTGACCGAGGCGCAGGCCGCATCGATGACCGTGCTGGCGCAGGACCGGGCCGGCAAGCGCCGCGCGATGCCCGCCGAGGACGAGCCGTTCGAGCTGTTCCGCGGCTTCGCCGAGATCTTCGTCGCGACCGGGATCGTCCTGCTGATCTCCGGCATTCTAGCGCTGGCCTGGACGCTCGAGGGCCCGGTTCTTCCGGCGCTGGCGGCGGGGCTGTGCTGGCTGCTCGCGCTCTACTTCACCCGGCGGCGGCGGATGGTTCTGCCCTCGATCGTGCTGGCAGTCGGCTTTGCGGGCGGGTCGGTGGTGGCGATCGGCGACCTTCTGTCGCGTGCGGTGTCGCAGGACGAGCCGCCGCGCTGGGTGCTCATGGTCTTCGCGCTCCTCCTGCTCGGCGCGCTCGGGGCCTATTTCCGTGCCTTCAAGGTGCCGTTCGTGGCCTTCCTCGCCGGGCTCGCTGCCGCAGGGCTCGTGTTCCTGCTGGTCGATCTGGTCTTTCCGTTCGGCGCGTTTCCGACCAGTTTCTCGGCCCTGTTCGACCTTCGGCATGGCACAGGACTGCCGCTCGCCACGCTGATCTTCGGGCTGCTCGCGCTGGCGGCCGGGCTCTGGTGCGACATGCGGGACCCCCACCGGCTGGGCCGCTGGTCGGCGACAGGCTTCTGGTGCCATTTGCTGGCGGCGCCGGCCCTCGTCAACACCATCGCGATGACCGCCTACAACGCCGGCGGCCCGGCGGGAAACCTGCTGCTCGGCGTGGCCCTGGCCGCGGTGGCGCTGCTCGCGCTGGTGATCGACCGGCGGAGCTTCCTGACCGCCGGCATCGCCTATCTCGGCATCCTGATCGGCTGGGCGCTGTCGCAGAGCGACGAAGGGCTGTCGATGTCGCTCCTGCTCCTGATCCTCGGCGCCTTCCTGACCGGGATGGGCACCTGGTGGACCGACCTCCGCGCCGGGCTGATGCGCGCCCTGCCCGACTTTCCCGGCAAGGACCGCCTTCCTCCCTATGCGAGCACCCCATGACCGGCCTGACCCCGCGCGAGATTGTCTCGGAACTTGACCGCTTCATCATCGGCCAGCGCGACGCCAAGCGCGCCGTCGCCGTCGCGCTCCGCAACCGCTGGCGGCGGCGGCAGCTGGGCGATGACCTGCGCGACGAGGTCTATCCGAAGAACATCCTGATGATCGGCCCGACCGGGGTCGGCAAGACCGAGATCAGCCGCCGCCTTGCCCGGCTGGCGAAGGCGCCGTTCCTCAAGGTGGAGGCGACTAAGTTCACCGAGGTCGGCTATGTCGGGCGCGACGTGGACAGCATCATCCGCGATCTGGTCGATGCCGCCATCGTCGAGACCCGCGCCCGGATGCGCGAGGCGGTGCGCGCACGGGCGCACCGTGCGGCCGAAGACCGGGTCATCGAGGCGCTGGCGGGGCGCGACGCGCGCGAGCAGACCCGCGAGATGTTCCGGGGCAAGCTGAAGCGGGGGGAGCTTGACGCCACGATGATCGAGCTGGAGCTGACCGACACGTCGGGCCCGGCGCTGCCGATGATGGCCGGCATGCCCGGCATGGACAGCCAGATGCAGGGATTGCAGGACTTCTTCGGCAAGGCCTTCGGTCAGCGCAAGACGCTGCGCCGGGTCACGGTGGCCGAAAGCTACGAGCTTTTGCTGAGCGAGGAGGCCGACAAGCTGCTGGAGGACGACGCGGTGACGAAGGCCGCGCTGGCGGCAGTGCAGGAGGGCGGGATCGTGTTCATCGACGAGATCGACAAGGTCTGCGCCCGGGCCGAGACGCGCGGCGCCGATGTCAGCCGCGAGGGCGTGCAGCGCGACCTTCTGCCGCTGATCGAGGGCACGACCGTCTCGACCAAATACGGCCCGGTCAGGACCGACCACATCCTGTTCATCGCTTCGGGTGCCTTCCACATCGCCAAGCCCTCGGACCTTCTGCCCGAACTGCAGGGCCGCCTGCCGATCCGGGTGGAGCTGCAGCCGCTGACCGAGGCGGATTTCGTGCGCATCCTGACCGAGCCCGACAATGCCCTCACCCGCCAGTACTCCGCGCTGATGGCGACCGAGACCGTGGCCGTCACCTTCACCGACGACGGCGTCGCGGCGCTGGCGCGGATCGCGGCCGAGGTCAACGCCTCAGTCGAGAACATCGGCGCGCGGCGGCTCTACACCGTGCTCGAGCGGGTGTTCGAGGATCTCTCCTTCGCCGCCCCCGACCGTGCCGGGCAGGCGGTGACGGTCGATGCCGCCTATGTCGAGGCCCATATCGGCGCGCTGGCGCGTTCGGCCGACCTCAGCCGCTACGTGCTCTGACCGCGCCCCGCGGGGTTGACCCCCGCCGCCGGCGAGGGCAACGTGCCGCGCGGGCTCCAGCGGGGCGCCCGGCAATGCCGCGGGGGAACGCGACCATGCTTCGCACGGCTGCACTCGGTCTGGCGTTCTGTCTCATTGCGGCCTGCGGCCAGCGCGGCGTCGTCACCATCGACCCCGTGGCCAAGCAGTTCGGCGAGACCGAGCCCGTGTTCGTCGGTACGCAGCGCGCCTTCGATCCGGCCAGCGGATCGTTCGGGAACCTGCGCACCCCCGTTCTGTCCTATGCCCGGCTCGACATCTCGATCCCGCCCGACCGCCAACCCGGCGAGATCCGCTGGCCGCGCGAGGGGGCCGCGCCGAACCCGCTGACCGATTTCCTGACCGAACGGCAGATCATCTTTCCGGATGCGGCGGCGTTCCGCAAGAACTTGCGCCAGGAGATGCTGACCGAGACGGTCAACAAGAACCAGGCGCTGATCTTCGTGCACGGCTTCAACAACACCTTCGCCGAGGGCACCTACCGGATCGCGCAGCTGTCCCACGACCTCGACCTGCCGCGGGTGACGGTGCATTACTCCTGGCCCTCGGCGGCGTCGCCGCTCGGCTATGTGCATGACCGCGACTCGGCGCTTTATGCCCGGGACGGTCTGGAGAAGCTGTTCAACGAGGTGGTCGAGGCGGGGGCCGAGCAGGTCATCATGGTCGGCCATTCGATGGGCTGCCTGCTCTTGATGGAAACCCTGCGGCAGATGGACATCCGCGACAGCGCGAAACTGCAGCGCCACCTCCGGGGCGTGATCATGCTGTCGCCCGACATCGACGTGGACGTGTTCGTCTCGCAGGCGAGCACCTTCGAGTCGCTGCCGGATCCGTTCATCATCTTCTCGTCGCAGAACGACAGGGCGCTGCAGCTGTCGGCCTTCATCACCGGCGAGCCGAGCCGGCTCGGCAACCTGACCGACATCGAGCGCGTCGCCGACCTGCCGGTGCGGGTCGTGGATGTCGGTGCCTTCTCGACCGGGGCCGGGCATTTCGACGTAGGCGATTCGCCCGAACTGATCGCGCTCCTGAACCAGATCGGCTCGGTGCAGGCGGCCTTCGACAACGACAACGCCGGCCGCGTCGGGCTCTTGCCCGGCATCGTGCTGACCGCCCGCAGCGCGACCGAGATCGTGCTGCTGCCGCTCGAGGTGATCAACGAGGAGATCAGCAACTGACTCCGGTTGCGCCGTCCCGCCAGTCGCGCCTTCTGTCCGGGGCGGCGCGACGGCGCGGCCGTCGTGTTTCAGCGCGGCGCGGCCGGCGTCAGCGCGGCCGGCTGAGGTAGACGTAGTAGGCACCCGCGCCGCCGTGGCGCGGGTGCGCCTCGGCCACCTGCAGCACGGCCCGGGCGAGCGGTTCCTGCCGCAGCCAGACGGGAACCTGCTGCTTCAGCGCGCCCGGGCGCTGCGGCAGCGGGCCGTCGTCGCGGCCGCTGCGGCCTTTGCCGGTGATCACAAGGACCAGCCGCCGACCCTTGGCCTGGGCTTCGAGGATGAAGGGCACGAGGCCCGACCGGGCCTCGGACAGCGTCATGCCGTGCAGGTCGATCCGCGCCTCCGGCGCGAGCCGGCCGCGCGACATGCGGGCGAAGGCCTTGGCATCCATCCGGAGCGGCGCTGCGGCCAGACGCTCCGAGAGTGGCGGGACGAGATCGTGCCGGGTGACGGTGCGGACCTTGTCGCCCAGCCGAAACAGCGGCAGCGGCGGCGGCGGCGCCAGCGGGCGTGGCGGTTGGGCGGGGAGAGTCTGCGGACCATCGTCCAGGCCAGCCTCGCTCCGTTTCGGCCGATCCTGGGGGTCCGGATCGATCGGCAGGGCGGTCCGCACGACCTGCTGCCAAAGGTCGAGTTCCTCGGGCCGGAGCGGTCGGCGGCGCGGCACGGCGGATCAGCCCCCGGGCCGCATCGCGAAGGCGCGGTCGATCGGCAAGAGCTGCACCATGCGGCCCGCGTCCTTGACCCGCCCGGCCGAAAGGCCGGCCGCGCGGCCAGTGCCGAAATAGATGTCGGCTCTCTGCGCGCCCTTGATCGCCCCGCCGGTGTCCTGCGCCACCATCAGCCGGCGCAGCGGTTCCGCCCCCTCGGTCTCGATCCAGACCGGGGTGCCGAGCTCGGTGAAAGCCGGATCGACGGCGAGCGTCCGAAGGCCGGTGACCGACCGGCCCATCGCGCCGATCGGCCCCTTTGCAGGATCGAGGTCGGCGATGCGCCGAAAGAACACGAAGGACGGATTGTGGTTGAGTAGCGCCCGGCCGGCGTCCGGGTTGGCGCGGACCCATCGCTGGATCACGTCGGCCGAAACCTCATGCGCGGCGAAGGTGCCGCGGCGGATCAGCTCCTGCCCGATCGACCGGTAAGGCTGGTTGTTCTGGCCGGCGTAGCCGACGCGGATCACCTCGCCATCGGGCATGCGAAGCCGGCCCGAGCCCTGGATTTGCAGGAAATAGACGTCCACCGGATCGTCGAGCCAGGCGAGTTCCAGTCCGCGGCCGCGGAGCCGCCCGTGCTGGTCGATGTCCTGGCGCGTGTACCAGGGCTTGGCCTCGGGCAGGTCGGGCGGGCGGCGGTAGATCGGCCAGGCGAAGCGCGGCGTCCGGACCGGCGAGCCCGCCAGTTCCGGCTCGTAATAGCCGGTGAAGAGCGCGGGCGGCGCACCGACCATCACCGGCCGGAAGAAGAGTTCGAAGAACGCGCGCGCCGCCTCGGGACGGGTGTCTCGGGCGAAGGCGCAGACCGGCGCCCAGTCGGCCCCGTCGAGCGCATCGCAGGACTGTACGAACACCGCCAGCGCCGCCGCGTGGTCGTCTTCGGGCCAGCCCGCGAGTTCCGCGAAGTCCAGCATCTCGGCCGCGGCCGGCACGGCCGTCAGCCAGCCTGCGACCGCCAGCGCCGCCCAGCACCGATGCTGCCGGCCAGGCATCGCGAGGGCATCATTCGCCGGTGGCGACAAGCTGCCAGTTCGGGTCGTCGACCCCCATCCGGCGCGCGAAAGTCCAGACATCGCGTTGCCGCTTGATCGCGGTCGGGTTGCCTTCGACCACCTCGCCGGCCTTGTTGCGCACCACCGAGGTCAACTCGCCGACGAAACGCACGGTGATCTCGCCCTCGCGGCTGGCGCTGTCGTAGCGGGCCTCCTGCAGCGCCAGTTCGCGCAGGCCGACGAAATGCGCCTCGACGCTCAGCCCCTCGCGCTGGCGCGCCTCGATCACCTCGGTGAAGCTGTGCTCGACGTCGGCCGACAGGAAGGCGCGGACATTGTCGAGATCGCCCTTTTCGAAGGCCATCAGGATCATCTCGTAGGCGCCGCGGGCGCCCTTGAGGAACTCGTTCACCGAGAACGACGGCTCCGCCGCCTTCATGGCAGCAAGCGCCCGGCCCGAGGGGCTGCCGACATCGACGTGATCGGCGATGTCGCGGTCGGGCCCGCCCTCGATCACCTCGAACTCGCGCCGGCTGCGGGGCAGCGCCTCCTCGATCGGCACGGCCGGCTTCTCGAACCCCTCGCGCGTGCCGAGGACCGAGCGCAGCTTGATGATCAGGAAAACGGCGATCCCGGCCAGCACGAGCAGTTGGATGATCGACGAATTCATCTGGAACCTCTGGCGGTGTGATCTTGGGGTTGGTGGTCGGCCACCGCACACCCTATGTAAGGGCGAGGTGGGATCAAGTCCACCTTTGGCCCCGCGAAAGAAAGTCGCCCTGATGTGGTTTCCGCTGCTGCTTCTGCTCTGGCCGCTGGTCGAGATCGCGCTGTTCGTGATCGTCGGCGGCTGGATCGGCCTGTGGCCGACGCTGGCGATCGTGGTCGGGACGGCGGTGCTCGGGGTCTGGCTGATCCGCAGCCAGGGCCTGCGGGCGGGCGAGGCCGTCCGGCGCGCGATGGCGGCGAGGAGCGACCCGGCCGCCGCACTGGCCGAGGGCGCGCTCGGGCTCGCGGCGGCCCTGCTCCTCATCCTGCCGGGGTTCCTGACCGATGCGATGGGACTTCTGCTGCTGATCCCGCCGGTCCGGGCGATGGTGGCAGCCGCGCTGGCGCGGCGGGCGGGCAATGTCCGCATGGTCCGCGTCGCGGCCGCAGGCGGGCCGCCGCGCAGCGGGCCGGAGGTGATCGACGGCACCTGGGAGGAACTCCCGGAGGCGGAGCGGCGCAACCCGCCCTCGGGCTGGACGCGGCATTGAGCGGCACGGGTCGACCTGCTAGAGAGCGGCACAGCGCAGCGCGGCCCCGACCGCACCGGGACGCCATGAGGAGAGACAGATGACCGAGGCCAATGGCAACACCCCTGCCCAGCCGGAGGCGCCGCCGCAGATCCGGATGCAGGTTCTGGGGCAATTCGTGCGCGACATGTCGTTCGAGAACGTGTTCGCCCAGAAGGGGTTGCAGGGCGGCGAGGTGCAGCCCGACGTGCAGGTGCAGGTCAGCCTCGATGCGCGGAAGCGGCCGGTCGACCACCAGTTCGAGGTGGTGACGAAGTACAAGATCACCTCGCGCAACAAGGCGAATGCCGACACGCTGTTCCTGCTGGAAATCGACTATGCCGGCGTCTTCCACATCGAGGGCGTGGCCGACGAACAGTTGCACCCCTTCCTGATGATCGAGTGCCCGCGGCTTCTGTTCCCCTTCGTCCGCCGGATCATCTCGGATGTGACACGCGACGGCGGCTTCCCGGCGCTGAACGTCGATCCGGTGGATTTCCTGGCCATGTACCGCCAGGAACTGGCGCGCCGCGCGGACGCGCAGAAGGCGCCGCAGACGGTGTCCTGACGCCTGACCGCAGCCGCGGGTCAGCCGCGGCGGAGCCAGATCGCCTGATCGCCCATGGTCGTGATGAACGCGCGGTGGGCCTCGGCCTCGGCCTCAGTCAGCCGCGGCGGCAGCGGCCGGGCGCGCGGGGAGGGGCGCCATGCGCCGACCTCCGCCCCGCGGCGGACCGTCCCGTCCGCCTCGGCGAGGACGAGCCGCGGCTGCCGGCCGCCGATCAGCTCGAGATAGACTTCGGCCAGAAGCTCGCTGTCGAGCAGCGCGCCGTGCTTCTCGCGGCCCGAGTTGTCGACCCCGAAGCGGCGGCAGAGCGCGTCGAGCGAGGCCGGCGCGCCGGGGAAGCGCTGGCGCGCGATCTGGAGCGTGTCCACCGCCCGGTCGGGCGCGAAGGGTGGCCGACCGCAGCCGGTCAGTTCGGCGTTCAGGAAGCGGATGTCGAAGGCGGCATTGTGGATCACCAGCCTGGCGTCGGCGACGAAATCGAGAAACGCGTCCGCGATCTCGCGGAACGCCGGCTTGCCGCGCAGGAAGTCGTCGCCGAGGCCGTGGACCTCGAACGCCTCCTTCGGCATCGGGCGTTCCGGATCGATGTATCGGTGCCAGGTGCGCCGCGTCGGCACGTGGTTTTCAAGTTCCACCGCGCCGATCTCGACGATGCGGTGGCCTTCGGCCGGATCGAGCCCGGTGGTTTCGGTATCGAGGACGACTTCACGCATGTTCGGTCCGGCTGGCATGGAGATAGGCGATCAGGGCGCGGACGGCGGACCGCACCGCCTCCATCCCCAGGGTCTCGATGATATGCGTCGCGCGGGCGCGCTTGTCACGGTCCGGCATCTGCCGCGACAGGATCAGGCGGAAGGTTTCGTCGGTCATGCCCGGCCGTGCCATCACGCGGGCGCGCTGCAGCGCCGGCGGGGCCGTCACGAGCAGGGTTGCGTCGAACTCCGCCTCGGCCCCGGTCTCGAACAGCAGCGGCACATCGCAGAGCAGGAGCGCGCCGGGCGCGGCGGTGAGGAACCGCGCGCGGTCGGCCGCGACCAATGGGTGAACGATCGTTTCGATTTGCCCGAGCGCGGCCGGATCCGCGGCGATCCGGGCCTTGAGCGCGGCGCGGCTGATTCCGCCGGCGGTCGCCGTTTCCGGCCAGAGCGCGGCCAGTGGGGCGACGGCGCCGCCGCCGGGCGCGTAGAGCCGGTGGACGGCGGCATCGGCATCCCAGACCGGAACGCCCTCGGCCGCGAAGAATCCGGCGGTAGTGGACTTGCCCATGCCGATCGAGCCGGTCAGGCCGAGGCGGACGGCGCTCATGCTGCGAGGACGGCCGCGCGGGTGGCGGCGTCGACATCGGGCCGCTGGCCGAACCAGCGTTCGAAGCCCGGGGCGGCCTGATGCAGGAGCATGCCGAGCCCGTCCACCACGGTGCAGCCGGCGGCCTCGGCCTCTTGCAGGAAGGTGGTGCGAAGCGGCGTATAGACGAGATCAGTCACCAGGGCCGCGGGGTTCAGCGCCTCCAGCGGCAGATGGAAATCGGGCTTGCCCACCATGCCGAGCGCGGTGGTGTTCACCACCGTCACCGCCTCGTCGAGCATCGCCGCCGCCTGCACCCATTCCTGAACATGGATTTTCGCCCCGAAGTCCGACCGCAGCGCCTCGGCCCGCGCGCGGGTGCGGTTGGCGACGCGGATCTCGGGCACGCCGACCTCGATCAGCGCGGCGATGACGGCGCGGGCCGCGCCGCCCGCTCCGAACAGCGCCGCCGGCCCTGCCTGCGGCTGCCAGTGCGGCGCCTCCTGCCGGAGGTTGGCGACGAAGCCCGCGCCGTCGGTGTTGTCGGCGAACACCTTGCCGTCCTTGCGGAAGATGACCGTGTTGGCCGCCCCGATCAGGGCGGCGCGGTCGGTGACGATATCGGCCAGGCCGAGCATCGTCTCCTTGTGCGGGATGGTCACGTTGAGCCCGACGAAGCCGAGCCGCGGCAGGAAGTCCAGCGCCTCGCGCAGGTCGGACTGGGCGATGTCCATCGGGATGTAATGGCCGCGGATGCTGTAGCGGCGCAGCCAGTAGCCATGCAGCGCCGGCGAACGGCTGTGCGCGACCGGAGAGCCGATCACGCCGGCCAGCGGGATGCGCGGAAGCTCGGTCATGCGGCGATGAACCCGCGCTGTGCAAGATACGACAGGAGCGGCACGAGCGGCAGGCCGAGCACGTCGAAGTAATCGCCCTCGATCTTCGCGAACAGCCGCACGCCCTCGCCCTCCAGCATGTAGCCGCCCAGGCAGCCGCTGATCGCAGGCCAGGTGCGGTCCAGGTAAGCCTCGAGAAAGGCGTCGGAAAACGGACGCATCGTCAGCCGAGCCTCCCCCACTTGCCGCCAGACCGGGCGCGCCTCGTGATATAGCACCACGGCGGAATGAAGCACGTGAGCACGGTCGCGAAGATGCTGCAACTGTGCCCGCGCTGCATCAATGTGCGCCGGCTTCCCCCAGGCGCGGCCGTCGAGCTCGAGCACCTGGTCGGCGCCGATCACGACCGCATCGGCATGGCGTTCGCCGAGCTTCCGGGCCTTCGCCTCGGCCAGCGCATCAGCCATGTCGCGAGGGCGAACCTGTTCGGCGGCGAGGGCGGCCCGCAGCGCGGCCTCGTCGATCTTGGCCGGACGCACCTCGAACTGCACGCCGGCCGCGGACAGCAGCCGGGCCCGGACCGGCGAGGCGGAGGCGAGGATCAGGCGGGCGGTCATTGGGGGGGCAGTCAGCCTGTGGACAATCGCGATATGTTCCCGCGGGCAGGCGCGGGACGGTCGCACCGGCGCCGTCGGGGACCCGGCAAGAGCTACCTGTCTAGGCGAGCCCGGGCTGATTGTCCACGAGGGGAGAGCTGCGGCAACCGGCTGTGGATCACCCGGAGGCGCCGCAGTCGCCGCGATCGATCCACAGCGCCTTAAGGTTGAGCGCAGGAGACAATGGACTGAATTATAGCAATAAATCACATCGGAGGTCGCCTGTCGGAATCTTGTCCTTGGTTTTTCCACAGGCTGTCTGCTGTGGATGACAGCCGGGAGAACCCGCCCTATCCAGTTATCCCCTGACGCTACTGCATCATTTTCTGGACTCCTATCTGTCTATAGAAGAAGGGGTCGGGGATGCGGAGGATGCGGATGGACGACCTTCTGGCAGGGGCCTACCTCTGGGTGAAGGCTGTGCATGTGATGGCGGTGATCGCCTGGATGGCCGGGTTGTTCTATCTGCCGCGGCTGTTCGTCTACCATGCCGAGCAGGTGCACCCTGGCAGCAGCACGGATGCACTGTTCCAGACGATGGAGCTGAAGCTCTTGCGGCTGATCATGACGCCGGCGATGGTCGTGGCCTGGCTGTGCGGCATCCTTTTGGTCCTGACTCCGGGCGTGGTCGACTGGTCGGCACTGTGGCCCTGGGCGAAGGCCTTTGCGGTGCTCGCGATGACCTGGTTCCACCACTGGCTGGCGCTCAGGCGACGGGACTTCGCGCAAGGGCAGAACGTGATGGACGGGCGACGGTACCGGATCATGAACGAGGTGCCCACGCTCCTGATGGTGGTCACCGTGCTGTCGGTGATCGTGAAGTTCTGAGCCGTTGACTCTGCGCCGGTCTCGGCTTATGCGGTCGAGTGCATGGCCGCCCGGCCAGTGGCATTCCCCCTTCATCCCCTAGGCGGTCCCGGATGCCGGGTGCCTCGGAAGACATGAGCCGCCGATGACGAAAGACCGTCTGAACCTGTCTGATCTCAAGGCCAAGACGCCGGCCGACCTGCTGGCGATGGCCGAGGAATGGGAGATCGAGAACGCGCCCCTGATGCGCAAGGGCGAGATGATGTTCTCGATCCTGAAGGAGCATGCCGAGGAAGGCTGGGACATCGGCGGCGACGGGGTGCTCGAGGTGCTGCAGGACGGTTTCGGCTTTCTGCGGTCGCCCTCGGCGAACTACTTGCCCGGCCCGGACGACATCTATGTAAGCCCTGAAATCCTGCGGCAGTTCTCGCTGCGGACCGGCGACACGGTCGAGGGGGTGATCCAGGCGCCGCGCGACAACGAGCGCTACTTCTGCATGACCAAGGTCACGCGGATCAACTTCGACGATCCCGAGAAGGCGCGGCACAAGGTGAACTTCGACAACCTGACGCCGCTCTATCCCGACGAGCGGCTGAAGATGGAAGTGGAGGATCCGACGATCAAGGACCGCTCGGCGCGGATCATCGATCTGGTGGCGCCGATCGGCAAGGGGCAGCGCGGGCTGATCGTGGCGCCGCCGCGGACCGGCAAGACCGTGCTTCTGCAGAACATCGCGCATTCGATCGCGATCAACCATCCGGAATGCTACCTGATCGTGCTCTTGATCGACGAGCGGCCTGAGGAGGTGACCGACATGCAACGCTCGGTGAAGGGCGAGGTGGTGTCCTCGACCTTCGACGAGCCGGCGACGCGGCACGTGGCGGTGGCCGAGATGGTGATCGAGAAGGCCAAGCGGCTGGTCGAACACAAGCGCGACGTGGTGATCCTGCTCGATTCGATCACCCGGCTCGGCCGGGCCTTCAACACGGTGGTGCCGTCCTCGGGGAAAGTGCTGACCGGCGGGGTGGACGCAAACGCGCTGCAGCGGCCGAAGCGGTTCTTCGGCGCGGCGCGGAACATCGAGGAGGGCGGGTCGCTGACGATCATCGCGACGGCGCTGATCGACACCGGGAGCCGGATGGACGAGGTGATCTTCGAGGAGTTCAAGGGCACCGGCAACAGCGAGATCGTGCTCGACCGGAAGGTGGCGGACAAGCGCGTGTTCCCGGCCATGGACATCCTGAAGTCCGGGACCCGGAAGGAGGATCTGTTGGTCGACAAGGCCGATCTGCAGAAGACCTATGTGTTGCGGCGGATCCTCAATCCGATGGGCACGACCGACGCGATCGAGTTCCTGATTTCGAAGCTCAGGCAGACCAAGACCAATGCCGAGTTCTTCGAGTCGATGAACACCTGACGGGTCGGGGCCGGCCCAGCCGACATGGACACGATCTTTGCTCTGGCCAGTGCTCGCGGCAAGGCGGGCGTGGCGGTCGTGCGGCTGTCGGGTCCGCGGGCCTGGGACGCAGCTTCGTCGCTGGCCGGCCCTCTCGGCCCTCCGCGCCGTGCCGTGGTGCGGCGGCTCCGTTGGCAGGGCGAGGTGCTGGACGAGGCGTTGGTCCTACCGTTCGCGGATGGCGCAAGCTTCACCGGAGAGGTCGCGGCGGAGCTGCACCTGCATGGTGGGACGGCGACGGTGGCCGCGGTCCTGCGCGCGCTGGCCGTGCAGGACGGCCTGCGGTTGGCGCAACCCGGCGAGTTCACCCGGCGGGCGCTCGAGAACGGGCGGATCGATCTGGCGCAGGTCGAAGGTCTGGCGGACCTGATCGAGGCGGAGACCGAGGCGCAGCGGCGGCAGGCGATGCGGGTACTGTCGGGCGCGGTGGGCGCGAAGGCGGAGGGCTGGCGGCGCGACCTGATCCGGGCGGCGGCCCTGGTGGAGGCGACGATCGACTTTGCGGATGAGGATGTGCCGGAGGACGTCGGACCGGAAGTGGCCGGCCTGGTCAGTCGGCTCATGGCGGACTTCCGGGCTGAGCTGGACGGTTCGCGGGCGGCCGAACGGCTGCGAGACGGTTTCGAGGTCGCCATCCTCGGTGCGCCGAACGCTGGAAAATCTTCACTTATCAACAGTTTAGCGGGTCGGGAGGCGGCGATCACGTCGGAACATGCGGGCACCACCCGGGATGTGATCGAGGTACGGATGGATGTTTGCGGCCTTCCGGTGACGTTTCTCGACACCGCCGGGTTGCGTGTTTCCGATGACCCGGTGGAGCAGGCCGGCGTTCGGCGGGCGCTCGAGCGCGCGCAGCAGGCCGATTTGCGGCTGTTTCTGCTGTCGGACGGGGTCTTGCCGGGGTTGGCGCGGCCAGCGCCAGGGGATCTTGTCGTTCAAGGGAAGGCAGACCTGTCCCCGGGTTCGGGGTTGCGCGTGTCGGGACGGACGGGGGAAGGCATCGAGGATTTGCTCGCGGCGGTGTTTCAGCGGCTGGAGCGCGAGACACGGTCGGCAGCGACGATCACGCGGGAACGCCATCGGGCGGCGCTTGGCCGGGCGCTGGGGTCTTTGGAAAGCGCGCTGGCTGAGGTAAGGAGAGAGGGCGGGCGCGGCGAGATCGCGGCCGAGGAGATTCGGACGGCGATCCGGGCGCTCGATGCGCTGGTGGGGCGGGTCGACGTTGAGGCGCTGCTGGGCGAGATCTTTGCCCGCTTCTGTATCGGGAAATAGGGTTGTTTCACGTGGAACAGTTTGACGTCATCGTTGTCGGTGGAGGACATGCTGGAGCCGAGGCAGCACTGGCCGCATCGCGCATGGGTGCTCGGACAGCGCTGGTCACGGCGTCGCCGGCGACGATCGGCGTGATGTCGTGCAATCCGGCGATCGGGGGCCTGGGCAAGGGCCATCTGGTTTGCGAGATCGACGCCATGGATGGCGCCATGGGCCGCGTCGCTGACCGCGCGGGGATCCAGTTCCGTCTGCTGAACCGGCGCAAGGGCCCCGCCGTGCAGGGCCCGCGGGCCCAGGCAGACCGGAAGCTCTATCGTGGCGCGATGCAGGCGGAGATCGCGTCGGCGCCGGACCTGGAGGTGATCGAGGGAGAGACCGCGGACCTTGTGCTGTCGGGGTGCGGCGTGGCGGGCGTGGAACTGGCGGACGGAACGGTCGTGCATGGGCGGACCGTGATTCTGTGTGCGGGGACCTTCCTGCGCGGGGTCATCCATGTCGGCGAGGCCCGGCGGCCCGGGGGTCGCATGGGCGAGCGGCCGTCCGACCGGCTCGGGCGGCGGTTGGCCGACCTTGGCCTGGCGACCGGTCGTCTGAAGACGGGCACCCCGCCGCGCCTCGCCGGGCGGACGATCAACTGGGCCGCGCTCGAGACCCAGCCCGGCGACGATGTGGCGCGAATGTTCTCGTTCCTGCACGAGCGGCCCTTCGTCCGGCAGGTCAGCTGTGGCATAACGCACACGACCGAGGGCACACATGACATCGTTCGCGCGAACCTGGACCGCTCGGCAATGTACGGTGGCCACATAGCAGGGATCGGGCCGCGCTATTGCCCCTCGCTGGAGGATAAGGTCGTCCGCTTCGCCGACAAGACGGCGCACCAGGTGTTCCTTGAACCCGAGGGACTGGACGACGACACGGTCTACCCGAACGGCATCTCCACGAGTCTGCCGGCCGACGTGCAGGCGGACTATGTGCGGACGATCCCGGGGCTGGAGCGGGCGGTGATCCTGCAGCCAGGCTATGCGATCGAGTACGACTACCTCGACCCCCGTGCGCTGCGGGCGACGCTCGAAACTCAGGCGATCGCGGGCCTCTTCCTCGCCGGACAGATCAACGGGACGACCGGGTACGAGGAAGCCGCCGCGCAAGGGCTCGTCGCGGGGCTCAATGCCGCCGCGCGGGCTCTGGGCCTCGAGCCGGTGCTGTTCAGCCGGGCCGACAGCTACATCGGGGTGATGATCGACGATCTCGTGACTCGCGGGGTGTCGGAGCCTTACCGGATGTTCACGTCACGGGCAGAGTATCGGCTGTCGCTGCGGGCCGATAACGCCGACCAGCGGCTGACGCCGCGCGGGATCGCGATCGGCTGCGTCGGGCCCGTGCGCGCGGCCGCCTTCAGCCGCAAGGCTGACGCGCTGGCTGCAGGGCGCGCGGCACTCGATTCGGCGAGGCTGACGCCGCAGGATATCGACGCAATGGGTCTGCCTGCACCAAGAAACGGCGGCCCGCGCAGCGCGTTCAGTGTGCTTTCGCTTCCCCGTGCGACACCGTCGATGATCGCCGCACGCGTCCCGGAATTTGCGGCGCTGCCCTTGAACGTGCAGGAACAACTCGCGCGCGATGCGCTTTATGCGCCCTACGAACGACGCCAGTCTGCCGAAGCGGAGGTCCTGCGGCGCGACGAGCGGGTGATACTTCCGGCGGACCTCGACTACGCCAATATCCCGGGACTTTCTGCCGAATTGAAAGCGAAGCTGTCGCAAGTCCGTCCCGCGAACCTGGCTCAGGCGGCGCGGATGGAAGGGATGACACCCGCGGCCGTTCTCCTGCTGGCGGCGCGGCTGCGGGTGCCCGCGCCAAAGGTTCGTGCGGAATGACGGCGCAACGGACGGCTTCCGCCGCGCGGGGCGGTCGGATCTCATCCGAAACCGCGCGCCGGCTTGGTATCCTCGTGTCGCTTCTCGTCAAGTGGAACCCGGCGATCAACCTGGTGGCGCGCGACAGCCTTGCGAATGTGTGGGCACGCCATATCAACGACAGCTTGCAACTCCTTCCGTTCCGTACGCCGGCAGCGCGGCGGTGGCTCGATCTCGGCAGCGGCGCAGGCTTCCCGGGCATGGTGGCTGCCATCGCGCTCGCAGAGACTGAGCCAGACCTCCACGTGATGCTGGCGGAGGCCGACCTTCGGAAGGCGGAGTTCCTGCGGACTGTTTCACGTGAAACAGGAGTGGACGTGACCGTCTTCGCCGAGCGGACCGAATTCCTGCCGCCACAGGCGGCGGACACGGTGAGCGCGCGCGCCCTGGCTCCGCTCCCGAGGTTATGTGCGCTTGTCCACCGCCACCTTGCGCCCGGCGGTCGCGCAATATTGCCGAAGGGCGCCCATTCTGAGGCCGAAATCGCCGCGGCTTCAAAAGAATGGCGCTTTCGCCTCGAGCGGCACGCCAGCCTGACCGATCCTAAGGGGACAATCCTCGTCCTGTCTGATCTGGCCCATGCCTGAAAGCGGCCCTAGCGCTCCTCGGATCATTGCGATTGCCAACCAGAAGGGTGGCGTTGGCAAGACGACCACCGCGATCAATCTCGCCGCCGGCCTCGTGGAGAGCGGGGCGCGTGTCCTCCTGGTCGACCTCGATCCGCAGGGGAATGCCTCCACCGGCCTCGGCATCGATGCCGGCCGGCGCAGGATCACCAGCTATGACCTGTTGCTGGAGGATGCCGCCCCGGCCGATGCGCTCCAGGAAACTGCTTTCCGCGGACTGTGGCTTTGTCCTGCGAATTCCGACTTGGCGTCGTTCGACATGGATCTTGTCGGGAACGATCGCCGCAGCTTCCTTCTGCGCGA
>Ga0224723_1001102_pt1 | contig 17050 bp, 11 predicted proteins | sample Balambano_FR2_Me_FD_161647 | JGI IMG/M metagenome (GOLD analysis project Ga0224723, IMG submission 161647) | Freshwater sediment microbial communities from Lake Towuti, South Sulawesi, Indonesia - Balambano_FR2_MetaG | ecosystem: Environmental > Aquatic > Freshwater > Lake > Sediment | place...
CCTGTTTACCGAGAATGAGACCAACGGCGAGCGCCTGTATGACATCCCCAATGCTTCTCCCTACGTGAAGGATGGCATCAATAACGCCGTTCTGTTCGGTCAGGCTGAAGCCGTCAATGCCACACATGGAAGTAAACTTGCGGGACACGCTCAGGCAACCGTCGCCGCTGGCGGGACCTTCACGGTCGAGGTGCGCTTTACCGCCGAACCACTCGACAAACCGTTTGCGGATTTCGACGCCATAATCACAAAGCGTGTCGCCGAGACAGACGAGTACTACAACGCCGTTCATCCGCCGCGGTTGAGCGATGATGACAAGCTGATTCAGCGGCAGGCATTCGCGGGCTTGCTCTGGTCGAAGCAGTTCTACAATTATGACGTTTACCGCTGGCTGACGGGCGACCCCAGCCTGCCCCCACCGCCTGAATCCCGCTGGCATGGACGTAACAGCACCTGGAAACACCTGAGCAACGATGATGTGATCCTGATGCCCGATACGTGGGAATATGACTGGTATGCCAGTTGGGACCTGGCGTTCCACTGCGTCACGCTCTCGCGGATTGATCCTGATTTTGCCAAGCAGCAGCTTTTGATGATGGGCTATGAGTGGTATCAGCATGGCAACGGTCAGTATCCGGCTTACGAGTGGAATTTCGACGATGTAAACCCGCCGGTGCTGGCATGGGCAGCGCTCGCCGTCTTTCGGCATGATAAACAGCACAGCGGCGCAGGCGATTACCAGTTTCTCGCCGAAATGTTCCACAGCCTGATGCTCAACTTTAGCTGGTGGATCAACCGCAAGGATTCGGAAGGACGCGACATTTTCGGCGGCGGCTTTCTGGGCATGGATAATATCGGCGTGTTTGACCGCGATCAGCCGCTACCCGATGGCGGCACGCTTGAACAAAGCGACGGCACGTCATGGATGGCGAAGCTCAGCCTGAATATGTTCGCTATCGCTACCGAACTCGCCCAGCATGATCCTGTTTATGAGCCAATGGCGGTCAAATATCTGGAACACTTCGTCAACATCGCCCATGCTATGACCAACATGAGTGGTGAAGGCATTGATTTGTGGGACGAAGAAGATCAGTTCTATTATGATGTCATCCACCTGTCTTCAGGCGAAAATATCCCGCTGCGGATTCACACGATGGTTGGCTTGACGCCGCTGTTCGCCGTGATCGCGTTCCATATTGACCGTTATGCCCACCTGTCCATGCTCATCAACCGAATGCGCTGGCTGGCGGCACGGCGACCCGACCTGTTCGCCACGATTGCCTCGATTGCGCTGCCGGGCAAGGATAATTCACGACTGGTGGCGATCCTGCACGACGACAAGCTGAAATCAGTGTTAAGCCGCATGTTGGACACTAACGAGTTTTTATCCGACTACGGTATTCGAGCCGTATCCGCTTATCACCGTGAACACCCGTATGTCTTTGATGTTGGGGGGCAGGAGTTCGTCGTCAAATATCTACCTGCCGAATCGGACAGCCGCCTGTTTGGTGGCAATTCAAACTGGCGTGGACCCATCTGGTTTCCTGTCAACTACATGCTCATCCATGCGCTTCAGGAATTTGACGCTTATTATGGCGACTCGTTCAAGGTCGAGCATCCTACCGGGTCAGGGCAACTGCACACGCTGGGGGAAATCGGTCAAGACCTGACACAGCGATTGATCAACATTTTCCGCCGCGATCCCTCTCGAAACAACCACCGCGCCGTGTGGGGCGATAACGACTATTTCCAGACCGACCCGCATTGGCGCGATTACATCCCCTTTCACGAGTATTTCCATGGAGACACGGGTGCCGGCGTGGGCGCAAGTCACCAGACAGGCTGGACGGCGCTTGTCGCCTCGCTCTTGATGGATTTTGACAATCAGCAGAACGATGAGCGAACCTGATGACGACAACATTGCCTGGTCGTTCATTTCCCATTGGCGCAACCGTCGAGCCTGATGGCGTCAATTTCTGCGTCTACTCGCGCCATGCCACAGTAATTGAACTGCTGTTGTTTGAGTCGGCAGCTGATGCCGAGCCGTCACAGGTGATTCGCCTTGATCCAGACGCCAATCGCACTTACTACTATTGGCATGTGTTCGTCGCTGGCATTCAGGCGGGGCAGCTGTACGGCTATCGCGCTTATGGAGCGAACGCCCCGGAGCGTGGTCTACGCTTTGATTCCTCGAAACTACTCATTGACCCTTACGCTTTAGCGGTCGCAAACAGCGAAAATTACCAGCGTACAAAAGCCATGCAGGCGGGCGATAACGCCGCACACGCCATGAAGAGCGTGGTTGTTGATCCGCTGGCGTATGACTGGGAAGGCGACAGACCGATTCGCCGCGCCTATCAAAGCGCGGTTATTTATGAAATGCACGTCGGCGGGTTTACCCGTCATCCAAATTCGGGTGTTGATCCTGCACGGCGCGGCACGTATTTGGGGCTGACGGAGAAAATCCCTTATCTGAACGATCTGGGTGTCATGACCGTTGAACTGATGCCGGTTCAGCAGTTCGATCCGCAGTCCGCGCCCCTGGGAATCAATTACTGGGGATATCAGTCGGTCGCCTGGTTTGCGCCTCACGCCGCCTATAGCTCGCGCAAAGACCCGCTGGGTCCGGTGGATGAATTCCGCGATATGGTCAAGCAACTTCATCGGGCGGGGATTGAGGTGATTCTGGATGTCGTCTTTAACCACACGGCGGAAGGCGATGAACATGGTCCCACGCTATCCCTGCGCGGGCTGGATAATTCGTCCTACTATCTGCTGGATGCCAATGATCGATCCAGATATGTGGATGTCACCGGCTGCGGCAACACGATTGATGGCAACAAAACAATCGCGCGGCGGCTGATCCTCGACTGCCTGCGCCACTGGGTTCAGCACATGCACGTTGACGGGTTTCGGTTTGATCTCGCGTCCGTGCTGTCTCGCGGCGAGGACGGTTTACCGCTGAAAAGCCCGCCGCTGTTATGGGACATTGAAACTGATCCAATTCTGAGCAACACCAAGATCATCGCCGAAGCGTGGGATGCCGCCGGGCTGTATCAGGTCGCTTCATTCGTCGGCGACCGCTGGGCAGTCTGGAACGGGCGCTACCGCGATACCGTGCGCCGCTTTGTCAAAAGCGATAACGGGATGGTCAGCGACCTTGCCGATAGCCTGATGGGCAGCGCCCAATTCTATCAGCAGCCGGATCGCGCCACGGAACGCAGCGTCAATTTCATCACCGCGCATGACGGTTTTACGCTCAATGACCTGGTTTCCTATAACGACAAGCACAACGAAGCCAACCAGGAAAACAATCATGATGGCACAAACGACAATTTCAGTTGGAACAGCGGTGTCGAAGGTTCTACCGACGACGTGGCGATTGAGAGTCTGCGCCAGCGGCAGATCAGGAATTTTCTGACGATCCTGTTGATGTCACAGGGCAGAGCCATGCTGCTGATGGGGGATGAAGTTCGCCACACGCAGCAGGGTAACAACAACGCCTACGCGCAGGATAACGAAATAAGCTGGTTTAACTGGGACGACGTGGAGAAAAATGCCGAACTTCTGCGCTTTGTGCGCGGGCTGATTCAGTTTCATCAGCAGTCGCCGATTTTTCATGATCGTCGCTTCTGGAGTGAACCCGGCGGCGCTGACGTGACCTGGCACGGTATTCACCTGAACCAGCCTGATTACGGGGAAAATTCGCATTCGCTTGCGCTTGAACTGACCGATACGGACAGTGATTCACACCTGCACGTCATGTTCAATGCCTTCTGGGAGCCGCTGACATTTGATCTGCCGCAGCTGCCCGCTGGCAGGACATGGCGGCGGTTGGTGGATACGTCGCTCGACAGCCCGAAGGATTTTGCTGATCCACCGGCGCTTTTGGCGGGGGACTTAAGCCACTATCTCGTCACGGAGCGATCTTCCGTTGTCCTTATCGCCGCCAACACCTGACTAAAGCCGTGCGTTTTCGGAGTTGACGCCGATGCACAGCTGTTTTTCGCCGTAGTCGAAGTGGATTGAAGTTTAAGGGAGAGGTCATGTCCGCGAGTTACGATGTCATCATCATTGGCAGTGGGGCGGGAGGCGGCACACTGGCACGCCACCTGGCACCATCCGGCAAGAGCATTCTGATCCTGGAGCGTGGCGACTGGCTGCCACGTGAGAAACAAAACTGGGACGCCGAAGAGGTGTTCGTCAAGAACCGTTATGTGCCGAAGGAAACCTGGTACGACAAGAACGGCAAGACGTTCCAGCCGGGGCAGCATTACTGGGTCGGCGGGGCGACGAAGTTTTACGGCGCTGCCCTGTATCGCCTGCGTAAAGAAGACTTTGGCGAAATCAAGCATCACGATGGCATTTCGCCCGCCTGGCCCATTTCCTATGAGGATATGGAGCCGTATTACACTCTTGCCGAGCAAATGTATCAGGTACATGGGGCGCGTGGTGAAGACCCCACCGAGGGACCTTCAAGCGCACCATACCCGTTTCCGGCGGTTTCGCACGAGCCGCGTATCCAACAACTGCATGATGATCTGGCGCGAGCCGGCTACCATCCATTTCATGCGCCGTGCGGCATTATGCTCAATGAGCAGAATCGCCCGTTCAGCCCGTGCATCCGCTGCAAGGATTGCGATGGCTTCCCCTGTTTAGTACACGCCAAGTCGGACGCCGAAGTGCTGGGGGTACGCCCGGCACTGCAACATTCCAACGTCACACTCATGACCAATGCCAAGGTTGTTCGGCTCAATACCAACGCGACGGGTACTGCGGTTACGGAGGTTGTCGTTGAGAGTAACGGTGAGGCATCAACCTACGTTGGAGGCATTGTTGTCATTTCTGCGGGCGCAGCAAATTCCGCCAAAATCCTGCTGCAATCCGCCAATGACAAACACCCACACGGGCTGGCGAACGGCTCCGATCAGGTGGGACGCAACTATATGTATCACAACAGCGTTGCCGTTCTGGCAGTCTCAAAGGAAGAGAACCCGACCCAGTTCCAGAAGACGCTCGGACTGAATGATTTCTACTTCGGGTCGCCGGATTTTGCGTATCCGATGGGCAATATCCAGATGGTGGGCAAATCGCAGGGACCGATGTACACGGGTGAAAAACCGCTGGAAACCCTGCTTGCGCCCGGTTTTACGCTCAACGAGGTTGCCAAACATGCGGTTGATTTCTGGCTCTCAACGGAAGACCTGCCGAAAGCCGATAACCGTATCACGCTGGCGAAGGACGGCAATATCACGCTGAACTATACGCCCAGCAATCAGGTTTCCAAGCAAAAACTGTACGACAAGCTGAAATCCATGCTCGAACACCTGGGAATGCATCCCGATCATCTCATTCCGCGCAATCTGTACATGAAGAATGAGATCGGTATCGGCGGCGTGGCGCACCAGTCCGGCACGGTGCGATTCGGCAGCGACTCCAACACGTCGGTGCTGGATACGAACTGCAAAGCGCATGAACTCGATAATCTCTATGTTGTGGACACCAGTTTCTTCCCCAGTATCGGGGCGGTCAATCCGGCGCTGACGGCGATGGCGAATGCACTCCGCGTCGGCGATCACCTGCTGGAACGATTGCAGTAAGCGGTTATGGCACAGCGCAGCGAAATTAACGCGGTTTACGCCGCGGCAGTGGTACAGGGGCTGGCGCTCGTCACCTTTCCGGCGGCGAGTACGATCTTCACCAGCCCGCAGTATTACGATCTGTCCAGCACCGCTTACGGGGGAATGTTCCTGCCGCAGGCGGTGATGGCGATTCTCGCTTCGCTGCTCGGTGCCGGGCTGACGCGACGGCTGGGCGTCAAACGGATTTATCTGTTCGGGCTTGGCGCAAATTTACTTTCGATGCTGCTGCTGATTCTCAGCCAGTTCATCATGAGCAATCAGGTTGCCGCCTACGGCACGTTACTGCTGGCGACAACCTGCCTCGGTCTTGGTTTTGGGCTTACCGTACCATCGCTGAATACGCTCACGGCGGCATTTTTCCCGCAACGGATCGACTCAGCGGTGCTGATCCTCAACGCGCTTCTGGGTGTGGGAACGGTGTTAGCGCCGGTCCTGGTTGCCATATTTATCGGCTTGGGCATCTGGTGGGGACTGCCGCTGGTGGCGGGCATCCTGCTATTTGTTCTTCTGCTTTACAGCCTGCGCCTGCCGCTGCAAACCGGCACACTGGAGCAGGAAAGCCCGGGTCAGACGGGAAAGCGCCGCCTGCCTTCACGTTTCTGGGTATTCGCCGCTTTCGCCCTGCTCTATGGCATTGTCGAGACCATGAACGGCAACTGGGCGACGCTGTATATGAGCCAGAACGTCGGCGCAAGTGCCGCCATTGCCTCATTGGCGCTGACGGTATTCTGGGGGATGGTGACGCTGGGACGGGTGCTGTTCGCCGCCATCTCGAAACGTTTCCCGCCCGATCGCGCCTATCATCTGTTACCGTTTGTGATCGCGGCTGCGTTCCTGATCATCGCCGCCTTACCTGCGGGCAGCGCTGCACTGGGAATTTTGTCGTTTGGTCTGGCGGGTCTGGGCTGTTCGGCGCTGCTCCCGCTGACGATCAGTTTTGGGCAGGAAGAGCTGACGATCATGGCGGCATCCGTCGCGGGCTTTTTGATCGCCTTCTACCAGATGGGTTATGGTCTTGCTGCCTTTGGCGTCGGTCCACTGGAAGATTACGCGGGAATTGGCTTGAATACGCTTTACGGGGTCGCGGCGGTCATCGCGCTGATTCTGGCTTTGATGTCGTTTGTCGTCACACGGCGTACAGCGCCCGCAGGCGTGGCACAGAAGGCATGAATATTTAATGTCTGCACGATACACTCTGAAGTACTTTCGCTCTAGCGATGAAAGGATACGAACATTATGAGTCTCAAGGGGAAAGTCGCCATCGTCACGGGTGGCAACAGCGGCATCGGCAAATCCATTGTGCTGGAACTGGCAAAACAGGGCGCGAATATCGTGATTGATTACGTCGTGCATCCTGAAGCGACAGAGGAAGAGGAGCAGCAAATCATCGCCATGGGCGATCAGGCAATCGGTGTGCAAGCCGACGTAAGCAAAGTTGAAGACCTGCAACGCCTGATTGACGAAGCCGTTAAGGCATTCGGGCGGGTTGATATTATGGTTAATAATGCGGGCGTTGAAACGCGCACGTCGATCCTCGATACCACCGAAGCACAATACGAGAAAGTCCTCAATATCAATCTCAAGAGCGCATTCTTTGGTACGCAAATCGCCGCGCAGCAAATGATCAAGCAGGGCGGCGGAGGCAGCATCATCAATATCACCTCTGTCCACGAAGATTGGCCCATGCCTGGCAACACCGCGTACTGCCTGTCGAAGGGTGGAATGCGAATGCTCACGCGCACGGCGGCGCTTGAACTGGCAGCCCATAATATTCGTGTCGTCGGCGTAGGTCCCGGCGCAGTGGCGACGCCGATTAATACCTCAACGATGGCTGATCCGGCTGCGTTGAAACGGCTTGACGATGCGATCCCGCTGGGGCGCATGGCTCAGCCGGAAGAGATCGGCAGCGTCGTCGCCTTTCTCGCAGACGACGGCGCAAGCTATATCACCGCGACGACAATTTTTGCCGATGGCGGCTTGATGCACATGAGTCCGGGGCTGTAGTGAAAACGATAGCCATTGCCGCCGGGCAGCACAGGTTTGTTGGTTTACAGGTATCGCCAATGCGTACCTGATAGTTTTATGTGGAGATCATCATGTTTCGAAGAGAAGAGCGCCACGAAGAAATGCGTCATATGGAACGCCGTCACCGTCGTCGCCGTATGATGGTGGGCGGGATGGTTGTCATCGGAAGCACCGAGGCGATGATGAAGATGTCCGCCGCGGACGCGCAGAAGATTCAGGAATCGACCGGGCAAAATCCTGAGGACATGTCGCACGAAGAACTGCAACAGGCGGCAGCGCAGCAGGGTGTTCAGCCGCAGCCCGTGACAGCCGAGGATCAGCAGGCGATGGCCTCGGCAGAAGCCGCCGATCCCCAGGAATAACGATCAGAACGGCTGATTCCTCAGCGTTTCACGGGGAATCAGCCCCATCCCATTCAATGCTTTGAGGAGACTATCTATGGATACGCCTCGCGTCGTCATTCTCGGCTGTGGCTTTGCCGGGTTGGGAGCGGCACAGAAACTGAAGGATGCGCCCGTCGCTATCACGCTGCTTGACCAGAATGACTATCATACCTTTCAGCCGCTGCTCTACCAGTTGGCAACCGATGAATTGGGGACGAGCGAGGTTGGTTTTCCAGTGCGTGAAATCATGCACCGCCAGAACAACGCTGTCTTTCACCAGGTCAAGGTCACCGGCATTGACGTCGCCAACAGGCAGATACTGGTAGACAAAATGGATGCCATTGCATACGACTATCTGGTCGTCGGGTTAGGCGCAACGGTGAATTTCTATGGCACCAAAGGGGCGGAGGAACATGCTTTCCCGATGTATACCCTGCGCGATGCGTTACATCTCAAGAACCATATTCTGAAAACCCTCGAAGCGACGGATCGAAATCCTGCGCTGATTGACGATGGCGCACTGACCTTTTGCATCGTGGGCGGTGGCCCAACCGGCGTGGAAGTTGCCGGCGCCATGGCGGAACTGCTTCATGCGGTGGCGGAAAAAGATTATCCCAACCTGCCGATCAAGAAAAAGGCGCAGATCATTCTGTTCGAGGCAGGTCCACATCTTCTGGGCGCATTCAAACAGCGCCTGCAGGATTACAGTAAGAAGAAGCTGACAGAGATGGGCGTTGCCGTTCGGCTCGGCGAGGGTGTAACCGAGATCACGGCGAACAGCATCACGCTCAAATCAGGCGAAGTGATCAAGACGCATACGCTGGTGTGGGGCGCCGGTATCCAGGCGAATCCGATTGCCAAAAGTCTCGGCGTTGAACCGGTCAAAGGCGGGCGGATTGCCGTGAATCCGGATTTAAGCCTTGAAGGGCATCCAGAAATTTTCGTCGTCGGTGATATTGCCATGATAACCGACTCGAAATCGAATCAGCAGCTGCCGCAGCTTGGCTCAGTGGCGCAGCAGGCGGGTCGCCATGCCGGTGAAAACATCGCTCATCTTGTCAAAGGTGAAGCAGCGAAGCCGTTCGAATATTTCGACAAGGGTTTTATGGCGACGATTGGACGGGGCGCTGCCGTCGTCGAAATGCCAGTGCGCGGCACAATGACCGGTCACGCTGCATGGCTGGCATGGCTCGGCGTGCATGTGATGTTGCTGTCCGGCGGTGAAGAGAAGACGTCGACCATGGTGGACTGGGGCTGGAATCTGATCACCAAAAAGCGCGGCAAGCGCATTGTCGTTTCCGACGAGGATATTGAAGCCGAGTCCTGATGTTTGTGATAATCCATGCAGCATGATGAAGACTTTTGATCTGGCTGTGCAATTTGAGTCCCTCTGAAAGAGGCAATCCATGGATCCGGAACTCCTTTCGCGTATACAGTTTGCCCTTACAGCCAGTTTTCACTTTATTTACCCGCCGCTGTCCATGGGACTGGGGACGATGCTGGTCATACTGGGCATCATCTACCTACGCACCAAAGACCCGAAATGGCGGCAGTTATCCTTCTTCTGGGTTAAGGTTTATGCGCTGATCTTTGCGGTTGGCGTGGCAACGGGCATTGTCCAGGAATTTGAATTTGGCACGAACTGGGCGAATTATTCGCGCTTTGTCGGCAACGTTTTTGGCAGTTTACTGGCGGCGGAAGGGATTTTCGCGTTTTTCCTCGAAGGCGGCTTTCTCGGCTTGATGCTGTTTGGCGGCAATCGTCTGGGTCCGCGGATGTGGTTTATCGCTACATTTCTGGTCGTCTTCGGCGCTCATTTCAGCGCCCTGTGGATCGTCATGGCAAATTCATGGATGCAAACACCGGCAGGCTATGCTATCCAGTCCACACCGGAACCGGTACGGGCGGTCATGACCAATTTCTGGGAAGTCATGTTCACACCGTCATTTTTGCCCCGTATCGGGCATGTATTCATGGCATCCGGCACGGCTGGTGCGGCGCTCATGCTCAGCGTCAGCGCCTGGTATCTCCTGAAAAAGAAGCATGTCGAACTGGCGAAAGCCAACCTCAAAGTCGCATTGCCATTTTTCTTCATCTTTGCAGCGATCAATCTGTTCGTAGCCGGCCCGATTCAGGCGATTGAAGTTACCAATTATCAACCACTGAAACTGGCATCCATGGAGGGCTTGTGGGAAACGCAGTCGTGTGCGCCCCTGATGATTGTCGGATGGGTGAATGAGGCTGAACAGACCACGACGGGTATCTCCGTACCCTGTCTTCTGAGTATTCTGGCGTACCAGAACCCGCAGGCGGTTGTGCAGGGACTGGACGCGTTTGACCCTGACTTATATCCGCCGATCAATCTGGTCTTTCAGGTTTATCACTTGATGTTCAATCTTGCCGTTGTCTTTCCCATCATTGGGGCGCTCGGCATCCTGTTCTATTTCTGGAAACGCAAAGTCTTCCACTCACGCTTTGTGTTGTGGTTATTTGTCATCACCATCTTTATGGCTGAAGTTGCCGTCATTTCGGGCTGGTGGACGGCAGAGATCGGTCGCCAGCCGTGGGTTGTATATAACGTCCTGCAGACGGCAGATGCCGTGTCGCCGTCCATAACGGGCGAAATGGTCGCTGCATCGCTGTTCATGTTCATTGCGCTCTACAGCCTGTTGTTTATCCTGTTCCTGTTCCTGCTCAATGCCAAAATTCAGAAGGGTCCTGAACCACTTGAAGAGGTCGAGACCGCTGCCGTTTCCAGCCTACCGAATACCTTCCGCGAAGTTTTCCGCCGCCGCAATGCGCCGCGTGCAGGATGAGGTCATATCATGGGACTGAATGAACTGTGGTTTGTGTTACTGGTCGTCATCGTCGCGGGGTATCTGATCCTTGACGGCTTTGATATGGGCGTGGGCATTCTTCATCTCTTCGCTGCACGCAGCGATACGGAACGCCGAATCATGCTCAACAGCATTGGGCCCGTCTGGGATGGCAATGAAGTCTGGCTGGTATTAGGCGGCGGGGTGCTGTTTGCTGCGTTTCCGCTGGCTTATGCGTCGCTGTTCTCCGGCTTCTATCTGGCATTTATGCTCGTGCTGCTCGTCATGATTTTACGGACGGTTGCCATCGAGTTTCGCAGCAAGCGGCCGGGTGCCGCTTGGCGCAAAACATGGGATTTTGTTTTTTCGATCTGCTCACTGGGGCTGGCGTTTCTGCTCGGCGTCGCCTTTGGAGACATCCTTACGGGGGTGCCGATTGATGCGGATGGCAATATGCAGGTGACGCTGATTGAGCTGCTCAACCCGTTTGCCCTGCTGGTTGGCGCAACCGCTGTGGTCATGTTCGCGCTGCACGGCGGTATTTACGCGCTTATGAAGACGGATGGCGATCTGCATGATCGTATTCACCGCTGGATGCCGCGCCTCATGGTGGCGTTCTTCGTGCTGAATACACTGGTTGTCCTGGCGATTGTCGCGTCGCGCCCGCTCATTTCCGAACGCTATCTCAGTCATATCTGGCTGGTCATCTTTCCGGCAGCGGCGCTGCTCGCGCTCATTTTGTCCTGGGTGATGCTCCGCCGAGGACGCGAGCTTTCCGCGTTTGTTGCGTCGGGGATGATGATCGCGCTGCTGTTGATTTCCGGTGGTATCGGCATGTTCCCCAACCTGCTTGTTTCCACCACCGATCCCGCCTATAACCTGACGGTTTACAACGCGGCGTCCGAGCCAAACACCCTTACCGTTATGCTGATTGTCGCGCTGATTGGTATGCCAATTGTACTGCTGTATACGGCGGGCGTGTACTACTTCTTCGCGGGTAAAACCGTGCTCGATCCGGACAGCTATTGATTAACCGTCGTCCGGTTTTCGCTGCAAGGATCGGTGACGAAAAACGAAGGGCAAGGGCGCAGCCGTCTACCGGCGGGGCACCTTGCCCGTTATGATTAATATGAACCGACCTGTGCGTAACCGCCCCCCATCAGTAGACAGTCGTATTCTCAACATCAGTTCGACGGCGAAGACGTTCCTGTATCTGGCTGTCGCTGCCGGATTCCTGGCGGCGGTGTGCGTGGTCGGTCAGGCGTTTCTCTTAAGCGCCGTTATCAGCCGCGTATTTCAACAGGGGCAAACGCTCAACGATGTTGCGGCTCTGTTATTGGCGATGCTGGTTATCGCCGTGATTCGGGCTGCCTTTATCTGGTGTGGCGATGTACTGGCGCAGCGCTCCGCCAGCCACCTCAAAAGCAGCCTGCGCGAAACCCTCACGCGCCATCTGTTCGCGCTCGGACCCGCCTACACGCGGAAAGAGCGCACCGGCGAACTGGTTACCTCGATGGTTGATGGTGTCGAAATCCTCGACGAGTACATGACAGTCTATCAACCGGCGCGGAACTTAGCCGTGTTTGTGCCGCTGTTTGTGCTGATCGTCATGTTCCTGGCGGATCCGCTCACAATGCCCGTGCTTTTATTTACGGGACCGATTCTGGTCATTTTGCTGGCGCTGATCGGCAGCCGCACCAAGGAAATGACCGAACGGCGCTTTCTCGAACTGCGCTGGATGAGCGCCCTGTTTCTGGACATGCTGCAAGGCATTGCCACGCTCAAGATGTTTGGGCGCAGCCGCGAGCAGATTGAAACGATTCGAGAGATCAGCGATCAGTACGGCAGTACCACGATGGAGGTGTTACGCACCGCCTTTCAGACCAGCCTTGTACTGGAATGGGGCGGCACCATTGCCACGGCATTCGTCGCCGTGGAAGTCAGCCTGCGCCTGATGAGCGGAACGATGCCGTTTGAACAGGCATTAGCCGTGCTGATCATCACGCCGGAATTTTTTCTGCCCTTGCGCCAACTGGCGACCCGCTATCATGCGGGCAGAGCAGGTAAGGCGGCTGCGACCCGCATTTTCGAGATTCTGGATACACCTGCGCAACCAGCGTCGAGCCATACTGTCATTCAACCGCTGCCGCAGTTCATGGACATCCACTTGAACGATGTGCAATTCGCTTATGACGGCGGCAAACGGGCGGCATTGCAGGGCTTCAGCCTGCGAATAGCGCACGGAACGACGATGGCATTGGTCGGCAAAACAGGGGCTGGCAAAACAACGGTTGCCCAGCTTTTGTTACGGTTTATTGAAACGGATCACCGTGCAATCACCGTCGGTGGCGTACCGCTCAATGATATTGCCATCGCCGATTGGCGGGCAAAAATTGCGTGGGTGCCACAAATGCCGCATCTCTTTCACGGCAGCATTGCGGACAATATTCGGCTGGCGCGTTCGACCGCAACACACGATGAGATTATCTCAGCCGCCAAAGCCGCCCACGCCCATGAATTTATCCTGAGTTTGCCGCACGGCTACGATACACCGCTTGGTGAAAAAGGAGCGCGGCTCAGCGGCGGTCAGCAGCAGCGCATTGCCATTGCGCGGGCGTTTCTTAAGAATGCGCCCCTGCTGATCCTCGATGAAGCCACGTCGCATCTTGATTCCGCCAGCGAAGCGGCTGTTCAGGCAGCGCTCAAACAGTTGATGAAGGATCGCACCACGCTGATCATCGCCCACCGTCTCAAACTGGTATATGACGCTGATCAGGTCGCCGTAGTTGAGCAGGGGCGCGTGATCGAGGTTGGCGATCCAAAGACCCTGCTCACACAGTCGGGACCGTATCAGCATCTCGTCAATCTGTATGAAAACGGTGCCGCGTGAACACCCTTGCCCGTTTGCTCAAACTGATCGCGCCGTTTAAGGGCTGGATCGCTCTTGGCGTACTCCTGAGCTTCTTGACGATTGGTTCCAGCGTTGGCTTAATGGCGATGTCGGCATATTTGATCGCCAGAGCCGCGCTTGTCACTGATCTTGCCGATATTACGCTGGTGATTACAACCGTGCGCCTGCTGGCGATCATGCGCGTCGTCTTTCGCTATCTGGAACGCTATTACACGCACTCCGCGACGTTCCGCATTATGGCTCACCTGCGCGTCTGGTTCTTTGCCGCCATCGAGCCGCTTGCCCCGGCACGACTCATGCTACATCGCAGCGGCGATCTGCTCACCCGTATTGTCGGCGATATTGACGCGCTGGAGAATTTTTACGTTCGCGTTGTCATTCCGCCCATCGCCGCGCTTCTGGTAACGATCCTTGCCTGTCTGATCCTGGGCAGTTTTGATGTTACGCTTGCCGTCGCGCTGCTGATGTTTCTCGTGCTGACGGGTGTAGTGCTGCCGTTAGCCTCACGCTGGATCAGCAAACAACCATCGGCGGCGCTGATCACGACACGCGCACAACTCAATGAACGGCTGGTGGACGAAATTCAGGGCATTGCCGACCTGCTGGCATTTGATCAGGCGGGTGAACACCAGGCGAAGGTGATGGCACTGAATCAGGCATTGAATCGTGATCAGGAACGGATGGCGATGCTGCGCGGGGTGAGCAATGCTCTTGCCGCGCTGTTTACCAGTCTCGCCGCCATCACGGTACTGATGCTGGCAATCCCACTGGTCAATGGCGGGCAAATTGACGGCGTTTTTCTGGCGCTCATTCCACTGACCGCGATTGCCACTTTTGAAGCCGTGCAGCCGCTTTCTCAGGCGTTCCAGCAGCTCGACGGCAGTCTGACCGTTGGACGCCGCCTGTTTGAAGTGATTGATTCGCCGCCTGCTGTGCATGAACCGACTCATGCCTCGCCAGCGCCAACGGATTTCAGCATCTCGTTTGATCAGGTGCGTTTTGCCTACCAGCCTGATGATCCGCCCGCGCTCAACGGCATTAGCCTGAGCATGAGGCACGGGGAGCGACTCGGCATTATCGGACCGAGTGGATCCGGCAAGTCTACCCTTGTTAACCTGCTGCTGCGTTTCTGGGATGTGAACGAGGGTCAAATATGCGTTGGCGGTCACGATGTCCGCGATTATCATGCTGACGACGTGCGTTCGCTGATCGGTGTCGTGTCGCAGCAGGTTTATCTCTTCAACGCGACGCTGCGTGACAATCTCCTGCTGGCAAACCCCGACGCGACGGATGAGCAGATCGCAGCGGCATGTCAACAGGCTCAGTTGGCAGATTTCATCGGCAACCTGCCTGCGGGCTACGACACGCTGATTGGCGAAAACGGATTGCTGCTCAGTGGAGGCGAACGTCAGCGACTGGCGATTGCCCGTGTCATCCTCAAGAATGCCCCGATATTGATCCTCGACGAAGCGACGGCGAATCTCGATGTCCTTACCGAACAGAACATCATGGCTGCACTGGAGGCATTTATGGCAGGTCGAACGGTGCTGATCATCGCGCACCGACCGTCAGTTCTGGAATTTGCACAGCGGATCATCCGCCTGGAAAATGGACACGTCATCCCACAACGGTAAGACTCGAAGCAGGTGGTGATAAAAGATCAGGGTAAAACACCCATTTTGTAGAGTTTTACACGCGGATCTTTTTCTGTTCAATCAGCCATTGTACACATTCCTGCACCGCCTGAAGCGACGTGTAGCGCGGCTGATACCCCAAAAGCCGCTGCGCTTTGGCGATACTCCCGTTCGGGCTGTGGGCGATATGATCCCACGTCATTGACCAGTCATGCTCCGGCACGAGACGGCAAAACTCGTCCCAACTGACGAAGCGCAGGTTCGCCTTTTGCCCGAACCACGCCGCCATCGCTTCGGCATAGCCGCGTAGCGTGAGCGCCGCCGGCGATACGACATGAAACGCTTCGCCTACGCTGTTTGACCAGTTTTGAATCGCCAGCATGAACGCCTGCGCCACATCATCGCCATGTACATGATGCACCGTTTCCATGCCGATATTCGGCAGCAGCAGTTCGCCGCCGCGTGCCAGCGTTTCAAACACCCTGATATTGTCGTTGCCCTGCGGGTTCACCGGAGGATGCCCCGGTCCGACGATATGACCCGGATGGAGTACCGTTGCCGGAAACTGATTGCGGCGGGCTTCGTTTAGCAAATACGATTCGGCAGCTGCCTTCTGCACGCCGTAATCCGTCAGCAAATACGGGTCAATATCGGTCACGGTCAGGTTGTATTTGGGGAACGGATGGCGCGGCATATCTTCCGTGACTGGATGCTGCGTCGGGTAGCCATGCACCCACATCGTGCCGCAGTGTAACAAGTGCTGGACTGCGCCGCGCAGCGTCTCCGTGATATGGCGGGCGCTCTCCGGCGTGAAACAGACCATATCAATCACGATGTCCGGCTGAAGCGCGGCGATCTGCCCCCCAAACGAGCCGTCCGCTTCCGCGCTCTCGCGGTCAATGACGACGGATTGCACCTGAGACCACGCCGCGTGAGGCAGATACGGTCTGCTTTTGCCGCGTGTGACGTTGATCACATCGTATCCCGCCTCAACCAGTCGCGGCACGAGATACGTCCCGACGTGTCCACTGCCACCAATCATCACAACGCGCATATTTCACCCCCAGAAAAATCCTACAATTGACCAGCCAGATGACGGCTGAGACCGCAGGCAGCGCCGACGACGCCTGCGTTCAAGCCGAGTGCCGCTTTCACAACCCGAAGCGACTCGCTGCTGGCGGCATATTGTTGTTCGCGCAGCGTCGCCTCAATCGTGGGCAGCAGCAAATCAAAACTGCCCATCACGCCACCGCCCAGAACCACCATTTGCGGCGCGAGGATATTGTTCAGGTTGGCGATGCCAGCGCCAAGATAGCGCCCCACTTCATCGAGAACGCTCAACGCCAGCGCATCGCCCTGTTCGGCAGCCTGCCCGACCAGCCGCGCCGTAATCTGTTCGGGCTGTCCGCTTGCCAGTTCCCACAGTAAATCTGACGGTTGCACCCGTGCCTGTGCAAGTCTGGCAATCGCCGGACCCGCCGCCAACATTTCCCAGCAGCCGCGCCGCCCGCAGTAGCAAGGTACGCCGTTCAGGTCAAGCGACTGGTGACCGACCTCGCCCGCCAGCGCACCCGCCCCGCGATACAGCCGCCCATCCAGAATGAAGCCGCCACCAATCCCCGTGCTGACGGTGATATAG
>Ga0224723_1001103_pt1 | contig 17049 bp, 22 predicted proteins | sample Balambano_FR2_Me_FD_161647 | JGI IMG/M metagenome (GOLD analysis project Ga0224723, IMG submission 161647) | Freshwater sediment microbial communities from Lake Towuti, South Sulawesi, Indonesia - Balambano_FR2_MetaG | ecosystem: Environmental > Aquatic > Freshwater > Lake > Sediment | place...
ATGCACATCAGCGGGCGGACCGGCGCCGCCGCCAGCGCGCAGGCGACGAACCCCTTCATGTCGGCGACGCCCCGGCCGTAAAGCCGCCCCTCGCCCTCGGTCAGGGCAAAGGGCGGGCGGGTCCAGTGCTGCCCCTCGACCGGTACCACGTCGGTATGCCCCGACAGCATGACACCCGGACGGTCCTGCGGGCCGACAGTGACATAGAGGTTGGCCTTGCCGCCCCCGGCATCGGGGATCAGCACCGCCTCCACCCCGGCGCCGCCCAGAAGGTCGCGCACGAACCCCATCAGGGCCATGTTCGGCCGGGAACTGACGGTGTCGAACGCCACCAGCCGGTCGAGAATGTCGCGGGTCTGCATCGGCGCTCCTGCTTTCCGATCGCAGCAGACCGCAAAACCGCACCGCCGGAAAGTCCGAACCGATCCGCCCGGGCCCGGCTTCTTTTCGGCCCAAATACCCCACGGGGGTCCGGGGGTATGAAACCCCCGGCGGCCGGGCGGGACGACCGCGCGCCCGGCGGCTATCCCATGACCTCGGCCAGCGCCACCGTCCGGCGCTCCGCCACCGAGCGCAGCGCCGCCTCGGCCAGCGCCAGCGCGGCCAGCCCGTCCTCGCCGGTGGGCGCGGCGGGGGTGCCGTCGGCGACCGCGGCGACGAAGGCCGCGATCTCGGCGGCATAGGCCTCGGTGTAGCGGGTCATGAAGAAATCATGCAGCGGCGGGCGGGTGTAGCCGAGCGCGCTCGCCACCTCGATCGAGACCGGGCGCTGGTTCTCGGCCGAGACGGCGCCGAGCGAGCCGTGCACCTCGATCCGCTGGTCGTAGCCATAGGTCGCGCGCCGCGAGTTGCCGATCAGGCACTGCCGCCCCGCGGCGGTGGCCAGGATCACGCTAACCGAATCGAAATCGCCCAAGCGCCCGATCTCGGGGTCCACCAGCACCGAGGCGACCGCGGTGACCGCCGCGACCTCTTCGCCCAAAAGGAAGCGCGCCATGTCGAAATCGTGGATCGTCATGTCGCGGAAGATGCCGCCCGAGCGGGCGATGTAGTCGGCCGACGGCGGCCCGGGATCGCGCGAGGTGATCACGACCTGCTCCACCGCCCCGATGGCGCCGGCATCGATGGCGTCACGGAGGGCGCGAAAATGCGGGTCGAAGCGGCGGTTGAAGCCGATCATCAGGACCGCCCCGGTCTCGTGCACGACCCCGAGGCAGGACTTGACGCGGCCGAGGCTCAGGTCGATCGGCTTTTCGCAGAAGATCGCCTTGCCGGCGCGGGCGAAGACCTCGATCAGGTCGGCATGGGTGTCGGTCGGCGTGCAGATGACCACCGCGTCGATGTCGCCCGCCTCGATGATCGCCTCGATGCTGCGCGCCTCGCAGCCATAGCGCTCGGCGATGGCGCCGGCCGCCGCCGGAACCGTATCGGCCACCGCCACCAGCCGCGCATCGGCATTGCCGGCGATGGCGCGGGCGTGCACGCGGCCGATACGCCCCGCCCCCAGAAGTCCGAACCTGACCGTCATGCTGTCCTCGTGATCGGGCGCCGGGCGCCCCGGTTGCTGCCCGGCTCAGGCATGCGCGCCCTCGGTGCCCTTCACGCCGGTGATGTAGGACACGATGTCGTTGCCGTCGGTCTCGTCGCGGCGCAGGCTGGCGACGATCCGGCCGCGCCGGAACACCACGATCCGGTCCACCAGATCGAACACCTGCCGCAGGTTGTGGCTGATCAGGATCAGCGGCACGCCGCGCGCCTTCAGCCCGCGGATGATCTGCTCCACCTGCGCCGTCTCCTGCACGCCGAGCGCGGCGGTCGGCTCGTCCATGATGACGAGCTTCGAGGCGAAGGCCGCTGTCCGTGCGATCGCCACGCATTGCCGCTGCCCGCCCGACATGTTGCGGATCGGGTTGTCCACGCTCGGAATCTTCACTGCCGTGGTGGCCAGAGCCTCGAGCGTGCGGGCGCGCATCGCCCGGCGGTCGAGGATCGAGAACGGCCCGAGCCGCAGCTTCAGGATCTCCCGGCCGAGAAACAGGTTCGACGGCACGTCGAGGTCATCGGCCAGCGCCAGCGTCTGGAACACCGTCTCGATGCCGGCCTCGCGCGCCTCCAGCGGCCCGGCGAAGTGGACTTCGCGGCCGTCGAACAGGATCTGCCCGGCGGTGCGCTGTTCCACGGCCGTGACCTGGCGCACGAAAGTCGACTTGCCGGCGCCGTTGTCTCCCACTACCGCGACATGCTCGCCGGCGTGGAGCGTGAAGTTCGCCTCTTCCAGCGCATGCACGCCGCCGTAGTGCTTGGTCAGGCCGCGCGTTTCCAGAACAATGTCGCCCATCCGCCTAGCCCTGCAGCCGGCTGCGCTGCCGCCACTGGTCCAAGACCACCGCGGCGACGATGATCACGCCCTTCACCATCTCCTGATAATAGGCGTCGAGCTTCAGGAAGGTGAAGCCCGAGATGATGACGCCGAAGATCAGCGCGCCGAGCACGGTGCCGAGGATCGAGCCGCGCCCGCCCGACAGGCTGACCCCGCCGATCACCGCCATCGCGATAGCGTCAAGCTCGTACATCACCCCCATGCCGGCCTGCGCCGTCAGGTTCTTGGAACTGAGCACGATCGCCGCCAGTGCCGCCAGCATGGCCGCCAGCGTGTAGACCAGCACCTTGTGATGCGTCACGTCGATCCCCGACATCCGGGCCGCCGCCTCGTTCGAGCCGATGGCATAGCAGTGCTTGCCATAGCGCGTGTAGGTCATGACGCAGTGGAACAGCACCGCCAGCGCCACGAAGATCACCACCGGCATCATCCCCCGGCCGATCGCGGCATAGGATTCGGTCGGGAACGAAATCGGGTTGCCGTTCGACCACCAGCGCGAGAAGCCGCGGGCGAACACCATCATCCCGAGCGTCGCGATGAAGGGCGGGATGCGGGTGTAGGCGATCAAGGCCCCGTTGACCAGCCCGGCGACCAGCCCGCAGGCCAGCCCAACCACGACCGGCACGATCACCGGCAGATCCATGAAGCCGGGCCCGAAGATCGCCTTGGGATTCGGCTGGCCGTTGACCAGCGCAGTCTGCGCGAAGCTCATCGCCACCATGGCGGTGGCGCCGACCACCGAGCCCGAGGACAGGTCGATCCCGCCGGTGATGATCACTTGTGTCACCCCGATGGCGATGATGCCAACGATCGCCACCTGCAGGATGATGATCTGCAGCCGCTGCTGGTTGAACAGCGTGTCCACGTTGTCGCGCGTGTTGAACAGGAAACTGTCGCCGATCAGCAGCCGCCCGATCGCCTCGAAGGCCGCCACGATCAGGACGAGCGCCAGAAAGACGTTCAACTCGGGCGGCCGCGCCTTCTTCGACGCATCGTATGTCAGGCCGCCGAGACCTTGAGCCGATTGTGCCACGGACGATCTCCCTCCCCGAATGACCCCGTCGCCCGGCCGCGCCGGCGGCCGGCCGGGGGCGGCGCCGGGCGCCGCCCCCCCGTCCTTGCAACCTCAGTTCTTGGCGAGGAAGTCGCCGATGTTCGCGGGCGTCACCAGCTGGAACGGGATATAGACCTTCTGATCCACGCTTTCGCCCTTGCTGAGCCGGATCGCGGCGTCGAGCGACCCCGCCCCCTGCCCGGCGGCATCCTGGAACACGGTCACGTCGAGATCCCCCGCCTGCATCGCCGCCAGCGCGTCCTGCGTCGCGTCGATCCCCGCCACCACCACCGAGGCCATGTCGACGCCCGCCGCCTTCAGCGCCTGGATCGCGCCGATGGCACTTTCATCGTTGTTGGCGATCACCCCGTCGAACGGCGTGCCGGTGGACAGCCAGTTGGTCATCAGGTTCTGCGCCTGGTCGCGCTGCCAGTTCGAGGTCTGCTCGTCGATGATCTTGATGAAGCTGCAGTCGGGCGTGCCGATCACGTCCTTGATGTCCTGGGTCCGCATCACCGCGGCCTGGTTCGACAGCTCGCCCATGATCACATAGACGTTGGCCTCGGCCTTGCCGGCCTCCTTGAAGAGGCGGCAGACCTCCTGGGTCTGGAGCGTGCCCGAGTCCTTCTCGTTCGAGGCGACGAAGGCCTGCGTGTCGGGCAGGCTGTCGACATTGATCGGCTCGCGGTTCACATAGACCAGCGGCACGCCCGCCGCCGCCGCCGCATCCGACATCGCCTGCGTCGCCGAGGTATCGACCGCGTTGACGATGATCGCGTCCACGCCCGAGGCGATGAAGTTGTTGATCTGGTCCAGCTGCTTGGCGACGTCGTTCTGCGCGTCCTCCACCTGCAGGTTGACGCCGAGCGACGCGGCCTGCTCTTCCATCCCCACCCGCAGCACGGTCAGGAAGTTGTCGTCGAAGCGCGCCATCGACACGCCGATGTCCTGCGCCGCGGCAGTGGTGCCCATCAGGGCGGCAAGGCCAGCAACGATCACGGTCCGTCTCATCTTCGTTCCTCCTTTATCGGTGCCCGGCGCCACCTGTCCTCCCAGCCGGGCCGCCCGTCCCGGGCGGGTCATTCCGTGTCAGGCCGCGGCCACCGCAGCACCGGCCGCGATATGGGCCATCGAGGCGCGGAGCGCCGGGCCGGGATCGGCCAGCGCATGCACCGTCGCGGCGAACGGCTCGAAGCTGACCGGCCCGGCGTATCCTGCTGCCGTCAAGGCCCGGATCTGGCCCAGATTGTCGAGCCGGTCGGACGCATCGACCAGCACCCGGTCGGCATCGCGCAACGCCGCGGCCGGCAGGCCGGGGGCGGTCACGCCCGAGACATGGACGATGCCGGTCTCGGCAGCGAACACCGGCCCGCCGCCCGCCAGCTGGTGGTGGAACGTGTCGTGGACGAGCCGACAGACATCCTCGCCCCCGGCCATGGCGATGGCCTCCCTCGCGTCGGACTTGTGGCGCAGGCTCGAAGAGGCGAAGCCGAGCGGCTCGACCATCGCCTTCAGCCCGGCCGCGCGCAGCATCGGCACGAGTTCCGCCAGCGCCTTGGCTGCGACGCGGCGGCTCTCGGCGCGGTCGGTCGCGACGCCGTCGTTGCGCGGGATCAGGCTGACCGCCTCGGCCCCGGACGCCACCGCAACGGCCAACAGCGCCTCGGCCTCGGCCCGCTTCGCCTCGGACCAGTCGTTGAACCGCTTCACCTCGGCCAGCGCCAGCAGCCGCAGCCCGCGGGCACGCAAGCCGGCCGCCACCTCGGCCGGATCGTCGTCGCCGAACAGCTGCCCCGGCAGGTCGTTGCGGAACTCCACGCCGACGCAGCCGAGCCCGGCCGCGAGATCCAGGAACGGCTGCCACCCCAGGCGGGGCGCCGTCATGTGGTTGAGGGCGAAGGGCAGCATCCGAATCCCCCGGCAGCGGCGCAACATGGCGCGACCGCTTGCAGTCTCGCCGCGGTTGCAACCGATTGCAACCAGAGAATTCCGAAAGCCGCAAGAGCGGCCGACCTCGCCGTGCGATGATTTTTCTGCGCCGCCCCGACGCGAGCCTTGCCTCTCCGGCCGATCTCCGAATACCTCGGCCGAGGCCGCCGGCGGCACGGCATGGAACGGACAGGGGAGCGAGCGGATGAGCGAATGGGTGGACGCCTGCGCCACGGAAGACGTCGAGGAAGAGGACGTGATCCGGTTCGATCACGGCGGGCGGACCTTCGCGATCTACCACGGGCCGGACGGCAGGTTCTACTGCACCGACGGGCTCTGCACCCATGAGCAGGTGCATCTGGCGGGCGGACTGGTAATGGATTTCGTGATCGAATGTCCCAAGCACAACGGCCAGTTCGACTATCGCACCGGCGCCGCCAAGCGCGCCCCGGTCTGCGTGAATCTCGGGACCTATCCGGTCCGGGTCGAGAACGACCGCGTGTTGGTCGATATCGACTGACCGCGGGCGCCCTGCGCGAACGCCCGCCGGCGGTCGTGCGGGGCCGGCCGCGGGGCGCCGCGCCGGGGGCTCAGGCCCCGGCGGCTTCCGCGGCTTCGGTCCGGGCCCGGTCGGCGGCGCCCTTCGCGTCGGGATCGCGATCGACGAATTCGATGATCGCCATCGGCGCCATGTCGCCGTAGCGGAAGCCGGCCTTCAGCACGCGGACATAGCCGCCCTGCCGGTCCTTGTAGCGGGGGCCGAGGATCTCGAACAGCCGGACAACGTGGCGGTCTTCCTTCAGCTGCGCCGCCGCCAGCCGGCGGGCGTGCAGGTCGCCGCGCTTGGCGAGGGTGATGAGTTTCTCGACCACCGGGCGCAGGTCCTTGGCCTTGGGCAGGGTGGTCTTGATCTGCTCGTGCTCGATCAGGCTGCCGGCCATGTTGGCGAACAGCGCCTTGCGGTGCTCGTGGGTGCGGTTCAGGCGGCGGTAGCCGCGGGCGTGACGCATGATGTTGTCCTATGTCTTGCCATTTTGCTTTGTCCGGCGGGGCCTCGCGTTTGGCCCCGCTCACCTTGGGGGATCGCTCCCCAGGCTTTCCCCGGCCTTCCCGGGCATTTTCCTGCCGGCGGCGCGGGCCCGCGCCGCCGGGTCAGAAGCCGTGTCAGAACTGGTCCTCGAAGCGCTTGGCCAGATCCTCGATGTTCTCCGGCGGCCAGTCCTCGACATCCATGCCGAGGTGCAGGCCCATTGCCGACAGCACTTCCTTGATCTCGTTCAGCGACTTGCGGCCGAAGTTCGGGGTCCGGAGCATCTCGGCCTCGGTCTTCTGGATCAGGTCGCCGATATAGACGATGTTGTCGTTCTTGAGGCAGTTGGCCGAGCGCACCGACAGTTCCAGCTCGTCCACCTTCTTCAGGAGCAGCGGGTTGAACTCCAGCCCGTCGTCCACGTCGCCGCGGATCGACGATTCCGGCTCCTCGAAATTGACGAAGATCGACAGCTGGTCCTGCAGGATGCGCGCCGCATAGGCGACCGCGTCGTCGGCCGACAGCGAGCCGTCGGTCTCCACCTTCATGGTCAGCTTGTCGTAGTCCAGCACCTGGCCCTCGCGGGTCGGCTGCACCTCGTAGCTGACCTTCTTGACCGGCGAATAGATCGCGTCGATCGGGATGAGGCCGATCGGCGCATCCTCGGGGCGGTTCTTGTCGGCCGCGACATAGCCCTTGCCGGTGTTGACCGTCAGTTCCATGAACACGTCGGCGCCGTCGTCCAGATGGCAGATCACGTGGTCCTTGTTCAGAACCTCGATCCCGTTCGATTCCGAGATGTCGCCGGCGGTCACCACGCCCGGTCCCTTGGCCGAGATCGACAGCCGCTTCGGCCCCTCGACCTCCATCTTCAGGCTGACCCCCTTCAGGTTCAGCACGATGTCGGTCACGTCCTCGCGCACGCCGGCGACGGAGGAGAACTCGTGCAGCACGTTGTCGATCTGGACGGAAGTGATCGCCGCGCCCTGCAGTGACGATAGCAGCACCCGGCGCAGCGCATTGCCGAGCGTCAGGCCGAAGCCGCGCTCCAAGGGCTCGGCGATGACCGTGGCCTGACGCGCCGGGTCGGCGCCGAGGCGGACCTCGAGCTGCGTCGGCTTGATCAGTTCCTGCCAGTTCTTGTGGATCATGCGTGTCGCCTCCATACCAGTCTCCTGCCCATGTCCCGACGCAGTGAGACGCCCGAGGATCAAAATTGACGACGGCCGGGCCGCGCGGCAGCCGCACGGTCCGACCGGTCTGAAATCATGTCAGACGCGGCGGCGCTTCGGCGGCCGGCAGCCGTTGTGCGCGATCGGCGTCACGTCGCGGATCGAGGTGATGTTGAAGCCCACGGCGGCCAGCGCGCGCAGCGCCGATTCGCGGCCCGACCCCGGGCCCTGGACTTCCACCTCGATCGTCTTGACGCCATGCTCCTGCGCCTTGCGCCCCGCATCCTCGGCCGCCATCTGCGCGGCATAGGGGGTGGACTTGCGGCTGCCCTTGAACCCCATCGTGCCGGCCGACGACCACGAGATCGCATTGCCCTGCACGTCGGAAATCAGGATCTTGGTATTGTTGAAGCTGGAATTCACATGCGCCACCCCGGCGGCGATGTTCTTCCGTTCCTTCTTCTTCATCCGGGTCTTGTCGCGTGCCATGCTGCTGCCCCCTTATTTCTTCTTGCCGGCGATCGGCTTGGCCGGGCCCTTGCGGGTGCGGGCATTGGTATGGGTGCGCTGGCCGCGGACCGGCAGGTTGCGGCGGTGCCTGAGGCCGCGGTAGCAGCCGAGGTCCATCAGGCGCTTGATGTTGGTCGCCACCTCGCGGCGCAGGTCGCCCTCGACGGTGAAGTTGGCATCGATGAACTCGCGGATCGCCAGCACCTCGGCGTCGCTCAGGTCGTTCACCCGGCGCGCCCGGTCGATGCCGACCTCGGCGCAAATCTTCTCGGCATACATCGGGCCGATGCCGTGGATGTAGGTCAGGGCGATCGGGACCCGCTTCCCGGTCGGAATGTTGACGCCAGCGATACGTGCCACGCACGATTCCTTTTCGTTGCGGTTCCGTAATGCCGGAACCTTTTTTCACAACGGCCGGGCCCGAAAGCCCGCCACGGTTATCCGGAGTCAGACAGCCCGTGCCGCGGGCGGCGGCCCAGTTGCGGAACGGGCGCTGTCAAGACGATTCCCTCGCGGGACGCCGTGATCTATGGGGTTTTCGCAGGACCGTCAAGGCCGCCCCGCGGGCTTTCAGCGCTTGTCAAGAACTTTCCGAATCGCCGCGGCGACGCTGTCCACATCGGCCAGACCGTCGACCACGGCCAGCTTGCCGAGCGCGTAATAGTAGCCGATCAGCGGCGAGGTCTTCTTGTAGTATTCCATCAGCCGCTGGCGCAGCGCCGCCTCGTTGTCGTCGGCGCGGCGCTGCATCTGGGTCGCGCCGCAAACGTCGCAGACGCCGGCGACCCGGGTCGGGCGCGTCTGGTCGTGATAGACCGCACCGCACTGGCCGCAGGTGTAGCGCCCGGATATCCGCGCCACCAGCGCCGCATCGTCCACCTGCATCTCGATCACCGCGTCGAGCGGCTGGCCCAGCCGGTCCAGCAGACGCCCGAGCGCATCGGCCTGCGGCAGGGTGCGCGGGAAGCCGTCGAAGATGAACCCCGGCCCGGCGGCGCCCGCGAGCTGCTCCTCGATCAGGCCGATCACGATCTCGTCGGTGACGAGCCCGCCCCGGTCCATCACCTCGGCGACCCGGCGTCCGGTCTCGGTCCCCGACTGGCGTGCCTCGCGCAGCATGTCGCCGGTTGAAAGCTGCACCATCCGGCGCTCGTCCACCAGGCGCTTCGCCTGCGTGCCCTTGCCGGCACCCGGCGGGCCCAGAAGAATGATGTTGGTCATGGCCTCGTTACCGCCGCGCCGGTGCCTTGCCGGGCGAGGAGCTGCCGCGCCGCTTGCCGCGCAGCTGCGAGCGTTCGATCAGCCCCTCGTACTGGTGCGCCAGAAGATGCGACTGCACCTGGCTGATCGTGTCCATCGTCACGCTGACGACGATCAGGACCGAGGTTCCGCCCAGGTAGAAGGGGATGCCGTAGCGGGCGATCAGCACCTCGGGCAGCAGGCAGACGGCCGCGAGATAGACCGAGCCGAGCACGAGGATGCGGTTCACCACGTAGTCGAGGTACTCCTGCGTCTTCACCCCCGGCCGGATGCCGGGCACGAAACCGCCCTGGTTCTTCAGGTTCTCGGCCACGTCCTCGGTCTTGAAGGCGACGTTGGCGGTGTAGAAATAGCTGAAGAACACGATCATTGCCGCGAAGAACACCAGGTAGAGCGGCTGGCCGTGGCCGAAATAGGCGAGGATCGTCGACATGACGGTGCCGGTCGTCCCGCCCGAGAAGGCCGAGATCGTGGTCGGCAGAAGCAGGAGCGATGAGGCGAAGATCGCCGGGATCACGCCCGCGGGGTTGACCTTGATCGGCAGGTGGCTCGACCCGCCGTCGTAGATTTTCATCCCGACCTGCCGGCGCGGATACTGGATGTGGATCTTGCGCAGCGCGCGTTCCATGAACACCACGAAGGCGATCACCGCCACCACGAGCACGATCACTCCGACGATGACCGGGGTGGAGATCGCCCCCGACCGCCCGCTGGCGAAGAACTGCGCCAGGGCGGCCGGCACCTCGGCGATGATGCCGACGAAGATGATCAGCGAGATGCCGTTGCCGATGCCGCGCGCGGTGATCTGTTCGCCGAGCCACATCAGGAACATCGTCCCGCCGACCAGCGTGATCACGCAGGCGAGCTTGAAGTAGAGCCCCGGATCCTGCGCGAGCCCGCCCGCCTCGATCGACACGGCGATGCCCCAGGCCTGGAAGATCGCCAGCAGCACCGTGCCGTAGCGGGTGTACTGGTTCAGCTTCTTGCGCCCCTGCTCGCCCTCCTTCTTGAGCTGTTCAAGCGAGGGCACCATGGCGGCCAGAAGCTGCACGATGATCGAGGCCGAGATGTAGGGCATGATGCCAAGCGCGAAGATGCCCATCCGGCTGATCGCGCCGCCGGTGAACATGTTCAGCATGCCGGCGACGCCCTGCCCCTGATCCTCGAAGAACTGCAGGAGCCGCACCGAGTCGATGCCCGGCACCGGAATGTAGGTGCCGACGCGATAGACGATCAGCAACAGGATCGTGAACAGGATGCGGCTGCGGAGATCGGTCGCCTTGCCCAGGGTGGACCAACTGATGTTGGCCGCCATTTGCTCTGCTGCGGATGCCATGCCCGGATTCTTTCTGCGCTTGGCGTTAACCCGACGCGCCGCCGGACCGGTCTCCGGTCGGCGGCGCAGAAAAACCTGATCTGATGTAAGCGGGAACGGACCCGCTCACAACCGCTTACTTGGTGGCGTCGGCCGACGCTGCCGCAACCGTGAGGCTGCCGCCCGCGCGCGCCACCGCCTCGACCGCCGCGGCAGAGGCGCCGGTCACCGTCAGCGTCACCGCGGCGGTGATCTCGCCCTTGGCCAGCACGCGGATGCCGTCGAGCTTGCGGCGCACCAGGCCCGACGCGACCAGCACCTCCTCGGTTACGGGCGCCGAGGCATCGATCCGGCCCGCGTCCACGAACTTCTGGATCATGCCGAGGTTGACCACGGCGAAGCTGAGCCGGTTCGGCTTGTTGAAGCCGCGCTTCGGCAGGCGGCGGTAGAGCGGCATCTGCCCGCCCTCGTAGCCGCCGATCGCGACGCCCGAGCGGGACTTCTGGCCCTTGATGCCGCGCCCGGCGGTCTTGCCCTTGCCCGAGCCGGGGCCGCGCGCGACGCGCTTCTTCTTCCTCGCCGCGCCGGGATTGTCGGCAAGCTCGTTCAGTTTCATGTCGCATGTCTCCTTGGCCGGAAGTCCCATACCTGCGACGGATGCGGGAAACGCGGCATTTCTTGTTGATTCCGGGCCCCAGACGGACCGACGGGGGCCCTTACACCCTGCGGCGGCCCAAGGCAAGCCCGCCGCGGCGGGCGAAGCCGCTGTCAGTGCGGGGCGGGCCAGACGAACTCGGGCCGAAGACCGTCATAGACCGGGCGGCCGTCACCGGGCTTCGGGTAACCCTTCGTCTCGTCCCAGAAGGCGTGATAGGTCGCCTTCGGGAAGGCGGCGTCGTCATAGCCCATGACGTTCGGCACCGCGACGCGGATGCGGCGCTGCTTGTCGTCGAGCATCAGCACGGCACCGCAATCGGTGCAGAGGCAGATTTCCAGCGGACCATCGGGGTTCTGCGCGTTGAACGGCACGCGCTTCATCTTCTCGGGATGATCAGCCAACAGATCGTCATAGTCGAAGAAGGCGACATGGGTATGCTGCTGACCGGTCACGGCCTTGCAGACATTGCAGTGGCATTCGTGGTTGTCGATCGGCTCGGCAATTGCGGTGACATGCACATGCGCGCAGCCGCCTTCATAGGTCGCCATGTCTCGTCCTCCCTGTCTGGGCGGACCGGGCCCGGTCCGCCCGCCGAGATTAGCACAGCAGCGACGCACTGGCAGCGACTCCTTGCCGCCCGGACACAGGCCGGCCTGCGCTCCGTCACTCGATCACGACATCGTCTTTCTCGATCTCCTGATCGACCTCGGTCTGGATCTCGGTCTTGTCGAGCGATGCCTCGATCTGCGGCTCGGGACCGACCGTGATCCGCTGCGCGCCGAACACCAGACCGGGCAGCACGAAGAACACCGCGAAGATATAACCGAAGGCCCAGAGCCGGTTCCGCTCGCAGAGATTGCCGAGCAGGACCGCCAGGCTCACCGGCACGTCCTTGACCACCGGGATCAGGGTAAACGCGAGCACGCCCGCGATGTTGTAGAGCAGATGCACCATCGCCACCTGCATCGCGATGTCGGCATAGGGCCCCGACACCGCCGTCGCCGCCAGGATAGCGGTGATCGTGGTGCCGATGTTCGCCCCCATGGTGAAGGGGAAGATCTGCTTCGTCGTCAGCGTACCGTTGGCCGCCAGCGGCACGACGAGGCTGGTCGTGGTCGAGGAGGACTGCACGACGATCGTCACGATCGTGCCGGAGGCGATGCCGGCCGCGGGGCCGCGGCCGACGGCCCAGTTCACCCAGTCCTTCGCCCGGCCGGTCATCACCGATTTCAACAGCTTGCCAAGGAACATCACCGCGCCGATCACCATGGCGATCCCGACCACGATGGCGATGATGCCGCCGGTGACGGAGCCGGACCCGGTGAACAGCCCGGAAATGGTGTCCGACACCGGCCGCGTGATCGTGCGCATGAAGTTCAGGTCGCGCATCGACACGTTGCCAACGCCCGACATCCAGCCCACCATCACTTCCGACAGGGTTTGCAGCGGATGGAAGATCAGTTCCACCGGCAGCAGGACGACGATCGAGATCAGGTTGAAGAAGTCATGCACCGTCGCCGCCTGAAAGGCGCGGCCGAACTCCTTCTTGTCGCGGATGCTGCCGAGGCTGACGAAGGTGTTGGTGATCGTCGTGCCCATGTTGGCGCCCATGATCATCGGGATCGCGGTCGCCAGCGGCACCCCGCCGGCCACCAGCCCGACGATCACCGAGGTGACCGCGCTCGACGATTGCACCAAAGCCGTCGCCAGCACGCCAAGGATCACCGCCACCAGCGGGTTCGCCGCGAACTCGAAGATCGCCGCCGCGCCGGCGCGACCGCCCGAGGCGGTGCTGAAGCCGTCACCGATCACCGACACCCCGACGAGCAGCAGATAGACGAGCGCCACGACGCCCAGCCAGATCAGCGCGCCCGACTGCCGGACCTCGGGCCCGCTGGCCGCCGGTTTCACGTCGCCAATGTCTGCCATGGTCATGCCCCCCGGAACACCTTTCGAGTGAGAATGCCGCAGAATTGAATCCGCCGCGCGACGGGCAAAAGACAGCACAAGAAAAGGCTGCGTTCCGAAGAAGGCGGCCTCCAAGCGTTCGGTATCCTGTGCGGTCGGCCGACCGGCCCTGCGTCAGCCGCGCGCAAGCCTGGTCCGCGCGTATTCTACAACAAGAAGAACTCAGACCGAGACACTACCGGGAACTTGCAGACTTCACGAAAAGACGGATACTTTCTCAACGTCGTGTAGTTGGTCCGATTGCGTCTGGGAGACAGGTCTTCATGGCACTCGACGTGATCGGGGCGGGCTGGGGGCGGACCGGGACGGAATCACTCCAGTCTGCTCTCGAGCATCTCGGCTTCGGCCCCTGCCTTCACATGCATGCCATTCGCGACGATCCCGCGCTGGTCGCCCGCTGGACCGATTTCGCCGATGGCAAGGGCCGCGACTGGGATGACCTTTTCGCGGGCTTCCGCTCGACGGTGGATTTTCCCGGCGCGGCCTACTGGCGCGAACTGGCCGAACATTTCGCCTCGGCAAAGATCATCCTAACCGTTCGCGATCCCGACCAATGGTACAGCAGTCTGGAGGCGACCGTACTCAAGCTGTTCGACGAGCGCGATACGATCAGGGACCCGCTGCATCTGGAAGCACTCAACCTGTCGGAGCGGCTGGTTGCAGGGCCTGTGTTCGAGAACCATCCCCCGGACCGGGCGTATTACACCCGCCGCTTCCTGGCGCATGTCGCCGAGGTCGAGGCCGCGATACCGGGCGAACGCCTGCTGGTCTACAGCGTGACCGAAGGATGGCCATCGCTTTGCGCCTTTCTCGGCCGACCCGTGCCGGACAGGCCCTTTCCGTTCCGGAACGACGCCGGCGCCTACCGGTCGGGCTGGGACTGACGCGGCGCGGCCGGACATCCGAACGCAAACGCGCCCCGGATCGCTCCGGGGCGCGCTTCCGATCAGCACCGTCTATCCGCCTCAGCCGCGCTCTTCGACGATCTGCACCAGATGCGCGATCTTGGCGACCATGCCGCGCACCGACGGCGTGTCTTCCAACTCGCGCGTGCGGTTCATCTTGTTCAGGCCGAGACCCTTCAGCGTCGCGGTCTGGATCGCCGGGCGGCGGGCGGCCGAGGCCACCTGCTTGACGACGATCGTCTTCTTCACGGGCGTCTCCGTGCCGGGCATGATCAGGCCTCCACCGCTTCGGCGACCGCTTCGGCGGCCGTTTCGGTTTCGGGCTTCTTCAGGATGTCCGCCACCTTCTTGCCGCGGCGCTGCGCGACCTGGCGGGGCGAGGATTCCCGCTGCAGCCCGTCGATCGTCGCGCGGATCATGTTGTAGGGGTTGTTGGAGCCGAGCGACTTCGCCACCACATCCTGCAGCCCCAGCATCTCGAACACCGCGCGCATCGGGCCGCCGGCGATGATGCCGGTGCCGGCGACGGCGGTGCGCATCACCACGCGGCCGGCGCCGTGACGGCCCTCGGCATCGTGGTGCAGCGTGCGGCCGTCGCGCAGCGGCACCCGGATCATCTGGCGCTTGGCCTGTTCGGTCGCCTTGCGGATCGCCTCGGGCACTTCCTTGGCCTTGCCCTTGCCGTAGCCGACGCGGCCGCGCTGGTCGCCGACCACGACGAGTGCGGCAAAGCCGAAGCGCTTGCCGCCCTTCACCGTCTTCGACACGCGGTTGATCGCCACCAGACGGTCGGCGAACTCCGGGTTCTCCTCGCGCCCGCCCCGGTCGTCGCGGCGCTCGCGGCGGTTCTCACGTTCTGCCATGTCTCTCTCCTCAGAACTTCAGGCCGCCTTCACGGGCAGCATCGGCGAGCGCCTTGATCTTCCCGTGAAAGAGGAACCCGCCGCGGTCGAAGTAACACTCTTCGACGCCGGCCTTCACCGCCCGCTCGGCGATCGCCGCGCCGACCTTGGCCGCCGCCTCGACATTGTTCCGGCCGACCACGCCAAGCTCTTTCTCGAGCGACGAGGCCGCCGCCACCGTCACTCCCTTGGCGTCGTCGATCAGCTGCACGCTGATGTTCTTCGACGACCGGTGCACCGACAGCCGGAGCCGCCCGTTCGCCGTCGCCTTGATCCTGTTCCGCACGCGCAGCCGGCGCTTGAGGAACAGCTCTCGCTTGTTGCTCGCCATTTCCCTATCGCCCCTACTTCTTCTTGCCTTCCTTGCGGAACACGAACTCGTCCTTGTAGCGGATGCCCTTGCCCTTGTAGGGCTCGGGCCGCTTCCAGTCGCGGATGTTCGCGGCGACCTGGCCGACCAGCTGCTGGTCGATCCCCTCGACCACGATCTCGGTCTGTTTCGGCGCGGTGACGGTCACGCCCGCCGGCACGTCGAAGCTGACCTCGTGGCTGTAGCCGAGCGACAGCTTCAGCACGTTGCCGGCCATCGCGGCGCGGAAGCCCACGCCCTGGATCTCCAGTTCCTTGCGGAAGCCGGTGGTCACGCCGGTCACGAGGTTCTCGACCATCGAGCGCGCCATGCCCCATTGCTGGCGCGCCTGTTTGGAGGTGCCGCGCGGCGCGACCCGGATCGCGCCCTCTTCCATCGTCAGCGTGATGTCGTCGGAGGCGGTGAAGCTGCGGGTGCCCTTCGGCCCCTTCACCTCCACGGTCTGACCCGAGATCTGCGCCGTCACGCCCTTGGCGAGGGGCACGGGCCTTTTGCCGATACGAGACATTCAGCCCTCCTCAGAACACGGTGCAGAGCACTTCGCCGCCGACATTGGCGGAGCGTGCGGCGGCATCGGACATCACACCCTTGGGCGTGGAGACAATCATGACGCCGAGGCCGTTGCGGACGCTCGGGATCTCCTTGACGCCCATGTAGACCCGGCGGCCGGGCTTGGAGACGCGCTTGATCTCGCGGATCACCGGCGTGCCTTCGAAGTATTTCAGGCTGATCACCAGTTCGCCCTGACCGTTCTCGGTCGGCACCTTTTCGTAGCCGCGGATGTAGCCTTCGCCCGCCAGCACGTCGAGCACCCAGGCGCGCAGCTTCGACGCCGGCGTCTTGACGGTGGACTTGCCGCGCAGCTGCGCGTTGCGGATGCGCGTCAGCATGTCGCCGAGAGGATCGTTCATCATCATCCCTGGACCCTCCTCACCAGCTCGACTTGACCATGCCGGGGATCTGCCCGAACGAGGCGAGATCGCGCAGCATGATGCGGCTGAGCTTGAGCTTGCGGTAATAGGCGCGCGGCCGGCCGGTCAGTTCGCAACGGTTGTGCAGCCGCGTCGCGCTGGAATTGCGCGGCAAGCCGGCGAGCTTCACCTGCGCCTTGAAGCGGCTCTCCATCGGCAGGTCCTGGTTGGTGGCCGCCGCTTTCAGCGCAGCCCGCTTCTGCGCGTACTGCTTGACCAGCTTCTGGCGCTTCAGCTGGCGTTCGATCATGGATTTCTTTGCCATCTCGTGTCTCTCCCGCGGGTCAGCTGGCGAACGGCATGTTGAAGTGCTTCAACAGTGCCTTCGCCTCGGCATCCGTCTTCGCGGTGGTGCAGATGATGATGTCCATCCCGAGGACGTCATCGACCTTGTCGAAGTCGATCTCGGGAAAGACGATCTGTTCCTTCAGGCCCATGGCATAATTGCCCCGCCCGTCGAACGAGGTGCCCTTCAGCCCACGGAAGTCGCGCACGCGCGGCAGCGCGATGGTGATCAGCCGGTCGAGGAACTCGTACATCCGGTCGGCGCGGAGCGTGACCTTGCAGCCGAGCGGCATTTCCTCGCGCACCCGGAAGCCGGCGATCGACTTCTTGGCATGGGTGA
>Ga0224723_1001104_pt1 | contig 17042 bp, 14 predicted proteins | sample Balambano_FR2_Me_FD_161647 | JGI IMG/M metagenome (GOLD analysis project Ga0224723, IMG submission 161647) | Freshwater sediment microbial communities from Lake Towuti, South Sulawesi, Indonesia - Balambano_FR2_MetaG | ecosystem: Environmental > Aquatic > Freshwater > Lake > Sediment | place...
GCCCTGAATATCGGGCCAGACTTCAACCTTCACGAACGACGTGTGCCGCCGCGCCGCCGCGTCAAACGGGCTGATGCGCACCAGGCGATGCACGCCTGCCTCGCTTTGCAGGTAGCCAAAGGCGAATTCGCCGCGCACGCTCATCATCACGCTCTTGATGCCCGCCTCTTCGCCTTCGCTGCGTTCGAGGATTTCGACCTTGTAGCGATTCTGCTCCGCCCAGCGCAGGAACATGCGCTCCAGCATCATGCCCCAGTCCTGCGAGTCGGTGCCGCCTGCGCCCGCGTGGATGGCGAGAATGGAGTTCTCGCGGTCGTAATCGCCGCTCAGCATCGCCTCCAGCGACAGCCGCTCAACCTGCTCGCTAATGGCGCTGACTTCCACCGTCAGTTCATCGAGCAGGCTGGTATCGCCCAACTGCGCCAGTTCAATCGTCTCATCAATGTGCGTCGCCGCGCCCGTCCAGCGTTCGACTTCCGCTTTTAGCTGCGAAAGCTCCTGCATGGTCTTCTGCGCCAGCTCGTTATTCGACCAAAACTCCGGTGCGCCGCTGGCGGTTTCCAGCGCGTCAATACGTGCGCGCTTGGCATCCATATCCAACTGCTGCATCAGCCCGGCAAGGCGGGTTTTCATCGCATAAAGCGGGGTGAGTAGTTGTTCCATCGTTACTCGTTATCGAAGAGTCCATCAACGAAGAAATCCGGACGGAACGGCACCAGATCATTGATGCTTTCGCCCAGCCCGATGTAATGCACAGGCAGCTTGAGGTGATCGTGAATGGCGAAGATCATGCCGCCCTTCGCCGTCCCATCCAGCTTGGTCACGATCAACCCGGTCACATCGACCATCTCACCAAACTTTTCCGCCTGCTGGAGCGCGTTCTGCCCGGTCGTGCCATCCAGCACCAGCCAGACTTCGTGCGGCGCATCCGGCACGACTTTGGCAGACACAGCTTTGATCTTCGCCAGTTCTTCCATCAGGTTAAAGTTGTTGTGCAGCCGTCCAGCGGTATCCACCAGCAATATGTCGCGGTCACGCGCCTTTGCCGCGCTGACGGCATCAAAGACGACGGCGGCAGCGTCGCTGCCGGGCTTATTGGCGATGACGGGGACGCCTGCGCGTTCACCCCACTTCTGCAACTGATCAATCGCAGCAGCGCGGAACGTATCGCCTGCCGCCAGCATGACACGGCGATTGTTGATGTTGTTCAGGCGGTGCGCCAGCTTGCCGATGGTGGTGGTTTTGCCGCTGCCGTTGACCCCGACGATCAGCACAATCGACAGCGGACGCCCGCTGATGTTCGGCACAGGCGGGTTATCCAGCAGACCGGCGAGCGTCTCTTTGAGCGCTTTGTTCAATTGGTCGCTGCGGGTAATGCCTTCGCGCCGGATGCGCACTTTCAGGTCTTCGATGACGGTGGCGGTGGTATCGACGCCGAGGTCTGCCTGGATCAGCAGCGCTTCGATGTCGTCCCATGTCTCGTCGTCAATATCGGTATTGCCCAACATCTGGGCGATGCGCCCGAAGAAGGATTGGCGGGTCTTCGCCAGACCGCTGCGGAAGATGCCCAAAGGTCACTCCAGGGTAGGTTGAACGGCGCGGGCAAGCCGCCCGACAAGTGTGCAGTATACACGAAACGGCGGGTGGGCGCGAGGGAGGGATGAGCCAGCTTTACCGCACCATCAGCCACGCGCCCGCCAGCAGCGAAACAAGCTCCCCTATGGATAGATACATTCAAAAGAAGCAAAGTCAGCCGTATTCCATAAAGTCACACTATTACTGCCTGCCAATGCAATTTGGGCGCCATCGGGGCTGAAGGCAATTGACCGAGCGCGAAGCGGCAAATCGATGTGACAGCTCTCGCTTAAGCTCCAAAGCCTGGTTGGGCGATTGAAGAGCGCACTGGCAAGCCAACCGTTACCAACATCCAGGACACGCAGGTCTCCTTCGTTGGGCTGTTTGAAGACAGCAATGCCATCCTCAGAACGACTCCACACATAGCGGTCTTCCAGCCCTACCAGGACAAGCTGCTGGCTATCCGGTGTCCAATTTGCGTGGTAAAGAGGTATCCCTTCAAGCGCTTCTACCGTTGCACCTGTCGCATTTTCGACAATCACATAGTCATCATTTTGCTCAAGAAATGTGTACGCGCCATCGGGGCTGTCGAGTTGATAGGTGGCATCTCGTGACCACACGGGTGAGGATGCAAGGAAGGGTGAAAAGCCTTCCCAACCCACAGGTGGTGTCTCTTGTGGTAGCAGACTCGACGCCTCCAAATAAACGGTTCCAGAAGCATCCTCTGCCCACATATAGTCAACAGCAATAACTGTGTCGTTTGCGATCCATGCTGCCCGACAATCAAGAGGATATCCATCGCATCGATGATCTAGCGTTGATTGCTGACTCAGCAAGCCAGACTCGACATCCCATAATCTGACACCTCCGCTTTCATCAATGCTGAAGAGGCGACTACCATCCTGACTCCAGGCTACACCGGCTACTCGTGAGTCATGTGCGAGACGCAGCCTCGCTTGTGGAACGAGTACCTGTGGCAAGTTCGAATCAAGATGTCCGACCATCACATCTGGCAACCACCGGGCATAGGTAAATGCAGCTACGAGTTCGCGCTGATTGCTGCCATCAATGTGAGTGACGACATTTGCGCGTGGACCGCCGCCACCCCCTGCGAAGAAAAAGATTTCGCTGTGAATCACCCACTGCGAGTCACTCGACCAGTGGTATTGATCATCATAGCTGCTGGCATATGCCGCTGCGCTATGGGGTGTAAACTCAGTAAGCTGTTGGTCGTCAAGCCGCTGGACAGTACGCGCACTGCCAAGAGTAAGTAATATGTTATCTGGAGAATTGGTAAGGCCTGTCCAAAGAGAAGTACCCTCGGATGGCATCTCTATCTCATTCATGTAAACACTGCCAGACAACAGGTCTAGAACTGCATAACGATTACTAGGATGAAATGCTGCTGTCAGTTGCGTACCATCATGCGACCAAATGATGTTAATTGCCCGTTTGATGGGAGTGAACATCATCGCGCCGGAAAGCATGTCAAGAATGACAACTTGCCCTTCTTCATCCACAAAGTAAGCATGTCGTCCATCATCTGACCAGGATGATACGGAGAGTATACGAGAATTTTCGTAATCATAGGCGTTCGGCGGAAGTTGTACGCCATCTGCGATCAAATGCAGTTGCAGGTTTGCATCCAGCAACCAGAGCTGCCTGCCGATCCACAGAAGCGCCTGTGTCCCACCTGGCTGCCATTCGACACGCAGAAGGTCTCGTTCGGCAGGTAAAGGCAGTTCAATGCGTGCCGATGTGATGAGATTAAGCAATACAAGATGAGTGCCTTGACGGTAAATGAATTTAGATTCACTGGAGAGGTGCGGTCTGTTATCAAATGTTGCTGTCGTGCCGTGCAGACGCTCTAGCGGAAAAAGTCGATAATCGCTGATTTCGCCTGTGCGAGTCACAACGCGCAGATAGCGTATGTAACGTTCGGCACGTTGTGTGAGGCTGGTATTTCGGACACTATAGAAATACGCAAAGAATGCCCCATCTTCCGACCAGACAGGCTGCTGACCGCTTGGAATGCTCATGTAAAAAGACGTAATAACGGTTTGCGAAGCTGCATCATACAAATAAACATCGTTGCCTGCACTGTAATCACCAAGTATTTTCGCTGCGACAACGAACATAAGGTCTTCAACAGGAGACCATGCCAGTTGACGAATGGTGCGTGTTTCATGCAACCAGTTATGGGCTTGCGTTCCATCGACATTGAATAGAAATGAGCGGCTGCGGCCGAGTCCACCTTCACCAAAACTACCCGTATAGCCTGCAAACCAGCGACCGGATGGCGACCATTCTCCTGTGGCAAAGTTCGTGCCTTGCTCGAAAGTACCTTGCCCAAGCAAGCGACTTTCGCTGCCATCCGCCCGTTCGATCACAAATGCGTTCAGTGGTGGTGAGAAGTAGTACAGGTAAGGCGGGGTGTCTGATTGTGCATCGCTTACTGAACACAGGATAAGCATAACAAAAATAATGACTGGAATACGCATGCTCAGCCTTGCTCTCTAAACGGCTGACTTCAGTATAATTCAGGTGACGCATACTTGCCTGACGCTATGCTGACGATGTCGAAAACCACCACGTTTTTCCTTTGCTGGCATCAACATTCTGCACACGCACTTTGTGAATGATGCAGGGCACAACCTGCTATATTCTATCGCCAAGGGTTTCACCATCCTCAATTCATCGCCGCAACGAACTCGTCCCACGTCAGTGTCTCGTCACGCATCGCTTCGCCACATGCCGCACGGAAGTCTTTTGCCGAATTCTCATCATCTTCATCGGCGGCTTCCGCAACAAGCGCGCGTACATAGGTCACAGGATCATCGTAGCCCTGTGCGTGCGCCTGCTGCGCAAGCTGCTCGCTCTCTTCGCGCGTGAACTCAACAACGATTGGGGCAGAAATGTTCGCTACTCCTGCATTCGCCATCGTTCAAATTATAGCGTGATCGTGCGTATTCCTCGCGCCCTTTGCGCCTTTGCGGTTCAATCTCCCCTTACGCCAGCCCTACTACCACCTTGCCGCGCGCGTGTCCACTTTCGACAGAGCGCATGGCGTCGGCGAGTTCTGCCAGTGGGTAGCAGCGCTCGATGACGGGGCGCACCTTGCCGCTTTCGAGCAGCGTATTCATGTACTGCAAATCCGCCGCGTTGGGCTTCGCCATCAGGCTGCGCACACGCTTGCTCAAGCGGATGATAGCCGTTGACGCCGACGATCACGTCGTAGTGCTGTCCGCTGGCGGTGAAGTCAGTCTGTGTATAGTCGATCACCTGGTCTGCGCCCAACGCGCGGACCGCCTCGAGATTGCGCGTACTGCATATGGCGGTCACATGTGCGCCGAGCGTCTTGGCGATCTGCACGGCGAACGTGCCGACGCCGCCCGACGCGCCGTTGATGGCGACCCTCTGACCCGCGCATACCTGCCCCTTGTCACGCAGCGCTTGCAGCGCGGTGATTGCTGCCATCGGCACGGCGGCTGCCTCTTCAAACGACAGATTCTGCGGCTTGCGCACAATGACATTTTCCGGCGCGCAAGCATATTCCGCAAAGCCGCCCAGCCCAGCGTTAGAGAGATCACCGTAGACCTCATCGCCGACTTTGAACTGCGTCACCGCCTTGCCGACCGCCTCCACACGCCCGGCGATGTCCGAACCGAGAATGGTGTGGCGCGGCTTGAACAGCCCGTAGACGAACCGAACCATGAACGGCTGCCCGTGCATCAAGCGATAATCGGCGCTGTTGATACTGGCGGCGTGGATTTTGATCAGGACTTCGTTGTCTTTCGGCGCTGGCGGCGGGACTTCTGCCGCGTGAATGACGTCTGCCGCGCCGTATTGGGTATAGATCATTGCTTTCATGATGGATTCCTTTGTGTTTAGGAGAGTGAAAGAGACAGCGTGCCGCCCTGCCCCTGTCGCCAGAGGCGGTAGAGCTTGCGTCCGCTGCTCAGGATGACGATGCCGATGCTGATGACGAGGATGATGAAGGGCTGGCGGTCGAACACGAACCGCGCTGCCAGATCGGGCAGCACTTCCGTCAGGTATTGGAACAGTGGTGTCCACAATACGAAGTACATCCCGAACGCGCCCACCAACTCCAGCAGCGTCAGTGCCAACCATGTCCACCGACTCCAACGGTTGCGCAGCAGCGCCCACACGTTCAGCGCAATCATGGCAATCGTGAAGCCGATCAGCACCAGCAGCCAGCCGACCGGAACCGGTATGACGTTGCCCGGATCATTCAGATCGAAGCGCAGCGTCAGCCCGCCCACGCGCAGGAAGTAGAGCAATGCCAGCCCAACGAAGGTGCTGATGGCGATGCCAAACGCCGCCTCGACACGATCCACCGCGCGCGGATCATCGACCTCTGGCAGTTCAAGCGGGTTAAACGGCTCGACTATCTGGTCAAGCGTTTCGCCAGACCGCTCCACAATCGCGAAAATTGCCACCACAACAGCGGCAAAGATAAACATCGCCTGAAATGCAAACAGTACCGAACCGATCAACAGCCCTACCCAGTCTCCCGCCTCGCCAGATGCCAGCGCGCTGACGATGTTGATGATGACGACGATGCCCGGTACAAGCGGCAAGCCGCCGCGCAGCACCATCATCATCGGCGGGTACAAATCGGGACCAACCAGGTATTGTTCGCCCGCGTACGAAGCCGCGATTTTGCGCGGCGCGCCCAGCTGCGTCAGCAGCGCGCTGATGTCAGACTGTGCGGGCGTTTTGCCATAGCGGTCTTCCAGTTGATCCTGAATCTGTGAGCGCAGTTCCGTCATCACATCCTTGCGCTCTTTCTCTGGCAGGTAGCGCCCCACCTGAGCAACGTAACGCTCTATCAAGTCAGTCATGTGAACTGCCTTTCAATATGCGCTGCATCACAGTGACCGTCTGGTCCCATTCCGCAGTCAGGGTCGTCAAAACGTCGCGCCCGGCGGGGCTGATGCGGTAGTACTTGCGGGGGCGCGCTTCCCCGACTTCCCATTCGCTTTCCAGCAATCCCTGTTGTTCCAGGCGGCGCAACAGCGGGTACAGCGTCCCTTCTTCGATGTCCAGTCCTTGCCCGGCAAGCTGCTGGATCAGGCTATAGCCATAACGGGCGGTGTCCATCTGGCTGAGTACCGCCAGTACGACGATGCCGCGCCGCAGTTCCAACCGCAGCTTGTCAAGCTGATCATCAATTTCTGCCATACGCTGTGCATCCTACAGTACTGTGTGCCACACAAGTCAATATACTGTATGTCACACAGTATTGTCAAGAACGCCATTTCATCAAAAGCATACATTTCCTTGCAAGACTAAGCGTTTACGTTAAACTCTCATAAGTGCGTTTCCGCGCACGTATATTTGCTCACATGTATCACTTCTCGAGGAAAGCTATGTTTAAAACGTTCTCTCGTATCAGTGTGGCATTGTTGGCACTGGTAGCGCTCGTCATCGGGTTCGCCGGGCGCGTAAATGTCGCGCTTGCGCAGGACACTTCTGATATCGCCGTTTTGTTGCCAGACAGCGCCTCCAGCGCTCGCTGGGAAGCTGATGATCGTCGTTTCCTGTCGGCGGCTTTTGACGCGGCTGGCGTCAGCTATAACATCGTCAACGCCGAAGGCGATCCTTCTGTTCAGTTCACCCAGGCGGAACAGGCGATCACCAATGGTGCAAAAGTTATTCTGATGGTCAACCTCGACAGCGCATCCGGTGCCTCGATTATCGAGCTTGCCCGTGCCGCTGACGTGCGCGTCATCGACTATGACCGCCTGACGATTGAAGGACCGGGCGCAGACTTCTATGTTTCGTTCGACAACGAAGCCGTCGGTCGTATTCAGGGTGAAGGTCTGGTGGCAGCGGTTGCGGCAGCGGGTCTGGAAAGCCCCGTGCGCGTCGCCGTGCTGAACGGTTCACCGACGGATAACAACGCCACGCTGTTCGCCAATGGCTACAACAGCGTCATTGACCCGTTGTTTGAAAGCGGCGAATGGGTGGAAGTGGATGACCAGAGCGTGCCGAACTGGGATAACCAGGAAGCACTGGTGATCTTCGAGCAGATGCTGACGGCAGCGGGCGGCGACATCGACGCGGCAATCGCAGCGAACGATGGTCTGGCAAGCTCGGTCATTGCGGCGCTCCAGAACCAGGGTCTGCCCTTCATCCCGGTCACGGGTCAGGACGCCACCGTCGGTGGTATCCAGAACATCCTCGCCGGACGCCAGAGCATGACCGTCTACAAGGCGATCAAGGCGCAGGCAGAAGCCGCCGCAGCGCTGGCGATTGCAATCGTCAACGGTGAAGACACCAGCATGATGGCGACGGGCGCGGTCAACAACGGCACGAACGACGTTCCGTCGGTCTTGCTCGTCCCGGTCGGCGTCACCAGCGAAAACATTGCCGAAACGGTCATTGCCGATGGCTTCCGCAACTGGGAAGAAATCTGCGTTGGCGAATTTGATGCCTTCTGCCCGCCAGTGGAAGAACGTATGGCTGCGGGTGCGATGATGGATGTTGAAGGCAGCATCGCCGTCCTCCTGCCGGACAGCGCATCGAGCGCTCGTTGGGAAAACGATGACCGCCGCTTCCTCGCCGCCGCGTTTGACGCAGCGGGCGTGGAATACAACATCGTCAATGCCGAAGGCGACCCCGCCTTGCAGTTCACCCAGGCAGAACAGGCGATCACCAATGGTGCGCGCGTCCTGCTGATGGTCAACCTCGACAGCGCATCAGGCGCGGCGATCATCGAACTGGCGCGCGCCAACGGTGTCGCGGTCATCGATTACGACCGTCTGACGATTGAAGGACCCGGCGCAGATTTCTACGTCTCGTTCGATAACGAGTCCGTCGGTCGTCTCCAGGGTGAAGGTCTGGTCGCGGCGGTTGAAGCGGCAGGTCTGGAAAACCCGAACGTCGCCGTGCTGAACGGCTCGCCGACCGATAACAACGCCACGCTGTTCGCCAATGGTTACAACAGCGTCATCACCCCGCTGTTCGACAGCGGCGACTGGACGCTGGTGGCTGACCAGAGCGTTCCCGATTGGGATAACCAGCAGGCGCTGGTCATCTTCGAGCAGATGCTGACGGCAGCAGGCGGCGACATCGACGCGGCAATCGCGGCGAACGATGGTCTGGCAAGCTCGGTCATCGCAGCGCTCCAGAACCAGGGTCTGCCGTTCATCCCGGTCACGGGTCAAGATGCGACCGTCGGTGGTATCCAGAACATCCTCGCCGGACGCCAGAGCATGACCGTCTACAAGGCGATCAAGGCACAGGCAGAAGCGGCTGCCGCGCTGGCACTCGCCATTCTGACGGGCGAAGACACCAGCATGATGGCGACGGGCGCGGTGAACAACGGCACGAACGATGTTCCGTCGGTGCTGCTGGTCCCTGTCAGCGTCACCAGCGAAAACATCGCTGAAACCGTCATCGCCGATGGCTTCCGCACCTGGGAAGAAATCTGCGTGGGCGAATTTGAAGCGTTCTGCCCGGCAGACCGCTAACTGTAAAAAGTGGGACACTTCCGCTGGAGGTGTCCCTTTCTTATCAAGCGAGGCACATTCTGGAGTGGCGCGCTTCTGTTTGATCATTAACGTGAATGTTTTGTTCTAAATCACTAGTTGACAGGATTCCATCGTGCGAGCGCAGCCTATTCTCAAGACCGTCGGCGTGACCAAGCGCTTCGGCGCAATCCAGGCACTGACCGAGGTCAATTTTGAAGTATGCCCTGGCGAAGTCATGTCACTTGTTGGTGATAACGGCGCAGGCAAATCGACCTTGATCAAGGGTATTGCCGGGATTTATTCCTTTGAAGAAGGTGAAATTTACTTTGAGGACAAGAAAGTCAACATCTACAGCCCGCGCGATGCCAGTTCATTAGGGATTGAAGTGGTTTACCAGGACCTGGCGCTGGCAGATAACCTGGATGTCGTCGCCAATATGTTCCTGGGGCGCGAGCGCACCAGCGGCTTGGCGCGCCTCGATGAGGCGATCATGGAAAAAGCGTGTGTCGAAACGCTCAGTTCACTGTCCGTCACCACGCTGCGCTCCGTTCGCCTGCCCGTCGCGTCGCTATCGGGGGGGCAGCGACAAAGCATCGCTGTTGCCAAAGCCGTCATGTGGAATTCCAAAGTCGTTATTCTTGATGAGCCGACTGCCGCGCTCGGTGTTGCGCAGACGCGCCAGGTGCTTGATCTTGTGCGACGGCTGGCAGAAAAAGGGCTGGCGGTGGTGATTATTTCGCACAACCTGCATGACATTTTTGAAGTCGCTGACCGTATTGCTGTGCTTCGTCTGGGGCATATGGTCAATATTTTTGAGACGAAAGATGTTACGCAGCAGGAAGTCGTCCACGCAATTACAGCAGGTAAACTTAAGACTGTACCCGGAATGGCAGACTAGTTATGGCAACGCAAGCACCCAAACAAGAAACTGTTCAAAATGCCCTGCTCGCAAGCCAGGCACAAATCACCACCAGTGACTATATCCAGGGCGTGCTCAAACAAATTCGCACGGGCAATCTCGGCGTTTTTGCGATTTTGCTCGGCTGGTTGGTGATCGCGCTGGTCTTCCAGACGCAAGCGCCGAATTTCCTGACGCCGTTTAACCTGACCAATCTGATTGTGCAGATGGCAGGAGTGGCGACGATCGCTTATGGAATCGTCTTTATTCTGCTGCTGGGCGAAATTGACCTGTCGGTCAGTTACGTCAGCGCGGTCGCGGGCGTCCTGTTGGCGCTCGGTATGCTGCCGCCGTTCAATATCCCGTGGTACTTTATGGTGCCGCTGGCATTGCTGGCAGCAGCGCTGATCGGCTGGCTGCATGGCTTTATCATCACGACTTTCCAGCTGCCGTCGTTCGTCGTTACGCTGGCGGGCTTTCTCGCCTGGAGCGGTGTCGTCCTGATTCTGATCGGCGGTGCAGGCACGGTCGTGATTCAGGAAAGTGCCATCACCGCCATCACCCGTACATTCCTGGCGGATGAAGTCGGGTGGCTGGTCGGCATCATTGCGATTGTGCTATACGCGGTCTCGTCCATCACGGGTTACAACTCGCGCGTCAAAGGCGGGTTGGCGACGAAACCATTTCCGATTGTCATCGCGCAAATTGTGCTTTTCGCTCTGGCAATCATCGGGTTTGTCCTGTTCTGTAATTCAGGGCGTGGAATGCCGCTGGCAGGTATTTACCTGGTCATCTTCCTGATCGTCCTGACTTACATTGCCGAAAATACCAAGTTTGGGCGCTACGTGTACGCGGTGGGTGGTAACAAAGAGGCGGCGCGCCGCGCTGGTATTCCGGTGGAGCGCATCCGCATCTATGTCTTCATGCTTGCCAGCTTCATGGCGGGCATCGGCGGCATCTTCCTTGGTGCGCGGCTTGGCTCCGTAGCGACCAACGCCGGTGGTGGCGATCTGCTGCTGAATGCGATTGCCGCTGCGGTGATCGGCGGCACATCGCTCTTCGGCGGGCGCGGCAAGGTGTACAGCGCGCTGGTGGGCGCACTCATCGTGATGACGATTGACAACGGGCTGGGCTTGATCCCCAATGTATCGGCAGGCGCACGGTCGATTGTGACGGGTCTAGTGTTGCTGGCAGCAGTCATTATTGACGCGCTGTCGCGGCGCAAGGAGCGGCTGGCGGGCGCGAAGTAGCGGATGGTGGAGGGGCGACCCGTCGGGTCGCCCGTGCAAAGCAAAATACGCTATAGGGGGTGCGGCGAGCGGGTGGCTGCGTCTCCTTGTTTTCAATGAGACCTATTCGCGATACTATTGCACCATCAGCATGTAAGTACTGTAAGGTCGCGTTATGGTGGTTTCACATCCAGAAGGCTTGTTTGATGAACTGGTCAATTACCTCGTGGCGATTGACCCTGAAACCATTCTCGCCTTCAAGCCATCGATCTCGCTTGAAGAGCGCCTAGAATATCTCGTTGATCAAAATCGAGTTGATGCTTTACCGCCGGACGAGCAAACTGAACTAGACGAATTCCTGCGCCTGAACCATCTGGTCAACATGCTCAAGATACGTGCGCGTAAGGAATTGAGCCAGCGGGGATGAGTAAAACTTACATCGCCGTAGCATTACGCCGACAGGTCATCGCACGGGCTGGTGGTTGCTGTGAATATTGCCGGCTGAGTCTGAACGATAACGCCTTTAGCTTTCAGATTGATCATGTTAACTCTGAAAAGCATGGTGGCGACTCTGGCTTCGACAACCTTGCGTTAGGTTGCTCGTATTGCAATGCGTATAAAGGTAGTGATATTGCTTCTACAGACACAGTGACCGGAGAACTGGTGTATTTGTTTAACCCCCGCAAAGATCGATGGTCTGATCATTTCCGATTAGACGGCGCAACTATTGTGCCACTCACAGGCGTTGGATGAGTTACGGTTGCAGTATTAAAGCTCAATCGTCCCGATCAACTTTCAGAGCGTGCAGGTTTGATCGAACTTGGGCGCTATCCCTGTGGGCAGGTATCATAAATAGCTTCGGTAGCTACCCACTCACCAGCGCAACGTCGGCAGCGTCGATCACCCCGTCGCCGTTGAAATCGGCATTCACGCCGTAGACCTGCTGCATGTACAGCAGATCGTTCAGGTCGATCAGTCCGTTGGCGTCGGCGTCGGCGGGTAGCAGCACCCCCGTGTTGAAGACAGCGGTCGCGCCTGCCGTGATCGCAACTGTCCCACTGGCGACAAGACCCGATGGGTGCTTGATGAAAATTTGGTACGATGTGGAGGGGAGATCGATGAGTGTGAAGACACCCCATTCGTTGGTGAAGGGGCGGTAATAATGCGTGGTTGTACTTCCCTGCCGGAACAACATCACAGTAATCTGACCCACAAACTGTTGTGTTGGCAGGGTCACGCCCGGTATTGACAATACTCCTTGCAGCGTGCCAGTTCCGACAGGTGTGGGGGTTGGCAAATCGCGACCGGTGAACGGCGGCGGAATGGGTGTGAAGGTGGTGACGGGCGTCAAGGTGCGCTGGCAGACAACTTGCGCGGCGAGCTTGGGTGTGCGATCCGAGCCAAAAATACCCCAGTACGGCTCGACAGGCGTCCATAGCTTCCAGGGTTGATTGAATGCTTCAAAGAACGCAAACTGCACAGACGTGGCTTGCAACTGACTATAGTAATCCGCCTGACCCGCTTCGCTCAACACATTACCGACATCGCCATCGGATGGCAACCCGACTTCCTTGAAAACCAACGGCAGATAAGTGAGTGAGCGCAGCGCGTTGTAGATACCGACGGTCCAGTGAACCGCCTGTGTTGGGTCAAGGACGCCGCCATAATAAGGATGGACATTGGGGTAAACCCAGTCACCAATCGTCAGCAATGCAGCGTTGGTTTGATAGTCACCCCATTCTTCGGTGGTGGTGACAGGACGCCCCGTATAATGACGGATATACTGCATGGCAGCATTCAAGCTATGAATATCATAGCGAATGCCAAGCCCTTCATTGCCGACGACATAGCCAACGATGACATGATAGTTGGCAGCAGCCACCGCGTTGTTGAGTTCTTCTGTGTTGGTCGGACTCCAGATGCCCATAATCATACCCTGGAAGCCAAGCTCCTGAGCAACCTGCGGCACAATGCCGCCCAACACATTATCCGAACCATACGTGACCAATCCGTTGAAACCCGCCGCGCGCAGCGTTTGCAGGTCAAGACGAATACTTTGTTCGGATGGGTAAATTCCCTGATCAGGATTAAAGTTGGTGGGGGCGTAGGCAATCCAGCACAGCGCGTTCAGTTCTGGAGGTGGTGCAATCGCACGCACAGGCTGCGAGGAAAAAGCAAACAACAGCACAAGGACGATGTAAGGGCGACGTAAACCAGATAACATCAACATCGCAGACCTCAATTCACGATGATGACGGGTACACACTATCATTATTCAGAATAAGGCTATTACAAAAATTGTCAACTCCTTATCATAGTCGAGGACATATCAGTGGCACGGGGGCGCAGTCGCTACGTAAGCAGCGACTGCACTTTGCGTTGCTCATCCACTATCCAGCCAGCAGCGCCACATCCCTCTCATCCATCACCCCATCGCCGTTGAAGTCAGCATTCACACCATACACTTGCTGCATGTACAGCAGATCGTTCAGGTCGATCAGTCCGTTGGCGTCGGCGTCGGCGGGAACCATGACGCCGGGGCTGTAAATCACATTGCCACCGCTTGGCATAATCAGCATCCCGCTGCTGATGGTCGCGCTGGGGCGATGCTTGACCAGCACGCGATACTCACCTGCCGGAACATTGGGAATAATGTACGTGCCTGCCTCATCGCTGGTGGGCGTGAAGTAGTAGCTGTCCAGCGACGCCACGCGGTACAGGATGACGATCACCTCACCTGCGAGCTGCGGCGACGGCACAATCACTCCTGGGAGTGTGATCGTACCTGTGATGGTGCCGGGCTGGGGTGTCAGCATGGGAGTCTCCGAAGCGCGCTCGCCAGCGGGCACAAGTGTCGCAGTCGCGGTTGCAGTTTCCGTAGGTGTGGGACTGAAGGTTGGCGTGAACGTGGCGGTACTGGTCTCTATCGGGGTGTCGGTGGGTGTGGCGCTGGGCGTCATGGAGGGCGTAACGGTTGCTGTTGGTGTTCGTGAGGGGGTTGGGGTAGGTAGTTCGGCACATGCCCCGCCGATCACCTGATTAATGACCGCCGATAGTCCGGCAAAATCAGAAGACGAAAAGTAGGCATCAGAAATACTGTCTAGAAACGCTTCATCCAGACCATCTCTGCCGACAATGCCGACGGTAAACAACCGCGTACCTGCGCTGCGTGCTGCCTGTGCTGCCTGCACCGCTTCCTGCCGCGCAACATTGGAACTCCTGTCTGGCATAAACGGGTTGCCATCGGTCATCAGGATGATCAGACGCGGCACACCGCGACGGGCACTTTCGACGAGTTCTGACTGGGCAGCAGTGATGCCAGCCGCCGTATTCGTGTTATCACGCAGCTGCACCATACTCGTGATCGCCTCACGGATGGTTGTTGCGTTGTCGCTGAGGGGTAGCACCTCTTGCGCCGTGTTTGAAACCTGGATGACAGCAAACCGTGCTGCCTGCCAACCCACCACGAGCGACTGCGCCAGCCGAATACCGAAGTCCTTGAGCGTCAAAAAGTTGGCATTTGTGATGCTGCCAGAGCCATCAAACACCAGCACTATCTCTATCGCACCCTGGCAGGTTGGCGTCGGCGACGGACTGGCAGAAGCACTCACACCTGACGTTGGCAGCACAATTGCCCACGACAGACACAACAATAGGAACAGTATTGCTAAAGCAACGCGCTGATGTGCAAAGTGATTCATATTGAGGCTCAAAAAACTATGTTCTGATTAAGATATCATAGCACATTAAGCCAGATAGTACGTCATCCGCTGCAAATGCAGGATGGGGTCGATGTACTGCACATGCACATCGTCCGGTACATTCAGGTTGATCGGCGCGTAGTTGAGGATGGCGCGTACCCCTGCCGCAATCAGTTCATCTGCCACGCTTTGCGCATGTTCGGCGGGGACGGCGATCATGGCGATCTGGATTTTATTTTCGCGCAGCGAGGTGTGCAGCTCATCCAGTGACTGGATGATGAACTTGCCCAGATGCTTGCCGATCTTCTCCGGCGCGGCGTCAAACACGCAGGTGATATGAAAGCCGCGTTCGGCAAAACCGCCGTAACGCGCCACCGCGCTGCCCAGATCGCCCGCACCGACCAGTGCAACTTTCCACTCGCGCTCAATCTTCAAAACCTGCCGCAGTTGCTCTTTGAGATAGTTGATGCGGTAGCCGGTTCCCTGCTTGCCGAAGCCGCCGAACCACGCCAGGTCTTTGCGAATCTGGGCGGAACTGATGCCAAGTCTGCGCCCAAGTTCCTGCGACGACGTGACCTCATGCCCTTCCTGTGAAAGGTGATCCAACGCGCGCAGATAAATTGGCAGGCGGCTGATGACAATATCAGGAATGTTGGTTGTCATGACGGCGCGTGTTCCCCCGGCGTGGCGCAGATTGTGAAACGTAACACAATTCAATATTCATCATAGCATTGCCTCATGATCGTGGCTAGATGAGATTTAACGTTCATCTTTGCGCTCTCTGCGCTTTTGAGGTTCTTTTATTGAATGAGAAACATGCGAGAAAAGGCGACGTATTATGCAACCTTACGCTAAGATACGGCGTACAATGATTGTGCAACAAGGCGCAAGTGTGAGGCAAACGTGTGAGACGCTCTCCGGTAGGCTGTTTCTTGATTTTTCTGGCGCTGGTCGTGCTTGGGGGACCCGCGCTCTTTTTTGCTGCCCGCGCGGGGCAGGCGGAACTGGCGGCGGCACAAAACGGTACGCTCGATTTCTACACGGTCGCAACGGGCGATGTTGAAGTCGCGATCAGTGCCATCGGGCGCGTGCAGGCAAACCAGACGGCGAACCTGACGTTCACCAGCGCCGGGCGCGTGGCAGAAGTCTTTGTGCAGCCAGGTGACGCTGTGACGACTGGACAGCCCATCGCCCGGCTGGAGAACACCGTACAGCAGAACGCGCTTGACCAGGCGAATCTGGCGCTGGAACTGGCGCGCGTGCGCAAGGAAGACCTGCTCGCCGGACCTGACGCGGGACAGATTGCCGTTGCCGAAGCGCAGATCGACGCGGCGATTGGCAACTATCAATCGCTGCAACAGAGCGCATCGCCGGAAGACCTGGAAGCCGCGCGGCTGCGCGTGCAGCAGGCGGAAGCGGCATTGGCTGCCGCGCAGGAAGCGCGCGCCACCGCGTCCGGTGGTCAAGCGCCAGAGGCGTATGCGCTGCTGGATGCGCGTGTGGGCGAGGCAGCGTTCAATCTCGATATTGCGCGTTTGCAACTGGAGCAGTTGCAAACGGGCAACGCGGCGCAGTTGGGCGCGGCGTGGGCGCGCGTCGAACAGGCAGAGGCGGACCTGGAACGGCTGCTGGCGGGCGCAACGCAGGCACAGGTTGACCAGGCGGACGCGGCGATTGCGCAGGCGGAGGCGGGCGTGACACGGGCGCAGGAAGCACTAAACGACACGCTGCTGACCGCGCCATTTGATGGCGTCATCAGCGCGCTGTCGCTGGAAGTGGGGGCGATTGCCACGCCTGCGCTGCCCGTCGGCACGCTGCAAGACGCCGACCCGCTGCGCATCGAAGTCGATGTCGATGAGATCGACGTGCGCGAAATCAGCGAAGGCATGAACGCCAGCATCACGTTTGACGCGCTGGATGATGTGACGGTCAACGCCGTCATCGAACGGATTGCGGTGGTCGGCGTCAATCGCAACGGCATCATCAACTATCCGGTCACGCTGCGGCTGGAGGCTGCCGACCCGCGCGTGCGCGTCGGCATGACGGCGGAAGCGTCGGTGGTGGTCGAAGCGCAGCGCGGCGTGCTGGTGGTGCCGAACGAATACATCCGGCTGGATCGGCAGGATGGCTTGGCGTTCGT
>Ga0224723_1001105_pt1 | contig 17039 bp, 15 predicted proteins | sample Balambano_FR2_Me_FD_161647 | JGI IMG/M metagenome (GOLD analysis project Ga0224723, IMG submission 161647) | Freshwater sediment microbial communities from Lake Towuti, South Sulawesi, Indonesia - Balambano_FR2_MetaG | ecosystem: Environmental > Aquatic > Freshwater > Lake > Sediment | place...
TGCGCTCGACCAGCTCCGTCAGCCCCGGCTCGTAAATGGGCATAATGCCGTTATTCAGGTCTTCGATCTTTTTCGCGTCGATGTCAACAGTGATGACGTTATTGCCCAGGTCGGCAAAGCATGTGCCATTCACCAGCCCTACGTAGCCTGTACCGATTACGCAGATGTTCTTCATAGCAGATTGTTCACCTCTGGAAGGTCGCGGACAGAAGGTTGGTTAGAATTCCATTCAGACGCTAGTTTAGCATACAGTCCCTGTTATGCAGCCCTTCCCCTCGAATTTTAGGTTTTTTTTCACATTTTTCGCAAGGCAGGCGTCACGTGCCTACCGCAGTGATTTGCCCATAAAAATGTCCGGCTGGCCGGGGCCGTTGGCGTCCGGCATCACGCCGATGATCACATAACCGAGTTTGTGGTAAAACTCGAAGGGGTGTCGTTTGAGGTTGCGGATGCTGGCGATCTGCGCCCACAGGTTGACGTACAGGTCAGCGCCGCCCAGTGTCGTCATTTCGCTGACGTCATCCGTGCCGAGCATGATCGTCAGGCCGCCCAGGGCGCGCACGCGGTTTTCCAGCGCCGCCACCAGCGCCGCGCCGATCCTCTGGCCGCGCTTTTCAGGATGCACCACCAGCGGATGAAGCTCCCACACGTGGCCGTCATATTCAGGGATGCCGCCGATCCAGCCGAGCATCTGAGCGTCATCATCCAGCGCGGCCAGGCACAGCCGTTCGGGATCGATCATCTCTGCGATCTCCTCGCGGGCGTCGTCCATCGTGTCCCAGCTAAAGCCCCATTTTTCCTGGGCAAATTCCTCGTGCAGCAGCCGCGCGGCGGTCTCGCGCTGCGCATCGGTCGCGGCGGATAAATCGATAAAATGCATGGCGGCTTATCCTCTTGTGATATACGGCACTCTGTGGCTGGCAGCTTGAATTCCATGGGGTGACTCGTAAGATACCCCCATCCCTTGCGAGCTGCCTCTACACGAGAAGCTCGCGCGCCGCACGGCGGCCAATCTCCACCGCGTAGTTTGTACCCCGATCCCATGGATAGACCTGCGACATGCTGGCCCAGTAGAGGCCGGGCAGGGGTGTCTTCAGCGGTGGAATCTTCTGGCTGTGGTTGATCCCCGGCACGGGCTGGGCGTAGGGCGCACGGAACACCCACCACTTGCGAATCCAGTCCGGCTTAAAGTCCGCGTTGAACTGATTCAGCACCGCCGCGAAGCGATCCGCCAGCGCCTCCTCGCTCATCTGGAAATACTCGTGATCGCCCGGCACATAATCGCCGCAGTAGACGATCACATCGCCGTTGTAATGTTCGCGCGGCAGCCAGTGGGTGTGTTCCACCAGGGCCAGAAACGGAAAGCGGCTTTTGGATTTATCCGGGCTGGTGGCCGGCAGATTGAGCCAGTAGGTTCCGTCCGTCAGCAGCGACTGTCTGAGCGCGAACACCACGCACAGCCCGCCGATGCTGCGCAGTTCAGCCACCTGCCGACCGTAAGGCGTCTCCGCCAGATCGTCCGCCATATTCAGCAGCAGCCGGGGTGAGGTGGTGCTGAGGACGCGATCAAAATTGTGCGTTTCGCCTGCCACCGTCAGCGCCGGTCTGCCGTCCGCCATCGAGATTTTCTCTACCGGCGCGTTGAGGCGCAGTTCGGCGCCGCGCGCCTGCACCTTTTCGGCCAGGGTGTTCATAAACGCCTGGAAGCCGCCTTTATACGTCCCCAACCGGAGTGATCGCGCCCTCACCCGCGCCCACATCCAGGCCATGTTCACGTCCTGATACAAATCGCCGAACTTGCCGATCAGCAGCGGGCGGAAAAATTTGTCGTAGGCTTCCTGCCCCATGTACTTCAGCATCCACTGATGGGTAGTCGTGCGTTCCAGCGGCAGGCCATTGGGCAGCAGCTTGATATACGCGCCGGCCAGGGCGAACCGCAGCTTCGCCAGGGGCGACAGCGGCAGGAACAACGCGGAGGGCGAAATTTCCGACCGGTAATTCCTGCCATTGATCCAATAGCTGGTCTTGGGGCGTGGGTAGATAATCTGATCGCGCACACCCATTTCCTCGGCAAGTTTCAGGATATCGCGGTCGGTCTCAAACCAGTGATGGTAAAACTTCTCCAGCGTCCAGTCCCAGCCGTCATCGCGGAACCCGGCGGCCAGCCCACCCACCTCGGAGCCTGCCTCATAAAGTGTTACGCGGTGTCCGGCCTGTGTTAAATCCCAGGCGGCGGCCATGCCGGTCGCGCCTGCGCCAATAATGCCGATAGAGAGGAGAGTATTTTGGGTCATTAAGCCTCAGAGTAGTGGCAGATCACAGGCTGCAAATTCACGGCGCGTTGGGCTGCGGCGCAGAGACCGCTTGATCCGTCGAAGGGATCGCCCCTGGCTTGTTCTGTAGATCGATCGCCTCGGTCTCGATGGCACGCGCGCGGCTGATGGCGCTCAGGCCCAGCCCCCGCCGCGCCAGAAAGTAAAAGCCGACCAGCGTCACCGGCAGCCAGATCACCCCATGCACCGTCAGCGCATAGCTGGCCGCCAGCGGTTCGGCGACTCCGGCAGCGATCAGCACGGCGGAAACAAAAAATTCGTACACGCCGATCTGCCCCGGCGAGGCGGGCAGCAGACCGGCCAGATTGACCGTGCCGACCACCACCAGCATCAGCCCATAGCTGGCGTCCAGGTCAAAGGCCATGCTAACGATCCAGTAAACACCGGCCTCGACCATCCAGCTCAGATATGAAGTAATCACCGCGCCAGCGAGGTAAGCCGGGCTGCGCAGCCCTTCCAGCCCGCCGATGACGCCCTCGCTGAGTTTATCTACCGGCGGATGCAGCCGGGCCGGGACGAATCGTTTGCCCCAGTGGATCAACCGGCGCAGCGCCCCCGGCTGCGCGGCCAGGGCGAGGAACACGATCAGCGCGGCGATGAAGATCGGCGCGGCGAAGGTCGCCACCGCGCGAATCTCATCAGAAGCCAGGTCAATAAACAGCAGCGGCACGACGATGAAGGTCAGCATCACCAGGCCATCGAAGACGCGCTCCACCACGGCTGTGGTCGCCACCTTGACGACCGGCACGCCATAATCACGCCGCAGCAGCAGCACGCGAAGCGCCTCACCGCTGCGAAACGGGTACACGTTGTTGCCCATGTAACCGATCGCCACCAGCGGTATCAACCCGGTCAGCGGCACGAGGCAGATCGAGCGCAGCACAAACTGCCAGCGCCAGGCGATCAGCGCCACCGCGCCGAAGTAAGCCCCCGCGCCGATCAGCAGCGGCAGCGGATCGGCCTGCCGAATCTGCCCCCACACCGCGCCGGGTTGCAGGTCGCGGAAGGCGAACCATAAAAATATCACGCTGACCAGCAGGCCAACGGCCACAAAAGCGCGTTTTTGATTCATCATGGCTCAGATCAGTGCACGGATAAGGTCGCCTCATTCTACACGTGATTCGTGAGGATGTCTCAGGCACGATCGACGACTCGGCACACAAAATGGGCCAACCCGCCAACGCGCTTTTGATCCGGCCACGTTAAAATAGTGATCAGGAGGAATGAGGTATGGGAGAGCAAAAGTATTCGATCGACCGCGACCTGAAGGAAGCGGAGGCGATGGCGGACTCGCTGGCGTCTTACGTGCGTCAGAATGAGCTTTACGGGCAGGCCGGGCGCGGTTTCTTCTCTAACATGCCCAGCCTGACGGTCGGCGCGCTGCTAACCCGGCTGCGGCGGCTCGATGTGCTGCGCGATCAGATGAGCGGCCCGCAGCGCCAGAAGTTCAGCAGCGTTCAGGCCAGGCATGATCAGGTCGCGCGCGAATGGCAGCATCATTACGAAGGCAAACTGACACGCGAGGCCAATTCCCGGCTGGACGCGATGCGCCCTTTCTTCGAGGAATGCGCGTCTGACCCGCGCCTGTGCGCCCGCGTCTATATGCCGGAAACACTGCGCCGGACGATCGCGCAGGAATGTCTGGACGCGCTGGACAGGACAGGCCAGTTGCCGGACGAACTGCGCGATAAAGTCCGCAATGTCGATGGCAGCCTCCGCCGGATCGTGCGCCCATCGGCCTTCGTGTGGGACTCGGCGCTGAAGCAGGCTTATCCGCAGGAGATTTTCTGGTGGCTCTATCATCAGCCGCCAACCGGCGAGGAGAAATGAGGCTCTGACCCAAATACGACTATGAGAAGCCCTGTCACTGTCTTCTCCGCTGCCGCGCTGATGCTGATGTTTTTCGCCGCCGCGCTGCTGACGATCGCCCTGAGCAAAGGACGTTTGTCCGACGCAGAAGCCACCGCGCTGTGGATCGTGCGCGACGACGCGCCGGTGTGGGCTGTCGGGCCGCGTGATGCGCTGCGCGGGCTGCGAGCTAATCTGAGCGATTTTGTGACCCGAATGAGGGAGAATGTCCGGCCGCCGCTCTATTACGCCGCGCTTGATGGATGGACGCTGATGGCGGGTGAGCGGCTTTTTGCAGCGCGGATTTTTTCCACCTTTGCCGCGATGATCGCCGCTGCGACTCTGGTGCGCCTCAACACGCCTCAACCCGTGGCGGCGCTAACGGGTCTGATCCTGTGCGCACTGACCAGCGCGGTGGTCGCCCCGGCAGCGCTGCTGCTCATGTTCGCGCTGTTCGCCACACTTGCGCTGCGGCGGGGGCAGATAACCTGCTGCGTGCTGGCGCTGCCTGCGGCGCTGCTCACCCATGTCGCCGCGATCGTGCTGCTGCCGCTGGCCGTCTATTCGTGGTGGCGAACGACCCGCACGATCGCGCGCGGCGAGCGGATCGCGGTGGGGGTGGTGGCGGCCATGACGATCGCGGTCTGCGCCCCGCTATTGATGCGCCCTCACTGGGGAGACGCCATCCGCGCCATGAATGATCAGCGTGCGCCGACCGATCCGGCCATCACGATGATTGAACGCGATTCGCCGCTGGCCTATTTCGACCGCCAGCCAGGAACGCGCGTGCGGCAGGGGATCAGCCTTGATGTGGCGTGGCGCGATCACAGCCAGGCAGAGATCACGGCGCTGGTCAGTTCGGTGTCCGGCGCGCCTGCCGTATGGGTCATCATGCCACGTGATCATCCTAAAACCGGGCAGGTGATCGCCAGCCTCGAACCGACACATGCGCAAAGCATCACCATCGAGGCGGGCGATATGCTGCTGCGCCGTTATGATCAGATCACAGCAGGCGAGCCGTAACCGATGCCGCGATTATTCGTGGCTATCGAACTGCCGGGCGAGGTCAAGCGGCGGCTGGTCGCCCTGCAAACGGACATCCCCGGCGCGCGCTGGGTAAAGCCAGACGCGATGCACCTGACGCTGAAATTTATCGGCGATCAGGTTCCAGAAGCGCAGATCGGGCCGATCCGCGCCGCGCTGGCGGGCATTGAGCAGCGTCGGTTCAACCTGGTGGTGCGCGGTGTAGGTCGTTTTCCGCCGGGCATGAAGCAGGCGCCGCGTGTGGTGTGGGCGGGGATCGTCGATCAGCCTGCGCTGAAACAGTTACAGGCTGCGGTCGAACGAGCACTGGAGCCGCTGGGTTTTGAACCAGAGAGGCGAGACTTTAACCCGCATATCACCCTGGCGCGCGTGCAGGGCGATCGAGCAGGGCCGGGAGCCGCCGCGCTGCTGGAGCGTGAGCGCGGTTTCGACGGTGGAGCATTTGAGGTGCGGCATTTTGCTCTGATCAGAAGCGATCTTCTGCCCACAGGCCCTCGTTACACGCAGCTCGCATTGTTTAAGCTGGTGGAGACGTGAATCAACTGGATTCTAACCTCAGCGTAGGGCAAGCGGAGGGTTAGCGGGAACGCGATCGGCCTCAGAATCGTCATTTAAGATAGAGAAGACGATTCACGCCTGGTATCGACCGCCAGGCAGATAGGGAAAGGCACTGACCATGAAACGCCCCTTCATCATCGCGGCGCTGCTGGCGATCCTGTCGCTGACCGGGGCGATGGCGGTTTCCGCGCAGAACACCGGCACGGCGATCATCACCGCCTATCATCTCAACGTGCGCGATTATCCGGATCCGACCATCGGCAATGTGATCGCGCGCGTCGGTCGTAATGAAGTTTATCCTGTCACGGGGCGCAGCCCGTTCAACAACTGGTGGCAGATTCGCCTGCCGGACGGTCGGCTCGGGTGGGCCAACGGCGGCTACATGCAGATTTACGACGCGCACCTCGTCCCGGTCATCAATCCCAGCACCGTTCCCGGCCCGGCCCCGGTGGGATCCTTCGGCACGGTGACGACTTCACAGCTCAACGTGCGTGACATCCCGAACTGGATCACCGGCGTGGTCATCGCGCGCATCACACGCAATGAGACCTATCCGGTCGTCGGGCGCAACGCCAACAGCAGTTGGTGGCAGATCCGCCTGGGCGATGGTCGGCTCGGCTGGGTCAATGGGCGCTATCTGAGCGTGACCAATCCTCAGCTTGTGCCGCAGACGGATAACACTGTCCCGCCCAGCCCAACCTCGGCGGTGGGCACAGTGACGGCCAACTTCCTCAACGTGCGCTCCGTCCCGAACTCCTTCAGCGGCGCGATCATCGGCGTGATCGGCAGGGGACAGAGCTATGAAGTGATTGGCCGCACCGCCGATTTTAGCTGGTGGCAGATTCGCTTCGGCGGCACAACAGGCTGGGTCAGCGATGCGTATCTGAGCGTGATCAACGCGCATCTGGTCCCGATTACGTCCTGAGCAGGAAAATTTGTATCGTGATTCAATCGTGGGACGACTGTCATCTCAACAAGATGAAAATAATGGCTTTGGTAGGCGCAGGCTGATGTGCCAGCCCCAGGGCGCACACACCGGTGCGCCCCTACAGCCATGCAGACTAATTTTGTCAATGTACTGATCAGTCCTCCCTTTGCGTTACAACCAGAACGGCATATCGCCCTCGGCGGCATGGAGCGCGCCGCCCTTGCGCAGCCAGTAAGCGAGCGCGTCCGCGTCCTTCAGCGTGACGGGCAGCTTAGGCAGCTTTGACCCGCTGTAGGTGAGCAGCGTCCACACCAGCAGACCGCGCAGCGCCTGCTCGATCGCCAGCGGCGGCGTGGTTAGCCCCAGGGTGCGGATGTGAAGCGGCTGCGGCGTGATGTCCTGCTCCGGCACAGAGGACACGAGCAGCGCTTCACTGTCACTCAGCTTGAAGGCGCTGCCCCACGGCGGCTGCACCACCTTGCCATCCTTCAGCGCGTACAGGCGCGGCGACCCAAAACGATCGATCTCCACCGGCAGGAAGCTCGCGCCGATGGCTGCCCCCCAGCCTCTGAGCGCGGCGCGCAGATCGTCCGGCATATCGCCGTCGTAATGGATCACCACCCGCTGGCGGGCAAACTCGCGCTGCGGGAACAGATCGCGCATCAGCACATAGGGCAGCGCGCTTTCGGTCTGCACCGCGTCTCGCACGATATAGCGGCGAAAGCGACCATCGGCTTCATAAATGCGCGCGATGGCGATCAGCCGCGTCTCGCCGGTTGATTTTTTGAAGTCCCGCACGATCGACAGGCCGACCACCGCATCGGCATGTTCCATCGGCTCGGCCAGCACAAACGGCGCGTTACCGGTCTTGCCCAGGATGCCCAGCACGATCGCGCTCATCGAGTCCGGGTCTTCCAACGTCGATTCCGGGATCACATGGATCGGCAGCGCACGTCCCAGTGTCAGCGAGCGGATATAGGCGGCAGTGGCGTCTTCGTCGCCCTCCTCGTCATCGCCGGACGTGGTATCGGCGAAAAAACCCAGGATAATGTCGGGATCATCCTTTTCCACCACGCGCACCGCGCTTTCCAGGTTCGGGCGGGAGACGACCCGCACTCTGCGCTCGCGGATCACTTTGATCTCGAAGTCAAAATGGCGCCTGAGGTAGCGGTCGAGCGCTTCCTCGAAATCTTCCAGCTTGAAGCTCAGCGTGTTGATCACCGCGACCTTGATCGGCGCGCGCTGATACTGCTCACGCAGGCGGAACGGGCCGCATCTGGCGAAATCGAGCGGCAGTGTTTCGGCCTTATAAGGGCGAACCCGGTTGCTCACCCCGCCTCGATCGCCGAAGCGCAGGTTCATCTCGAAATCGGCGGAGAAGAAACGGTCAGCCTCGGCGCGGGAGTTATAGGCATTTGACAGCACACCCGCCTCTTTACCCACATCAGAGACCAGCCGGACGATCTGCGCGCGTTCAGCGGGGGTCATCTGTAAGACCTGAACGGCCTGTTTGGCATCGACCTGGAAGCGTTCCAACTCCGGCAGGCGGACGATCAGTCGCAGATCGGCGGCGAAGTAATCCAGTTCGCGCCCACCGGAGCGCACCTGCACGCCCAGGTCGCCGTTTTCCGCAAAGCCGAGCGCGCCGATAATCTCGCCGCGCCGCCCCTCGGCGTCGATCACCCACAGGCCCGCGATGCGTTCATCGAGCGCCTTCAGGTCATCGGTCGTCCCGGCATAGTCGCGCAGCGATTGATCGTAGATCAGCCGCGACGCGATCGAGATCGACACTGACGGCGTTCCGCGCGCTGACCACGCCGCCAGCCGATGCTCGCGTTCGGCATGGGCATTCTTCAGCCGGGTGATGGATTTGGCAAGCGCTGCCTTCATCGGCTCATCAAGCGCGGTCAGCCGGGTGCGGATGGCGATCTCTGCCAGTGTTTGCGGCGATGGCTGCCAGGCGGGGTCTTCTTCCAGCCCGGCCAGCGGCGCGAAGATCGGCAGTTCGTCGCGCAGCAGGTCACAGGTGATTTGTAGTTCAGTCGTCGTGCGCGGCGAATCGGTCAGGATGCGGTCATCCACCCACAGCCACGCGCCAGGATACGCCTTGCGCAGACGGGCCGCCAGCCGCGAGCCGATGCGTGGATCAACTTCCATGTCGGGCACGACCAGCAGCACATAAGCGGTCAGCGCCGGAAATTCGACTACAGGAAATATCTCAACAAACAGCGAAACGTCACTCATCAGACGGTCTGTTCCCCGTGGTGAATAACACTCCACCTATTGTAGCCTTGTTCGCCGTTTCGGTGATGCGGTTTACAGCATGCCCAGCAGGATTTATGGCCTCATCTTTACCGGATCGTGCGGCCCTGCAGATTACCCGGCAGCGGCATACCCATGCGTTCCAGGAGGGTTGGCAGCACATCCATCAATTGGTGGCCCTGACGTTCGCCGTGTTCCCGCGCGCGCGGATCGCGCAGGATAAAAATGCCGTGTGTATCGTGGTTGGCGTCGTCCGGGCCGGTGTCGTTCTCCAGCGTGTGGATCGAGCCATAGCCCAGTCCGCCGACCGAACGCCAGTGCAGATCGCCGAAGTAGACGATCAGGTCGGGCGCGACGCCGTTGACCTGGGTGTAGACCTGCTGCGGACGGATAGCACGGGTATTGAGCGCTTTGCCGTTTGCGCCGGGGATCGCCTCCAGCGCGGCGGCCAGTTCGTCGCGGGTGCGTTCGTAATCGTCCGGCGCGATGACCCCTTCCGGTTCGCGCCCGGCCACGTTCATGAACACACGACCGTAATAACCCCCTGATCCCCAGGCTTTCGTCCGTCCCCAGTCGATCTCGGCGTTTTCAAAGCGGGTGATGTGCCCCTCAGCGGGCGGGGCCTTAAGCGCCAGCCAGCCCTCGCGCCACAGCCACTCATTCAGGCAGATGCCGCCGTCGATCCGGGTCGCGCCGTGATCGCTGACGATCAGCACGGTGACGTCATCATCGACCTGTTCCAGAAGCTGACCGATATGGGTATCGACCAGTCTGTAGTAATCGCGGATCGCGTCCTGAAAGCGGCTGCCCGGCTCATGCAGGCGGTGGTCACGGTCGTGATAACGCCAGAAGCCGTGATGCACACGGTCGATCCCCATATGGACGTGCATGAAAAAATCCCACGGTTTATGGGTCAGTGTATGCGCGATAACCCTAAACTGGATTTCGGCATAGTCGATCAAGCGCTGGAGCAGACCGGCCTTATCCGCTGTGCGATAGTCCTTGACATCGAACATATAATCCGGCGCGACTTGCAGCACTTCTGACTTGAAAATGGCCGGGTAGGTGAAGGCACTTTCGCGGCCCGGCGTCAGAAAGTCGGTGATCATGTGCCCCTTCAGTGGCAGCGCGGGGTAGGTCAGCGGCACACCGATCACCACCGACTCGCGCCCCGCCGCGCTCAGGATGTCCCACACGCGCGACACGCTGACCGACGCGCTGTTAGCGACGGTCATCGCCGCGTAGCTGTGGTCAGCGCGGTTGCGAAATCCATACAACCCCAGCACACCCGGATCGCGGCTGCTCAACATCGACGCCCAGGCGGGCACGGTGATACACGGCACGCTCGATTCCAGCCGCCCGTAGATCCCTTCCGCCGCCAGACGTGCCAGATTGGGCAGATCGTCGCGGAATTGATCGAAGACGAGGGACGGCTCGGCGCAGTCCAGACCGAGGACGAGCATCCTCCGCTGGCGGGCAGATAAGCCACGCCGGTTGAGCAGGCGCATATTAACGCGGCTCCGGGCGGAAAGCAGGTGTGAACAAGCTGATCATTGGGGGCATCGCCTGGTTTCCTTTCCAAATATGGCCGCGCATTGTACCACACGCGATCGGGCTATTTCGCCGCCCGCTTGCCTGTTTTGAGTTCACGCGCTAGAATAACTTCGTATAATCGCCGGAACACGAAGTCATTCTGAGGGAGCGGTTGATGGCGCCCGGCAGCGAAATTGTGGCTATCGAGACTGAGCTTTCTGAAAACTTCGCCGTGATCGTCCCGCGCTATACACCGGCGCAGATCGACGCGACGCGCAACGAACGTAACCGGCTGCGGCAGTTCGCGGGCTGGCTGGACGCGGTGGGCGGGCGCTGGCACACGCCCGATCTGGCCGCATACCGCGATTTTCTACTCTATGAGCGGGCCATCAACCTGCAAGCGGCCAGTGTCAAAGCGCATCTTTCCACAGTGCGCGCCCGTTACCGCCGCCTGCTGCGCGAACCGGAGATCACGCGCCGCCTGTATGATCTGGCCCGCGCCGATCTGAGCCGCATGGGCGTCGATGTGGAGAATCCCGCGCAGTTAGCCAACCTGAAAGCATATGTCGATGAGATGCGCCGCGCGGTGGAAAGCGCCATTCATCCTGATACCGCGCCGGTCAAAACCCGTGTGCGGCAGGATCGACCGGACGACGAACACCTGCGTCTGACCGATGGTCAGGCCGCCGAACTGATGAACGCGCCCGGCGTCCTGACGCTGCCCGGCCTGCGCGATACCGCCCTGATCGCACTGATGCTGTGTACCGGCCTGCGCGAATCCGAAGTGTGCGCGCTTGTGCCACGCGACCTGAAGCAGAGGATCGGCGGCACACTGGCGATCCATGTGCGGGAAGGCAAAGGCTGCAAGGAACGGCTCGTGCCTTACGGCGCAGTCGATTGGGTGCTGACGCTGGTCGAAGCGTGGATGGACGCGGCGCAGATCACCGGCGGCGCGGTCTTCCGGGGATTTTACAAGGGCGGCCAGTCGGTGCGGTCAACCCCGCTGACCACACGCGCGGTGCAGATGATCCTCGCCAGCTACCCGATCGACATTGACGGCAGACGCGCCGCCGTCCAGCCGCATGACTGCCGTCGCACTTATGCGCGTCGTCTTTATGAGGCGGGTGTCGATCCGGTGCGGATTCAGCAGAACCTCGGCCACGCCGATCTGCAAACCACGCTCGGCTACATCGGCACGCTGGATGTGGCTCAGCGCCGTCCGCCGGAAATTTATCCGGCGTTCGACCTGAGCAAGCTGGGTCGTTAAACGGATTTTATGGCTGTGGAATACGGTCGATGCCGTTGATGCGGCGGCCAAGGAGCACCAGGATAATGCTGAGCAGATAAAGCATCAGCAGCGGCGCCATCACCAGGCCCATATTGACCGGATCGACTGTCGGTGTGATCAGCGCGGCGGCGATGGCCGACCCAACGATCGCGCCGCGCCAGTTGCGGATCAGCGATCGGGCGGAGACCAGGCCCAGCAGCGCCAGCACAAAGAAGATCAGCGGCGTCTCAAACGCGACCCCCATCCAGAACAGCAGCGAGGTCACAAAGCTGAGATAATTGTCCGCCGTCCATTCCGGGCGGAATAAATCAGGCTGGAAGCCTTCCAGAAAGCTGATCGACGGCGGGATAAGCACGTACCAGGTAAAGGCCACCCCGATCAAAAACAGCAGCGTGATCGCAGGAAGCGAATACAGCACATATCGCTTTTCGCGGGTCGTCAGGCCGGGCAGCACAAACATCATGACCTGGTAGGTGATCATCGGGATCGCCAGCGCACCGCCGACCAGCAGCCCCACACGAAAGTAAGCCACCACGCCGCTGGTTGGGCCTAAGGTCGCCAGCTGACCGCCGCCTTCAGGGAACAGATCGCGGTAGGGCTGCACCAGAAATTCCAGCACACCCCCGGCCACGATCAGGCCGATCACAACGCCGATCACCAGGGACAAAAAGGCGCGGGTCAGGCGGATACGCAGTTCATCAAGATGCTGAAAAAAGCTCATGCGCAGTTCGCCGTCGTGTGGCTCAATGGCGGCGGTCGGCGTACCGGTTTCTGGCAGTTGAGCGCGCGGGGCGCGGCGCAAACGGGGTGGGCGGAGCCGGATCATGATTTGTCCTCCGGCGGCAGATCGGCCCCGGCGCTTGACCACGTGCCGAAGTCCTTCGGCGCGGCGGTATCATCGGCCGGCCTGGCTGCATGGCCGTTGCTGCGCGCTGGTGTTGTCCCGGTCTGCGCCAACCGGCTGGTCTCCTTCAGCACCCTCAGGTCGCTGTTCAGTTCGCTGGCGGTCTGCTCCAGCGGCTCGCGGATCGGCTTGATCGCGCTGTTGAACGACCGGGCGATGTTCTGACGGGTGGGCAGTTCCTTCGGCAGTTTTACATCCACACCGGAATCATCCAGTTCCTTCTGGACGACGACCATCATCTCCGCCCACATATCCCGCAGGCGCGCGGTAAAACGGCCCAGCAGATAGGCCCACTGGATCATCCGTTTCGGCCCTGCGATCACCAGGCCGATCAGCAAGATCAGCACCAGTTCCCAGCCGCCGATCCCGAAAATGTTCATGTCGTTTCGGACCTCACGCTTGCGACTTCACGCTTCTGGTTCGAGCAGTTGGCGAATGGCGGATAGTTCTTCCACCGCGCTGCCCAGCACACCGTTCACAAAACTGGCGGTGTTTTCCGCCCCGAACGTGCGGGCCAGGCCGACCGCTTCATCCACGACGATACGGATATGTTCTTCTTCGGCCACCTGTGGACGATTGCGGCCCATCATGACCAACTCATAAATCGCCATGCGCAGGATATTGCGATCGATGATCGCCACCTGGCTCAAGGGAAACTGCGGCGCATAACGCTGGATCACATCGTCCAGCGGCAGACGCAGGCTCATCACGCCGTTGACCAACTGGCGCAGCACACTGGTGGATCGTTCGCTCAGTACCTGGCCTGCCATGCGCTGTGTCAGGACATCACCCACTCCGTGCCCCGCGCTGTCCACCTCATAAAGCACTTGGAGCGCGATCTGTCGCGCGGCAGTGCGTTCATTGGGCGGGCGATCCTGCTCGATAACTTCCTTGTCCACCACGTCTTCAGGATTGAATTCCGGGAATGCTCCCAGGTGATAATCGTCCAAAACCGAACCTCAGCATGGCGCAAATATTTCTCTCAGCATGGAGTTAAGTGTACATGAAATCCCGCGCCGCGCCTATGTGGGACTGCATGAACCCGGTCGTAGCTCGATTGACGCCCCGCGCCCGAATCCGTTACACTGTATACGCTGCGGCGGACACCAATGGATGCCTCCCGCAGTAGTCAGTTTTCCCCGATCGAAAGGGCCTCAATGTTCAGAAACGCCAGCAATGCTTAAAGCGCAGTTGAACCTGTGCGATGCTCGTCATCCGCGCCTCTGTTCTGCTTCTCTGCGCTTTGTCCTTCGATGGACACCTTGCTGCCGTTGATCTGTGCGATGATCGTCAGATACTGATGTGAGTCCTGATTTCAGACCATGCGCGACGTCAGGGTGTCCCGGCGGCGTTTTTGATTCCTCAACGGGCAGATGCGCCGAATGTCACTTTCATGCTGTCAAATGCAAGACTCTGACGGAGGCGGCTTATGTCCCCTTATCTGGCATTGAACGATATTTCAAAGACCTTCGATCACACCACTGTCCTCAGCCGTGCCTCGCTGGTGCTGAACGCGGGCGATCGCCTGGGGCTGGTCGGCGCAAACGGCGTCGGCAAATCAACCCTGCTGAAGATCATCACCGGCCAATTGGAGGCCGACGACGGCACGATCACCCTGACGCCGGGGGCGCGGCTGGGCTATATGGCGCAGGCCATCACTGGCTATGAGGGCAAAACGATCGACCAGTTGATCCACGACTCCCAGCGGCTCCTGCGCGATCTGGAAGCGCGGATGCGGGCGCTGGAAGAGGCGATGCTCACCGGGGGCGGCGCGGTGATGATGGCCGAATATGGCGAGGCGCTCGATCAGTACGAACGCTGCGGCGGTTATGAAGGCGATCACCGGGTTGATGCGGTGCTGGCGGGCCTGCAAATCGGCCATCTGCCGCGCAGCCGCGACTTCAGCACCCTGTCCGGCGGGGAGAAGGCGCGCGTCGGCCTGGCGATCCTGCTGCTGGGGGCGCACGATATTCTGCTGCTGGACGAACCGACCAATCATCTGGATGACGCCAGCCTGACCTGGCTGGAAGCGTTTCTCGGCGCTTATCCCGGCGCGGCGCTGATCGTCTCCCACGACCGGCACTTCCTGAACCGCACAGTGACGGCCATCATCGAGATCGATGAGCATACCCGCGCCACCAGACGTTACGCGGGCGATTATGATGCTTACCAGCACGCCAAAATCATCGAACGGCGGCAGTGGGCGATCGAATACGAGCGGCAGCAGGAAGAGATCAGGACGCTGCGGCTGGCGATCAAGGAGACGGCGCGGCGCAACGACAATTACCGCACACATACCGACGGCGACAAGCTCATCCTTAACGCCAAAATCGCCAATCATGAGGAGACGGTCTCCCATCGTGTGCGCCAGGCCGCAGAACGCCTCAGCCGCATCCTGGCCGATCCTACCCCGCCCCCGCCGGAGCCGCTGCGCTTCGCCGCCGACTTCGACCCGGCAGTCCTGGGCGGGCGCTTCCCCATCCTGGCGGAAGGGCTGACGCGCTGTTATGGATCGCGCACGATTCTAAATGGCGTCGATCTGCAAATCAGCGCGGACAGCCGGATCGTGCTGGTGGGGCCGAACGGCGCGGGCAAATCGACGCTGCTGCGGCTGCTGGCAAGACTCGAAGCGCCGGACGCGGGCCAGGTCACCATCAGCCCGGCGGTAAGGCTCGGCATCCTCGATCAGGAACAGCGTGACCTCGACCCGCGCCAGACCGTGCTGGAAGCCTTCCGCGCCGCCAGCGATCTCCCGGAACAGGTACTCAAGGCCAAAATGATGCAGTTCGGGTTGTTCCATTATGAAGACCTCGACCGGCGCATCGGCCAGATCAGCCGGGGGCAGCAGCGCAAGGTGCAGATCGCGCGGTTGATCGTCAGCCAGGCCAATGTGCTGATCCTGGACGAGCCGACCAACCACATCAGCTTTGATGTGCTGGAAGCCTTTGAGTCCGCGCTGCGCGATTATCCCGGCCCGATTATCGCCGCCAGCCATGACCGGCGCTTCATCGAGACTTTCGGCGGTGAGGTGTGGCAAGTGGCCGGTGGCCGTCTGCGCCGCGCCTGATCACCAGCGCCAGACATGATAAGCAGGGGCATGAATCGATCATGCCCGGCTGCTTAAATTTTCTTAAACCGGATTACGGCTTTGCAATCGGCTGTCGAGAGGATCGTCATCCGATCGATAGCTTGTTACAATGAGCCTGTGTGAAGAAATCAGATCATTTCGGTGAAGTGAGCATATAATTTAGCTCAAGAGACGGATAAGAGGCTGGGCTGTGGCGACGATTGAGACACGATCCGAATTTGTCCGCCGGGTGTTTATGCCCGTTGAGGTGGACAGCGGCCTGCCAGACTGGGCGCGACGCAGCAACCCGATCGTGCGGCGCGAACTGGGCATTTACTGGCGTGTCTTCACGCCGCAGATTGGCCCGATTGTGCGCTGGTATGGAATTCAATCCGCCGCGATCCTGCTCACGATCCCCTTTCCGCCGTTGTTTGCCCCGATCCTGATGCTGGTGATCGCCTCCGCGACGCTGGCCCCGCTGGTCTTCGCCACCTATGTGCGGATGCTGGCCGACATCGCCGTCGATGCGGTCGATTCGATCACCAACGAGATTCATAACGACACGTTCACGCTGCTGCGTGTGACCCCTGTCACCACGCGCGAGATCATCCTGAGCAAAGTGATCGCCTCGATCTGGCGGCGGATGGAAGCGTTCGACACGGTGCTGATCGCCAGCCTGTTTCTCGGAACTCCGCTGATCGGCTTCACGCAGATTCTGCTGTGGCCGGCAGATCTTTACCCCGGCCGCGCGCAGTGGATGACGGTAATCATCATGGCGGTGTCTATGCTGCGGCTGCCGCTGGAAGCGTTCCTGATCTCCACCCTGGGCGCGGCGATGGGCGCAGCCTCCCGCACCCGCAGCATCGGGATCATCATCACCGGGGCGCTGGGCTTTTTCTACTTCCTGCTGATCAACCTGGCGCGGCTGGTCGATCTGCCGCTGATTGGCGTGGTGGCTGTCGAGATCGTGCTGCCGGTGGCCTTGCCCCTGATGCTCGGTCTGTTCTTTGTGCTGCTGACCGAACGGCTGATCGAAGACGATTGATCGTCGGTTGCCGCTGCCGCGCCACCCCCATTAAAGGGCTGGGGCATCCGTCGGCTAAAAACGCCAGATCAGGACAGCAGGCGGTTAAACAGATCGGGCAGTTCGTCCGGCTCGAAGGGTTTGACCAGAAAGGCGGAGGCCCCCGCGCTGATCACCTCATCCTCGACATCCAGGCCGGAAGTCATCACGATCGGCGTGTTCATGAATGGGCCTCCCGCGCGCAGTTCGC
>Ga0224723_1001106_pt1 | contig 17025 bp, 20 predicted proteins | sample Balambano_FR2_Me_FD_161647 | JGI IMG/M metagenome (GOLD analysis project Ga0224723, IMG submission 161647) | Freshwater sediment microbial communities from Lake Towuti, South Sulawesi, Indonesia - Balambano_FR2_MetaG | ecosystem: Environmental > Aquatic > Freshwater > Lake > Sediment | place...
TTAACAATCGTATTAAATTGATTAAACGGCAAGCCTATGGCTTCGTAAATTTCAGCAATTTTCGGGAAAGGCTGTTAGCTTGCTTCTCTGATTAGCAAAAGTTATCACCGTACTAACAGAAGAACCCCATTGATTCAATTTTGCTTTCGATATTGGAGCATCAAAAGCCTTTTCTAATGCAGCCAATATGGAAAACAGAAGGAAAATCATCCAGACTTTCAGAACACTGCCTAGATGTTTTCATCTGGAGCAATCTTGCCTTCACTCGACTATTCATAGATTTAGCCAAACTAGAAATCAATACCTTTAAACAAATACGCTGTATCTCAAGACATACTCGAACAATTATTTGGTTATTTAGAATGCTCTATGATTTTAGCGTTAGTAATTCTTTTAACCATAGAAGAATCATAGATACTCTTTCATACAACACAAAAAATGACAAAGCGTTTGCTGTAAGTGGCAGATTTACTCACGCATATATGAGATCTGAAGCATTAAGACAACCAAGAATACAAAAACGAGAGATTAAGAGGATTATTTTAGGTGGCGGACAAAATTTATTGAGTCCAGAGCGAAGATTTGACGCTATAATTTATAACTCTCCTGATCTGTTTAGTTAGCACATACCTATCTGAGTTTAAAAATCATTTTTTGGTAATGAGAACAGTAGACTTGTTTGCTGGCTGCGGAGGACTATCACTCGGATTTCAAAATGCCGGATTTGAAATAGTTTCTGCTTTTGATTTCTGGCTTCCAGCAATCGAAATTTATCAAGAGAATTTTCAGCATCCCATCTTCAAAGAAGACCTCTCAGCCAATGAAGCACTCGAAACTATTGCTGCCTTCAAGCCAGAAATGATCATTGGCGGACCTCCGTGTCAAGATTTTTCCAGTGCAGGTAAAAGAGATGAAAGTCTTGGTAGAGCAGATTTAACTCTAACTTTTGCAAATATCATTACTCATGTAAAACCCTACTGGTTTGTCATGGAAAACGTTGAGAGAATTGCAAAAAGTCAAGCTTTGAAAGTAATTCTACAAATTTTTAGAGAAAGTGGATATAGCTTGACAGCTTCAATCCTAAATGCGAGTTACTGTGGAGTTCCACAATCAAGGAAACGATACTTCTTAATTGGCCAACTTGGTGGGGAAGATGATGCTCTCAGTCTTTATTTGAAAAAGAACCAGGCTAGACGACCCATGACGGTTTTTGAACATTTAGGAAATGATTTAGGAATTGAGTATTTCTATCGACATCCCAGGAGCTATCAAAGGAGGGCTATTTTTAGTATTCATGAACCTAGCCCAACGATTCGGGGTGTTAATCGTCCTATCCCTAAAAGCTATCGAAAGCATAAAGGAGATGTATGTGATATTGACGAAAACTTGCGTCCTTTAACCACAATCGAGCGAAGCTACATTCAAACGTTTCCAAAAACCTTTAGGTTTAAGGGTAACAAATCAGATTTAGAACAAATGATTGGCAATGCAGTTCCTGTTAAGCTTGCTGAATATGTCGCTCGTTGCATTCTCGAATATGTGAAAGACTACAATAGCACAACGTATTGCTTACCTGATCTTCAGCTAAAGCTATTTGAGGGAACGTATAGTTATAGCAAAAATGCCTAACAGGTATATTTTTCCTATTTCTACACATCAGTGGATTCTAGTCTCAAAAATACCTCTTCAAATCGCCATAGCAAATAACTGTTCCAGTTTTGAGAATAGCTCCACCAGCCGTTGAGCGCAAAGATATATTCTCTAGGTAGGCTGCCTGCGGGGGCACGAAAGCCATATTTGAATGCGTCCCACTGGAGTAGCCAAATGTTGTTGACGTACCAGCCAATTTGCGTTCCAAATTTGGATTCACTCTTGCTTTGAGCAAACATCCAGGAGTTGGTTTTGCAGTTTAGCTCGTGCCAAATTTTGCCTTGAGTGCTGAAGCCAAAACGTCCACTGCTATATCTAACCCAGAGGCGATCGATTGCCACAAGCGTTTTGACTGGCAGGTTTCTAACATCTTCTTCACTCAACCAGCCAGCTTCCTCTCGATCCATAACTCTTAGCAAAATTGCTTTCGTTTCATGATCTGCATCTTTCCAGCGACCCGATGCCATTAGTAGCTGCAAATAGCTTAAATCTACGGGTTTAGGCTGTGCTTGATAAGCTGAATTTTGATAAACCTTATCTTGATAAGTTGTGTTTGAATAGGGCGTGTCGTGATAGTTTACATCCTGGTAAGACGTACTTTGATAAGTAGGGTTTTCAACAGAATTTTGAGGAGAGGCGTAATGGGAGGGGGTAGTATAGGCTGTTGAAAAACCCGTTTCGGGAACAGAGTCATAGGACTTTAAAAAAGCATAAGCCGCATTAATTTCTTTTACTTTTTCCTGGGCTTTCTGCTGTAGCCTGGGATTGTGCGTGAAGCGGTCAGGATGCCAGACAACAATCAAATCTTTGTATGCCTGTTTCACTTCATGCTTTGATGCACCGGGCTGGAGGTCAAGAATTTGGTAGTAATGGTCAGCACAATCCATAGGAACTGAACTTTACGAGTTAAATGATTTGGAGCTTATACAGATGACTTTTGTAGTTTACAGACCTGCTTGATTTCAGTCCGGACATCCCCAAAATTCAAGCAAAACTCTCAAAAACTGAAGCCAAATTGTGACGAAACTTAGGGCGATCGCTCCTATTTCTATTTGCTTTTTTAACAGAGCTAAGCTATTTGACCCATGAATTCACATTAGCTTCTCAAAGATTCTCTATTAGAGATTGTGGTTTATGAACTTCATCGATCGCATTAGTTGGGCTGCCCTTGATCAAATGATTCAGACTCAGTTTCCAACGGTTCAGCATCTTACCCCTGAAGAACTGGCAAACTGGCTAGAGCAACCAGACCAGCCCGTGTTGCTAGACACACGCCCCCCAGCAGAATTTGCAGTCAGCCATCTAGCCCACGCACGACAAGTTGACCCTAAAATGGAAACCTTTGAGAGTTTGGGACTCACTTTAGATATGCCGATTGTGACATACTGCTCTGTCGGATATCGGTCGTCGGCGATCGCTGCTCAACTGCAAGCAGTTGGCTACTCCAATGTAGTGAATCTAAAAGGGTCGATCTTTAAATGGGCAAACCAGGGTAGACCTGTTTACCGAAACGGGCAAGTCGTTCAACAAGTCCATCCTTACAATTTGCTTTGGGGCAAGCTGCTAAACTCCAAACTTCATGCCTACGACCCTAGATAAGCTCACAGCTAGCCATGCCTCATCGCCGGATTTGAACCCTCTCAAGAATAAATTCGTTTTGATGTTCAAGTTGCAGTGGAGACAACACGCCCCAAGTTACGTTGAGGTGAGCTTGAAACGACCGCTTTGTGAACCCAGACAGTAGGCACCTTACCGTGACTGAACTTGCTCAAAATTAACAGCCTGATTTAAGAAAAGCAAGTGCATTTACGGAGATTGATCAGAACTAAACGGAGACGAGACTCGGTTTTGAATTTCTTCCGGTGGGATTCTCCAGACCAAAACAGACGGTTATCTTTACCAGACCTCTGTGGGCGAATTTGCAAGAATTGAAAAGTAAGCGGAGGAACTTTCTATGACAAGCAACCAACCAACCAATCAAAAGTCTTTTGTTCAAGCAATCTATCAGTGGTATCGCAACACGATTCGTAATCCTAAATATCGCTGGTGGATTATTTTAGGAACTCTGGCTTACTTTTTTAGCCCCATTGATATCGCTCCAGATTTGATCCCGGTGGTTGGGCAGATCGATGATGTCGTGCTGATGACGCTGCTGGTTTCAGAGCTTTCCCAGTTGATGATCGAGCGGGTCAGAAATCGCAAGAGCGAAGATACCGTTTCAGCCAGTGGCGATCGCGTTGCCTCTAGCGTAGATCAGAGATCCGTTACTGTTGATGCGGTTCCGGTTGAGTAGCGATCGCACTGGACAACAACGACTTTGTAGAGAAACGACAGCCAAACGAGGGATAAGGCAAAGCTCTGTCCCTCTTTTTTTTGGTCTTAGCGTCAGTTCAACATACGCACTATCGAATTTATGTATGGCGCTACGCGCCTTGATTAAGATGTTTTTTGTGATGCCCCCGCGTCGCGGAAGCCTCCACAAAAAACGTACCCTTAAGGTATGCGTGTAGCGCTATAGACTTATGCAATTTTGCCTTCAGTAAGGGATAAGATTTGTCTCACTTCACGCTCTAGGTGAGCCGCAATACTGATCTGTTTTTTCAAATCGTCTGTTTCTAAATAGACTCGCATCAATGGCTCTGTGCCAGACGGACGTAGCAGTACCCAACTGTGGTCTTCCAGGTAAAGTTTAATCCCATCTTTGCGCCCGGTTTGCCTCACTTTAATTCCAGCAATGTCGGCTGGCGGGTTTTCGCTAAACCTATTCATCAAAGCCGCCTTGTGAAAATTGCTCAGGCGAAAGTCAAGTCGATGCTCGTAGCGCGGGCCACCTGCATAGGCGATCGCCTCTTCAACAAGCTGGCTCAACGGTTTGCCTGCATAGGCGATCGCCTCCACTACCAGTAGGGCTGCCAGCACTCCATCCTTTTCGGGAATGTGTCCTGTGATGCTGAGTCCACCTGACTCCTCACCGCCAATTAGCACGTTCGCCGTTCGCATCTTTTCACCGATATGTTTAAATCCGACTGGTGTTTCGTAAAGCTCCAGTCCATATTTCAGCGCCAAATTATCTAATAAATGAGTTGTGGCAACCGTGCGAGCGATCGCCCCTGTCTTGCCTTTATGTTCAATCAAATGGCGCGTCAGCAACAGCAAAATTGTGTTGGGCGTGAGAATCTTTCCCTGATCATCGACAATGCCAAAGCGATCGCTATCGCCATCAGTAGCGACTCCCAAGCTTGCCTTGTCTTGCTGCACCGCTTTAACCAAACCTGCTAGCTGCTTGCCTTTGGGTTCAGGAATGCCGCCACCAAACAGCACGTCTCGCTGCATATGAAAGGTTTCAAGGTGACAGCCACAGTGGTTTAACGCAACGTCTAAATAGCCGCGTGAAGTTGAGAATAGCGCGTCGTATTTAACCTTGAGACTCGCTTTACGAATCCGCTCAACATCTAGCAGCGTGTACAAAAACTGGAGGTAGCCAGGTTTAGGGTTAAAGGTAGAAATTTGGTCAGCCCGATCGCCACTGGGAGAGTGAGTTGAGGCTTGGTTAAGCTGAGCCACGATTGCATCGGTAATGTTTGACGTGGCTGGGCCCGCATAGTCAGGAATATATTTAATGCCGCAATACACCGCTGGGTTGTGGCTGGCTGTGAACATGAGTGCGCCTGCCGAATTGAGCAATTTAGCGCTGTAGGCGATCGCTGGAGTCGGGCAATCTCGCTCTGCTAGCTTGACGATCCAGCCTGCATCTGCCAAAACTTCTGCTGCTGTTTGGGCAAACTGGTCAGCGAGAAAGCGCGTATCATAGGCAACCAGGACGGGCTGTGCTTTAGAGTAGGCAGTTTCCAGGTAATGGGCGATCGATCGGGTGACCCGACACACATTGGCAAAAGTAAAGTCATCTGCAATGACTCCACGCCAGCCATCCGTGCCAAAGAAAATTTGGCTTGTGTCGTTGGCTACCATTGTTTAACCCTTTTCTCCCTTACTTGAGTTGAATATAGCGCTTTACGCTCAGCCATCAACTCCATTAGAGCGACCCGTAGTAGACAAATGGTTGTGTTTGCCCTGGAGAATAGAACCTTTTCCAAAAATTTGCTAATTTCCTGCACCTACGCAGCTTTCAGCCAGACAAACCACTAGCACGGAGGTAATCGCAGCCGTTGGCTGAAATTCTTGCGTTTCATTAAAGTCAGCCGTCGTCGCGGGGTAAACGCCTGCGGTCTGCTGATTGAAGTTGCCCGTCCCAAAGGAAAGATTAGAAGCAGGATGATTCTCAAAACGGACGTATTCTCGCCCCTCATTTTGTGTGTTGTAAGAAAGCGTTGCTTTGCCGTAGGCTGATTCTGCTTGGGCGATCGCCACTCCTGCACCCACTGCTTCGCGGGTGAGAAATTTAGGATTGTCAGTCATCAAACCTTGAATCACGTCTTCATCGGTAAAGGTTTCACTGGCTAAATAGAGAATGTAAAACTGAACCTCTCCCGCTTGACGAACGGCGATCGCATCAAAATCCACTACAAAAGGAGACTCAACCACAAACTCGGTCTCTGCACCCAAAATCTGCTTCAACTCTCCCAGCGTCATCCCTAATTTGGCTAGCCCAATTCCCTCTGACGAGATAAGTAACTCATCTGGCACTGTTGTCTCTGCATCCGACAGGCTGGGGCTTGGAGACGGAGCAACTTCTTCCACAGCAGGAGTACTATCTGGCACAGAAGCTTCTGGGCTGACAGGAGAAGTGCCACAACCTGACAACCACAGCAAAATACTGGAGCAGATTAAATATTTCTTCACGAACGTCCAACCGAAATTTTGCAATGAAATCCTAACAAGTAAGTCTGGATCAAGGGAAGTAATTTGAGCAACTTGGTTCCCTTGTAAGTTTCAAGTCAGGGGTTTCACCATCCATACAGATTGGGAAGTGTAGCCTAGCTTTTGATAGAGGCTGATTGCAGGCTGATTGGCGACAAAAACCTGGAGTCCCATTTGGCGATCGCCTCTCCCTCTTGCCCACTCCTCTGCATGGCGCGTTAGCGCTGACCCAATTCCTTTGCGACGATGGGCAGGCAGCACGTAGAGCAGGAAAATATGAGAGTGGCGATCGCCTCGCACCTGATCGACAGCATTTCCTAACCACAGGCAAGCAATAGGGGTACGTACAGAAGAATTGGTGTTCAGATTCAGATCAAGACTACAGGAATCGGCTTGCCCAACCCACCAGAGCGGCGTTTCCTTAGAAAAATACTGTTCGACCGTTCGCGCCAGATGAGCAAACGACTGGTCAGGATATAGCTGGTCAGGATATAGCTCCTGATACGTCCGCCGCATAAACTTCACTAACAGCGCTCGATCCAGCCCTGACCCTGACCAAAGTGCATAATCGGTGGGAAGTATCACAGCCAAAATCCTGCGACATTAAAAAGAAGTCGCTTCGGGTAAGCCATGCACCAGAATTTCTAAGGTAGGAGGCAGATCGGCAACGGCTTCAGAGTTTGCGGCTTGGGCTTGCTCTTCTAGCTGCTCAATAGGAGCGGGTGCCATCATGTCAGAGGGCAGGAAAATTCGAGCGCTGACGGCAATGAGGGCGATCGCAAAAACCAGGACAACTAAAAGCGGGGCAACGTATTGACGAAAGATAGCCATGATGGGAAAGATTTTAAGAAAAATCTCAAGTTTTATAAAGTTCTTTCCTCCATCCTACTACAGTGCTAATCACTCAAATTAGGGCAAAAAAGGGAGGCGGGACTTCCCTTTTTTGCCCTAACCAGTAGGACTACAGCCATACCAATCATTACGGCTGATCGCTGTCGTTCCTATCTTCTAAGCCAGGTCTAGGAACTGCTAGCGGGCGAGGATTCCAGGGGGCAAACAGCGGCAACAGCAGCAGCCCAGGCAAAGCCGCGATTAGGGTCAGGAGGAAAAAAGTTGTCCATCCCGTAAGCTCAACAATTCTTCCGGCTGGAGCAACCAAAATATCACGACTAACAGCCATCAAGCTGGAGAGCAAGGCAAACTGCGTTGCCGAAAATCGCTGATTACAAAGGCTCATCAAAAATGCCACAAAAGCAGCCGTTCCCAGCCCAGCACAGAAATTTTCAACGTTGATGGCTACGACCATAAAGGGGTAATTCTGACCGATTTGCGCCAGGGTGAAGTAAGTCAAATTGCTAATTGCCTGAAGTCCACCAAAAACCCAGAGGGAGCGGTTTATTCCTAACTGGCTCAAAACCGCTCCGCCTGCCAATACGCCTACGATTGTCGCCAGTAGTCCCATTCCCCCTTGAATTGCACCAATGTCAGTTTGGCTGAAACCTGTCTCAAGTAGAAACGGCAGAGACATATTGTTAACCAGCGCATCGCCTAATTTATACAGAACAATGAAAATTAGGATGGAAGCGCCTTGAAACAAGCCCGACCGCTGAAAAAATTCCAGAAAGGGCATTTTGATCGCTTCTGCCAAAGAGGTAGGGGGGCGATCGCGCAAAATCGGTTCCGGTGCCCAAATGGAAAAACCAACACTAATCGCCATCATCCCGGCTAAACACAGATAAACTGCCGTCCAGGGAATTCGATCAGCCAAAACGAGCGTCAGAGAACCCGTCACCAACAGCGCGACTCGATATCCTAAGACGGCGACCGCTGCTCCGGCTCCCATTTCTCGCTCTTCCAGCACATCGGTGCGGTAGGCATCAAACGCAATATCTTGACTGGCACTGAGAAATGCGATTAGGAGTGCGTTCACAGCGAGAAACTGTAGCGCTTGAGTTGGGTTTTGTAGGGACATGGTGGCGATCGCCAGCGTCAACCCTACCTGCGTAACCACCAGCCATCCTCGACGGCGACCTAAAAATGGCGGTACGTAGCGATCGATCAACGGCGACCAGAGAAATTTCAGCGAATAGGGCAACCCCACCAAACTAAATGCTCCAATCGAAGCCAGATCAACCCCCTCAACCGTCATCCAGGACTGTAGTGTTCTGCTCGTCAAAAACAGCGGCAGTCCTGACGCAAACCCCAAGAATAGCAGTGCTGCCATCCGCTGGCTCTGAAAAACCTCAAAGAAAGAATCAAACTTTTTCACAATCGCACTCCAGGCTCCTGAAAAGAGAACCCCCCTTTCTGATTCAGTCATCTTGCCACAGAGCGATTCTTAAACGACAAAAACCTGCCCTCGCAATCATTCACTAGCTAATTTTCCTATTCGCTTTATTAGCTGTAACACCTTAAAAAGCACATTACGTCCTGGCAATAGCAACATCACATCCGAAACATCGTAACGAGGTTGGGGAGTTTGAGTCAGTTAGCTGGCAAAGTGAGGTTGCTAATTGCAAGGAGTTGTACCATGAGTATTTCTTACAGCAATTTTCACTTGGATAAACCACAAATCTTGGTAAGGGCGGTTCGCGAACCGCTCCTAGCGTTATGGCTTACCCATCTGAAAATGGCTATAAACCAAAGCAGGAAACTCTCATACAATTTACCGTTTAACAGGAACAACAATGCTTCTAGTTCAGATATCTAGAGGTATAGCTTTAAGATGGAGATTTTGAAGACGCAAAGATAGAATTTGGGATGGGTACAACAAAAGCTAAAAGCGGGAAAGCTGCTGACATTTTGATCCTTTCAAACGGACCGGGTGAGTTAACTACCTGGGTGCGACCTGCGGTGAAAGCATTACGACAGCAGTTAGGCGAAGACCGCAATCAGATCCGAATTTCGCTGGTTTTGTCTCCTTGCTCTAATGCTAGCGGTCGGGAGGTGGCGATCGCCCAACGCTACAGCGAAATTGACCGCATTCAGCCTGCCGAACATTTTTTTCCATTTTTGCTCTGGGGGAAAACAGCACAAAAGTGGGATTGGCGCGATCGCGGCGTGGTCGTGTTTCTGGGCGGCGATCAGTTCTTCCCGGTAGTAATTGGCAAACGTTTGGGCTATCGCACTGTCATTTATGGAGAATGGGAAACCCGCTGGCACCGATGGATCAATCGCTTTGGGGTAATGAAACCTGAGCTAATCGACCAGGCACCGCGCCAATATGCTCACAAGTTCACCGCTGTAGGCGACTTGATGGCAGATACCGCAACTGTCAGGGATCAACCTTTAAAGTACGCTCCAGAGGTAGAGCTAATTGGACTATTGCCTGGGTCAAAGGCGGCAAAGCTAGCTCAGGGCGTACCGCTATCATTGGCGATCGCCCATCACCTGCACGCCGCCCGTCCTCAAACCCAATTTGTTATCCCGGTTGCTCCAACTCTGGAACTGCAAACCCTGGCGCGGTTTGCTGACCCCCAGCATAACCCGGTAATTCAGCAGTTTGGCAACCTGTCGGCTGAACTGATTACCCATCAGGGGCAACCTTTCCTCAAAACCTCAAATGGACTGCAAGTTAAGCTATGTGCAGATTCGCCTGCCTATGATCTGCTGGTGCAGTGTCGCCTTTGCTTAACCACTGTAGGAGCTAACACCGCAGAACTCGGTTCCTTAGCAGTACCGATGATAGTTTTGCTGCCGACGCAGCAACTTGACGCAATGCGGGCATGGGACGGTTTCCCTGGGCTGCTGGCAAATCTGCCTGGAGTGGGTTCTGCTTTCGCCAGGTTCATCAACTGGCTGTTTTTGCAAAAATCTCGACTGTTAGCATGGCCTAACATTTGGGCAGGAGAGGAGATTGTACCGGAGTTAGTCGGGCAGCTTCAGCCGCAGCAAGTTGCTGATCTTGCGCTTGACTTACTCGCCCACCCTGAAAAGTTAGAGCAAATGCGCGATCGCCTCCGCCAAAGTCGAGGGGAATCAGGGGCAGCAGGCAAACTGGCGATTCTAGTAATTGAGGAACTCAATCGAGTTGATGATTAAACCCTCCGTAAGTCAGAAGACAGACTTGAAGCAGGCAGGATAAGTTACGATTCATGAAATAAAACTATCAGGACAAGCCTGTGGTTCCTCTACGCGACGATAACCCAACGCAAATCACTCCATACGTCACCTACGGGCTTATTCTGCTCAATGTTCTGGTTTTTTTCTATGAAGCTAGCCTGTCGCCACCCGCGCTGGAGGCATTTTTTCGAGAGTGGGCAGTCGTCCCATCAGAGTTGACTGCTAGCTTTCAGGGAGCAGCTACTTCTACTACTCGTCCAGAGTGGCTCACCCTGATCACGGCGCAATTTCTGCACGGCGGTTTCCTCCACTTGGGGGGAAATATGCTCTATTTATGGATCTTTGGCAACAATATTGAAGAACGTTTAGGACGAGTTAAGTACATCGTCTTTTACCTGCTGTGCGGCATTCTGGCTTCTCTGGCACAGTGGTACTTCGCTCAAACGTCTAATATTCCTTCTTTGGGTGCGAGTGGGGCGATCGCAGGTGTAATGGGAGCCTACATTCTTAGATTCCCTCAAGCCAGGGTGCTGACGCTGATTCCGCTGGGCTTTTTACTATACCCGATTCGCATTCCGGCTCTCTTCTTCCTGGGTATTTGGTTTGTGCAGCAGGCACTCTACGGCTTGGTCAGCCTTAATGCCCCCACCAATATCGGCATGGAAAGCGGTGGTATTGCTTACTGGGCACACGCTGGTGGGTTTGTTGTGGGTGCAGTGCTAGGGCCATTATTTGGCTTGTTTAGAGATGCAGGCAAAACCACTCACCGTCGCTACCGCTAAACCTGGACTTGCGATGCCACGTTGATCAGTATTAATATTATAGACTGTGTTGAATTAGGCCAGACCATGCCCAAACTCAAAACTCGTAAGTCTGCTGCAAAGCGTTTTCGGCGTAGCGGTAGCGGCAAGCTGATGCGTCGAAAGGCTTTCAAAAACCATATGCTCGAACATAAGAGCGCAACTCGTAGAAGTCGCCTTTCTAAAATTGCGTTGGTTGACGAGCGCGACGCTGAAAACGTTGAACTGATGCTCCCCTATCTTTAGGAGTTAGGGGCTAGAAGTTCCCGAATTCTGAAGCTCTTTTTCCACAACCGCCCCCAAGTATTTCGTGTACATCGATATCGATAAGGATTTCTAACAATGACAAGGGTTAAGCGCGGGAATGTGGCTCGTAAACGCCGCAACAAAATTTTGAAACTCGCCAAAGGGTTTCGCGGCTCCCATTCCAAGCTATTTCGGACTGCTAACCAACAGGTAATGAAGGCGCTGCGAAACGCATATCGCGATCGCCGCAAGCGCAAGCGCGATTTTCGTCGGCTGTGGATTACTCGCATCAACGCAGCCGCTCGACTGCACGGTATGAGCTATAGCCAACTCATCGGCAATTTGAAGAAGGCAGACGTTCAAATCAACCGCAAGATGTTGGCCCAGATGGCAATCCTTGATCCGACAGGTTTTGGCAAAGTCGTTGAGGTCGCTGCGGCTCAAACTCAACGCAAATCTGCTTAAGAATAAGACACTGCAGGGGTTTAGCATTGCTAAACCCCTACGGAATTTCAGACTTGTTTCCATCCTTGAGCCAGGTAGATTTCTACTGTGCGAAACCTGATTCTTAATCTCAGTCTTAGTCTTGGCTTGAGCATTGGACTGATTTCAGGAAATTTGTTAGCTTCTCAGCTTGCCGAGGCAGCAGAGCTAGAAGAAATTCAGGAACGAGGCTACCTGATCGTGGCGGTCAAGGACAATGTGCCGCCGCTAGGCTTTAGGAACGAGGCGGGTGAGCTGGTAGGGTTAGAGGTTGACTTAGCGCGTCGATTGGCACAAGAGCTATTAGGGCGATCGGATGCGGTAGTGCTGCAACCTGTGGCAAATCAGGAGCGACTGTCTGCGGTGCTGCAAGGTGAGGTTGACATGGCGATCGCCAGGGTCACAGTCACCGCTTCTCGTTCCCGCGTCATCGACTTTAGCCTGCCCTACTACCTGGATGGTACTGCTCTAATCACACTCGATCCCACTATGCGGCAGTTTGCAGACTTGCGTGGGCAAACGATCGCCGTCCTCAATGGTTCCAGCACCATTTCTGTGGTGCGATCGCGCCTTCCTTCGGTTCGCTTAACGGGCGTTGACTCCTATCAGTCCGCTCAGTCTCTACTGGAATCGGGAGAAGCGATCGCCTTTGCTGCTGATGCTAGCGTTCTCAGCGGTTGGGTGCAGGAACACCCTGGCTATTACCTGTTGCCAACGCTGCTATCCGCAGAAGCCTTATCCGTCGTCATGCCCAGAGGCGTACAGTACGACGACCTGCGCCGCCGAGTGAATGAGGCGATCGCCCGCCTCCACGAAGAAGGTTGGCTAGAAGAACGCGCTAGCTACTGGGGACTGCCTTAGCAAGGATGAGGGATGAGGACGGAGGGATGAGGATGGAGTTGGTTTTTCATCCTTCATCCTTCATCCCTGCTTCTGCTGTACCCTGAGAAAGTAAAGACACAAGATTTTTAGCTGATGGCAGGTTATGGACGATAGCATTCTTCCAGTTGTTTATCTCGGCATCCTGGTGGTTTTGCTGTCTGGTGCAGGCGTAGCGCTGTTTCGCCAGGTGCTTAAAACTCGTAAGGTTGAAACCACACTCTCCCGATTGCAAAACAAGCTCAACAAAGAGAAAGGCACTGCTCAGGAATATTACGAGTTAGGCAGTATTTTTCTAGATAAGAAGCTGTATTCCCAGGCGATCGCCCAGTTCCAGAAAGCCCTCAAAGCAAAAGACCTGGAGCCGGGAGAAAATGCGGCTTTGGTGTTTAATGCGCTGGGGTTCACCTACGCCGCTCAAGAGCAGTATGACCTGGCAATTCGACAGTATAAAGATGCGCTAGAGCAAAATCCAGGCTATGTGACTGCCCTAAACAACATGGGCTTTGCCTATGAAAAAAAGCAATTGATTGCTCAGGCTGTCGAAGCCTATGAAGCAGCCTTGAAAAGCGATCCTAAAAATGCGATTGCCAAACGACGCTCTGAAGCACTCAAAAAGCGGATTGCCTCGCCAGCTTGAGTTGTCATTTGTCATTTGACAGCAATGCTCTAACCGTAGGATGGGCAATGCAGAGCGTGTCCATCATGTTTTAGATGCAACTAGCGAATGACCGGGAACCCATGACAAAAGATAAAGGGCGATCTGCACAGCGCTTTGATACCATTGGGGCTACGCTGGTCATGCTTTCAGCCACTGGCTTTGCAACGCTGCCAATTCTGGGAAAGTTTGCCTACGCAGATGGACTGGATTTGCCCAGCACTTTGTTCTGGCGTTTTGCGGGAGCGGCGGCCATGCTGTGGGTGTGGATGCTGTGGCAGGGGCGCTGGCGACTGCCAATGCAGCAGGCGATCGCCTCCACGCTTCTGGGCGCAATTGGGTTTGCCATTCAGTCTGGCTTGTTTTTTGCAGCGCTAGACTACGCGGGGGCAGGCATTACGTCTCTGCTACTTTATACATTAGAACCCATCGTTACGGTTCTATTAGGCATTGCTTTTCTCAACGAAGCATTGTCAATTCAACAAATTCTTGGGGGATTGCTGGTAATTTCCTCTGTTATTGTGCTGCGAGCTTTTCCGCAAAAACGTCGAGACCGTTAGTTAAATCAAATCTCGCACTAGCCCAACATAAACGCCCTGAATATCCACAACAGAAACATTCACGTCAGTAGGCGGATACATCGAGTTGGCGGGCTTCAGCGTCACAGTATTGGATTTGCGGAAAAAGCACTTTAAGGTCGTTTTCCCTTCCACTCTGGCTGCAACAATCGTGCCATTTTTGATTGCTTTCTGGTCAGAAGGCGGCTTCATGATGACAACATCACCATCATCAATCAATGCGCCAATCATGCTGTCGCCCCGCACTCTCAAGGCAAAACATTGAGAAACTTCGTGAACAGACATTCTTCTAAATTGTGGAAAGCAGAATAGATTGATGCGTTCGACTTCTTGATCAGGGAAAACCTCGGTCAAGCTGTGGGCTGAAATCGTTCCCCAAATGGGCACCATGCCTACCTTTGGATAAAGCAGTTGATAGGCGCGAGAATGACTGCCACTCCACTCTAGCCAACCTTTTTCCCGCAGCTTTTTCAGGTGATAGCGTACCGCAGACACCGATTTCCAGCCGATCGCCTCCCGCAACTGTTGGGTCGAGGGAGAATAACCGTGCTGAAAAATGTATTCTTCAAGCCAATCCAAAAGTCGCTGCTGAACTTCGGTAAGAGGTTCCATAGGAATCTGCGAGAGCGGAACGCTTGTACTACTATACCTGCTATTTTGCACGCAAAACAGGTTCAAACTCAAAATTGGTGGATGGAGTTGTATACCAGGGGGAGTTCACAAAGCGCAGGGGCGATCGCATAATATCCAGTGGCTCGTTAACCTGAACTCAACAAGAGGGATTGCTGTGATTTATCCTGCTGTAATTGGAATTTTGCTGGCTGGGGCGATCGCGCTACCGGGAGTTTCACAGTCAACCCCGACCGTGCCGACCTCACAAGCAGAAATAGCCCAGACAGAAGGTGATCCTGCCTCGGAAAATGGCACTGCCCCTGCTGTTCCTGCTCAAGGTGAGTCAGAGGATTTGAACGGCGTTCAGCTACCAGTAATTGACCAAACGAGTGAGTCTGCCGAGTTTTCAGAATTTTTGACCCAGGTGCGGCAGGCGGTGCGCGATCGCAATGCCGACTTTATTCGCAGCATCATCACCCCCTACACATTATTTGGCGCAGATGGCGATCTGATTCGGGCAGAAAACTTCAACCTGAATAGCCCCACCGATCCCTTCTGGTTTTACATGGAGCGGTCCCTGTCAGATGGCTGTGTCATTGAGGCAAACAGCCTCCAACCTGTCTGGCAAGCAGATCAGATTTGGCTCTGTCCGGTTGCTCTATCTGCCTTTGATGCCATTCTCGAAGAACGGCTACTAGACCAGCCCAATATCACCCCCTACGAAGAACACGTGGTCGTCATTGGACAAGATGTCAGCGTCCGAACTCAGCCCAACATTAGTAGCCCCGTGATTCAAACCGTTTCTAACGCAATCGTGCGGTTCGATCGCCAAACTTATCAGTCTGCTTCTTTGCAAACTCAGGGAGAAATTTTTGATTTCAACAATCCGCTAGGCTGGGTTCCAGTCGTTCTGCCCGACGGTCAAAATGGCTATATCTCTACGCAAAACGCCTATCGTCCCATTGGTACACGGGTCACTTTTGCTGAAGTGGGAGGAAATCTGAAGCTCCAGATGCTCACAATAGTTGACTAGAATCTACTGGTTGCTTAACTAGAAAATCTCTCGCTGTAAGCATACATAAACCACATCTTTCATCTCATCCTTCTGCCATAGCTCTTGTTCTAACCAATCTCCGAATCTTCGTACTGCTTTATCTGCACAAAATCTGCGGTAAGATTGAAGGCTGCATCAAAATCATCAAGCCTGCTGCAAAGGAGATAACCCTATGGCTCGTATGTACTACGACGCTGACGCAAACTTAGACCTTTTGTCTGGAAAAACAGTTGCCATCGTTGGTTATGGCTCTCAAGGTCACGCTCATGCACTCAACCTCAAAGACAGCGGCGTTAACGTCATCGTGGGTCTATACGCAGGAAGCCGTTCAGCCGCTAAAGCAGAAGCAGAGGGGCTAACCGTCAAGCCCGTGGCAGATGCAGCCGCAGCCGCAGACTTTATTATGATTTTGCTGCCTGACGAGGTACAAAAGACGGTTTACAAGCAGGAAATTGAGCCATATCTAATCGCAGGTAAAGTGCTGGCGTTTGCTCACGGCTTTAACATTCACTTTGCTCAGGTGGTGCCTCCCGCTGATGTAGATGTGGTGATGATTGCTCCAAAGGGCCCAGGTCATTTAGTACGGCGTACCTATGAGCAGGGAGAAGGCGTTCCCTGTTTGTTTGCGATTTATCAAGATGCGACGGGTCAGGCACGCGATCGCGCCATGGCCTACGCGAAAGGTATCGGCGGCACCCGCGCCGGAATCCTAGAAACTACTTTTCGCGAAGAAACTGAAACCGACTTGTTTGGTGAACAGGTTGTTCTTTGTGGCGGACTAAGCGCCCTGATCAAAGCCGGGTTTGAAACCCTGGTCGAAGCAGGCTATCAGCCCGAACTGGCTTACTTTGAATGCCTGCACGAAGTCAAGCTAATCGTAGACCTGGTAGTTGAAGGCGGCTTAGCTAAAATGCGCGACAGCATCTCCAACACCGCTGAATATGGCGACTATACCCGTGGCCCGCGCATCGTCACTGATGACACCCGCGCCGAAATGCGTCAGATTCTCAAAGAAATTCAAACCGGACAATTCGCCCGCGAGTTCGTTCTGGAAAACCTCTCCGGCAAAGCTGGATTCACCGCCATGCGTCGCCGCGAAGCCGAACACCCGATCGAGGAAGTCGGCAAGGATTTGCGGGCGATGTTTAGCTGGTTGAAGAAAGCGTAGGAGGAAGGGGTTAGGGG
>Ga0224723_1001107_pt1 | contig 17012 bp, 15 predicted proteins | sample Balambano_FR2_Me_FD_161647 | JGI IMG/M metagenome (GOLD analysis project Ga0224723, IMG submission 161647) | Freshwater sediment microbial communities from Lake Towuti, South Sulawesi, Indonesia - Balambano_FR2_MetaG | ecosystem: Environmental > Aquatic > Freshwater > Lake > Sediment | place...
TGAGTGGCTTGGGGCAGCCCGCTCACGTTAGGGTCGTGGATAGGCTCTCCCATTTGGTGGGTGGCCCCAACGGTTGTGCCTGTGTTGTTGGTAAGGCTCCACTCCTGCGCATCGGCAAAGTTATTGGTGCCTGCTAGTACGGCCCGGTAGCTAGCGGCAAAGGCCGGGCTGATTAAGCGCGAGGATACAATTTCGCCAACGGTGGCATTTAGCTCCCAGTCACCCCCCAAATCAGCGTGGCCCACCAACCGGGGCGAAGCAGCAATGCCAGCGCCGGTTAGCTGGTGCAGGCGGGCTAAAAATTCAGCCCCCGCATCGCCAGCGGCAACATTACAACCATAAAGGTCAAGCTGAGCGGTCGATTGGGCCGAAGCAAACCAGGTTTGGAGTTGGGCGGCGTAGCGATCGCAGTTCTCTAACCCCAGATGGCGGTTACCTAGCTCAATTTGCCCCGGTGCGCCATGAGCCACAATCACGATGTGCTGAGTCAACGGATAGTGCCGCACACAGGCGGTAATTACGGCAATGCCGTCTTGGTCGGCAGGCAAAACCCGAACCAGGGCGGTTTGTCCCAGTTCTGCGACCACTTGCGGGTGGTTGCTAATCGCCGCATCGATAAAGACAAGGGGGCTCGGATGGTGTGCCATGATGTACAGTCCCTAAACGTGTGGGTGTTGAAAGCGGGAAAACGGCGGGCGGGCGAAAGTCAGCATCGTCACTGTGTAGATTTCTGAGTCCACCGTTGATTTGAAGGGTTTTGATGCGCCGCTTATGGTGGGTTACTGAGCCGTAGAAAAAACTCACAATTCCTGGATAAAAAGCTTTTGAGCAATCAAAAAATAATGAACATTGAGGAGCAATATTTAAACAGAAGACCTTGATTTAACGACCCAAAAATTGATTCCGACACGCTGACAAATTTTCTGGGCTATGGATTTCATTGAATATTCCAGAACCTCATAACGTGACTTAACGCGAAAAACTTTGGCCCCGATAACTCGGCGCACAGGTGGTATAAATCAATTAGCCAAATTTCAGCCAAATGACGTAGTCAACGTTCCCTAGGGCTAGGAAGAAGTCGCACAGGATGTAAGAATTGCGGCTTTTTTTAACAGTTTTTAATATAAGAATCTGTAATTTTAGTGGAATGCTTAAATTAGTCGAAGGATGCGCTCCCGTGGCAGCGTAAGGCATTAGTCCAGACTCTGGGTTGCCTGAAAGCAATGCCACAACAGCCGCTGTAGCCTTGTTTATTTGGGACTGCTGGCTTAGCAAAGCTCAGCAAAAACAGAAATCGTTGGCTTGAGGTAGTCTCTGCTCTACGGTACGCTAGTGCAGATAAAGGTGGAAAAGAGTCGATTAATCCAGGAGCTTAATAGGTCTAAAAATAGGATTTTTATAGGTGCTGGGAAATCAGGTTTTCTTTGACTCATCTAGCATTGAATGGCCGAAAATCCTGTCGCGGGTACAGTGTTGCTGTAATTGACCGATCAATCTTTGATGCACAGAAATTAAAATCGTGACCATAAAGACAATGTCGGTTTTAAGATTTTGTCAGCCAACAGAATATTTCTTGCCGATTCAGGTGCCATGAATTCTATTTTTACTTCGGTAGGCTGGGTTCTTCTGACGAAGCATTAGCGGGTTTTTGAGCTTGGACAACTTGCAAACTACCACCGCCATAGAGAGAACGAGTAGGATGCTCAAACCCAAGACTACTGAGTTCATCAGTCAGGTTGGCTCGCAATAACTCCCAGGCGGTGTGGGTTTCAAACAGCCAGAGAAACATAGCCAGCCCTGGCCAGAGTATTAGATTGTGGGGCGAGTGAAAATCGACCAGGGTAAATGTGCCCCCCGGTTTGAGCACCCGCAACACCTCCTTAAAGATTTGTTGCCGTTGGTCGGGTTCCATTTCGTGGATAGCAGCACTGCTATGGACGAGATCAAAGCTGCCGTCATCCAGGGGCATGGCCTCTGCCCAGCCTTCCACAAAGGTAGCTGTCGGCACCTGGCGCTGTGCCCGCTGAAGAGAAAGCGGCGACGCATCTAGCCCTGTCACGTGCTGGCTGTAGTTGGTGAGAATGCGCGTGGTTTGCCCACTGCCACAGCAAAGGTCGAGAACGGCCATATCTGGAGGAATTTCCAGGTTTTGCAAAGCCAGCGTCCGAAACCGACCCTCACCACCCACGATAAGCGCGGCCAGGCGAGAAATTCCGTCGTATAACCACTGGTAGCGATAGCTGAGAGGTCGCAGAAATGTTGCCATATCTAGATTGGACTAAGAAAACTTAAGCAGAGCATAATGCTCCGTTAATATCCACAGTCTTCAGGTGGGTTAAGCTGCTGACTATGGGTGTGTTTTTTATCTTAACCCTACATATAGCGTAGGTGTTCAGCGTTTGATTTCTTCGGGCCGTATCCAGGATGGCTTGGAAGATGCCGTCCCAGTTTGTTGTCTATCTGGGAGCGTTATGAACAAGTTTGCCCTCTATGCTTGCCCTACGGGAGATTTGGCCGAGCAGATTCAGTCTTTTTTGGCTAGCAGTCAAGCGCTCTGCGGCCCTAACCTAGCTCACGAAAGCTTACCCTACTGCACGCTGGTTGACTTGTTTGAAGAAAGGGCCAGCTCGGTACCTGTCTACACTCAAAGCCTAGATCGAGCCTACAAACGAGGGTTGCGATCGCGCCCCAGCCCAGTCCTTTCCATAGAGGGGCTACAGCAAACCGCCGACCGGTTAGAACTAGCCCTGGCAGCTCCCTGGTTGCGACAACTTATCGTCAACTTTGCCTGCACCGTTAAATCGCCAACCCGTAAACTACCCCTCCGACTTCAAGATCATCTCTGCATTATCCTGGCCCACGGCTACCCCGAAGACCAGGCTCCTGCTCTGACTCAATTGGCCAAGGAAACCCTCAACCTGGATAGCCCTAGCCACTGGGAGATGCGGTTTTACCAGCGAACCATAGACCAAAGCTGGATTTCGCACCAGAGTTGGGAGTTAGGAGTGGGGAGTAAGAATGCAGATAAGGAAAACGGGTAGAGAGATTTTGCATTTTGAATTTCGCATTTTGAATTTTTAACCTCATCGCCCAGCGCCCCTATAATCTGTCGCTATGACAGATCCCCTTCTCCTTCATCGTCCTTACACCCGCCTGGTGCTGGCCATGAGCTTGGATGGCAAAATTGCTGATCTGCAGCGGCAGGCGGCTCGATTTTCTTCTGCGGCAGATTTAGCGCATTTAGAAGCCAGGGTATCTGAGGTGGATGGGGTGCTATTTGGCGGCGGCACGCTACGCGCCTATGGCACAACCCTGAGCGTGCGAAATCCAGATCTAATTGAGCAGCGGCGGCAGCGAGGTCAAAGCTGGCAACCTATCCATATCGTCTGGTCGCCTTCGGGACAGATTGATCCCAGCTATCGTTTTTTTCAGCAGCCGGTGCCACGAGGGTTAATTACTACCGCAGCCGGAGCCAAAAAATGGCAAACCAGTGACCATTTTGAGAAACTTTGGGTCATGCCTGCCGAACGGGTAGACCCCTGGGATTGGCCCTGGCTACTGGCCCAACTTAAGCAGGCTAATCTACATACTCTGGCCCTGCTGGGAGGCGGGCGGTTAACCGCAGACCTGCTGTACCACAATCTTATCGACGAGCTTTACATTACCGTGTGTCCGCTGTTGCTGGGTGGCGCAACCGCTCCAACCTTAGTGGATGGAGCAGGATTTTTAGCTTCTCTAGCTCCCCGCTTGCAGTTGCTCTCTAACCGGACTGAAGGAGATGAGGTGTTTTTGCACTATCGGATGAGGAAAGGTAGAGATTTGTAAGCAAAAAAATGCAACGCCGTTAAATTGTTAAAATGTAGCTGTTGCTACAGTTTGATATTTTTAATTATGCATCCTCCTATTTCTGCCCAGCGTCGTCGTCAGGTCATTAATGAACTTCGCCATCAGCTTCGCTATGCCAGCGTTGAAGAGCGCGATCGCATCCGCCAGGAACTCAGTTTTTGGGAGCAGCATCATTAGGGCAACCACGGATATCGCCGAAAGTCGGGAGCCCGTTTTTCAAGGAAGGCTTGCTTGCCCTCGGCTCCCTCTTCGGTCATGTAATAAAGTAGCGTCGCGTTTCCGGCCAGTTCTTGCAGCCCCGCCTGGCCATCGCAGTCGGCATTGAAAGCCGCTTTCAGGCAGCGAATGGCTAGGGGGCTTTTTTGTAGAATTTCCTGCGCCCATTGGATGCCTTCAGTTTCTAGCTGTTGCACGGGCACTACACAGTTAACTAGGCCCATATCTAAAGCATCCTGGGCCGTGTACTGACGGCAGAGGTACCAGATCTCTCTGGCCTTTTTTTGACCGACTAAGCGGGCCAAGTAGCTAGCGCCAAAGCCACCGTCAAAGCTGCCTACCTTGGGGCCAGTTTGTCCAAAGATGGCGTTGTCAGCAGCAATGGTAAGGTCGCACACCACGTGCAGCACGTGGCCACCCCCAATGGCGTAACCCGCTACCAGGGCAATCACCACTTTGGGCATAGAGCGAATCAGCCGCTGCAAATCCAGCACATTCAGGCGGGGTACCCCGTCATCATCAATGTAGCCGCCGTGCCCGCGCACGCTCTGGTCGCCGCCTGCACAAAAGGCATATTTGCCGTCGGTGTGAGGGCCAGCCCCAGTCAGCAGCACCACACCAATGCGGCTATCTTCCCGCGCATTGGCAAAGGCTTCGTAGAGTTCGCTAATGGTTTTAGGGCGAAAGGCATTGCGCTTATGAGGCCGGTTGATGGTGATCTTTGCCATGCCATCGGCCTTTTGGTAAATAATGTCGTCGTAGGGTTTGACGGTTTGCCAATCAACCTGCATAAGGGGGAGTCCAGACGAAACGAATCCAGTTTTTAGCCTCTCACACCCTGGCAACGATGCAACCAGATTCTGCTATTGCCAGCCGTCGGTATAGGCTGGATTGGCTATTGGGGCCATATCGCTGGCCCCAGCCCTCTGGATTTTGCTATTGCCAGCCGTCGGTATAGGCTGGATTGGCTACTGGGGCCATATCGCTGGCCCCAGCCCCCCATCTCGAAGGGCGTTCCGCCGCCCTTCACCCCACGGAAGGGGGAATCGGTCAGGGCCTAATCTTAGGTTGTGCGAATTGGCCTATGGGCCTTAGTAAGCGGCTGAGGCCGGAGAAACTTGCGGTAGAGCGCTCTACTGCGATCTCCTAAGCGGCCGAAAAATAGCTAGCTTTATGCCTTCTACCGACGGGTTTCCAATTCTGAAACGACGCTATTGGACTCGAAAACCTATGGCAGCCTAGAACTATCTTGTTTAGGATTTTGACCCATGCAACCACAATGGACAGGTTTAGCGGCAGGACTGGGCAGCCTGGCGCTGCTTTTAGGAACAGGCGTTTGGGCCTGGCAAGGGCAGGCGGGCAGGGCAGCTGACCGCTTTACTGACAAATTCTCTAGCGAAATATTAACCATGCAGCAATCGGAGCGGCCCTCCCTGGCCGATGCTTCACAGATCGATGGCCAAGTGGTGCAGGCCCAAACGGAATTTGGTCTGGCGCTTTTCGAGACGCTACGGCAGGAGTCGCCTCAGAGCAATGTGCTAATTTCTCCCGCCAGCGTAGCAATCGCCCTCACCATGACCTATAACGGTGCAGCAGGAGATACCCAGGCGGCGATGGCCGAAGTGCTACGGCTCCAGGGAATGGACATCCAAACTATTAATCAGGCTAACCAGGCGCTTCAGGAGTACTGGGCCAGTGCTGACCCAGCCATAGAGTTAGCCATCGCCAACTCTCTTTGGTACAACCAAGATTTGCCCGTCCATGCTGATTTCATTGAACGGATGCAGGCAGTCTACCGGGCTGAAGTTGCCGCTCTGGACTTTACCAACCCTGCCGCCAAAGCCACTATCAACGACTGGGTCAAGGGGCAAACCCGCGATCGCATCCCCACCATTGTGGACAACATTCCTGCCGACCAGTTGATGTTCCTCATTAACGCCGTCTACTTTAAAGGCGACTGGACCCAAGCCTTCGACCCCGAACTAACCGAAGACCGGCCCTTCATGCTGCTAGACGGTAGCGAAATTCAGCACCCTGGCATGATTCAGCAGGGCGACTATTTCTATCTTGAAACAGACCAGTTCCAGGCTGTTAGCCTACCCTACGGGGAAAAAGCCCTGAGCTTTGAGGTAATTTTGCCTGCCGAGGGCGTGGCCCTGGAAGAGTTTTACCAGCAACTTACCCCCGAAAACTGGCAAACCTGGATGAGCCAACTCCGCTCTCGCCCCGGCAGCTTACAACTGCCCCGCTTCCAATTTGCCTACGAAGCAGATCTGATTCCGGCCCTTAAAGCCCTCGGCATGGAGGTAGCCTTTACCGACAGCGCCGACTTTTCTGGCCTTACACCGCTGGCCGCTGCCATCAACCAGGTGCGCCACAAAACCTTCATTGATGTCAATGAAGAAGGCACCGAGGCCGCCGCGGCCACATCCATTGGCATCATGCCGACCTCAATCCCTGCTCAGCCAGACCCTCCCTTCCAAATGGAGGTTGACCGGCCCTTCCTGGTTGCTATTCGCGATCGTCAAACCGGGGCTTTGTTGTTCCTTGGCTCCGTTGTAGACCCACGGTAAAGAGGTGGTGAGAGGGTGAGAAGGTCTGAGGGTGGAGTCTTCAAGCCCACCCCCTACTCCACCACCACCCACCACCCCTTCCCCCTTTTCCGGTAGCATCAAGCAAGACTGCCCTCCTTTTCTACCTTGCAATGATGCGAATTCGTCTATTTCTGCTTGGTTTCGGTGCGTCTCTGGGTTTGGTTACAGCGCTTGCTCCGGTCTACGGTGCGGCTATTTCTGAGGTAGCGTTCCTGTCTAGCGGGGATGCTTTGATGAACCAGGTTCAGTTTCATTCATCTGGAGATAGGTGGCTGGCCATCTCCCCTGCTGTGCTGCTAACGGGGTTAAGCCTGGCAGCGGGGGCAATCATTGCTTTAACCTGGCTGCACCTCTACCAGCACCAGCGACGCTGGCGACGGCTAGACCTGGCCCGCACCGAAGCTAAGGCATTTCGAGAGCGGGAGGCGGTTAAACATGTGCTGGATATTTTGGACTATGAAGAATACCGCACCTTTTACCTGACTCATCCTAAAGATGGTCGCCTGATTAGCTTCGAGGCGAATGATTACCGCCTACAGCGAGCGTTGCGCTCTCATCAGCAGATGGTTAAAATGCGCAGCGGTTTGGATGAAATTAAACGTTTGGCGGTAGAGGCCGACCGCATTCCGACTAAGACTATAGAGCTAGTCGAACAGTATGACAATGAGGAATTTTTTATCGAAATTACTCTGCGTGACTGGTTCGATTCGTTTTTAGGCGGGTTGGAATATTTTGAAATTCTGATTGAATCTAATCTGGTATCTGCTGAAGAATTAAAACCATTTATTATTTATTGGATTAAGCTGATTGGCGATCGCCGCTACCGCCGAAAAGGGGGGTCTGGGTTTTACGATCAGTTTTTTCACCATATTCACTGGGCGGGCTATGGCAGAGTGCAAAATCTGTTTGAGCGCTATGGCTTTAAGATTCTACCGCCGCCCTATTCCACCCATGATTTCACAGCCATAGAAACTGATAGCAAGTACGATACTTACCGGGCTTTGTGCTTAGCTAAAGCAGCTTATTTAGTGTATGAAGATCGGGACTATGTCGCTGATATTACCCGCCTGTGGCTCAAGCCAGTAATGGATGATAGCTGGAAGAAAATGTCAGACCGACAGTACGTGGTAGAAGTGATTAAAGCCTGGCTGCGGGAAGGTGAAGCTCAAAGTGAACGAGATATTTTGCCTGATTTTAAGTATCTGAACATGATGATTACTGATACTCAGGCCTTTATACTTCGCAAAGATAAGAATATAATCCTGGTATTTAAGGGTACTCAGCAGTTGTCCGATTGGAAGACAAATCTGAAAATTCGCCTTAAACAATTCACAATCATGGCCGATCAAACGTCGGTGCCGCCTACGGGACGAGTGCATCGTGGCTTTTTAGGAGCCTGGCAGAGTGTTGAAAAACAAGTTATTTACTACCTGAAAAAGTGGTGCACGCCAGATACTAAACTCTGGATTACTGGCCACAGTCTGGGAGGGGCACTAGCCGCTGTCGCCACCATTTCTTTAGAAGCACAGGGCTTTAATGTGAGCGGATTATATACCTTTGGCCAACCCCGTGTTTCTGACTGGAAGCTCACTAACTACATGAATCGGCGCATGGGAGATCGCATCTTTCGCTACGTCAACAATAACGACATCGTGCCGCTAATTCCGCCACAGATTATTCCCTGGGTGCCAACGCGAGTGTATGGCCACATGGGACAGTTTCGCTACTTTAATGACTTTGGCACCTTGCGCCGTAGTTCTTTTCTATTTCAGCGCTTTCCTGATCGTCTCTTTGGTCTATTACGGGCATTGATTACGTCCGGTAGCCCCGATGCCATTGACGATCACAAAATGGAGTTTTATGTAGCCAATCTGCAAAAAGCTCTGGATCGAGAAGAAAAAGAAGCTGAACTAGAAATCGAGCGCGAGCTAATCAGCGGCGACTTTGTAGAAGAATTTCGAGAACGGATGAGACTGCGACGGCGTTAGGGGCTTTGTAGCCTGGGCAAAGTTGGAGTGAAACCCAACCATTGAGTTCAGGAAAGGAACCAGGCCGCTTATGAATCATGGGATCGGTGTTGTTTTACCGCAATTATGACTGGAACCATTACAGCCGCAACAATCCCGGCTGCAAACCCATTATTGTATAAATTCAGTCCAGCATGGTTAAAGCCAACTGTGAGGGCAGCCGAGGAGTGCAAAAATCCAGCCACAATTCCCCATAGCCAACCAAACTGACCAGCAATCGGGGCCAGGCTGGTACCAAACAGGGCTGCTAGCACAACTGCTGGATCAGTACTATTCCCGGGTTTAGCCAGGGAACCAAGGAAAATGCCAAACATAATCGGCACAATATTGAGTGGGTGTTTACCGAAGGCTGCAAACCCAACAATCGTTAAAATGCCACCGATTGTTGGCCCATTTAAATCTGCTCCAATTACTAGCAAGTAGGTAAGACCGAGCAGTCCGCACAAGCCCATATTAACCATTGTTGCGCCAAGACCAACAATGGTCACGAAATCGGTAGGAGCCTGTCCCGATAAGTTAACGATCGTAGATAACTGACTGAGCGATCGACGATCCAGACAAATACCCGATATCAGCATGGATAGGAAGAAAACTGTTAGAAAACTGGTCAATATCCCCTTATTTTCTGATGTCCAAATCATAACGGGATCGGGAACAAAGCCGTAGGATTTATAGAGCGCAACGACCAAGGTGCCGATAATGCCCGCTGTGAACCCAATGTTATAGAGATTGAATCCAGCATGAGCCTTGAATAATTGGGCGGCGACGGGCGATAGAATAAAGCCAATCAGAAGGGCGGTGAACAGGGCAAGCGGAATACTGACTCTGCGAGAAATAGCACTACTGTAAAGAATCTCGGAGAACACAGGAGCCAGAGCGCAGCCGAAGAAAGCGGTATTAATATGAGAGGCAAATGCCTCGTTTCTAAATTTTGCGTAAAGCCACACTCCAGCAACAATTGGCCAAACATTCAACAGGTTTTTGCCAAACAGACCGAAGCCAAGCAGCAGAAAGAGACTGGCGATCGAGGCACCAGAGATAGAAGCCTGAGTAATACGGTAGATGGCGCAAGCGAGACAAGTTAGCAGGCCAGCGTTGACAAAAGCCGCCCCCATTCCTCCCACACCAATGTAATCCGTAATTAGAGCATCGCGGGTTGTGATGATCTGAACTAGTCCATTCAGAATTTCACCCGGTGATGACACGAGAAAGCCGAAGACAACGAACGCAAGGGCATAGCAGATAATAATCTTTAGAGTCAGACGATCAGAGAGCCGTTGACCTGGGGATTCAACCTCTGCAAGTTTCGCATTCATGCATGTTATGTAATAGGGTTAGGCGGAATCTCAAAAGGGCTTGAACAAGGATGCTAGACATCCCCAAGACAATCCTTAAGATGAAATAGAAACCTACTCCTCCAGGATTTTGGGCACCTTGAAAAAGTCAGCTTCGCGGTCTGGAGCACAGGCCAAGAGAGCCTCGCGATTGCCAAAGCGCTCCAGTTCATCGGGCCGAGTAATATTGCTTAGCTCAATGGCGCGGGTGGTCGGCTCTACGTTGGCGGTGTCTAGCTCACTGAGCTGTTCCACATACTCCAGAATGCTGCTGAGTTGCCCAGTGAACTGCTGCTCTTCTTCGGCAGACAAATCTAACCGCGCCAGCAGCGCCACTTTGCGAACCTGTTCGAGATCAATCATGGCTTAGAAGAAAATATCGTTTTTCAGGCGGCCTGTATTTTTGAGCCAGTTTTGGGCCTCAATGTAGTTGTTGGGGGCAATGGTGATGGCTTCTATCCAGTAGCGGGCCGCTTCGTCAAACAAGGTTTCGGCGGCATCACTGTCGCCCGCGGCTTCGGCCTGTTCGCCCTTGTAGTGATAGATTACCGCCATGTTGTTGAGCGCCTGGCACATACGGGGGTTGAGATCCAGCGCTTCTTGATACTTTTCTAGAGCTGCCTCGTGCTCGCCGTTGCTGGCGTGAATCAGCCCCATGTTGTAAAGAATGAAGCTTTTGTCGTAGGGGTCTTCCTCCAGGGTAAGGGCTTCGCGGTAGTTGTCCATGGCCTCGGCATACTCGCCATCGGCCTGGGCGGACATGCCATCGCGATAATAGGCAAAGGCTTCTTTTTCGCTCTTTTTGGCGGGCATCATCTTTAAAATCATGTCCGCCATAACCGTGAAGGACTTGTCGATAAAGTTATCGTTGCGCTGAGTTCTTGGCATGGATGATGTCGCACCAATGAGGGACGGAAGGAGCTGATTCAGGTTAACTCGGTTAAGTACTTAGATTAGCCTAGCAAAGCAGGGGAGGGAAGGGGGAAGAACGAAGAGGGAAGAACGAAGAGGGGGATAGAAATTTTGAATTTTCCGCCTTCTGCCTTTTGCCTTCTGCCTTCTACCCTCCGTCCTTCATTCCCCTTCTCCCTCTAACAGTCTCGGTGATAAGTCGATGCTGTCTGCGGTTTCGATGGGGTCTGCGGCGGTGGTGCCAAGGTCTCTGAACCGGCGGGCGCTAACTAATACGCGGGTTTCTAGGGAAGCGGCGGTTTGGTTAAAAGCTTTGACGGAGGTTTCCAGGCCCTTGCGGAGTTTGATGAAATGGCCGGTGAGAGTCTGAAGGCGATCGTAGAGTTCCTTGCCCAGGGTGCTGACCATTTGGGCATTTTCGGCCATTTTTTCCTGTCGCCAGCCGTAGGCAATGGCCTTGAGTAGGGCAATTAGCGTGGTGGGGGTGGCCAGAATCACACTTTGGCTGACGCCGTATTCGATCAGCTGGGGATCGTGTTCTAGGGCGGCACTGAAGAAGGTTTCTCCCGGCAAAAACAGCACCGCAAATTCGGGGGAGGCATCGAATTGATCCCAATACGCCTTGGTGCCAAGCTGGGTGAGATGGGTACGCACCTGGCGAGCATGGGCACGGAGTTTTTCTTGCCGGGTTTGAGCATCCGGGGCATCTACGGCTTCTAGATAGGCTTGCAGAGGCGCTTTGGAATCGACAATAATCTGGCGGGCATTGGGTAGCTTGATCACCATGTCAGGCCGCAGTCGTCCGCCTTCGGCTTGAACAGAGCACTGTTCGATAAAGTCGCAGTATTCGACCATGCCCGCCATTTCCACGACCCGCCGTAACTGAATTTCGCCCCAGCGCCCGCGTACCGCCGGAGCCCGCAGCGCCTTGACCAGGTTGGCGGTTTCGCTCTGAAGCTGAGTCTGGCTGGTGGCCAGGGATTTGAGTTGTTCGGTCAGGCTGGCGTAGGCTGAAACGCGATCGCGCTCCAGAGCCTGTAGGGTGCCATCCACCCTGGCCAGGGAGTCGCGCAGAGGCTTAACCACGTCGTCAATGGCCTGCTGCCGCTGCTGTAGACTGCCCTCTGCCTGGGCCTGAAAAGTAGACAATTTGGCCTGGGCCAATTCCAAAAACGACTGGTTGTTGTGGCGCAGGGCATCTGCTGAAAGGGCGCGAAAGGCATCGCTAAGCTGCTGCTGGGCCTGGTTGAGCAGGGCCACTTTGTCCTGAGCGGCCCGCTGCTCGTGGAGGAGTTGGGTGTTGAGTTCAGAGAGCTTGGCTTTGAGCAAGGTATTTTCGCCCTGGGTTTGGGCTAGGCGGGCATCGCGATCTCGCAACCCCTGCTCCAGTTCCCCCAAGTGACTCAGGTGCGCCTCTGCGGCTGAGCGCCGGGCGGATTCGTCGCGGGTTTCGTGGCGGCTGTAGTCGAGCTGGGTCTGCATATCTCTGAGAGCAGTGCGTAGCTCCTCGATCTGCTGGTCTTTTTGGTGCAGGCGCTCCAGCATACTGGCCCGATCAGCCACCAAATCAGCCTTAGCCCGCTCGCGCATCATCTGCATACGGCTGGCAAAAATCAGCCAGGCAGCCCCAGTGCCCAACCCCACTCCACAAAGGATGCTAAGTAAAACCGGCATAGTCGCCTCAATGCTAATCACGCCTCATCTTAGCGGGTACAGAGATACTATGAACGAGTTTGCGCCAATCTCAACAGCGCGTCACAATAAGGGCGTGGCTATAGTGAATGGATGGTGCAAGTCAGGTTATGTCGTCTTTCCCTGCTTTTTTGAGCGAGGTTAATGCTCACTACTGGCTACACAATGTGCGGCGCCCCTCGCCTGTTTGGATGCCTCAGTTCCCTGGCAGACCCCAATTGCAGACCTGGCCGCTTCACCCTGGCAGGAAGAGTTGGTGGCGGCTCACCTGGAAATCCACGCTGGGCGCATTGTCACTATCCTCCCGGCTAGCCAAACCCCACCTGCCGACCAGCCGGGTTGGGATTTACGCCAGGGCATGGTGTGGCCTTGCTTTGTGGATAGCCATACTCATTTAGATAAGGCTCACACCTGGCCCCGCACGCCCAACCCCGACGGCACCTTCGAGGCAGCCCTGGATTGCGCCAACCAGGATCGCAGCCAGCACTGGCAAGCGACCGATCTCTTCACTCGCATGGACTTTGCCCTGCGATGTAGCTATGCCCACGGCACCCAGGCCGTTCGCACCCATCTGGATAGTTTGGATGGGCAGGCGGCGGTTAGTTTGCCGGTGTTTTATGCTTTGCAAGAGGCCTGGGCCGATAAAATTGCCCTCCAAGCCGTCTGCCTGGTGTCGATGGATTTCTATGAGTCCCCTGAAGCCAAGGATTTCGCCAGTCTAGTAGCCCACTACGGTAGCATTTTGGGAGGGGTGATTTATCCTCAACCAGGGCTAAAAGAGAACATTGACCGCGCCTTTGAACTAGCTCAGGCCCGTGGACTAGCTCTTGACTTGCATGTAGACGAGAGCCTAGACCCCACCGCCGAGGGGCTGCGGCTGGTGGCTGAAGCCAAGCTGCGTTACGGCTTTAGTGGCCCCGTTACCTGCGCCCACTGCTGTAGCCTGTCCGTGCAGGATGAGGCCCGGGCCGAGGAAACCATTGCCCTGGTGAAAGCAGCAGAGCTGTCCATTGTTAGTCTGCCGATGTGCAACCTCTATCTGCAAGACCGGCAGACTGGTCGAATGCCGCGCTATCGCGGTGTAACGCTACTGCCAGAGCTACAACGGGCTGGGGTGCCTGTGGCCCTGGCCAGCGATAACTGCCGCGATGCCTTCTTTGCCTACGGCGACCACGACATGCTGGAGGTGTTTAACCAATCGGTGCGCATCGGACAGCTGGATCGTCCCCTGGGGGACTGGCCACGAGCCATTACCCAGGTGCCGGCCCAAATTATGAACCGGCCTGGCGTTGGCCAAATTACCCTGGGCGGCGACGCTGACCTGGTTATCTGCAAAGCCCGCAATTTCAACGAACTGCTGTCGCGGCCCCAGAGCGATCGCCTGGTGCTTCGTCAGGGGAGAGTGATTCAGCGCTCCTTACCTGACTACGCTGAATTGGACAGCCTAATGACCAGCCGTTGAGAGAACCAGCGTTATCGGGCAAACAAACGACACCAATACGAGCGTTGGTGCGTCTCGCGGAGCGATAGGGCACTCTACAAACTTTGCCTTTAACCTTCCCGCTTTGGCCCTCGGCTATACCACCAATCCTGAGTAGCTTTGTCGAATCGTGCTGTGTAGAGGGTGGTGACAAAGGCTTTAGTGTAGTAGCCCTGACCGACAATTTCAACACAGTAGGAGGGCGATCGCCGCGTCGCCATATCTGGCACAAACCGCTTACCAATGCGCCGCCAACTGGGTTCTTTGCCCCGCCACTGAAGGCGGCAGCAGGGCCAGGGCAACTGCTCTCGGTCAAACAGCCGACAACAGGGGCCAACTACCTGATAAGTGAGGTGAGCGCCAGGGCTTTGAAAGATATAACCTGTGGGCCAGGGATGCTCAGCATCAATAGGGAGTGACAGTGTCATCGAGGTATGGAGATACGTTACGCTGGGTAACAACTTGCGCAAGATTGATGTAGTTTACGAGATTTCCTATGCCTGAGCCAATTACCAGTGCCGTCAGCGATCGCATCTGCAAGCACATGAACAAAGATCATGCCGATGCCGTGCTGTTCTACGTCACTGCCTACGGCAACCAGCCTAACGCCACCGCTGCCACCATGACGGCCATCGACTCCGATGGCATGAGTTTACTAGCCACGGTAGACGGCACCCAAACCCCAGTACAAATCGCTTTTGACCATACCCTGGAAGGAGCTGAAGACGCCCACCATACGCTGGTCGCTATGCTCAAGCAGGCCCAAACTCCCTCCTGAAGGTCGCTGTATGCGTGTATCCATCCAGTTTTTGCCGGATAACGTTACTGTCGAGGCCGAAGTAGGCGAGCCTCTGCTGCAAGTGGCTTCGCGGGCTGGAGTGACCATTCCCACGGGCTGCCTGATGGGGTCTTGCCATGCCTGTGAGGTAGAGCTAGACGGCGCAGCGGATCCCATCTGTGCCTGCATTACCGCTGTTCCTCCTGGGCAACCGCAAATCACCGTCAATTTATACGTCGATCCCACCTGGTAGCTGTTGGGGTAGTGGGCGGTGCCCAGGCATGAAAAAAGTCAAGTCAAGGCGAATCTAATTTGAGGTCATCCAGTATGCACTCGGGATCCATAGGTGCAGAAAAGGTCACGTCTTCATAGAGGTCTGTCATCGCTCCCTGCCAACCCACACTTGTAAGCGAAACATCATCGCCCTCGCTAAAGGGATGCAGCACCCACAGCCCCTCGGCGTTGCGACGAAACACCTCTACCTGTGGCCGGGTTTGGGAAATCAGCACATACTCTTGCAGACTGTCTAAATGGCGGTAGTCGGCAAACTTTTCCCCCCGGTCAAAGGCTTCTGTGCTCTCCGATAGCACTTCCACAATCAGACAGGGGTGGCACTTAACGGTGCTGGAGGCCAGGTCGCGTGCATCGCAGGTGACCATAACATCCGGGTAGTAAAAGCGGTTGAGCGCCTCAATGCGGGCTTTCACATCAGCAAAATAGGTGCGGCACTCGCGGCCTCGCAGGCTGGCCCGCAGGAGCGCATATAAATTGCCAGCAATCTGATTGTGGGCATCGGTGGCCCCCGCCATGGCATAGACTTCTCCATCGCGGTATTCGTGCTTGGTGAGGCTGGCGGCCTCAGCGACCAGGTAGTCTTCTGGGGAAACGTAGGGAAAGGCGGAGGCAGCAACCATAGAGGCAGTGTCCGACGCACAATACATTGACTCCATGTTAACGGCTTTTACTGGGTGTTAAGGATAGAACGATGCCGTGGTGGACAATCGGGATGAGGCGGTGCCTTGAACCGGGCAAGGGGTAGATGGGGCATGGCCCGGTTTTGGCAGCGGCTCAAAAAGATTGCATAAACATGAATAAGCTCCCCCGGCCCAGCGCTATATGCTGTTGTTGGCCTAGAAAGGAGCACCCCCCATGGGTTACGCCGCGAAATGGTTGGGTTTGGTAGCCGTTACGGCGGTGATGGTGCCTTTCATAGCGACCCCAGGATTCTCCCAGGAAGCCTGGCCTCCGTTGCCGGCAGCAACGTCTTTGCTATCGCCACTCAAGGCCGCAGATGTTGAGGCTCCGGTTGCCCAGGCAAAACCGGCTAACGACGCTAACGTTCTCTTACAACGGGAGGGCGTTCTGGAAGATGGTGACAGCGTTCTACACGATGGTAGCCTGTACGATGCCTATACCTTTGAGGGGCGGGCAGGCCAAACCGTCGCCATTACCCTGGAAAGCCTTGAGTTTGATACGTTTTTGCTGTTGAGCGATAGTGAAGGCAACGAGCTAGCCAGCAATGATGACATTGATTCTGAAGCCGGCAACTACCACTCATTTATTTCGCTGACACTGCCCGCCGATGGCACCTACCAGGTCTGGGCCAACGGGCTAGATACAACCTCCCGTGGGGGCTATCGGCTGACGGTAGTAGAAACGACCCCTGGCCAAGCAGCACCGCTATTGAGTTCAGCAGCCTGGCACCAGGTCGAAGCCGACCGCCTATTGCAGCAGGGCATACAGCAATATAACACCAGCCAGTTTCGAGCAGCGCTGCAATCCTGGGAACAGGCTCTGGCGATTTACCAGGACATTGGTGACCGCCGTAGCGAAGGGAATGCCTTGACGAACCTGGGCAATGCGTACCATAGCCTGGGCGACTACCGGCAGGCGATTTCCTTCCACGAACAAGCCCTGGCCATTGCCCGCGAGCTTGAGGATCGCCTTGGCGAAGGGACTGACCTGACGAACTTAGGCAATGCGTACTATAGCCTGGGCGACTACCAGCAGGCGATTTCCGTCTACGAGCAAGCCCTGGCCATTTTCCACGAGCTTGAGGATCGCCTTGGTGAAGGGGCTGCCCTGACGGGCCTGGGCAATGCGTACCTCAGCCTGGGCGACTACCGGCAGGCG
>Ga0224723_1001108_pt1 | contig 17000 bp, 11 predicted proteins | sample Balambano_FR2_Me_FD_161647 | JGI IMG/M metagenome (GOLD analysis project Ga0224723, IMG submission 161647) | Freshwater sediment microbial communities from Lake Towuti, South Sulawesi, Indonesia - Balambano_FR2_MetaG | ecosystem: Environmental > Aquatic > Freshwater > Lake > Sediment | place...
ACGAATTCGATCGCGGCGATCAGGTGCTGGCCGACTTCATCAACGGTGTGGAATTCCCGGTGCTGGCGGCCAACGTCGAAGTGGCCGATGCCTCGCCTATCGCCGGCCTGGTTGAGCCGTACACGACGCTGGAAGTCGGCGGCCAGCAGATCGGTGTGATCGGCCTGGTGACAGCGGACACTGCCAATATTGCCAATCCCAGCGATGATGTGACTTTCAGCGACGACTATGCGGGCGCGGCCAACGCAGCGGCAGCAGAACTGGTCGCGGCAGGCGTCAACAAGATCATCCTGCTGACCCACACCGGTTACAACATCGATCAGGGGTTCATCACCGCGCTGGAAAATATCGACATTGTGTTCGGCGGCCACAGCCACACGCTGTTCAGCAACACCTATACCGGCTCGATCGGCGGCGCGCGGACAGCGGGTGATTATCCGACGGAATTCGCCAACGCTGCTGGCGAGACGATCCTTTACGCCCAGGTCGGCCAGTACAACGTGTATATGGGCCGTCTGGATGTGGAATTTGACGCGGAAGGTGTCGTAACCAGCGCTGGTGGCGATGCGATCCTGCTTTCTGGCTACATCACCCCCGATGAAGCCCTGGCTGGCATCGTGACTGAACTGGCTGGCCCGGTGGAAGAACTGCGCAACACGCCGATCAACGCCACGACTGATGTGGTGCTGGTTGGCAATCGCAACGTGTGCCGTGTGGAAGAATGCAACCTCGGCAATCTGATCGCCGACGCGATGCGTTGGGAGACCGGCGCGCAGATCGCCATCATGAACGGCGGCGGCATCCGCGCTGACATTGACGCCGGGGAAATCACCCTGGGCGAAGTGCTGACGGTGCAGCCCTTTGGCAACACCACCAGCACCTTCAGCGCGACCGGCGCGGATGTGATCGCGGCGCTTGAAAACGGTGTAAGCGGTGTGACGGTGGTCGATGGCGTGGTCTCGCGTGAAGGTCTGCCCGGCCGCTTCCCGCAGGTGTCTGGCATCCGCTACAGCTACGACCCGACCCAGGAAGCGGGCAGCCGCATTGTCAGCGTGGAAGTGGAACAGGAAGACGGCAGCTACGCCCCGATTGACGAGGCCGCCACTTATACGCTGGTGACCAACAACTTCGTTCGCACCGGTGGCGACGGCTACACCGTGTTCAACGACAGCGCCATCGACCCCTATGATTTCGGTCGCACGGACTACGAAGTCACCGCCGACTACCTGGCCTCGATCAGCCCGGTCAATATCGACGTCGAGGGCCGCATCACCATCGTCGGCGCAGAACTGCCGCCGCTGGAGTAAACGCTGCTAAACCTCATGCTGAGGGGCATCAACCTCTGTGCCCCTCAGTCCCCATTCTCAACCGCCCTGGTTTCCTGAATCGCCAGATCGATAAACACCGCCGATGTCCAGCCGAAGATCGGCGCTGCTTTGGGCGGATGCTCACCCGTGAGCGGATTGTAATACTCGTAAATGTCGTTGTGCAGCATGATCAAATCCAGCGATTTGCGCCGCAGATGGCCCGCCAGATCGTTCCGGCCCACCCGTTCCAGCCCTTCCACGAACAGGTAATTAATGTTCATCCAGGCCGGGCCGCGCCACATCTGCATCGGGTCAAACGTCGGATCGTTGTAGGCGACGGTTGGCAGCGGCCAGCCCGACCAGAACGCGTCTGGGTTGGTCAGGTTCTGGATCAGGCGCTGCGTGATCGTCTCTGGCAGCATCCCGGTCCAGAACGGCAGAATGCTGAACGGCGTAACGACCGGCACGATGTCGCTGGCGGTCCGCGCCATGAACAACCCGCGTTGATCATCCCACAAACGGGCTGTCATGCGCTGTGTCATGGCCTGGGCGCTTTGTATATGCCGCGCGGCGTCATCCTTCCGCCCGATCAGTTCGGCAATGCGCGCCATGCTGACCATCGCCATGATCAGATAGCTGTTGAGGTCGGGCGAAGTCACCGGCATCCCGTAATCCCACAGCGGGCTGTCATCCAGGCCGGATGAAAAGGGGTGACGGTAGACGCACAACCCGTCACCGTCGGAGTTGTCGCGCATCCACCAGTCATGCCAGCGCGTGATCGGCTCGTACACTTCCTTCAGAAAGTCCAGATGGCGCGATTTCCTGAATAATTTGAGCGCCGTCCACCCCACCAGCGGCGGCTTGGTGACATCCGCATCGACTGGGAAGTTAAGATGCGTGATCGTCCCTTCGTCGTGGACGGCGTCCGGCAGCATTCCATCCGCGCGCTGATGATCCAGCACGATCCGTAGTTGATCCTCCGCCAGGCGCGTATCGACATGCCGGTAGGCCAGCGCGTGGAAGAACTGATCCCAGTGCCACACGCCGACATAGTGAATCTTGGAAGGTGTCAGCGCCTCGCGCGTGAAGTAATAGCGTTGGTTGAGCAGCCCCGCCCGCAGAATCCACCACGCATAGTAATACTGCGTCCGGTACTCTTCCAGCACGGGCGGCGCAGCCTTGAACCACGCATCCCACACCCGGCGCACTTCGTCAATCGCTGAGTTGGGATCATCGGGCAGCGAACGGTTATAAGCCAGGCGCGGCGTGATGTTGATCAGCAGCGAGTCGCCGGGTGAGGCAATCAGGCGCAGATTGATCTTGAAGCGGCTGCCGACCGGCTCACTGATCACATTCTGAGTGATATGCGCATTGGTGGTATAGGCCATGTTGCGGATACCGCGCGTAATGCCGCCCCGTGTATCGACCTGTGCGTTGTCTGCCAGAATTTCAAAGCGCAGACCGAAGCTTCCGGCTGGCAGGCGCACCAGGATCGACTCAGGGTCGGTTATCGTCCAGTCGAAGTTGCCGCTGGCGGTGTGCAGTCGGACGACGTGTGGGTAGCTTTCCACTTGTAGCTGAAGCGGATAGCCGTCGCCATCAACGATCTGAAAATGATCGAGAATGGGCAGGCGGCGGCGGTAATGGCCGACTTCCTCTTCATGCTTGATCCAGCGCTCTGCCAGGCGAATGTACAACTCGTCGTCGCGGCGAAACAACAGCAGCCGCGATCCGCGATCGGTATAGGGAATATGGGTAAGGTCAATCCGGTTATGTAAACTTTCAATTGCCGACGACATACATCGACCCGTATCCTGTCATTGAGCGGATAAGTTTGCTCAAATTCTAACCCTTAACCGCCCCCGCCGTTAGCCCACGTGTCAGGAACCGCTCGAAAAAGAAAAACAGGCCGATCACCGGCACGGTAATGATCACCGAACCGGCCATCAGCACCGTGCGCGGCACTTCCTGTGTGTCCAGCCGTTCGAGGGCCAGCGGCAGCGTCCAGTTGGCCTGCGAGTCGGTCAGAAACAGGATGGCAAACAGCACCTCGTTCCAGGCGATCATAAAGGTATAAAGCGCTACTGAGGCGACCGCCGGCACAGACAGCGGCAGCACCACCCGCCAGATCGTGCTGATCCGGTTGCAGCCATCGATCAAAGCCGCTTCTTCCAGTTCGGCAGGCAGCGTCTGGAAGTAGCTGCGCAGCATGTAGAGCGCCACTGGCAGCGTGCCGGACATATAGACGATCACCATGCTGGGCAGGCTGCCACGAATCCCTAACTGGCTGTAGACCACAAACAGCGGAATGCCGATCACGATCGCCGGGAACATGTAAACCAGGAGAATCCCCCACGACATCAGCCCCTTGAGCCGGAAGTCGATGCGTGTTACCGCATACGCGCCGGGGATTGCCAGCAGCAGCGTAAAACACACTGTGATCAGCGAGATGGTGGCGCTGTTGCGGATGTAACGCAGAAAGTTGAAACGGTTGAGTACCTCGTCATAGGACTGCCAGAAGTTGCGCAGTTGATCGACCGTCGGAACCATACGCGCCGGGTTCTGAATCACATCGCCAATGTCGCGGATCGAGAGCGTCAGCATCCAGTAGAACGGAAAGGCCGTCATCACCAGAAAGAAGGCGATCAGCACCCACTTGATCACGCGCCCGACGAAGGTCTCAAACGTCTCACGGCTGCTGAAAACAGACCGGCGTGGGGACGCGGCGTCGGTTGTCAGCGCGGCGGGGTGAGCGGTGTTATCCATCAGATTATCGCTCCTCCGCCAGAAACCAGCGGAAATAGATGCCGACCACGATCAGCAGGACGATTGCTAAAACCACCGCCACCGCCGATGCCGCGCCGACATTGCGCGAGGAGAAAAGCTGGTCATAAATTTCAATGGTGATCAGGTTGGTGTTGGCCGCGCCGCCGGTCAGCAGGTATACATCGTCAAATTTGTTGAACGTCCAGATGAAGCGCAGCAAAAACAGCGTGCCGAACACCGAGCGAAGCTGGGGCAGCGTGATATACATCAGCCGTTGCGACGGCGCGGCTCCGTCCACTTTGGCCGCCTCGTACATATCCTCCGGGATGGCCTGGATGCGCGCCAGGATGAACAGAAATGCAAACGGGAAGTAGCGCCAGACCTGGAACAGTACGATCATCGGATAGGCGTAACCCGGTGTATTCAGGAAGTCGATCCGCCGCCCGCCGAGGCCGTCGATCAGCTCATTGGCGAGGCCGAACTGCGCGTTAAACAGCATCTTCCAGATCAGCACGACAGAGACGATCGGCGCGATGTAGGGGAACAGCATGAATCCACGCACGATGTTGCGCCCGCGAAAGCTGTCTTTCACCACCAGCGCCGCGATCAGCCCGACGACGATCGCCAGTGTTGTGCCTTCAATCGTGTAAAAGAAGGTGCGCAGCAGCGTATCGTTGAAGTCACGGATGCCGAAAACGCGATCGTAATTGTCCAGCGTGAAGCCATCGAGCGAGAACAACCGGAGATTGGGCAGATCGCGGATTCGGATCGGGCGGAATGAAAGCGCTACATTCCATACCATTGGGAAGATCACGATGGCAGACACGATCACAAAGGTAGGGAGCAGCAGCCCATAGGCCATATCGGCGGTTTTCTGTGGCAGCGTGGCGGCCTGATAATACTGCCCCACGCCGGTGCGGGTGATCGCCAGCGCCGCCGTCATCCCTGCTGCCGCCAGCCACAGCACGCTGGCCGCGTTCAGCGCCGTTTCCGCTGTCGCAATCGCGCCGGTGAGTGCCACCCCCACGCCGATCAGCGCCCCCACACCGCCGCCGATCAACGCCCCGCGCCGTGGGTTGCGATTGAGCGCGGCAAACATATAAAAGCCCGGCAGCGCACCGATCGCGCCCCATACCAGCACATAAATCACCAGTTCAAGCAGTGTCAGACCCTGTAACATTTTTTTCGATCCTTCACTTGATTCAGAGAGGGCGACCCGGCCTGCACTGGCAGCGGTCGCCCCCTGGTTGTTCGTGATGTTCTGTTGAAAGGCTTACGCCGCACCGCGCGCAGCGCCCGCCTTTATTCGGCCTGTGATGCCTGAATGTCTTCGATCACGAGCTGAATTTCTTCGGCAGCCTCTTCCGGTGTCAGCGCCCCGCTGAGGACATCCGCCAGCGTGACCGGGACGATCAATTCCTGATAGACCCCGCCGACGAGCAAACCCTGACCCTCGGCGAACCCCCAGCGACGGAACTGCGTCGCGCCCTCGACCACCAGGTTGATCACCTCTTCGCTGTAGTAATCGCCGATCGAGGCCCGCCGATCGACGCCGATTTCAAGTTGCCGCCAACCATCAATATACTCGGTCGGGTTGTCCGGCGTGCCGCGCCGCATCGGGAACTTGCCCTCGGCGGCCACCGCCAGCCAGTCCAGATAACCCTCACTTAACCAAAACTGCACAAAGTCAACCGCTGCCGGGTCTGCCGAGGTGCTGACGCCCATCAGACTGACCTGACCGTACTGCGCCGGCTCCGTTCCATTGGGGCCGACGAAAGCGGGCACCAGACCGCTGACGCGCGCCAGGAAACCCGGATCGTCAGCGCATTCCGGGCAGTTGGGCAGCGCGTTATCGCGCAGGCCGGCCATTTCGTCGAGGATGAACGGCGACCAGACCACCATCGCGGCCTGACCCGCAAAGTAGGTGGCGCGCGAGCTGGCGACATCGATCACGCCGGGCGGACCATAAGTGGTGACCAGATCGGTGTAGAAGCGGATCGCCTCGACCATCTCCGGCGTGTTGAGCGTCACGTTACCTTCCGCGTCGGTCAGGTTGACGCCGTTGGCAAGGGCAAAGTGTTCAAAGGTCTGCTGGGTAAACACGGCGCTTGGATCGGTGGCCGCCACAATGCCATAAAAATTGTTATCCGGATCGTTCAGCGCGGCGGCGGCAGCTTCGATCGCCTCGAAGGTGGTCGGCGCTTCCAACCCGGCCGCTTCAAACAAATCCTGCCGGTAAATGATCAACTGCCCCCAGCCGTCGGTTGGCACGGCGATGTAATTGCCCATGCCATCGCCCACCAGGTTCAGCGCGCTGAACTGATCCACTCCCAGGGTGTTGATGATCTCGGTGGCAGCGTTGGCATCCAGAATGCCGTCGCTGTACCACAAAGCGGCATATTCCACAGGGAAGAACATCACATCCGGCAGATTGCCAGCGGCAAAGTTGGCCGCGACCATGCTGTCCAGCGCGTCTTCATTGGTCAGCACCAGTTCGACCTGTACGCCGGCATTGGCTTCTTCAAAGCGATCGATAATGGTCTGCGTGGCGGCGGCGCGTTCAGGCTGTTCTTCGGTACTCCAGAAGATCAGAGTCGCACTGTCCTGTGCAGATGCCAGTCCGGTCAATCCGAAGACCATGACGATCAGCAGCAAAAGGCGGAGAAATGACTTTTTCACGAGATTCTCTCCTTATTTAGGCAACAAGGTCAATTTAATCATCCAACGGCGCTCTGCCCAAAGCCATGATCAGCCTCCTTTCTGTTGGCTCTGTCTGGACGGATCGCTGGATGCGCGGACGATCAGTTCCGGAGAAAGCAGAATGTAGCGCTCGATAACAGGCTGCCCGGCGATCTCTCGCAGCAGCAGCTCAGCAAGCTGCCTGCCGATCTCGAAGATCGGCTGGTGGATGGTGGTCAGGCCAGGGTGAATGTGTTCGGCAGCGGGAATATCGTCGAAGCCCCCCACCGCGACATCATGGCCGACGCGCAAACCCGCCTCCTGAATCGCGCGCATGACGCCGAAGGCCATCAGATCATTACCGGTCATGATCGCCGTGGGCGGCTGGGGCAGCGCCAGCAGATGAAGGGCCGCCTCATACCCGCCGCGTTCGGTCAGTTCCGCAGCAGGGAGATAATCCGGATTGATCGTCAGTCCGGCGCTGCGCAGCGCGTCGTCGCAGCCCTGCAAACGAAACTGGGTAAACATCAGATGCGCGGGGGGAGAAATGTAAGCGATGCGCTGGTGGCCGAGCGCGATCAGGTGTTCGGTCAGAATGCGCTGTGCCGCGATGCCATCAATATCAATAAAGGTATAATCTTCCGGGTCATACGTGCGGCCAAACACCACAAAAGGGATATCGCTGGTTTGCAGATAGCGAATACGTTCATCATTGTAACGGGTGCGGATGACAATCATCCCATCAACGCGCCGGCCAGCCACCAGGCGGCGGTAGACCTGGATTTCACCGGTTCCGGCGGGATGCGCGCTCAACAGCAGATCGAACCCGCTGGAATAGACTGACTGCCCAACACCGGCGATAAATTCAGACAGAAAGGGGTCGGTGTGACGTGGGGCGCTGATCGGCATCACCAGGCCAACCGCCTGCACCTGCCGCTTTTGCAGCGCGCGGGCATAAAGGTTGGGGTGGTATCCCTGCCGCTGCGCTTCCTGGAGGATGATCTGCCGGGTTTCCGGGTTGACATCGTCGAACCCGCCCAGCGCGCGCGATACCGTGGTGATGGAAAAGCCTGTCGCAGTCGCCAGAGATTTGAGGGTCGCGCCTGCCATATTGAACCCCGTTATCCGAAACGTTTCGGATATAATGCGGGATTGTAGAGTCATTGATCATGGATGTCAAGAAAATCGTTTTTTCACAAATTCGTGAGGAGATTTGATGGTGCAGCCCCTGGACTCCCAACAGCTTGAGGCTCGTCTGGAAAATCGCCTGGCCCGGCTCTACGGCCCGGACTCTGCTGCCGCGCTCATGGAAGAAATCCGCGCGCTGCTGGGTCAGCCGCCATCCGCAGATCGGCGGGCGCTTCCCCTTTCGCAGCGTGACATGGTGCTGATCACCTATGGCGATATGGTCAGCCGGGAAGACGAAGCGCCGCTCGCCACCCTGCATCATTTCCTGAAGGAGACGATCGCGCCGGACATTAACAGCGTCCACATCCTGCCGTTTTATCCCTACTCATCTGACGACGGGTTCTCGGTCATCGATTATTACGCGGTCAACCCACAGTTGGGGGACTGGCCGCACCTCCACGCCATGCGCCACGACTTCCGGCTGATGTTCGACGCGGTGTTTAACCATATTTCGGCGGAGAGCGCCTGGTTCGCCGGGTTCCTCAATGGGGTCGATCCCTACCGCAATTATTTCATCACTGCGGATCCGACCGCCGATTTATCTCTGGTGCGCCGCCCTCGCGCGCTGCCGCTGCTGACGCGCTTTGACACTGCGGATGGAGAGCAGTGGGTCTGGACAACCTTCAGCGCGGATCAGATCGACCTCAACGCCAGCAACCCGGCGGTGCTGATGGAACTAATCCGTGCGCTGGTGTTTTACGTGCGGCAGGGGGCAGACCTGATCCGGTTGGATGCCATCGCTTATCTGTGGAAGATCGTCGGCACAAGCTGCATCCATCTGGAACAGACGCATGAGGTGGTGCGGGCGCTGCGCGATGTGCTGGATTGGTTTGCGCCGGAGACGATTCTGATCACAGAGACGAATGTGCCGCACAGCGAGAATGTATCGTATCTGGGCAATGGACACGACGAAGCGCAGATGGTCTATAACTTTTCGCTGCCGCCGCTGCTGGTACACACCTTTTTGACCGGCAGCGCCCGCGCGCTCACCCGGTGGGCGGCCACACTGACCCGCGTCAGCAATCAGACCACTTTTTTTAACTTCACGGCCTCTCACGATGGCATCGGCGTGACTCCGCTGCGCGGCCTGCTGACCGATGATGAGATCGACGCGGTGGTGGCGATGGCAGAGTCTCATGGCGGCTATGTCTCATATAAAAATGACAGCGACGGCACGCGCAGCCCGTATGAACTCAATGTGACCTATTTTGACGCGATCACCCATCCCGATGTGACCGCCGCCGACCCGGAAACCGCCGTAGCGCGCTTTATCGTCTCTCAGGCCATTATGCTGGCGCTGATGGGTATACCGGGGATTTATTTCCACAGCCTGTTTGGATCGCGCAACTGGCGCGATGGCGTGGAAGAGACCGGGCGTTACCGCACGATCAACCGCCAGAAATTTCCGGCGGACGATCTGCGGCGCGAACTGACTGAACCCAGGTCGATCCGCGTGATGGTCTATGACCGCTACATGGCCCTGATCCGCGCGCGCGCCGCCGAACCGGCTTTTCATCCCCTCGGCGATCAGGATGTGCCTGATCTGGGCGACTCCGTCTTCGCGCTGCGCCGCCGGTATCAGGGTGCGGAGGCGCTGGCGCTGCACAATGTGACCGGCGCGCCCGTAACCGCCGCTGTGCCAGGGGATCGTTCGCGCTGGCGGGACATCATCAGCGGCAGCTCAGTGCAACCCGGGCCGATCACACTCCGTCCGTACCAGATTTTGTGGCTGAAGCCAGCCTAGGCGCAATTCTGTTCGATTTTTCATATAATGGGAGATAAGAACAGATGCGCGAGGGATCGGAAAGGAAGGTTCAGCTTGGCTGACGAATATTACGACCAGGACGATCTGATCGACGAGGAGGATTACATTGAGGCGTACTGTGTGCGCTGCCGCCAGACGGTGGAGATCATCGACCCGCAGCCGGTATGGACGCGCAAGGGGATGCCGGCCACGCGCGGTGAGTGCCCGACCTGCGGCGGATCGGTCTTCCGCATGGGGAAAACCAACGCGCATGGCGACTCGCCGCGTCCGTCTCGTGTGGAGATCGGTGGCAGCGAGAAGCGCAAACAGCCCGCGCTGGCGCAGGACACGGTTTATGTCGTATACGCTGATGGGGACGAGGCGATCGCGCAGCAGTTGGCCGATGATCTCAACAAATCCGGCATCGCTGCCTGGATGCACGGTCAGGATGAAGACGGCAGCACCGTGGCCTGGGCGGGCAATGTCCACCCGGCGCTCAAGCTGTGCAGCCGGTTAATCTATGTGCTGTCGCCAGAGTCGCTGGCAGCCGATGACGTGACGCAGACCTGGCAGTTTTTCCGCGAAAAGCGCAAGCCGATCGTGATCGCGCAGATTGCAATGGTGGAGCCGCCAGACCCGATCCGCCGCAGCCCGCGCTTTGACCTGGTGAACGATTATCGCGGCGCGTTCCGTCAGATGGTGCAGGCCCTCAGCCGGTGACGCGCATACGCGGATACGACAATTGACTCGTGATCGCGGGCATGATACACTAACTGGCAAGTAAAAAGTTTGCACGGTTTTTGCGATAATTTTTGAGGTTGTCTTCAGTCGTCTCTAGCCGGTCCCTGCGCGGCAGGAGCTCCGAACCGTGTCAGGCCCTGACGGGAGCAGCACTAAGGAGTGAAACCTGGGTGCCGCGGGTTCACCGGCTAGAGTCAACTGGGGACAACTTTTTTTTGCCGACCCTCCGTGCTATGATGGAACGCCTGACCACAATCGGACGATCCCTCTATGGCTTTTGACCCCCGTCCCCCCGCAGACCCATTTGAACTGGGCGACACACAACCGCGCATATTTCAAGAGTCGCACCGCTCGATCGGCATCGCGCTGCTGGCTGCCGCCCTCATTGGGATCGTGCTGGTGATCGCACTGGTGGCGATCCTGGCAGCGCAGAGCGAACCTGCCACGGTGACGCGCGTGACTCTGGTGATCTCCGGCCACGTCACGCCGCTGACGACGACGGCCAGAACCGTGGGCGATCTGCTGGCGGAGCAGGCGCTGACACTCGATGACGCTGATGGACTGTCCCCCGAAGCCGACACGCCGATTGAACCCGGAATGACGATCGAGATCGAGCGGGCGCGGCTGGTTTCTATGACGGTCAATGGTCTGACGACGATCGTGCGCACACCGCTGAACAATCCTGGTGGCATCCTTGAGGCAGCGGGGATCGAGGTGCGCCCTTCAGACAGGGTAACGATCAATGATGTCGCGGTCGGTGTGGACGTGCTGGATACCTGGTCGGCAGTGACCGACACGATTGTCATCGAACGCGCTGCTCGCATCACCGTAGTGGATGGCAGCGCGCGTCAGATAGAAACCTTCAGCGCTACAGTGGGCGAGGCGCTGTTTGAGGCCGGGATCACGCTGTTTCTGGCAGATTCCGTCCTGCCGGAGGCGGCATCAGCCGTCGAGGATGGAATGGAGATTGTGATCCGCCGGTCTCAACCCCTGACCCTTTTCGCGGACGGTGGGCGGGTCGAGACACGCACCCTGGCGCAAACCGTTGGCGAGGCGCTGGCCGAATCCGGCATCGCGCTGACGGGTTCAGACTACACGGTGCCGGGTGAAGACACCGCTATCCTTCCTGGCATGTCGGTGCGCGTGATCCGTGTGACGGAAGATCTCATCACCGAGCGCGATGAACTGCCCTTTGAAACGATCTATCAGGCAGATCCCGGTCTGCCGCTGGATCAGCGTGCTGTAATCCAGGTCGGCGAGGCGGGTGTTCAGGAGCGGACGATCCGTGTGCGCTACGAAAATGACGTAGAGATCAGCCGCGTGGTAGAGACGGACGCACAGCTTCGAGCGCCGGTGGATCAAATGATCCGCTACGGGACGAATGTGGTGGTGCGCACCCTGGATACGCCGGATGGCGCGATTCAATACTGGCGTCGTATGCGCGTTTATGCCACCAGTTATCATCCAGCCGCGCTGGGCGGGGATAATATCACCGCCACGGGCGCGACGCTGACGCGCGGCATTGTGGCGATCGACCCGCGCATCATCCCCTATGGCACGCTGGTCTATGTGCCGGATTATGGGTTGGGCGAGGCGGCAGATACCGGGGCGCCGCGCGCCAACCCTTATTGGATTGATCTGGGCTACGACGATAGCAACTACGAACACTGGGCCGGCTGGATCGACATCTACATCCTTACGCCGGTGCCGACGAACATTAATTATCTGCTGCCGGTGACCTCTGAAGGCGGCCCGCAGCCCTAATCACGGCGCGCCGCTGAACCTACTGACGCAGGCGCAGCTCATACGTTCCGCCCATACTGTCCCAAGTGGAGACCACGATTGTGTAAACGCCGGTCGATGGAAATGTCACAATCACTTCTGAGTCGAGATTGCCGCCGATCAGATCCACATCGTCATTCTGAGCAATCTGCGTCCCACTCGGCGATACCACTTCAACGGTCGTATCCGTGGTGCTGCTGCCGTCCACGTAAATCACGACCGTCTGCCCCGCCTGCGCGCTGAACGTCCAACGATGCGACTGGGATCGGTCAAGCTGACCGCCGTCGTCGATCCCGATGAACGTCTCTCCGCACATCACGGTATAGGATGTTACCGCGCCATCGCAATAAATCCGTTCACTGCGGCGGACATCCCGCACCAGTTCTTCGTCGCCAGTGACCTGGAGATAGACCTCATACTCACCGCTGGACTGGCGACGGTATAATTCCACTTCCAGCACATGACGACCGGCAGCCAAAAGCGTCGTCTGGATGCGAGCGTTGTTGGACGCACTGTCATTGACGAGGCTGATCACCTCGCCATTTGGGGCCAGCAGGCGCAGCACGAGATCGGCGCTTTCGCTCAGTGATGTACCCTCGATGACGATCTCCTGACCGCTGACGCCGTTAAAGGCCCATTCATGCTGCTGATAAGGGTTGATGAGACCGGCCCACACCTGGCCGTACTGGATATCGCTGCAAATGATCTGCTGTAGGCTGAACTGACCGCCAGAGCCGGCGCCTGCCGCGACTTCGCAGCGCCCGCTGGGGTTGGGGCGCGAACGACCGCCGCTGCTCAACGTGTCCGATCGTGTCAGCGCGAAAATGATGATGCCCAGAAAGACGATCGACGCGATCCCGGCGATGCTGTAAACCAGGATATTGTTATTCGTACTGTGAGACGCTGATCGCTGCGCTGGACGCGGCGCACTGTATGAGCCGGAGGATACGCCGACGAACGCTTGATCGGCATAGGCACTGCGGCGGTCGGCGGCGAAGGTCGGCTTGCTGCCCACTCCGGCAAATGGATCACCAAACGGATCACCGATGTCATCCAGATCGACATCATCGAGGTTCAGATCGTCGTCTTCGCCCACCTCATCATCCAGGGAGGCAAAGGGATCGTAGGCCGGCGGTGTACGCATGGCAGAGGGCTTTGCTGCTGCTGGCATGGACGCTGATCCACCAGCGGACGGGCCGCCCGCAATCTTTTCTATCCTCGCAAGCATCGTCCGGGCGCGCTCGTCATCCGGCTTCAGGCGCAGCACCTGTTCCAGCGCCTGTCTAACGTGTTCGGGCTTGCTGGCGGCGTTCGCCATCAGCCACCAGGCAGCGGCGTTGTTGCGGTCACTTTTCAGGATCGGTGTGATCATCTGGACGGCGGCCTGTTTATTCCCCTCTTTGATCAGGGTGTAGGCCCGCTTAAGCTGGTCGGTCACGTCGGCCATGATGCCCCCTCGCCAAATTTGCTGTTGATCTGTATTGTAGGGCGGTGATCGCTGCCGCAGCGTCCTGAAGAATTAAGGAATGTCTCCTCATGCGTCACGTCACCGCTCGTCGGGTATGGCTGCTCATAATTATAGCCGGATACGTTTTCACCGCTGGCCTCTATGCCGTTTACACCCCGGACTGGCAGGCCCCGGATGAACCGGCTCATTACAACTACATTCGTCAGATCGCGGAGACCGGGCAGATTCCCGTCATTGAAATGGGTGACTGGGATCAGGCTTATCTCGACCAGCTCAAAGGCAGCGCGTTTGATCCTGTGCTGCTCGACGGTCTGCCGCAAATTCAGTATGAAGACCACCAGCCGCCGTTGTATTATCTGCTCGGCGCGCCGATCTACGCGCTGACTCATGGCGATCTGACCGCGCTGCGTCTGTACTCGGTCAGTTTAGGCATAGGGATCGTCTTGTGCGCCTTTCTTGTGGGCCGTGTGATTTTTCCAGCGCGCCCGGCGCTGGCGGTCGCGATGGCGGCTTTTGTCGCGTTTCTGCCGCAGCACGTGGCGATTCTCGCCTCGGTCAATAACGACGCGCTTGGCTGGCTGATCGCCGATACAATTCTGCTGGCCTCGCTGATCTACGTGCGGGATGACCGGATCAGGCCGTGGATGCTGGGCGTTATGGTCGGCGTCGCGCTGATCATAAAGGCCACCGCATACATGATGGCGGCAGTGGCGCTGCTGGCGGTGGTGCTGCGCTGGCGACGATCTTTTACCGCCCCCAGAGTATGGGTTCGTGAAGCGGCGCTGCTGCTGATCCCGGCGCTGCTGATCGGCGGCTTGTGGTGGCTGCGCAATCTGGATGTGTATGGGTTTCCTGACGTGATGGGGCTGGCGGCGCATGACGCGGTAGTGGTCGGGCAGCCGCGCACAGCAGAAGGGATCGACCGGCTGGGTTTCAGCGCCTACGTGCGCGAGGGCCTGAACACGACATTCAACAGCTTCTGGGGGCAGTTCGGCTGGATGGGCGTTCCACTGCCCGCGCGTTATTATCTGGCGATCCAGATCGCGCTCGTCGCCGCATCAGCCGGCTGGATCATCGCGCTGCTTCTTCAGAAGCGATCGACCGCAAACCCGTCCGACGAATTGCATTCTGCCTGGCTACGGCGCGATCAAGGGCTGCTGCTGGGGGCGACCGCGGCCCTGGCCGTTGCCGCGTTTTTGTACTACAACACAGAATTCCAGCAGTTCCAGGGGCGCTATCTTTACCCCCTGCTGATCCCGCTGGCCGTAATCCTGGCTCTCGGCGTGGATGGCTGGCGCGCCGCGCTCGAACCGCTGCTGCCGTCTCGCTGGCGATCCTATTGGAGCTGGATCACCGCGCTGGTGTTTTTGCCCATGATGCTTTTCGCGCTCTGGCTGCTGTGGCGGGTCGTCGTGCCTAACTTATGATCCCAATGGTCATCGTCAGTCATGCCATCAGGGGTTAAGCTCAACAGCGTATTGAGGTGAAGAACATTTTCAAGGTGAAATAATGGTCAAAATTGGCGTCTTTACCGTCATGCTGCCCGATCTGACCCCGGAGGCGGCGGCCCCCGCGCTCCGTGATGCAGGCTATGAGGGTGTGGAGTGGCGCATAATGACGATTCCGCCAGAACGCCGCAGTGAGCCGCCCTCATTCTGGGGCAATAATCTCTGCACGCTGGAACCCACGCTGACTGAAGCGAAACGCGCCCATGATCTGGCCGCTGCGCATGGGCTGGCAATTCCCGGCCTCGGAACCTATATCGGCGCTGGTGATCTGTCCTTGACCGAAACCGCGATGCAGGTCGCGCAGGCGTGCGGCGCGAAGCAAATTCGAGTCGGTGTGCCGGGGATGCGTCCTGGCGTCACCTACCATGACCTGTTTGATCAGTCGGTGGGCTTTTTGCAGGGTGTGGAAGACCTGGCGCGGCGTTATGGGATCAAAGGGCTGGTTGAGATTCATCATCACACGATTACGTGCAGCGCGTCGCTGACGCACCGCTTAGTTTCCCGGTTTGATCCGGCGCTGATCGGCGTGATCCACGACGCGGGCAACATGGCGCACGAAGGCTTTGAGAATTATCGCCTGGGGATCGAACTGCTCGGCCCTTATCTGGCGCATGTGCATGTGAAGAATGTCCGCTATCGCCGTCCTGAGACGAGCGGCGTGTGGGTCGGCGAATGGTCGCCGCTGGAGGATGGCCTCGTCAATTTTGACGTGTTGTTTACGGCACTGAAGGAGACCGGCTATGATGGCTGGATCATGGTGGAGGACTTCAGCAGCGCGCGCCCGACACGCGAGGCATTGCATCATAATATCGGTTTCCTGAAGGAAAAACTGACATCGATCTACAGCTGATCCAGGGTAGACTCAGGCAGGTGCATTATGGCGGGTGACATCCAGCAGAAGCATATTTTTGTCTCGTATTCGCGTGTGGATGGTGTTTTTGCCCAACAGCTTGCGGCTGACCTGAAGCATGAACGCCTCCCGGTGTGGATCGATGTTGGCGGATTGACGCCGGGTACGCCGAACTGGGAACAGGCCATCCGCGATGCTATCGATCATGCGGTGGCGGTTGTGCTGATCGCTTCACCGGCCTCACGGCAATCGGCCTATGTGCAGGGCGAGCTGGCTGTGGCGCGGCTGCGCGGCTGCCCGGTTTACCCGGTGTGGTGTGATGGAGCGGAATGGGTGGATTCGATCCCGCTGGGAATGGTCAACGCGCAATATGTAGACTGCCGAGACAGTGGATATTCAAAAGGGCTGGTCGCGTTGATTGATTCGCTCAAGGTCTTCTTTGAAAAACCGGATCGGATTGCAGAGATTATGCTGCCGACTTATGACGTGGCTCGCCTTGACCCAAGTGCATTTGATCAGGCCCAGGGACTGCTCAATCACCTGTACATGACTTACCTTACGGATTGGTTTCCCCCGCTAACCTATGGCAGCGAGTGGCTGCTGGTGAATCTGGACACTCGCCGAATCGCTGTTCCCTGGGAATGGCTGACTGTTAGCGACCTGTATCAGGCATCGCTGGCTCATATGAACCGTTCCTGGGGTGCTTTGTCACCGAAAAATTTTGGGTTTCTCACCGGAAGCCGCTGGGCAGTCTGGGAAGCCCGGCGCGTCCGCGCTGTAGGATTTGTAACCAACGATCACCGCCTTGAGCAGCGGCTGATGACCGCTTACGGCAGCCGTGAACTCATGCTGCTGTTGAGCGATCAGTGTCTTAAACCGCTTTCGCCAGCCGAGATCGATGTCCGCCAGTTTGCTGCACATCGCGTGATGGCGGTGACGGGGACATCCTATAACCGTGTCGCCTTTG
>Ga0224723_1001109_pt1 | contig 16985 bp, 17 predicted proteins | sample Balambano_FR2_Me_FD_161647 | JGI IMG/M metagenome (GOLD analysis project Ga0224723, IMG submission 161647) | Freshwater sediment microbial communities from Lake Towuti, South Sulawesi, Indonesia - Balambano_FR2_MetaG | ecosystem: Environmental > Aquatic > Freshwater > Lake > Sediment | place...
GACTGGACGACGTCGAGGAGCGAACCGGCGTGCGGCTAGACGCTGCCGAGCTCGGCCGCCGGTTCACCGAGGTTCCCCTGGATCCGGACGTCGTCCAGTCCGCCCGTGAGCTGGCCGGTGACGGCGTCTCCGTCGGCATCGTCAGCAACGGGTACCGGTGGAGCGGGCATCACCCCGGGCTCGACTCCCTCGTCGACGCCGGATTCATTGTCGTGGTCTCCAGCGACTGCGGCCTACGCAAGCCTGACTCATACATCTACGAATATGCCCTGGGGCTGATGGGCTGCTCTGCCGCTGAGGTCCTGTACCTCGACGACAACCCCGACTTTGTGCAGGGCGGTCGCGCAGCGGGGTTGCACTCCATTCTTGTCGAGGACGCCAGTGACACTAATGACCGGCTGACGAGGCTCGCCACTGACCGCGCGAAGCCACCGGCGCCCCGCCCAACAGAGCGAGCCTCATGACCGGCCCCGCGGACGCCCCGTGGCGCACTCTTCACGTTCTTCTCCTGACCCCGCTATATCCTCCAGTAGCAGGCGGCGCGGAGACCTACGCCAACAGTGTGGCGACCGGTCTTATTCGTCGCGGGCACCGCGTCACCGTCCTGACGGACGCCGTTGACGGCGCCCGTGAGCGCCCAGAGCACGTTCGCTCACTTAGCAGTTACCGTAATCGTCTGCAGGACCCGCAGCTGGCCCGGTGGGAGCAGCTCATATTCGGCCTGCTTCCGGAGATGTCTGCGGCAGTGTCTGTGGTCGGACGGCCTGACGTCGTCATGGTGAACAGCCTTGATACCGCGGTGTGGGGACGCGTGATTGCGTCCGCGCTCAGTATCCCACTGGTCCTGACCTCGCACGAACACGCTCCCGAGGACGAGGAGTTTGGGGCAGGCCGAGCTGCGCTCGGCTATTACTATCTGGCGCCGGAACTTATCATCGCGGGCTCAGAATTCTACTGGTCGCGCGCGGTCCGCTACGCGCGCGAGGGAACCGTGGTACTGCTGCACCACGGGGTCGACACCGACTCCCTGCGTCGGCGCCCTGATCGGCGTGCCGCGACCCGCGCAGCACTTGGCGTGACGGACGATCAGATAGTCGTCGTATGCCCTGGCAGGTTCAAGCACCGCAAGAACCAGCAGCTTCTCCTCCGTGCCGTCGCCCGGCTCACCCGGCCGGTGCGGGAGCAAGTGACCGTCGTCTTCCTAGGCAGTGTGAGTTCGGCGTCCAATGCTTACCTTCGCGGGATGATGAGCTTGAGCGGCAATCTCGGGCTCTCGGACCGCGTCATCATCCGCACTGACGTGGCTCAGTCGGGCATGCTTGACTTCTACGACGCCGCTGACGTCACAGCTGTGCCTAGCCTGGAGGAAGGGCTTGGATACGTGGTGTTGGAGGCTATGGCCGCTGGTTGCCCCGTCATTACGTCGCCAGTACCGGGCATTCGTGAGATTCTCGAGTTGGATCACAGTTGCGCCGCGATAGCTGACGTCGACGATGAGGCGAGTTGGTCACGCACGCTTACAAGCCTGGTCGAGGACGCCGCGCAGCGAGCGGCTTTCGGGGGGGCGGGTCACCGGCTCGTGCTGGAGAATTTTTCCGAAGACGTCATGATTGATGCGCTCGAGAGTAAGCTGTTCGCCCTGACCGATGGACCCCCCACCAACGCACCAGCAGACGCGACACTGCGCGTGAACCCCGGTGCGTACCGTGCGGGTCCGATCGTGAAGGCGGGGAGGACTGATGACTGATCTCGCGCTGACGCTTGTCAACGCCTATGTATCGGCCATCGACCCTGAGTCTTGGGTTAACGCCAATATGCGGAACGAGGTCACACCGCTCTACGCGGACCTGACTGCCCTGCTCGAACAGAGGACGGCGGAAGACCCCGCGACGCGGTGCCTGCTTGACCGTGTGGCCGAGGACCCGGCCAACCTCACGCTCCTCGGCCTGCTCCAGACCCGCCTGGCGACCGACCGATACTCCAATGATAGCAGCCTTTATCAGGCCGTGCGTACGCTGGCGCGTGCCGACTACAGCCGCCACGTCTGGTGGGCAGCCGGCTCTCACGATGACCCCGAAGGTCGAATCCATGGATGTCATACCACCTATATGCACATCAGTGACGCGCTCGGTCGTACCGCGATCGGTCGCGCCGCCGACAGGGCTCCCTTGGCCGTCATTATCCCCATTCGTATTTCCAGTGAGCGCGACACCCGAATGCGTAACTTGTTTGCCGCCGTGGCCGCGATCTGCGCGCAGAGCCTCACGCGCTGGGCTTACAGGGTCATCGTCGTCGAGCAGGACGCGCAGCCTCGTTGCGGGGCGATTGCCAAGTACATCGACGACTACATATTCGTCACTAACGACGGTCCCTACAACCGGAGCTGGGCGTTGAACGTTGGTGAACGGCTCGCCGGCGGAGCGCGTCTCCTCTGCCTACTCGATGCCGATGCTTTCGTGCCTTACGACTTCCTTGAGCGGCTTAATGAGGATCTCAGCCAGCACGATGTGGTCCTGCCGTTCGACGAGGTCCTCTACCTCGACCACCCTAGCGCCGACGCGCTGGTCCGTACACTTCACGAGACACCGGCCGGCGCACCTCACCCGGCCTTACCCCCTAGTGGCCGTGGGTACGCGCTGCGTGGTGTCAAGGGCTTCTGCCTCGGCCTCACCCGCGAACTGTTCGACGCAGTAGACGGCTTCGATGAGCGCTACGAGGGGTGGGGAGACGAGGACAATGAATTTTACCAAACCCTTCGTTCCGTAACAACAATCAGCCGGCGCGATGGGTATCTTGCTCACCTGTGGCACCCGCGCCCGCCGATGATCGACAGAAAGGGGCGGCGACCAAACGAGTCCCTTGTCGGCGTTGCTCGGCCGTCGCCACGGCAGGACCGCGGACGAGTGGATAAGTATACGAGTCACGAGCATCTAGCTGAGATACCGTGGGCGGGCACATCTGGGCACCCCCACGGGGAAGGAGCATATTGAAGAACGACCTCGAGCTTCTAGCCCGCGCCGGCTACCCGACGGCCCGTGCCCTCGCGGAGGGCATGGAAGGCAGCGTCTACTTGCTCTCCAACGAGACGGTGGGCAAGGTGCGGCACGTGACCTCGTTCGCGGGGGAGGGCGACGAGTTTGGCGCAGCGCTGGCCGCCCATACCCTTCCGTTCGCCGTGCCCACCCTGATCGGCACGACCCTGCTCAGCGACGGGCGCACCATGAGGATCGAGCGGCTCCTGCCTGGCCGCCCTCTCGACGACTTCTACGATCCTGCTGAGGGCAGCCTGGACCAGCGTGTCATCGACGCTGTCGGCGACGTCCTCGACGGACTGCGGGAGTTGTCGTTCGAGGTGCCTGCTCGCGCGATCCTTGACGGAGAGCACTACGAGGCCACCGCCGCCACTTGGGCGGACGTCCTCGTCGACCTTGGTCGGCGCCGCTTTGCTCGCTTCGGTGACCAGCTCGAGGGCCGCGATACTGCCGTGCGTCGAACCGTGAGCGACCTACTCAGTTTCCTCGCCTCGCGTCGGCGTCGCACCTCGCGGATGATCCACGGTGACATCTGTGGGGCAAATGTACTGGTCGACGATGCCTGCCAGGTCACCGCTGTCATCGACTGGGGCTTCTTCAGCGTCCTCGCCGAACCCGAGCTCGATGCCGCCATCGCCTCCGCCGTCCTCGACATGTACGGTCCGCGGGCAGCCGACGTTGACGCTTTACTTACCGACGCCCTGGTCGAGCGCTTCGCCTTCGACCGCGACGTCGTGCTCGCATACAAGGGCGTATACGCGCTCATGACGAGCAATGTGTACAGCCCCGGCGGCACCGACGGCCACTTCGCTTGGTGCTCCAGGATGCTCGCTCGCCGCGACGTCCGAGCCGCCGCGGAGATCCTAGCGGCGCGCGTCGCCAGCCGGGTCGAGGTCGGCTGATGTACGTTTCTTCTCTCAGCATCCGGGTCGCCGCTGACACGCGTGAGGACATAACAGCCGAGGTTGACCGCCTCCTCCGTGAAGGCCGATTCTCCCAAGGACGGAACGTTGAGGCTTTCGAGTCCGACTTTGCGGATCTCGTTGGCACCCGGCACGCGATCGCGGTGGCCAACGGGACCGTCGCCCTTGAGGCCACCTTCCGGGCTGTCGGTTGTCCCGGGGGGACGGTTCTCGTCCCGGCGAACACAAACTTCGCCGTCTACGTAGCCGCCCTGCGGGCCGGGTGTCACGTCGAGCTTGTGGACGTCGACCCCAAGACGCTGTCGCCCGATCCCGATCAAGTTACTGCGGCGCTTAAACGAACGGCCGCCGCAGCGGTCGTTCTCGTTCATATGGGAGGACTGATGAGTCCGCGTCTCCGCGAGACACGCGACGTTGCCGCGCGCGCCGGAGCGGTCGTCGTCGAAGACTGCTCCCACGCCCACGCAAGTACCCTAAACGGAACGCCTGCAGGCGCTACTGGGATCGCTGGCACGTTCTCATTTTTCGCCACCAAGGTCATGACGACCGGCGAGGGAGGAATGGTCGTTACCAGCGACGACGTCTTCGCCGAAGAGGTACGGATCCTGCGGAATATGGGTAAGCGCGAGACCTGGCGGAGTTATCACGAACGTCTCACCGGTAATCTGCGCCTCAACGAATTTGCGGCGGTCCTCGGCCGGCACTTACTGAAAGATCTCGCGGCCGATGTGCAAGCTCGCCGCGAGGTCGCCGCCCGGTACTCGGAGGCCTTCCGCTCTACCGAGCTTGCGTCCGACATTGAGGTCCTGGAACCGTGGCACCCCTACAGCGGGTATAAATACGTCGCGATGCTCCCCCACGGCGTCTCTCGCTCCCACGTGAAGACGACGCTCCTAGAGGAGGGGATTCACCTGCCGGGCGAAATTTACGAGGTGCCGCTGCACCTACAGCCCGTGCTGATCGGGCGCCACGTCGGCGAACGCTACCCGGGGGCTGAGCTCGCCTGCGAGCGCCAGGTCTGCCTACCCATTTACCCCACGCTGACTGCGGAAGAGGTAAAACACGTGGTGCGGAGACTGACCGAGGTAGTGGCTCGAGCGCGGTCGACCGCATGAGCCGCCAAGTCGTGCTCCTTGCAGGCGGGCTCGGGACCCGGCTGGGCTCGCTGCGTGAGCGGGCGCCAAAGGTGATGCAGCCGGTGGCGGGCAGACCTCTCGTGGACCACCTCCTCGACCGTGCCGTCGCGGCGGGATTTGATGACGTGCACCTCTGCCTCGGGTATCGGGCGGATGAGGTTGTGTCACACTTACAAAGATCGGCGGCACCGCTGACCTGGTCCATCGAATCGGATGTGCTGCTAGGGACCGCGGGAGCGTTGAAATATGCAGAGATGTATCTCGAGTCCGAGTTCTATGTGTGGATGGGTGACACATATCTGACGGGCTTGCCGGTTCTGGGTGGGGCGTGGCCACTCGGACCGACGGGGTCAGTAGAGGCGTCCCTATTTACGGTGTCGAAAATCCGAGAGGTGAAGCCGAACGTGCGCGTCGTGGGTGACGCCGTCGTAGACTACTGTAAAAGCGGAGGTCCCTTGTTTAGCCGCACGGATGCTGGTTTCTACCGCCTCAGGCGGACGGTGCTCGACCGCGTTTCGCGGGACGAGCCATTCGGCCTCGAGGCACTATGGCGAGAGATTGCCCATGACGGCGTGCTCGGTCATCAAGTCTTGGAAGGGACCGCTCATGACATCGGGACGCCGGGACGGCTTCAGACCTTGGAGAGAGTCCTGACTTCGGGGGGCCCCGAGTGAGACATCCTCTGCCAGCCTCCGGGTCAGGCTGCGTGAGCGAGAGTGTTCGCGCGGGCTCGATTGTGGTCGGTGATGTGGACTTATTCGTTGTAGAGGATGTCATAGGTGAGACAGTGTCAGAGGGAGTTCCGTCGCCGGTTGGCTTGGTGCTTCTTTCCGGCCGCGGTCTTGGTGTCGTAGAACCCGCGGGCTTAGCCGCCGCGTTTGAGGTCGAAGAAGGCTTATTACTGGACGGCATTTTCGACGTGGCGGCTGTGGGCGATGCGGCGGGCGATGACGATGTCCTGCTTGCCGGATCGTCAGGTGACAGGGGCGGTGCCAGCGCAGTACTGCACGGCGTCGGGGGGAGGAAATTGGTGGATGTGGTCGCGGACCTCGCGCGCGTCCCGGGCGGCGAGCAGGTCCCCGCGCCTGGGCATGCTCAGGTAGATCTCACCGACCGGGAACGCTTTCCCAGGGTTAGGGGCCTTCACGGCGCGCGCACGTTCGCTGCGGGGGCCGCCGAGCAGGAGTTCGGCCGCCCGGGCCGCCCTCTGGTTGCCGGCCTGGTGCGGAGCCACCAGTTGGACGGGGACGAGGTGGGTCGTTGTCGCCCCGGCCCGGACCAGGTAGTCGCGGGTGGGCAGGTCCGGGGTGGCGAGGCGGTCGGCGAGTCGGTCGGGCCAGCCGTGGCGGTGGGGCCGGGGGAAGGCCTCAATGTCAGATCTGGGAGTCCTCGGTGTCATCCGTGTCGCGCGCCGGGCTACGGCGACGGGCCGACGGGTCAGGGTTGGCGAGACTCACGGCGAACTCGGCGTCAGTCAGCGCCTCGACCAGCAGTCTACGACGACGGCTTTACAGACCTCCCAGACCTCGGCGGGATCGGGCTCCAGGTCCAGACACCGAACAATCAAACCCGCGACTGCCACCAGCCCGTGATCGATCCGGAACTGCGCGAACACTCCATGTCCTGCGTTCCCAAGGCGACTTCATGAGACCCCACGGCCCAATCGCCACCAACTGCGAGTACCGTGCATCCCTTCACCACGATCTGCGTCACTCCGTACGCGCGCGGTCGACTGGGGCGTCACGGCGTCGTGCTGATGGACCAGTCCTCGCGGACTACACCCTCTCAAGGGTCGGGCCTTCCACGGGGCCCGACATGAGCGCCGGCTCACGTCAGCCTCCACGGGGCAAGCCCACCAAGCACTCCCTGCCGGGAACCACCGTGCGAGAGGAAGGTAGAACCGTCAGGTCGACGCGCGATCAACGTACCCTGGTCACTGGTGGCCGGGGCCTGGTCGGCGAAGCCATGGTAGCCGCGCTCCTCTCGGCTGGTCACGTCGTCGAGGTGTGGGACCGCCTGCCGGCGGGCCCTCGCGCGCGCGAGCACCTTGCGTATCGCGAGGTCGATCTCGCGCTACCGGTCTCTCCGCCGGAGGAGCCGTTCGACGCTGTATTTCATCTAGCGGCTCACACGGAGAATCGGAGCGGTGACGCCAGTCTGGTGCTGCAACACCTGGACTCAGTCGCGTACCTCGCAAACGTTGTCAACGCGCTGCGGTCGGCGCCTCCGCGCGTGATGGTGTACGCCTCGAGCCAGCTCGTCTACGGGATGGGCACAGCGGACGAGAAGGTGGAAGTGGTCCGGCCGGCGAGCATCTTCGGAGCCGGCAAGCTAGCGGGCGAGCACTTCCTGCGAATCCTGAGCGAGGAGATCGGATTCCTCTCCGTGGCGTGCCGCCTGTCAAACGTAGTGGGTCCGTCCATGCGGCGCGGCGTTATCCCCGACCTGGTCCGCGAGGCGTACACCGCCGTGGACGGTCGTCTGCATGTTCTGGGCGACGGGAGCCAACAGCGGACCTTCATCGACGCTGCGGATTGCGCCGACGCGCTATTACGCGTTGCGCTGTCTCCGAATTGGGATGTCGTAAACGTGGGCAACTCCACTACTGCGAGCATCCGGGACATCGCCCAGGCGGTAGCGGCATTGCCGGACCCCGCACTCGCGGTCGCCTTCGGTACAAGTGACCGCGGGTGGGCGACTGATCCCGGGACGGTGATCCCGCGAGTTGACCGGCTGGCGTCACTGGGCTGGAAGCCGCGGCTGACGGCGGCGCAAGCCGTCGAGAAGGCGGTGTCCGCGCTGTGGGCAGAACAGGCTCGGTCATGTATGAAGTAGCAGCCGATAAATCTCTACCACTGAGCGAATGAAAAGGAGTTCGATGAGCACGGAACGCTTGCAGGCTTACTGGGATGAGCGGGCTCGCAATCCGGGTTTTCACTCCGTTCTAACGCGACGCTGGTCCGACGAGGACTGCGCGCGGGTGAATGACCTGACCCAGCGGCTCTTTGCTGACGGACTGATGGAGGCTAGCCCCACGGATCCGATCCTCCTGGACCTCGGGTGCGGGGTCGGGCGGTTGACCGGCTCGCTGGCAGACCATGCCCGGTGGGTCATCGGCTTGGACTACAGCCGATCTATGGTCGAACGAGCGCAGCGCGACTCGCAACGACCGAACGCGCTGTTTATGACTGGGTCGGCCACCGATCTGCCGTTCGTTTCAGAGACTTTCGACTGCGTGGTCGTGTCCGCCGTGTTGCAGCACCTGTCAGGTCCCGCGGTCGAAGGGGCGTGCGCTGAGATCGCTCGCGTTCTGCGCGGTCAGGGTACTGTCCTGCTGCTGGAGGGCGTCACGGAGTCCGCGCGAATGCATGAGTCGCCGTCGAGCGCTTCGCACCATGACGTAGCGTTCTACGAGCGTCTCTGGGCGGGCACTCTTCAATTAGAGGTGTCAACGCCTGTTCTGCTCATCGAGGACGAATACGTATTCTCGCGGTGGACTCGAACGACGAAGTCAGCATGACATGAGAGTGATCTATGACGGGAAGCCCTTGATTAAGACGCCGTGGCTCGCGGTTAGGGGTGCGACGGTAGTGAAGGCGGACTCGGTCGAGGAGTGGGCATTCCTCGACGTACCCGCGTGTGCACTGGTCGTACCGATCACGTCAGACGGTAGGGTCATTTGCGTCGAGCAATTCCGGGTGCCGGTCGACGTCTGGGTCGTGGAGTTCCCTGCCGGGCGCCTCGACGACGGTGAGACGCCGGAGGCGGCGGCGCGCCGAGAGCTGCGCGAGGAGACGGGGCTCATGGCCGATAACCTTATACCGCTCAGCCGATTCTACAACTCATCCGGCTCCTCGTCCGAAGAGACCTGGGCGTTTCTCGCTCTCACGGGGAAGGTCGAATACGCGGATCCAATTAACCCGGACGAGCCGGTACGGATCATCGAGATGTCGGTCGAGGAGTGCAAGACGGCCGTCCGATCGGGCGTCATCCTCGACGGGCCCTCAATGCTCGCCTGGCATCTTGCGCTCGAAGCTCTCGCTGCAGCCGAGCAGGAGCTGCCACGATGACCACTGCCGCGCACGCCGGTGGGGGAAGTACGCCCCGTGCGCTGCTCATAGACAGCGGAGGGGTGCTGCTGCAGATGTCGGGCAATCTCCTTCAGGTTGCAAGCTTACTGTACGGCGTTCACATCTCTGAACATGATGCTCTCCGCGGTGTGTATGCAGCCGATGCCTCAGCGGTCAGCGATCCCGCGCTCGCGGCGCTGCCGTTCGCGGCACGATGGGGAAGGGCGGTGTCCTGTGCTGACGAAGTTGCGTTGGCGATCTGGGACCATCTCCACTCGCACGTGTCCCCGTCGGTCCTATGGTCCCGCGTTAACGCCGAGGTAATCACGCTACTCGCGGCCCTTCCGCCGGGATTACCAAAGGTCGTCGTGTCAAATTCGGTGGGTCATGCGGCCGCGGAGATCGAGGCTGTAGGGCTGCGGCGTCACTTCCCGGTTGTCCTGGACTCGGGGCAGGTGGGCGTTGAGAAGCCGGACCGTCGCATCTTCGAGCTAGCTAGCTGCCTCACGGGTGTTGATCTCGGGGCATGCTTGTACGTGAGTGATCGGCTGGACGGTCCGCTCGGTGGCGAACTCGCCCAGATCCTTTATGACCCGTATGGGCTCTACCTCTCGCAGGTTTTGCCGTACGGGGTCCAAAGGGTGCGCCATCTCGCGATGGTTGCCGAGGTGTTTTGCGGCAGTGACTCGCGTGTCAACAGTGACTCGTTGGGTCCGCACACTCCAGAAGGTCAAGAGGCTCATTTCGGATGAGGGTAAGCATCAACCACGTTGATCGAGGTGATCATGGTGGATCGCGTCAGCGTTCCGGACGGGCGCCGTCAGTCGTCGTGATAGCAGCGAGAGATAGAACCCCCAGGCTGACCGCAGAACCAATCGCCAGCCAGAGCCAGGACGCGTTCAAGGTGAGTAGCAACCCGAAAACGCCGGGTGCTATCGCGATGGTTGTCGCAGAACTGAGGTCGAAACTCGACGCCACCCTGCTCTTCGAATTGGAGTCCCCAAACGACATGGCGAGGGCGTACACGGCCGGTTGAAAGATGAGAAATCCAGTGCAGACCAGACCATATACCAGGACCGCGATAAGGGGTTGCCACGAGGTTGTTTGCCAGGTGGAGACGGTAAGAAGGAGGAGCATTGCGCTCATCATGAAACCGCCTCCCAGCACCAGGACACGGGTTCGCCTTACATTGGCGAGACGGCGCGCTAGCGCAGTCTGTAAACCGAAGATGTATAGATCTCCGGCGGCATAGATTGCCACCGCGTACCAGACTGGTAGATTCCATGTCTGTGTGAAGAAAATCGGGAAGCCTAGAGACCCCACCTCCCATGTGGGTGCTACAAGTGACTGACCCAAGAGAAGTAGCCAGAAGTTACGGTTTGTCAGCAGCGAGCGCCAAGGCGCAGGTGCAAGCGGTCCCACTTTCGTAGGGCCCGGTTCTACATCCGCCGATTTTCGGGGCAGCGAAATAGCCCATATAGCTATCGCCGCGGCGATCGAAGTGAAAATATTGAATACCACTAAAGCATGAGCGGCGGTGGTCGTCGGTGAGGTGAGTGCGATAGCCGTGAGAATGGCAGCAGCGGCAAACGCCAGGGATTTGAGAGATTCTAAGAAAGCAAACCAGAGGTGGAATCCGTCACCATCGGCGACGAGCGCGACATATGGTGGCCATGCAGACCAGTACAGACGGGTGGACACTCCAATGAGCAGGGCGCCAATGAAGATGCTGCCGGCAGAGTCTGCGACGAGGTATACGACAAAGCCGGCGGCATAGAAGAGATTCGCTATAATTAAGAATGCTCTTGATCCCCACCGATCAATTGAAGGGGCTGCAATCAGCCCAATTGGAAGCGTGATGAACGTGGCGCCGGACACCGCGAGACCGACAATACTCAACGGAACGTCGGTAGTAAGCGTGAAATACAGAAGTGATATGGGATTGAATAGACCTACGCCAAGGATGTCGAGAAGGACGGCACCGACCAGCAGGCGCCGCCCGCGCACTTCCGGGTATGCTAAGTGTTTACTCGCGTAACTGAGGATCCAAGAAATCATAGTCACCGCCTATTCGAGGGAGTTCACGAGAGGGTTCTCTTGCATAATCAACCGACTCTTGGCTGGTGTGAAGTCTGGTCGCGCTAGTGTTGTGAGTCGCTGATTCGTTGGCAGTAGGCGGCGAGGGTGTTGAGGATCTGGTCGGCGGTCTTGGTCCAGACGAAGGGCTTCGGGTGCTTGTTCGACTCGTTGATCCACGCCCGGATGTCGGCCTCGAGTTCGACGACGCTACGGTGCGCGGAGCGACGGAGCTTGCGGGTGGTGAGCTCGGCGAACCACCGCTCCACGAGATTGAGCCAGGATGCCGAGGTCGGGGTGAAGTGGAGGTGGAACTGGGGGTGCTTGAGCAGCCACGCCTTCACCGCGGGCGTCTTGTGGTTGGCGTAGTTGTCGAGGACCAGGTGCAGGTCGAACTCGCCCGGCACGGCGGCGTCGATGGTCTTGAGGAACCGTAGGAACTCCTGGTGGCGGTGGCGGCGGTGCGCAGCGGCGATGACCGACCCCGAGGCGACGTCGAATGCGGCGAACAGGCTCGTGGTGCCGTGGCGGACGTAGTCGTGCGTGGCTCGCGCCGGGGTGGTCGCCAGCATCGGCAGGATCGGCGCCGTCCGGTCCAACGCCTGGATCTGCGACTTCTCGTCCACGCACAGGACGAGGGCGTTCTCCGGCGGGTTGAGGTACAACCCGACGACGTCTCGGACCTTCTCGACGAAGAACGGATCCGTCGACAGCTTCCACGAGTCCACCGCCTGCGGCTTGAGCCCGAACGCTCGCCACATCCGCGACACCGTCGACTGCGACAGGCCCATCGCGGCGGCCATGGACCGTGTCGACCACTGCGCGTCGCCGTTGACCGGCTTCGCCTCCAGCGTCTTGGTGATCACCTCGTTCACCCGATCGTCGCTGATCAAGCGCGGTCGTCCCGGTCGCGGGTCGTCGACCAGCCCGTCGACGCGGTCGGTCAGGAACCGCATCCGCCACTTACGGACGGTCTCCCTCGACACTCCGAGCTCGTCGGCGACCCCAGCGTTGCTCTTCCCCGCAGCGCACGCCAACACGATCCGCGACCGCAGCGCCAACGCCTGAGCCGTGGTCCGCCGCCGCGCCAGACCCTCCAACTCCGCCTGCTCCTCGATGGACAACACGATCACCGCTGCGCTCGGCCCAGGCACCCACACAGCCTACCGATACGCCAACGAATCAGAGACTCACGACACTAGGCAAGGCTGCGTGTCACCCATTGCGATCACTCGGTTACTCATAGAGCCTAGTGCCACGGTGACGGGCCAAGGACCGGAGGAGACCGGTGAGATCTGGCGAGATCGGTGGGGTGGGTGCCCGCTTGGATCGAGAGGACCGGTTGAGGAGCGGTCGCTTGCGGAATGACGTAGTCGAAGTGCTAATCGCAGACCTGCGGCTTGGGGAGTCGCCGCGGCTGGCTGGGCCTAGCGAGCGACACGTGCGCCTATTGGCAGACAACCTCGGCCAGCTCCCCCCCATCATCGTGGACCGGTCTTCGATGCGTGTGATCGACGGTGCGCACCGGCTTCGAGCGGCGGTCCTGCGAGACGAAAGGACGATCCAAGCCACCTATGTGGACGGTGATGATGACGACCTTTTCGTCACCGCGGTCGAGGCCAATGCGCGACACGGGATGCCGCTGTCGTCTAAAGATCGCCAGGCCGCAGCGCGTCGCATACTCACCACACATGATCACTGGTCTGATCGAGCGATAGCCTCCGTGGTAGGGCTATCACCCACAACGATCGGAAAGATTAGACGGAGATCAACTGTTCACGGTGGACAGTCAACCGTGCGTCGCGGTCGAGATGGACGAGTGCGTCCAGTGCGCCACGAGAGAAGGAAACAGGTCTCTGCGCACCAGCCGTCTGAGGAGGGGGAGCTCGAGGCAGAGCCGTCGGCCTCCTGCCCGCGCGAAGTTGAGACAGCGGGACGGGCTCTGTTGAACTCTCGCCTGCCGACCTCGCATAGGGAATCCCCGGAAACTCTCACAAACCCGAGGAGGACGGGTCGCTCAGAACCGAAGGTAAACACCTCAGATTCACGGTCTGTGGCACTGGATGAGGAGACTGTTCCGTCGGCCACCCAAGCCCTCCGGAAGGTGAAAGCGGATGGGAGGGTCATGTCATCGCGTGAGGCTCGATTACTGATCCAGTGGTCAGGGATTGTAAGCCTTCGCGAGCATCAGCTGAACGCTATCAGCGAAAAGATCCCAACAGAAATACTGTCTGACGTGAAGGCGATATGTGACAAGGCAGTGGCTCAATACCTCTTATTGGGCCGCGCCCTAGATCGAAAAAACAGTTAGTCGTCCAATTCGCCCCCGCCCGGTACGCTTGGCTGCGGGCCGGTGCTTACCACAACGGACCACCATGGTGCGAACGTGGACGCCGATGGAACGAAGGAGGGCCAAGCGTGGACCAGCCCCCGGGAGATCCGGCCACCCGAACCGTACCCGTGCTGTCCCTAGCGCGCGCAGTCGGCCAGCATGGCTTCAGCTCCATGATGACTGATGCTCTAGCCAATATCGGAGCCGTGGCAGCGAAATGCCAGGCACCTCTGCGTTGGGCTGGTACTGCTGCTGCCGGTTTCGCACGTATTGATGTTCAGGCGGCGACCAGGCCCAGCATTGGGTCGTGTGAGACTGGGATCGACCCACTCGTCACTTGGGATGCCTGCTTGACATCGACCCGTCTTGTGCCATCGCGGCGCTGCAAGGTGCGGCATGTCACTGATAGTTCGGCGTACGTGTGTGCGGTCGAGTCCACGGGGCGGGCGCCGCTGGCCCGCGGAACATACAAGTGAGGACCTGGCTAGTGACAGATCTTCGCCTCGGGGGCGTGGTACTCGCGGCCGGCGCGGGCACGCGGCTGCGTCCGGTGACCGATGCGCGACCGAAGCCACTTACATCAGTGCTTGGGGTAACGCTTCTGGATCGAGCTCTGAATGCGCTGCATGCGCTCGGAGTAAGACGAACATTCGTAAACACCTACACGGATGCGGACGCGATCGCGGAGCACGTGCGCTCGCGTGGCAGTTGGGTCCACGTCCGCAAGGAGACGCGGCTGTCGGGGCCAGCGGGGGCGTTGCGGCTGTTCCGGGAGGAGCTCACGGGTACGGACGCGGTGGTGATCGTTTCAGGCGATGCGCTGTTCAACGATCCGCTTGTGGACCTGCTCGCTGCGCACCGGCGGCACGACGCAGACCTTACGTTCGGAGTCGTTCGAGTCACCGATGCGGGACGCTTCGGGGTGCTTGACGTGGACGACGACGGCCTCCTTATTGAGGCGAAGGAGAAGCCGAACGTCCCTGCGTCGGAGGAGCACTTGGTCAGCGCGGGGATATATGTCCTGAGACCAGGAGCGGTGGAGGCCTTGCCCGACGACGATGTAGTGGACTACGTAACGCACCTAGTGCCGGGCCTAATGGCCCGTGGAAGGACGGTGGCCACTCACCAGCTCACCCAGGGGTGGTTCGACGTCGGGTCACCAGCGGAACTACATGCCGCCACGCATCGGGCGCTGTCTGCCCAAGGTTTAACGCGGTTCATCGCTCCGACAGCGCATGTAGCGCCCGACGCAGTGCTTGAGGGTTGGGTCTCAATCGAGGATGGAGCGTGCGTGGGAGCCGGCGCGTGGGTGCAGGATGCGGTTGTCATGCGGGGGGGCCAGGTCCCGGCTGGATCATACCTGTGCGGGGGCGTGGTTGGCGCACGAGGTGGCGGCAACGCCCCGGAAGACGCGCGAGAATGACGGCGGGAAGAGCTTCGCCCGGCCACCAGGTCGTGACCGCTCTCGCACCGCTGCGTGTGTCGCTCGCGGGCGGTGGAACCGATCTTCCCAGTTATCACATGGGCCGGGGTGGTCGGGTGCTCAGCTTGGCGATCGACCGTTACGTGTGCGTTAGCGTGTTCGACCGGTCTTTTGACGACCGGATCACGACGCGGTTCGACTCAGTGGAGACGTATAGCGCTGCGGGGAAGCTAGGGAATCCGATCGCTCGGGCCGCGCTCGCTCGGCTCGGGCGGTGTGGCGGGCTGCAGATCGCCTCGCACGCGGATTCGCCGCCGGGCAGCGGGCTGGGTGGCTCGGGCGCGTTTTCGGTGGCTCTCTTGCACGCGCTCCAAGCCGGGGCCGCTTGCGATTACGACGATCGGGCTCGCCTGGCGGACCTCGCAAGTGAACTTGAGATGGTGGACCTCGGCCGGAGCGTCGGGCGGCACGATCACTACATGGCGGCGTACGGGGGCTTGCGTGACCTGATTATCGGGCAGGAGGGCAGGGTGGAGCCCCGGTACATAGAGCCTCCGCCAGGCTTCGATAAATTCGTTGCGGAGCGCCTCCTACTTTTTCACATTGGTGGCGTCCGGGATGCCGCAAAGGTCTTAGCCACCCAGAACGAGCGAACTCAAAATGGTGACAAGCGGGTCTTGGAAGCCCTCGTCGGCATCCACGAGCTCGCTCACGAGGCGGTCGGTCTTGTCGAGACGGCGGAGTATGACGCGCTGGGAGAACTGCTCCACCGGCACTGGCAACGCAAGCGCGCTCTGTCCGCAGAGGTTTCAAACAGCGACATCGACGACCTGTACATGGCGGCCCTGGCTGCGGGCGCGAGCGGTGGCAAGCTCCTCGGCGCGGGAGGTGGCGGGTTCCTGCTCGTCTATGTGCCGCACGAGCGGGCAGCCGCATCCGTCCGTAAGGTGATGGGACGCCTTCGACGTCGCGAGCTCACCTTCCGTTTTAGCCCTCACGGGGTCCGCGCCACCACGCTGGGACTCTCGTGAGTCGCGCCATGTCGCCGGCCCCGCTTGTCCTGCGGCATCGTGAATCCGTCGCTGCCCGCGGTCCAGTCGCGTTACTCGATAGAGACGGAGTCTTGGTGGTCAACCGAGACGACTACGTCCGTGACGAGAGCGACGTCGAGATCATTGAGTCCGGGCTGCGTGGCCTGGGGCTCTTGCTCGCGGCTGGCTTCCGGGTTGCCCTACTGACAAATCAGGCGTGCGTCGGCAAGGGTCTCCTCAGTAAAAGGCGAGCCGTCGAGGTTCATGAAGCCATTTTGGACAGGCTTGGCGACGCGGCCCGCTGCATCGTCGCGACTTACATGTGCCCACATGCGGCGAATTTCGGGTGCCCCTGCCGCAAGCCGAGGCCAGGCATGGTATTGGCGGCTCTGCGCGACCTGGAAATCACTCCAGACGGGGCGTTCCTAGCGGGCGACGCGATTTCCGACCTTCAGGCCGCGGAGGCGGCTGGCGTGCGCTCCTACCTGGTGCGGACCGGCCGTGCAACGCTAAAAGAAATTGGGGCCGCCAGCACCGTTATGGACGGCCTTGCAGATGCAGTCTTACTAGAACTGGCTTGCCTCGCCCGACGACCGAAGGAGACATGACCGGTGTCAAGGGAACCCTTCCTCTTGTTTCGTGGTGTTCTACTCGACTACTACATGACCATGACCACCGACCCGTACGAGCACTTGCGAAGTGTGGTTGAGGGCGCTGGGGTTGCGCTAGCCGTGCTGGTCGACGCGATCATCCCGGGGCGCGACGGTCGCGGTGACGCGTGGCGCGTGATGGAGACGGGTGGCCGGGACCCGCGTGACTATTGGACGGACGTGGCCGACGACGTCGAGGAGCGAACCGGCGTGCGGCTAGACGCTGCCGAGCTCGGCCGCCGGTTCACCGAGGTTCCCCTGGATCCGGACGTCGTCCAGTCCGCCCGTGAGCTGGCCGGTGACGGCGTCTCC
>Ga0224723_1001110_pt1 | contig 16955 bp, 18 predicted proteins | sample Balambano_FR2_Me_FD_161647 | JGI IMG/M metagenome (GOLD analysis project Ga0224723, IMG submission 161647) | Freshwater sediment microbial communities from Lake Towuti, South Sulawesi, Indonesia - Balambano_FR2_MetaG | ecosystem: Environmental > Aquatic > Freshwater > Lake > Sediment | place...
CCCAGGATCAGGGCGCCGCCAATAGCCGCTTAGACTGGGCTATAGCAGCGTGGAGAAAGGTTGGCAGGGTGGCCTCATCCTTAATCTGAGAGGCGGTTAGCACGGCGCCAACCCAGTGGCGGGTGTGCCAGATGCCTACGGTTAGGTCAGGTAGGGCATCTAAGTCTGGGTAGGGGTAAGGGCTAACGTACCAGTAGGGTTCTGGGTAGGTTTGGTCGCCGGGGGATAGCCCAATACCGAGGTATTGGGTGTCGGCATCGGTAGCGCCAGGGTAGGTGATTAGCGTGGCCATATCGAAGTGGTGAGGCCAAATGTAAATGGGCGAAGCTGTTGGGTTGGCGGCAACAATCTCATTCAGCAGGGGTTGGGTGCTGGCGTAGTAGGCAATTACCGCTTCTCGCCCAGCGACCTCGTCCAGCACAAAGACTGCTCCGTGGGCAAGGGGATGGTCTGGGAAGTCATCGGGGGGATAGTCCAGCAGCGTCATGGATTCAGCCGCTATGCCCAGCTTGGCCAGCTCGGTTTCGTGCCAGTGCAGCGCTTGGCTCATGGTTTGCCCCACCAGCGACAGGGTAGCTACCGGCTGATGCTGGTTCAGGATGACGCTGGTGAGGGGCACCGGCAACAGCCCCACCTGAATCGGCGTGCCTGGAATGTTTTGACCTACAAAGCCATAAAGCTGGGCATTCCAGTCCAGGGTCATCTGGCTGCCGTCGGGTTTGGCTTCGCCTAGCGCCATACCTGTGGCCGCTGTGAACTGAATCGCGTAGTGCAGTTGAATGCGATGGGAAGCCAGAGTGTTAGGATTCATTGCCGCTGGTTTAACCATTACAACTCCAAAACTATCTGAGCAGATTTTGGCTTAGACACACAAATCAATACCGCTCCTTCCTCTGGGGTGCCGGTCGGCGGCTCATCATAGACCACTTCCCCAGCGTTTAGGCGGCACATGCAGGTGAGGCAAATGCCAGCCCGGCAACTAAAGGCCGGCTCAAGGCCCTGGGCCTCGGCAAATTCCAGCAGGGTGCCGTCAGTAGGGCTCCAGGCGGCGGTTTTACCGGATTGAGCAAAGACCACTTCTGCCATAGCGACTCCATTAACCGTGGCTCCGTTTTCTACCCGCGTTGGAGTTAGGGCAGGCTTACCAAAGGACTCAAACCGAATTTGTTCGGCAGGCACACCCAGATTCATTAGCCCAGCGCGCAGGGAGTCCATAAACGGCGGCGAGCCACAGAGGAAATAGTCGGCCTCTGCCAAGGCAACAGGTAGCAACGCTTGGATTAGCTCTGCATCCACGTAGCCAGTACCCTGGTAGTGGCCCATGTCTTCTGGCTGAGGACGGCTGTAGCAGTAGTGGACTCTCAGGTTGGTGGCCCGTTCTGTTAACGTCCTTACTTCGTCCCGAAAGGCATGGTATCGGCCATCTCTAGCGCCGTGAAAGAACCACAGAGTGCGAGCGGGATTTTGCTGGCTCACCGCCTTAGCCATGCTGATCATCGGAGTAATGCCTACTCCGTTGCTAACGAGCACGGCTGGTCGAGAACTGGCCACATCCAGCACAAACTTCCCAGTCGGGGGCTTGGCCTCGATGACAGAACCGACCTGAATGTGGTCGTGCATAAAGTTAGAGGCCACGCCGGGGGGCACAGCCAGATCCTTCGGTGCGCCCTCCCGCTTAATGGACAGGCGGTAGTAGCTGGGCGTTTCCGCATAGTCTGAAAGGGAATAGGTGCGAATCACCGGGCAGGGCTGGTCAGGAATCGGCAGGCGAATCGTCAAAAACTGCCCTGGCAAAAATCCGGGTAGAGGGCCGCCATCCTGGGGCTTCAGGTAAAAGGAGGTGATTTCCTGGCTCTCCTGCACCTTGCGATCTACCACAAAGTTGCGCCAGTCTTGCCAGCCGATAGACTCGTCAGCAGAGGTTGATTCTTGGGGTTCAGAACGAGCGTCCGATGAGCGAGGAGTCACACCCACCAGGCCAAATACGGCCCCTGCTGCCGCCCCTAACGCGGCCCCATAAACCGCCCAGCGACTCACCAATTTGTCATCCAGTTTAGTTAGACCCAGGACTCCCCCTGCCAAAATGGCCGTGGCTGAAGCACCCATCAGAGCCGCTTGAGTACCTCTCCAGAGAGGATTAGATGTGCGTTCAAGGATATCAACCATGATTAGGTTCTCCAAGCCTCAAATTTCACTTAGCCCTTCTGCGGTTACTTAGCCTTCCTGCTGCATCCGCCCGTGGCGCAGCGTCTTTGCCAACCAGCACAGCTCTTCAATGAAGCGCTCAAATCGACGACCGTATGTGCTCTGAGCTTCTGGCGTAAGCTGTCCAGACTCGTCTACCAGAGAATTAACGTTGCCAAAATTTAAGTCTGTGACAATGGGAGCTAGGCCAAAGGCTTTGAAGGTGGGCAGCAGAGCTTCAATGGCTCGAACGCCTCCAAATGGTCCCGCAGAAACACCACATACCCCAACTGCTTTGTGCAGATATTCCCGATAGTTTAAATCCAACATATGTTTAAGCAGGCCGGGATAGGTATGGTTATACTCAGGCGTAACGATGATGTAAGCATCGGCACGGCGACAAATATCGGCTAGCTCAGGAATTTGGGCATTGGTACCGGCATCCGTTAGCGGTAACGGTAGGGTACGGATGTCAATTAGCTCAGTCGTAACCTCTGCTTGCTGTTTTACCTGTTCAAGAATGAAGTTTGCGACCGCTTCACTCATGCGACCCTGGCGTACCGTGCCTAAAATGACTGGGATAAAGAGGGGATCCATATAGATGTTGCCTCACTGCTCTTGATAGTTCCAGGTCAGCCCACCATCCACAAAGAATGTGCTGCCGGTGATGTAGTCGGCGTCTTCCGAGGCCAAAAACGCCACCAAACCAGAGACATCATGGGGCTGGCCGAGTCTGCCGAGGGGGATGTTTTTGAGCAGAGCGCCCAGCTTGTCGGGATCGTTGAGCAGCTTAGAGTTAATGGGTGTTTCAATGGCTCCCGGTGCCACGTTGTTGATGGTAATGCTGTAAGGAGCCAATTCCACTGCCAAGTTTCGGGTCAGCATTTTCAGGCCGCCTTTGCTGGCACAGTAGGCTGCAAAATTCGGGAAAGGCAGCTCTTCATGCACTGAACTAATGTTGATAATTTTGCCTGGGTTCTGAGTTGCCATTAGATGTTTGACCATCGCCTGGGTAGCAAAGAAAACCCCTTTCAAGTTGACATTGAGAACGGCATCAAACTCAGCTTCAGTGGCCTCCCAAAAGGGAGCATGCTTTTCAATTCCGGCATTGTTGACCAAAATATCTAGCTGGCCATAGTGGTCAATACTTTCGGCCACCAGGCGGCGTACATCCTCTACCATCCCCAAATCAGCGCCGATGCTATAACCCTTGTCAGTGTCACAGTAGCCTTCTACGGCTCGACACTCGCCCCCAGCCGCTCGTACCTTGGCTAGGGTCTCTTCGGCCCCCTCCGGGTGAGACCGGTAGTTAATCACAACCTTAGCGCCCTCAGCAGCGAGGCGAATAGCAATGGCCTGACCAATACCCTGGCTGCTGCCTGTCACTAAAGCAACTTTTCCAATGAGTTTCATGGGGTTTCCTCAGTTAAGTGGAAAATAAGTAGAAAATTGAAGGCTAGTCAGTACATTGCACGATCACTGAGTCCAGAAATCAATAGGGTTTATTAAAGAGGCTTCGCCTCTAACCAGAATGAGAGACTACTGAAACTTTGCTATAAAAACTGTGAGGAATGTCAAGGAATCCAAAGGCTACCTTTTCCGGATATCTGAACCAAGCGAGTTAGCTGCCAGACTTAGAAAATCCCAAGACTGATGCTCCTTTTAGCTGAAACATTAGCGAACTGCTTTCGGATTTCTTGCTTGTTCTCCTCAGCTAACAACCTTAAGCCCGACTAACTACTGGCTTAAATCATTAAAAAAGCAGTCTCCTTACCCCTACGCGCTCCAGGAAGACAACATAGACTAGCCTGAAGCACTTTACCAAATATGCTTAAAATTTTACTGAGAATTTGCTGAGAAATATTTTAGAAAACTATCAAACATTAATTGCCTGTGACGATGAACAGGTATCTTTTGAGAGACAACCGATTAGAAGGCTACTGGTAATCGAACTGAAGCTACTGTGCCAGTTTCCAGACATGAATCAATGCTAAAACTGCCGCCGTGGGCGGCCACAATGCGGCGAACCACAGCCAAACCTAGCCCAGTCCCCCCTATTTTGGTTGAATAAAACGGTTGGTTCAACAAGGGCAGCACATCAACAGGAATCAGCTTACCCCAGTTTTGCACTCGCAGGCAGACCTGTTCGGAAGTCTCCTTAATAATGGAACAGTTCACTGTTTCACCTACTGATATGGCCTCAAAAGCATTGCGAACCAAGTTAATCATTACCTGGTTGAGTTTGTCTTTATCGGCCAAAATATGGAGTGGCTCTGGACAAGGTTCAAACACTAACCGCTTGCCCGCCCCGGCTGGAATGTCCTCTAACCGCTCTAGAATCGCGACCATCAAATTGTTAACCTCTAGCCGAGTAGTCTTTAACGCCTGCGGCTTACTATAGAGAAGAATTTCCTTAATCATAGTTTGTAGGCGCTCTGTTTCTTCCAGGGCCAGGGCAATGCGTCGCTGATTCCGCTGATTGGTAAATTCAGGTTTAAGTGCTGTCAACCCCATCAAAATTGTCGTCACCGGGTTACTAATTTCATGCACAATCATAGCCGCGAATTCGCCAATAGCGGCCAGACGCTCCTTATCAATTAATCGAGACTGAGCCAGCCGTAATTCTTCGGTACGCTGTAAAATCTCAGCTTCTAGGTTCTCATTGAAGTGCTGAACTTGCTTAAAGAGTTGATAACTTTCAATGGCAGAGGCGGCACGTTCAGCAAATAATCCAGCTATACAAACTTCGGCTTCGGTAAACTTTCGAGGCTCCGCAGAAAAGGAACATACTGTACCCAAAACTTCCCCTGAAGGTGTAATCATGGGCACTCCTAGATAGGAGTTATAGCCTTCTGGGGGAGCACCAAACTCTGGATGTTCAGCCGCGTTTTCTACTATAAGAGTAGAGGCCGTTTGAAATACCGTTTCAGTAAGAGTGCCGTGGAGCGAGTACACCGGATTCTCATCGACTAGAGGAATGCTGCTGGCCATCACCCGTTCTTGCTGCTGCTGACAAAGCGTCACCACTGACCAATCAAGAGCCAGTAAATAACTCACACCATTAGCAATTTGCTCTAGGTAAGCCTTGAGATTTCCTCTGGATAAATTTAAGTTTGAAAGAGCCTCTAGAACTTGCTGCGCCTTTTGCCAATCAGCACTTCTGTCACCTGACTCTAAAGTCCTATGATTAGGAGGTTGACCTGAAGGAGTAGGGCTTTTCATGCTAAAGACTGCAAAAATCTAGAAAAATTATTAAGCAGGGTCTTAAATCACGCTCTCAATCAAGATTAGCTACAGAAAGCGAAGCCGCTTGAACTGCTGATCCTGAAAAATCAGGTAGCCCTAGCAATTACAGCAGAGAATGAAATTCATTTAATTAGAGAGATTCTACTGCATTCAGTATAGGCGATAAAATCGGCAACAAACTGTACTGCAGAGAGAAATTTAAGATTGTGTACAGTCAAGTTAATGCTGATAAAATAAATCAAATCTTAAAAATTCAAGTATTGCAACCAGTCGTTTTGGACGATTGAGTAAGTTGATGAAAGGGCTTTCCCTTGAGAGGATGCTTAAAAGTCGGGACTTGAGTAAAAAGCTCACTCCGTGTAGGTTACAGATAGTCGTCAGCAACGCCGAAGTGAGGCTATGGAGTAAAGACTACCCCAGCAACTTAACCCGTGACCAAAAATTCTCAAGCAGGAAACTATGCAAGAGTCAGTCATATACCAGGAAATTAAAGCTGAAGGTCGCTAGGAAGGACTGCAGGTCGGTCGTCAGGAAGGCCGCCGCCAGGAGGCTGTAGCAATCCCAGTGCCGAACTTCCCCTACATCCGCTCCAACACCCGAATTCCCAGCAATGACAGGCCCAGCTTTAGGGTCTTGGCCGTCAGGTCGCAGAGCAGCAGGCGGGAGGTGCGTTTGGGTTCTTCGGCCTGGAGAACGGAGCAGCGATCATAGAACTGGTTGAACTTTTGGCTGAGTTCAAACAGGTACTGGCAGAGGCGGTTGGGGTAGAGATCCTGAGCTACTTCCTCCAGCACCTCGTCCAGTTGCAGCAGATGGCGGGCCAGAGCAAATTCTGTGTCGTCCTCCAGGTGAATACGGGCCTCGGCGGGCAGGTGCTCAAAATCAATGCCGCCCTTACGACTAATGCCCTGCACCCGCACGTAGGCATAGAGCATATAGGGGGCGGTATTGCCCTGCAACGCCAGCATTTTGTCGAAGCTAAAGATGTAGTTGCTGGTGCGGTTCTGGCTCAGGTCGGCATACTTGACTGCGCCAATGCCCACGGTTTCGGCCACCTCCTGGATAAACGCCTCCGACTCTTGCCGTCCCTCCGCCTGTATGCGGGCTTCCAGGTCGGCGCGGGCACGGCTGACGGCTTCATCCAGCAAATCCTTCAGCCGCACGGTGTCGCCAGAGCGGGTTTTGAACTTTTTGCCGTCTTCCCCCTGCACCACGCCAAAGGGTACGTGGGTAAGTTCTACGCCTGCGGGTATCCAACCAGCTTTTTCCGCCACCTGAAACACCTGGGCAAAATGGCTGCCCTGCCCGGCATCCACCACGTAAAGCACTCGCTCGGCCCGGTCTTGCTGGGTGCGGTAGCGAATCGCAGCTAGGTCAGTGGTGGCATAGTTGTAGCCGCCGTCAGATTTTTGAATGATCAACGGCAGCGGGTCGCCGTCTTTGTTGGTGAATCCCTCGGCAAAGACCACCTTAGCACCCTGGTCTTCCACCAAAAGCCCCTGCGCTTCCAGATCCTGCACTACGTCGGCCAGCAGGGGATTGTAGAAGGATTCGCCCCGTTCCTGAATCTGAATATCCAGGCGATTGTAGATTTTTTGAAACTCTCGCCGCGATTGTTCACAGAGGGCTTTCCAGGCGCGGGTTGCCATTTCTTCGCCAGATTGCAACTCAACTACCGCCTCACGGGAACGGGTTTTGAAGTCGTCGTCGCTGTCAAAACGCTGTTTAGCTTGTTTGTAGAAAGTCACCAAATCACCAATATCCACAGTAGACCCAGCGTCCAACGCTTCCGGACAGACTTGCTTCAGGTGAGTGATCAACAGGCCAAACTGGGTGCCCCAGTCGCCCACATGGTTGAGCCGCAGCACATCGTGGCCCATAAACTCCTGCACCCGGGCAATGGAGTCGCCAATGATGGTAGAGCGCAGATGCCCCACATGCATATCCTTAGCGATGTTAGGGCTAGAGAAGTCCACAATCACTTTCTGGCGCGGGGCGGCGGGAGCCACTCCCAACCGGGTGTCCGCCTGCATCCGCCTGAGTTGTTCTTGCAGGTAGGCGGTTTTAAGCCGCAGGTTAATAAAGCCGGGGCCAGCGATTTCCGGCGGTTCGCAGAGGTCGCTAACGTCAAGGTTTTCGACGATTTGGGTGGCGATCGCCCGTGGATTACTCTTTAACGGCTTAGCCAGCGACATCGCCACATTTGCCTGATAGTCGCCAAATTTGGGATTTGTTGTAGGCACCAGCATGGGGTCAGTGCTGGCCCAGTTGTCCCCAAAGGCCGCGGCCATCGCTTGCTGAAACTGCGCCGTAAGCTGTGCGATTGTAGACTTCATGGTTAGTTGCCTGACCTCAGCGTTCACTATCCCCAAACGACCTATGACTAGCTCTCACCTGCCTCAGCCATTGCTCAAGGCCAGCGAGATCGCGGCTTTGGCCGAAGATGTATTCGTTCATCCTCTCAATCCTAAGGCAATCCGCCACGGCAAATCCCTGGGGGATGAAACCGGCTTGCACCACATCGGCATTCACCTGGTGCGGGTAGAGCCAGGGCACGACTCGACCCAATATCACGTCCACCAGGCTGAGGAGGAGTTTATCTATATCCTCGCTGGTCGCGGGCTGGCAAACCTTGGCGATGACGTTCTGGAAGTTGGCCCTGGCGATTTTATGGGCTTTGCTGCCGGAGGCATGGCCCACAGTTTAAGCAATCCCTTTGACGAAGACCTCGTGTATCTCATGGGGGGAATGCGGCTGGATTTTGATATTTGCGACTATCCCAAAGTCAACCTGCGGATGTACCGGCGGGGTCTGCTGAGCGAGTATGAAGCGCTGGAGGGAAAAAATACTTAGTCCGTAGATATCGCAATTATGCCAAAATTTTCGAGCGATCGCTCATTGATACGATTATACCGCAGAGGCAAAACGGCGGATTTATGCACAGTGGCGACATCGCTAGAGTCGCCCAAGGCATTGAAGATTGTCGAAGATGGAGCCTGTTCAGGTGCGATCTGGTCGGCAGTGATGGGTGGCATACTATTGCTACCCTGCAGATTCACGATGCAGACTCACTATAATGATGCCAAGCTTTCTAAGGCGTGATGGGCCAATCATGAGTGTTTTAATCTCTGATGATATTTTACAGGCGGCTCAGATTTCTGAGATTGAGCTAAAGCGAGAAATCGCTATTAGACTATCCATAGGGGGCTTGGCTGATACTTGGTTTTCACCTTTAAGCTTACAAAACCCCTCCTTTCCCTATCGTGCCGCTGTCTTAGAGGCGCTAAACCGTGACCGCGTAATCAATTAACTGCAAGAGGCGATGGCGCAGGGTCTCTAGTCCCAGGCGCTGGGTAGCAGAGATGAAGAGGGCGTGGGGGTATTCTTCCTGGGCGATCGCTAAATCCTCGCTGCTGACCCGGTCGGCTTTGTTGAACACCAGCAGCATTGGCCCCGGCGCGATGGGCATATCGTTAAGAATCCGCATCACCCAGTGAATTTGATCTTGCCAGGCCGGGTGAGAAACATCCACCACATGGAGCAGGGCGTCGGCTTCGGTAACTTCTTCCAGGGTGGCGCGAAAGGCGTCCATCAGAGAGGCGGGCAGTTCTTCAATGAACCCTACGGTGTCAGTCAGCACCAGTTGAGTGGCTTGGTGAGTTTCCGGATGGGTAATTGAAAGGCGGCGGGTAGTAGGGTCAAGGGTAGCGAAAAGCTGGTCGGCGGCGTAGACTTCAGAATGGGTCAGTGTATTGACCAGGGTAGACTTACCCGCATTGGTATAGCCCACCACGGCAATGGAGGGCAGGTTGTCATCCTGGCGGCGGTGGCGCAGGCGGGCGCGGTGGGCCTGAAGCTGGTTAACCTATTGCTGGAGTTTGGTAATGCGCCGTTGAATGGCGCGGCGCTCGGTTTCTAACTTGGTTTCCCCAGGACCACGGGTGCCAATGCCGCCCCCCAACCGCGACATGGCCTGCCCCCGCCCGGTCAGCCGCGGCATTTGGTACTCCAACTGGGCTAGCTCCACCTGGAGCTTACCGGCACCAGATTTGGCTCGCTGGGCAAAGATATCCAAAATTAGCTCGGTACGGTCAACCACGCGAATGCCAATTAGGTTCTCCAAATTCCGCACCTGCACTGGAGAAAGATCGCGGTCAAACACCACCAGGTTAGCTCCCACGGTTTGAGCCGCCAGCGCCACCTCCTGCACCTTACCGGCCCCCAGCACCGTTTGTGGATGGGGTCGGGGCCGCTTTTGGTACAGGGCATCTAGCACTTCACCACCGGCACTCTCCACCAGACGTTCTAGTTCCTCAAAGCGATGCAGAAAATGGTCGCTAGTTTGGTCGCTGGTTAGCAGTCCAACCACCAGCACGCGATCATGGCCAGCATCCACCTGCCGAGCGGTAAAGGCACGGCGAAACTCTTCTTCTAGCCCCTCAGCCAGGTCTAAAAAATCCTGGCTGACGAGTTCATCCAGACTCATAGCTGGCGACACCACCCAGCGCTGCTCGGGATGGGGCACTAAATGAGCCAAATACGCTTCCTGAATGTAGCCGGTAGCCCGCCCACCGCGACTCTTGAAGCCACTGCCCGTAAGCGCCAGCGTAGCCAGCACATCCAGCCGCTGTAGGGCCATGGTGGTCAGGGTGGCTTCGCCGGGTGGCTCCGTTTCCATCTGAGTAGTGATGCAGCGAATTCCACAGAGCCGCTCATCCCCGTAGCGGGGCAGTTCGGTCAGCGGAATTTGAGTTTGCCGGAGTGTGCCCACCCCAACCCGAATCACCTGCCCGCGACGGTTAACGTAGGCACAAACAGGGTTGCTAATGCCAGTACTGACCGCCGCCAAACGCTGAGCAAACTCAGGGGTAACGATGCAGTCTCCTGGCAGCCGCTGGTGATAGAGCTTCTGCAACTGCTTAAGCTGACTGGGCTTAAGCCCCTTGAGATGGCCATAAACCGTTTCGATAGTACCCGTACCCTGCTCAACTAAGGTCTAGATTTCTATTCGTCTAGTTTACAAGATTGCTATAGTACTGAGGCCGACTGAGGACACCCTATGACACTCCGACATCGCTCCCATAGAGGAGGCAAATCATCGTTTATCTGCTGGTCAACTGCCTCAGAAAGCTTTCAGCGTGGTCGCCGGAGGTTTACGGATCCTGGCTTTGTAGTTGATAGGCAACGGCTAATGCGCTACTTGAAATCTTTAGAGAGCTTTCTGGGGGAATGACAATTTATTTTTACCTTGTGGGCTAAGGGTTTGGCGGCTATTCCTCCTAGAAAAGTTTGAAAATCCGGCGGATTAGGTCTATAACTCTGCTAACGCTCAGCCTCAATTGGGTGTATTCTTGTCTCGTATTTTTGTCAAACTCCGTAAATTAAGCCCCAGGATGTTTCACCATGAGCACAGAATTTCAGTCAGAAGCGCCGTTTACAGAACCGGAAAAGCCAATGGTTGATGCTGATACCTCAGAGTCTGCCGCCACTGCCCTGGGTGATGAAGCGACTCGACAAGTGTCCCAAATCTGGGAAAAGGTATCTGGGTTGTTGGGAGATTTGCCCGATTACATTTCTAACTTTTTCAAGCGGTACCGCCGCCCCATCGTCACCATCGGCCTGATTTTGGCCGCCATCCTGGCCGTCAAAATTGTGCTGGCCTTGCTGGATGCCGTCAACGATGTTCCGTTGCTAGGCCCTGCTTTGCAACTCATTGGCCTGTTCTACACCGGCTGGTTCCTCTACCGCTATCTGCTCAAAGCCTCCAATCGGCAGGAACTGCTCAATGACATTACTGCTATCCGAGATCAGATACTGGGTAAGTAGTAGCGAGCCGTTTGGTTTAGGGTTTGAGTTCGGTTACTGGCCCCTGTGGGTCTGAGGTCTGAGTTTTTATACTGGAAGTAACAATTCTCCAGTATGGCCTCTGATTCCGGGGGCTTTCTCCATGGCTGACTATAAGACTCTAATTAACACTATCAAGCACCTTGACTACCGCGTCACCGTGGGTGATGTCGCAGCGGCAGCAGGGGTGTCGTTGCAAGAGGCACAGCAGGGGATGCTGGCCCTGGCCACAGATGTGCAGGCTCATCTTCAGGTTTCTGAGGGCGGGGAGGTTGCCTACGTCTTTCCCAAAAATATGCAGGGGATTTTGCTGAGCAAATCTCGGCGGTTGCGTTGGCAGGCCACCTGGGAACGGATTTGGAAAGTCTTGTTTTATCTAATTCGCATTTCCTTTGGGGTAGTGCTGATTTTGTCGCTGGTACTAATCACCGTGGCGATTGTGGCCTTGGTGATTGCCGCCAGCATGGCCCGTCAGGGGGATGACCGCGACGGCGACTTCGGTGGCGGTGGCATGGTAATGCTGCCGAGGGTTTGGTTTGGCCCGGATATTTTCTGGCTGTTTGACTTTGACTATGATCGCCATCAACGCCGCCCCAAGCCCGACCGCCCCAGCGAGATGAACTTCCTTGAAGCAGTCTTCTCCTTCCTGTTTGGCGATGGCAACCCCAATGCTGACTTAGAGGATCGGCGCTGGCGGGCCATTGCCTCAGTTGTCCAAGCCAATGGTGGCGTAGTCGTGGCTGAGCAAATTGCCCCCTTCCTGAGCGACCTGGGCCAGGGCTGGGCCAGGGATTGGGAAAACTTCATGCTGCCAGTGCTCAGTCGCTTCAACGGTATGCCCCAGGTTAGCCCAGCAGGGGGAATTGTCTATCAATTTCCAGAGCTACAGGTCACGGCCAAGGAGCGCCGGCGAATTTCACCCCCCAAGTTTTTGCAAGAGCTGCCTCGAAAATTTAGCAACGCCAGTTCTGGCCAGATCATGATGGCCATTGCCCTGGGCAGCGCTAACCTAATTGGCGCTCTGGTGCTGGGTAGCCTGCTGCAAGATCAAACCCTGGTGACTCAAATTGGGGGCGTTGTAGCCTTGGCAAACTCTCTGTATGTAGTACTCCTGAGCTATGGGTCGGCGTTTTTATCTATCCCCCTGGTGCGTTACTTTTGGGTGCAGCGGCAAAACCAAAAGATTACCACCCGTAACCAGGATCGCCAGCAGCGGGCTAAAGCTCTAGCCCAAGTCGATGAAACCGTTCAGGAGAAGTTGGCCTTTGCCCAAACCCTGACCACCCAAACTATTGTTGGTGACGATGACCTGGCCTACACCACCGAAACCGACCTGACCGAGCAAGAGGCCGCTAACATAGACAAACTAGACGAAGAGTGGCGACGGCGGCTGGAGCAGCGGCGCTAGTGTAATTGATTGGGTGTACGATTTGCCTTTCAGAAATCGGCTATATAGAGATTTAAGAGGGCTCAGCGTATTCAACTTCGGGGTTGTCCTGAGGGGCTTTGTCGGCTTTGTTGGTGTCGTCGTGGCTGGCTAACTCTAACTCGGTAATAACCGGCACCTTGCCATTGTTATTGGCATTGTCTAACGCTACCGTAGCCTCGGAAATAGACTCAGCCGCCTCAATGCGCTTTGAAAAGCCCCAGGCAAAGACAGCCGCAATTAGTGCAATCATCACCCACTGAGGGGGCACCAAACTGGGGTTGATGACGCGAACCAGCAAGCGCAATCCAACAAAGGCAACGGTAACAAAGCCAGCATCTTCCAGATGCTCAAATTCCTCTAGCCAGTGGATAAACAACCCGGCCATAAATCGTAAGGTAATTACCCCAATCATGCCGCCGAGTAAGATAATGGCAATATCTTTAGAAAGAGCCAGGGCTGTCGTAACGCTGTCTAGAGAGAAGGCCAGGTCGGTAAACGCAATCACCGGAATAGCTTGCCACAGTGAGCTAAATCGTGGCCCGTGATGGTGGGTGCCGTCTTCGGCTTCAGCCGTAAAATGCTTGAAAACTAGCCACAGCAGATAGGCGGCTCCCAGCACCTCAAACTGCCAGAACTGAAGCACCCAGCCCGCTGCCAAAATTAGCGTTACTCGCAGCGCAAAGGCAATCAGCAGGCCAAAGTTCAACGCTCGACGCTGTAAGGTTTCGCCCTCTAGTCCCTGGGCGATCGCCGCAAGGGCAATGGCATTGTCAGCCGAGAGGACGGCTTCCAAAGCAATTAGCACTGGCAGCAACAGCAGGGTGTCAACCCCAAAATTGGAAGAAATATCGAGCAGTTGGTCTAGCATGAATTCAGTTCAGCCACCCTTGGCTATAAGTTAGGGGTTAGTTGTTGGCTTAATTGCAACAGGCTTTAGTGTAACGTGCCCTGCTTTTCTAGAATAGTACGGATACCATGCGCTTCCAGGGGTAGTTTCCAGCGTGCTCAATTTACTCTTAGCAGCTTTTCGACAACGGTACCCAACAGGGAGTCTAGTATCAGACCTGTTGACCATTCACAACGGGCTCTACGTAGTACGTGCAGTTGTCATCGTTGATGGCCACACTTTAAGCACAGGTTTAGCTGCTCAGGAAACTTTGGAAACCGCAGAAGATGGGGCCTGTGAGCGTGCCTTGAGTCGGTTGTCGTTGCCAGACATAGATGGTTCACTGGCTGTTGAGGGATTTGCTATGGCTGCTCCTCAATCGGCCTCGCCAAAACGTATTTCTGAGGAGGATGTTATGGCTCAGCCTCCGTCCGCTCCTGCGCAAGAGGTCGAGGTTCTACCATTGACCGAACCAGTTGACTCTGAACCCCTGATCGCAGATCTTACTGAATCTCAGTCTGCTCCGCTATCGATAGGAACGCCACCAATAGCCAAGTCTTCCGGCGAAGCGAGCTTTACCTTAGAGCCTACCCTGTTGGATGCCGAGGAAATCGTTACCTCCCCAATCGATCTATCCGATATCATTGCCCAGACCGATGTAGAACTCCAACGGCTGGGCTGGGGTGTGAGTCAGGGAAGAGAATTTTTGGAAAAAACCTACGGCAAACGATCTCGCCACGACCTCACGGATGAGGAACTGCTGGAGTTTTTGCTATATCTTGAAACTCAACCCTCACCAGTGTCCTAGCCCTAGGGATCTAGGACACTGGCGTGACAAGGCAAAGGTCTAGCTAACGGCCACCGGGCGACTGCCAACCGAAGCCCGATCAATCACCTGATCAATCAGACCGTAATCCACCGCTTCCTGAGGACTCATAAAGAAGTCTCGCTCGGTATCTTCAGCAATTTTTTCCAAAGGCTTGCCGGTATTTCTGGCCAGAGCTTCATTCAAGCGCTGTTTGAGATAGAGAATTTCCTTAGCCTGAATTTCAATATCGGTGGCTTGGCCTTGGGCACCACCCAGGGGCTGGTGGATCATGATACGAGAATTAGGCAGGCTCATGCGTTTGCCCTTTTCGCCAGCGGCCAGCAAAAATGCCCCCATGCTGGCGGCCAGCCCCACGCAAATGGTGCAAACCTGGGGGCGAATGTGGTTCATTGTATCGAAGATACCAAGCCCCGCCGTCACCGAGCCACCCGGCGAATTGATGTAGAGGTAAATATCCTTCTCTGGATCCTCAGCTTCCAGAAACAGCATTTGGGCCACGATCAGGTTGGCCGAGTCGGAGGTAACTTCTTGACCTAAAAAAATAATCCGCTCGCGCAAGAGACGGGAGTAAATATCAAAGGCGCGCTCACCACGCCCGGATTGCTCAATAACGGTTGGAATCATTGGGATAGGCCACTATTTAGTCTGTCTAGATCCATTGTAGCTAGTTGTGCTCGTTAGAATCGGGTGGGTCAGGGAGGATATCCGGCGACAGCGTTCCTGTTACCATTTGCACCCACTGTTGGCGCAGGGCAATTTCCAGGGCAGCGGCGGCCAGGGCAAACATCAGTAGACTTTCAGTACAGGCGATTAAAAACGGCCATCCCCGTAGGCTAACCGCGGCCCCTACGTTGACCAAGGCCAGCCCTCTGACCAGGCTAAAGGCAAAGATAACGCCAGAGCGGATGTGGGAACTGGGGTCTTGGCGCACGGCATAGCGGTAGGTGAGGCCAAACAAACCACCGGAGAGGGCCGCAATCCCCACACTTACCCAAAACGTCGCCCCACTAAATCCGGCTAAGGTAGAAGCTAACGCTGCTGACCACCCCAGGGGCTGGGCACGGTGAGCCAACAGCAAAGCCGCACTGACTATGCCTGCGACCAGGCCAGCTAACGCGGCGGCCTTGAGGGATTCCAAGCGGTCTAAATCGGTTTGAGAGGGCCAGGTTTGCACAGATACCTCATCAGTGACGTGAGACGTAAGCCTTTACCGTATGATAAAAATAGCTGTGTTGTTTTATATCAACTCATTTGACTATGGATATTTTGACCTTAGGCTGGGTGGCCCTACTGGTAGTGTTTACCTTTTCTCTGTCGATGGTAGTTTGGGGCCGCAATGGTTTCTAGCATTGGCCGAATTTCACTATGGAAGCAACCTTAGAAACTCAAGCCTTTAGCCTTTTAGCCGTCGTTGCGCTGGCACTCATGGTGATTGTGACCGGAGGAGTGGTTTACTTAACAGCGGCGGATTGGCGCGATCGCAGACGACGCAAGCGTGACCAGGATACTACCAAGCGCCGAGCCAGTTCTAAACGCTAGCGCTTTGGGTGCTTGGGATGGATTGAGGGGCATAACCATAGAGACACGGGGAGCAGCAAGGGTTTTGAGGTAGCAACTCCGTGTACTCTGGGTCTCTGTGGTTCCCTTCTTCAGCCCCTGTTATGCCTTCAACCCAACCCAACACGGCCCGGCAACTTGCCCTCAATATCTTGCTTCAGGTACACGGGGGAGCCTATACCGATGTAGCGTTGCATCGAAGTTTGGCCCAGGCCAGTCTGTCTGCCCAGGAGCGTGCCCTTACCACAGAACTGGTATACGGCACGGTTCGGCGGCAGCGTACTCTCGATGCCTTAATCGCTCAACTCGGCACCCGACCGGCAGAAAAACAGCCGCCAGTCCTGCGGGCTATTCTGCAGCTGGGGCTTTACCAATTGCGCTATTTAACGGCTATTCCGGTATCAGCAGCGGTCAACACCAGCGTGGATTTGGCCAGGGCGAATGGTTTAGGGGCGTTGTCTAAGGTGGTGAATGGGCTGCTTAGACAGTACGTTCGCTTGGCGGCTACTGGCGACGATCCACTCCAGTTACCCGATGACGCGGTAACGGCGCTGGGCATCAGCCAGAGCTACCCCGACTGGCTGGTGGATTTATGGCTGCAACAACTTAGCTACAACGAGGCTGAGCAGTTAGGCCAGTGGTTTAATCAGGTTCCCACGATTGATTTGCGAGTCAACCGTCAGCAAGCCACAGTAGAGGCGGTGCTGGCCGCCTTTGAACAGGCTGGGATTAAAACTCAGTGCCTGCAGGGATTGCCCTGGGGGTTGCGCCTGGGTCAGCATCAGGGGTCGTTGACGGAGCTACCGGGCTACGGTGAGGGCTGGTGGAGCGTGCAGGATGCCAGCGCTCAGTTGGCGGGCCAATGGGTGAATCCGCAACCGGGAGAAACGGTGCTGGATGTCTGCGCCGCACCAGGGGGAAAGGCCACCCACCTAGCGGAGATGATGGGGGAGAGTGGGACGGTGTGGGCCTGCGAGCGC
>Ga0224723_1001111_pt1 | contig 16953 bp, 15 predicted proteins | sample Balambano_FR2_Me_FD_161647 | JGI IMG/M metagenome (GOLD analysis project Ga0224723, IMG submission 161647) | Freshwater sediment microbial communities from Lake Towuti, South Sulawesi, Indonesia - Balambano_FR2_MetaG | ecosystem: Environmental > Aquatic > Freshwater > Lake > Sediment | place...
CGGCGCAGCAGGCCGAACGCCAGCCCGAAGCGCGGCCACATGCGCTGCACCCAGTGGTAGCCCACGGTCTCGATCAGCGACAGCGACAGCGAGCCCACCACCAGCGCCCAGACGCCATGGCCGCGCACCGCGCCGGCAACCGCGATCGCGCCACCCAGCAGGCTGGCACCCGCCTTGACCAGCGTGAGCCCCTTGAAGCGCAGCTCGCGGATCAGCAGCGAACGCGGCACCACCGCGAACGACAGGATGATCAGGTTCAGCCCCAGCACGCGCAGCACCAGGGTCAGATCGGGTGCCCGGTAGAACGCGGCCGCCAGCGGCGCCGCGGCATAAAGCAGCAGGTAGAGCGTGCCGTTCCACAGCAGGAAGAACGTGCTCATTGCATCCTGCTCGCGCCGCTCCAGCCGGTCGTTCTGGATGATCGCGGCACCCAGGCCGAGCTCGTTCGAGAAGGCGATGAACACGATCACCGACTCGCACAGCGCGATCAGGCCGAAATCCTCCGGCTGCAGCAGGCGGATGGTGATCAGGCTCATGATCCAGGCCAGGCCCTGCGACACGCCGCGCCCCAGCACGGACCATTTCAGGCCCCGCACCATCCGCTGGGTGTGCATGTCAGCCGCTGCCCGCGCCGCCGACCCGCGCTTCCGCCAGGTTGGAATCGATGAAGAACTTCGCCGCCCAGTTCAGGTATTCGAACCGGCCATAGTCGCCATCGACCGGATACGAGCCCTTCACCCCGCCCGCCTGATCGGGCTCGCCCGAGATGCGCACCAATCGGCGCACACGCGCGTTGGTGCGGCGCGCGGCGTCCAGGTAACGGGGCTCGGCGATGGCCTGGTGCAGCAGCAGCCAGCTGTGCGCGATCTGCACGCTACCGGTCAGGCACTCCCAGTCCACCGCGGCGCGCCAGCCGGAATCCAGCCGGCCAGGCAGCCGGCCCTCGGGGCCAAGCGCGCCCAGCAGCCCGTCGGCGGTGCGGCGGGCGGCGGCAAGGAAGTCCGCCTCGCCGGAAAGCCGGAACGCCTCGACCACGCCGCGCAGCCAGTAGCCCAGCGTGTGGGTCAGCGGCGCGGCGGCATCCTCCAGGCAGCAATCGGCGATCCAGCCGTTGGCCGCCTGCTTGCCGATGGCCCAGCGCACCTGGCGATAGCCGGCCTCGGCATAGCCATGGCCCGGCGCCACCCGCTCTGCCTCGAACAGACCCCAGGAGACATGCGTCTCGTACGCCTTCTCGCCGGGCTTGGCGAAGGGCGTGGGGTGGCGGCGCCAGGCGCCGTCCGCATCCTGGCTGTCGCGCAGGAATTCCGCCGCGCGGTGCATGGCCGCGCCGTAGCGGGCGGGATCGCGCGCCGTGCCCGCGGCCAGGCCCAGCAGGATCTGGCCGGTGTTGAACGTCACTGACACCTTCGGTAGCGCCCGCACCGTACCGCCCTGGAAGCCGCCGTCGGGCATCTGGATCGCCACGCACCAGTCCAGCATCCGAAGCGCCCGCTCGGCGAGCTCGGGGCGGTTCATGCTTTCGGCGCAGTCCAGCAGGGTCGGGACGATGTAGCCGGTGGTCTCGGGGTAGGAATCCGCCCAGCCCTTCAGCAGGCTGAAATGCCGCGCGACGCCGCCATCGGCAGTGGCCGAGCAGTCCTGCGCGCGGCCGAGCCAGGCGAGGCTTGCGGCCACGCTCGCCTCGATGCCGGGGTCGGGGCCGGAAGGGTCGTCGCGCTCGCGCCGGCGCTCGTCGCGGGCAGCAACGGGCAGCGACAGATCCTCGGCAAGCGCCGACAGCCGCCGGCGCAGCGGCGTGGGCAATGCCTGCTTCAGCGTGCCGAGAACCGAGTTCGCCATCATGCCTCGCGTTGTGCCGCCGCCGTGCGCCCCAGCCGGGCAAGGTCGTCGGCGGTGCTGTAGATCGTGATGCCCGCCCGCATCAGCGCGCGGCAGTGCTCGTACATCGCACGCATCGGCACCATCCAGCCGCGCCCATGGCCGATCGCAAACCAGCCCAGTCCGGCATGGCGTTCCAGTTCGGCCTGGACGAAGGCGCGGATCGCGGTGCTCTCGCGGTGGTCGATGCGGGTGCGCGAGACAGTGGTGTCGTGCGCCGGCAGCAGCAGGGCATGCGTCTCGCCGTCCCAGCCGATGCACGGCGCCGGATAGGGCCCGCTTTGCGCATAGACCGAAATCGGGAAATCGGGCTCGGCATCCTCAAGACAGTGATAGAAGGTCACGTTCCCCAGGCTGGTGCCCAGGCCGCAAAGCCGCGCATCGGCCTCCTTCGCCCGCATCATCGGGCTGCCTTCGCCGAAGCTGCTGCCGCAGCGGTGATGCTCGGCGACGATCCAGTCGGCGCGCGGACCAAGGGCGGCGAAGGAATGCGTCGGGTGGATGCTGCGCCGCACGCCGGGCCGACGGCGGAACGCCTCCGGGATGGCGCCCAGGTTGCTGGGCGTGGCGCGCACGTCGAACACGGCGCCGGCGGCCAGGCTGTTCAGCATGCTGCCCTCGATCGAGAAGGTCGGCAGCACCAGCGTGCCGCCGCGGCGGGTGACGATCGCCTCGACCAGTGCATCGACCACGCCCTCGGCGCCGCCCTCGACGAAGCCGAGCTGCTTCAGCGAGGTGTGCACCAGCAGCACCGGCTGGTCGGGCAGGTCAAGCACATCGAGCTGCTGTACCAGCGTAGCGCGGGTCACCGGCGGCAGCGTTTTCGCCAGTTCGCGCCGGCGCCACACCCGGCGCAGGGCGTGCACCATGGGGCGCAGCGGCGCCTTGATCCGTTCGGCGATGGGGATCATGCGGCGGCCGCCATCGGCTGCTCGTGGAAGTGCGCATAGAGGTCCAGCACGCTGGTCGGCACGGCGCCGGCGGCGCGCACCAGGTGGTCCAGCGTGTCGTACAGCGCATCCAGGAACTGGCCCAGGTCCTTCTCGTTGCGCACATAGGGCGTGCAGCCGGGCAGCAGCGAGGGGCTGTGGAACGACAGCACGAAGCAGGCCGGCCCGCGTGCCGCGCGTGCGTCGATCAGGCGGCGCATGGCATCGAAGTTGAAGCCTTCCGGCGACAGGCGCAGCCGCTCGACAAGGCCAAGCCGGGCCAGCAGGCCGGGCAGGCGCAGCCTGGTCATGCCGGGCGTGTAGAGCTGGCGCAGCACCGCATCAGGCAGCCCCTGCGACAGCAGCCCCACCAGTGCCTGCGTCGAGGGCAGGCCCAGCAGCGTGCGGTCGTGGTTCAGCCAGAACGGGCCGTCGGGCAGGCCGATGAAGTCCGGCCCGCCGCCCATGTGGCTGAAATCGTGATGCGGCATGACGCTGGTATCGACCAGGAAGCCGAGCTCGGCCAGCGTATCCACCCGCCGCAGATCGAGCCCGTAGCGCCCGGCCTTGTAGATCCGCGGGCGCACGCCGATGGCCTCCTCGATGGCACTGATCAGCGCCTCGTTCTTGCGCCGCTCCAGCGCCATCGGGATGTTCGACGGGTAGGAATTGAAGGTGGTGATCTGTTCCTCGATGGGCGGCGTGACCCAGGGGTGCAGCTGGGCGCCGATCTCGCAGCCCTGGTCGGCCAGCATCTCGCGGAACAGCGCCGCCGCGTCCGGCGATCGCGTTACGGGATAGGTCAGCAGGTAGGCTGGCCGGACGGCGAAGGCCTGCATCAGCGTCTGGCCCAGGTTGATCCAGCGGATCGCCTCCACGCTCTGGCTTTGCGAGGAGAAGGGCTTGGTCCAGTCGAATTCCTCCTCGACATCGACCACGACGGAAATCGTGGAATGCGGCAACGGCAGCGGCGTGTAGGGCGGCGCGGGCGCGTTCATGCGGCCTCGGCCAGGTGGCGGGCGCCGACGCGGGGGGCCAGACGCTCCAGCAGCGGATCGATCTGGCGGAACTGGGTGTCGCGCAGGAAGCGCAGCGTGGGGGGCTTCGGCAGGTCGGGCAGCCGGCCGCCGGCTTCGCGCTTGGCCACGATCCAGGCGCGCAGGGCTTCGGCGATCTCCATCGGCGTGTTGCTGACCAGGCCGAACCCGCCCTCGCGCACGATGTCGGTCGCCTCGCCGGTGGTGCTGCCCACCGCCAGGATCGGGCGGCGGGCGCCGATATACTCGAAGAGTTTGCCGGGAATGACGCCATCGTCGCGCGGGTCGGCCCAGCGGCACAGCAGCAGCACGTCGGCTTGGCGCTCGATGCGCAGGATTTCGCGCCGCGGCACCGGCGCACAGATTTCGATGCAGTCGCGCACGCCCAGCCGCAGGGCGCGACGTTCCACCGCCTCCATCTGGTCGTGGTAGAACTTCACCCGCACCGCGTGGCGCAGCTTCCCCAGGATGGCGAGCGCCTGGAACAGCGCCACCGGATCGCGCCTGCCTGCATAGATCACGCCGGCATGCAGGATGGTCAGGCGCTCTGCATCCAGCGGCGCGACATCCTCCAGCCCGTCGAAATCCTCGGCGTTGAAGCCGTTGTAGCTGACGATGGTAGGCACGCCCAACGCAGTTTCGACCTCGGCGCGGGCGGTCTGCGTCAGGGTCACCGCCGCCGCGGCGCGGCCCAGCACGGCGTTGGCGTACAGGGTCTGCAGGCTTTCGATCGGCCAGGGCGCGTCGCTGTAGGGGTTGTTGGCCCAGGTGTCGCGCAGCTCGGTGATCCAGGGCGTGCCCAGCCGCCGCGTCAGCCGGCTGGCCACCACGTGCCCGGAATGCGGCGGGCCTGAGGAATAGATCAGGTCGGGCCGCCACGCCTGCGCAAGCGCCAAGCCGGACGCGATGGCCCCGGGCGTCCAGTTGCGGTAGCGGTCGGGGAACTGCACGGCCTGCTGATAGAACTTGCGCAACCCCTGCAGCCGGGGCGGCCGGCCGGGGCGCGCGCCCTGCCCACTGCCGCCGCTGGCCTCGGCCGTATCGGCGTAGCCCAGCCCCAAGAGTGGGCGGACCACATTCTCCAGCGGCAGGCCGGGCAGCGTGAACGGCGCATAGACCACCTGCTCGCGCGGAAGCGGCAGGTCCAGCATGCCGGTGACAGATGGGTTCTCCATCGCGATCACGCGCACCTCGTGCCCGCGTGCCCGCCAGTACTCGATCAGCGCCGGCACGCGCACGGCCCCTAGAGGCGAATAGGGCGGGAAGAAGCCCGTGACCACCAGGATGCGCGCGCCCGCCATCGGCCGATGCGCTACCAGGCGCCGCGCGTATCGACCACGATCTTGTCCTTCACCACGTCGTGGTCGACGGTCAGGAACGAGGCGTGATCGACCAGCAGCAGCAGGATGTTGGCCCGCTCGGTCGCCTGGTCGAAGTCCCACAGTTTCAGCCCGAGCTCGGTCAGGTTCTTCGGCAGCGCGTTGACATGCGGCTCGACAACCAGCAGCTCGCCCACCTTCTCGCGCGCCAAGTGCTCGACGATCTCGACGGCGGGGCTTTCGCGCAGGTCATCCACATCCGCCTTGTAGGAAAGGCCCAGGCAGGCGATGACCGGCTGCTTCAGCTTCGCCGCGTGCGTGCGCACCTTGTCCACCACGAAATGCGGCTTGTCGTTGTTCACCTCGCGCGCGGTGCGGATCAGGCGCGAGCGTTCCGGGTCGGCGGCGACGATGAACCATGGATCGACCGCGATGCAGTGCCCACCCACGCCAGGACCGGGGCGCAGGATGTTCACGCGCGGGTGCATGTTGGAAAGCCGGATCAGTTCCCAGACATTGATGCGGAGCTTGTCGCAGATCACCGACAGCTCGTTGGCGAAGGCGATGTTGACGTCGCGGAAGGCGTTCTCGGTGAGCTTCGCCATCTCGGCGGTGCGCGCATTGGTCAGGTGGATCTGGCCCTTGACGAACACGCGGTAGAGCGCGGTTGCGGCCTGCGCGCATTTGCGGGTGAGGCCGCCGATGATGCGGTCGTTCTCGACCACCTCGCGCAGGATCTTCCCGGGCAGCACGCGTTCCGGGCAGTGCGCGATGCGGATGTCGGAGAGTTCACCGGCCTGGTGGGGGAAAGAGAGGTCGTTGCGCATCTCGCCAAGCCAGCGTGAGAGCTGCTCAGTGGTGCCGATCGGCGAGGTGGATTCCAGGATCACCAGGTTGTTCGGCGCCAGGTGCGGCGCGATCGCGCGGGCGGCGGCCTCGATATACGAGGTGTCGGGCACATAGCCGTCCTTGAAGGGCGTGGGCACGGCCAGAATGAAGGCGTCGGCCGGCTCGGGCGACAGGCTTGCGCGCAGCTTGGCGGCCTGCACCACCTTGCGCAGCAGCACGTCGAGCTCGGGCTCCACGATGTGCGGCTGGCCGCGGTTGATGCTGTCCACCGCCGCGGGGTTGATGTCGACGCCCAGCACCTCGATGCCGTTGTCGGCGAACACGGCGGAGGTGGGCAGGCCGATATAGCCCATGCCCATCACCGCGATGCGGCTGAAGCGGCTCATGCGGGGTTCTTCTCCTGCAGCAGACGGGCAACGATGCGGCTCGCCGCGGTGCCGTCGCCGAACGGGTTTCGGGCCTGGGCCATGGCGGCATGGGCGGCCGGGTTGTCCAGCAGTTCCGTGGCGGCGGCAACCAGCGCCTCCTCCCCGGTGCCGACTAGGCGCGCGGTGCCGGCGGTGATCGCCTCCGGCCGTTCGGTGGTGTCGCGGGTGACCAGCACCGGCTTGCCCAGGCCCGGCGCCTCCTCCTGGATGCCGCCCGAATCCGTCACGATCAGGTGGCTGCGGCGCATCAGGTAGACGAAGGGCAGGTAGTCCTGCGGCGCGATCAGGTGCACGGCGGGGCTGCCGTTCAGCACCGCCTGGGCGGTCGCCTGCACGGTGGGGTTCAGGTGCACGGGATAGACGATCTGCACGTCGCCACGGGCTGCCAGCCGGGCAAGCGCCCGGCAGACGCGCTCGAGCCCGCCGTCGAAATTCTCGCGCCGGTGGCCGGTGACCAGGATCAGCCGGCGCGACGGATCAAGCCAGGAGAACTCGCCGCCGAACCGCGCCGACAGCGCCGGGTCGGAATCGAGTTTCGCCGCCACCCATTGCAACGCATCGATCACCGTGTTGCCGGTGACCAGCATGCGCGCCTCCGGCACGCCCTCGCGCCGCAGATTGGCGGCCGCGGCCTCGGTCGGCGGGAAATGGAGCGAGGTGATCTGGCCGGTCAGCCGGCGGTTCATCTCCTCGGGCCAGGGGGAATAGATGTTGCCGGTGCGCAGGCCCGCCTCGACATGGGCGACCGCGATCTTCCGGTAGAAGGCGGCGAGGCTGGCGGCAAAGGCCGTGGTGGTGTCGCCCTGCACGATCACCCAGTCGGGACGCACCTGGTCCAGCACCGCGCCCAGGCCTTCCAGCACGGCGGTGGTGACATGTGTCAGGTCCTGGCCGGGCTTCATGATGTCGAGGTCGTGGTCGGGCGCGAGATCGAAGATCTTCAGCACCTGGTCCAGCATCTGGCGGTGCTGGCCGGTGACGCACAGCACATGCTCGGCCGCAGGGGCGCCGGCGAAGGCCAGCACCACCGGGGCCAGTTTGATCGCCTCGGGGCGGGTGCCGAAGATGGTCAGAACGCGCAAGCGGGTCACCATTGCCTGGACCATGCGATGCACACCCCGGCATGGCGGGCAATGGACATAGCCCAGCCGACCGGTCATCAACCAGAGCCTTAAGCGAAACCGGTTAAGGTTCTGGCGGCAGGGCTGATTCCGTGGTTCTGCTGGCCGCGCGTCCGGCTTCCCCCTGCCCTTCCTGGTGCTGCCCTTGCCCCACTACCTCGTCACCGGCGGCTGCGGCTTCATCGGATCGCATCTTTGTGCAGCCCTGATCGCGCGCGGCGACCGGGTGCGCGTGCTGGACGACCTTTCCACCGGCAGCCGCGCGAACCTGGCCCCCGGCGCCGAGCTCATGGTGGGCGACGTTTCCGACCCCGCCACCGTCGCCACCGCCATGCAGGGCGTGGACAGGTGCTTCCACCTCGCCGCCATCGCCTCGGTCGAACGTGGCGTGCGGGAATGGCTGCTTACCCACCGGGTGAACCTCTCCGGTACGATCGCCGTGTTCGATGCGGCACGGGCTGCCAACAAGATTCCCGTGGTCTATGCTTCCTCGGCCGCGGTCTATGGCGAGCAGGAAACGCTGCCGATCGCCGAGGACGCCCCGAAAACCCCCCTTTCCGCCTATGGCGCCGACAAGCTGGGCTGCGAGCAGCATGCCAAGGTGGCCGGCCATGTGCACGGCGTGCCGAGCATGGGCCTGCGCTTCTTCAACGTGTTCGGCGCCCGCCAGGACCCGAAATCCCCCTATTCCGGGGTGATCTCGATCTTCTGCGACCGGCTGAGCGCGCGGCAGCCGGTGAAGATCTTCGGCGACGGCTCCCAGACCCGCGATTTCATCCATGTAGCCGATGTCGTTGCCGGGCTGCTCGCCGCGATGCAGGTCGCCTCGCCCCAGGCGCCGGTGCTGAACCTGTGCACCGGGCAGGCGACCTCGGTGCTGGAGCTCGCCCGTCTGATCGCCACCCTGTCCAACGCCCCGCATGCGCCGGAGCATCTGCCGCCGCGCAGCGGCGAGATCCGCCATTCGCTCGGCGACCCAGCCCGGGCGCGGGCGATGCTGGGGCTTGGCGCCCCCACCCCCTTGCGCGAGGGGCTGGCGGCAACCCTCGCCTGGCTGCGCGCCGGCCGCCCGAGCCTGGCGGCCAGCGAAGCCGTTTGACGTGGTCGCAAACTCGCCGACCTGATACCATGTCAATCGCCATGACCGCGATGCCCAAGGATGCCCGGCTGCTGCGCGAGGCGTTTCGCCGCCGGGCCGAGGCCGTGCTGGACCGGATGGCCAATGGCATGCCAACCGAGGTGCTGGCCAAGGCGCTTGCCGCGCCCAGCGATGTCAGCACGCTCGCCCACGCCCTGGCCGAGGAGGCGGCGAGCGAGGCGACCCGTCGCTTCGATCCCTTCGCCGCCGCCCGGGCGCGGGCGGTCGAGGCGCGGGCCGAACTGGCAGGCAAGGCCGGCGGGCTGCTTTCCGCATCCGAGACCGCGGCCCGACTCGGTATCACCCGCCAGGCGGTGAACAAGCGCCGGGCCGCCGGCCGGCTGCTGGCCGTGCGCATGGGCGGCGACTGGCGCTATCCGGCGATCCAGTTCAACCGCGATGGCGGCGTCGTCGCCGGGCTGGACGAGGTCATCGCCCGGATGGGCCGGGATGACAGCCCCTGGGGCATCCTGAGCTTCCTGGTCAGCGAGGACACCGCATTGGGCGGGCGCACGCCGCTGGAGACCTTGCGCGCCGGCGACATCGCCCTGATCGACCGCCTGCTGGCGCAGCGCGAGACCGACGTCTATGGCTGATAGGGCGCGGCCCGCGCGATGAGCCGCGGGCCGGAACGCCAGCTTCCCCTTCCGCCCGCCGATCTCGCTGCCCGCTCCCTTCCGCTGACCGCGCTGCCGGCCGGCCTGACGCTCCAGCGCATTCACCTGCTGCGGCATCAGTCCCTGTTCTTCTCGCCAGGCCCGGGCGCACCACCTCTGGGGCGCTTCGACAGCCTGGGCGACTGCTTCGGTGTCCTCTACACGGCACGCACCTTTGCCGGGGCCGTGGTTGAGACGCTGCTGCGCAACCCGGACGAGCCGCTGGTGACCTGGGCCAGACTATCCGCCAGAGGCCTCGCCACCCTGGCCACCAGCCGTCCACTGCGCTTGGTCGACCTGACTGGCCCGGGCTTGTCGCAGCTGGGCCTCGATGCGCGCTTCACCTCGGGCGCCTATGACCTGTGCGGCGCCTGGGCCGATGCTTGGCAGGCGCACCCATCGGTGCCAGACGGCATCCTGCATCCCTCGCGCCTTGATCCGTCGGAACACTGCGTGGCGCTGTTCGACCGGGCGGCGGCAGCGCTCGCCCAGGACGGGGAGAGCGCGCCGTTATCGACGCTGCGCGAGGAGGTTGCCGCTGTGCTGAACCGCTACGGCAAGGCCGTGGAGACAGAGTGACTCCGCGGAACGCTCAGCTCAGCAGCACGCGGGCCAGCGCACCCACCCCCAGCCACAGGCCGGCGCAGGCAGCCAGGATCGCCGCGGCGGCCACCGGCCAAGCCAGCCGATCCGTGCCGGAAGGCGGCGTGAGCGAGAAGGCCTCAGGCTCAGGCGATGGGGAAAACCCAGCCGCCGGCAGCACCGCAACCGCGGCGCGGGATCGATGAGCCGGCCGGCGGGCCGGCAGTGCGGGCGGGATTCCAGACATCACGCGCGCCACCTCATGGTGATCACAACCCATACTGGCGAAACATGAACGAATGGCGAATCACACTATCGTAAGTTGCACTCACCATGCGTCGTTGCGCCTAACCTTCTGTCCTGCAAACGCCGCTGCCCTTGAATTGATCCGCAAGGTATGGATGCCAGGTTACCGCTTTGCCGGTGAACCCGGCGTGATCAGGAGCACAAGCGCGCATGTGCGGGGTGGTTGGGCTGTTCCATCCGCTGGATCCCTCGGTGCCGGCCGAGGGCATCGTGCGGCGGATGGCCGATGCGATCACCCACCGCGGCCCGGATGGCGAGGGGTTCCATGTGGAACCTCACGTTGCATTCGGTCACCGGCGCCTGGCGATCGTGGACCTTTCCGGCGGTGCCCAGCCGATGGCCACCGCCGACGGCAAGGTGGTGATCACCTTCAACGGCGAGATCTATAACCACCTGAAATTGCGGGCCGAGTTGGAGAAGGCAGGCCACGTCTTCCGCACCCGCAGCGATACGGAAGCGATCCTGCTGGGCTGGTGCCAGTGGGGGCCGGGCGTGGTCGAGCGCCTGCGCGGCATGTTCGCCTTCGCGCTTTGGGATCGCGACCGGGGCGAACTGCTGATCGCCCGCGACCCGCTGGGCGAGAAGCCCATGCACCTGGCCTGGCTGCCCAATGGGCGGCTTGCCTTCGCCTCGGAACTTTCGGCCCTGCTGACCCTGCCCGAACTCTCCCGCGCGATCGATCCGACCGCGCTCGAGGATGTGCTGGCGCTGGGCTACATCCCCGACCCGGCCACCATCTACCAGGCGGTGCGCCGTCTGCCGCCCGGCCACCTGCTTCTGCTGCGCCGCGGCGAGGCCACCACTCCTGCTCCGCGGCGCTACTGGGCCCCGCCAACACATGCCGGCGCCGCCCCGGCCGACGCCGCTGCCGAGCTCGCCCGGCGGCTCCAGGCCTCGGTGCGGGCGCAGATGATGTCGGATGTGCCGCTGGGCGCCTTCTTGTCGGGCGGGGTGGATTCCGGCTTGGTCACCGCGATGGCCGCCACGGCCCGGCGCGAGGCGGGGCACGCGCCCCTGGACACCTTCACCATCGGCTTTCCCGGCGAGAATGACGAGCGCGAGGCCGCCGCCATCGTCGCCACCCGCTACGGCACGAATCATCGGGCCGCGGCGGATACGACCGACTATGTCGCGGTCGCCCGCGAGCAGGCACGCATTTTCGGCGAGCCGTTTGGCGACTCTTCCTCGGTCCCCACCCTCGCCGTCTGCCGTCTGGCGCGGCGGCACGCGACGGTGGCGCTGTCGGGCGACGGTGGCGACGAGGTTTTCGCCGGCTATCGCCGCTATCGCTGGCATCTGCTGGCCGAGGCCGTGCGCCAGAAAATCCCGGCCGGTGCCAGGAAGCACGTGATCGGGGCGCTTGCCCGCGCCTATCCGAAACTCGACCGCGCGCCGAAATGGTTGCGCGCCAAGACCACGCTGACCGAGATCAGCCTGGACAGCGCGCTGGGCTACTACCGCACCGGCTGCAAGTTCATCGATGAACGCCGGCGCGAGGTGCTCTCCCCTGCCCTTCGCACGACGCTCGATGGCCACGACCCGGCTTCCCGGTTCGCGCGGCTGATGGGGGAATGCGATCCCGACGATGCGCTGCTGCAGGCACAGTATACCGACCTGCACACCTACCTTCCCGGCGACATCCTGGTGAAGGTGGATCGCACCAGCATGGCGGTGTCGCTTGAGGTGCGGCCGCCGATCCTCGACCCCGACCTGGTTGCCTGGGGCGTGGCACTGCCGCCAGCTCTGAAACTCTCGGGCGGGGTCGGCAAGGCGGTACTGCGCGAGGCCGCCGGCCCATTCCTGCCCGCTGACCTCCTGGCACGGAAGAAGACCGGCTTCGCGGCAAGCCTGACCGACCAGCTGCGGGCGCACGCGCCGGAATTGCGCGAACGTCTGCTTGGCCCGGCCATGCTGGATTCCGGCTTCTTCGCCGCTGGCGGCCTGGCCCGCCTAGTCGACGAGCATGCAGCCCGCCGCTTCGATCACGCCCAGCCCCTGTGGACTTTGCTGATGGTCGAGGGGTTCCTGGCCAATGCGGCAGGCCTGCCCAGCGTCGCTACCCTGGCTGCCTGACCCGGCGCAATAGCGCCCGCAGCCCTGCCTCGGCCCTGCCCAGCACACCGGGCCGGGCCAGTTCGGTCCAGGCCAGTGTTGTGCTGTCGGTTGCCAAGCTGAGCTTGTAGCGATCAGCGCCGGCGAGGAAGTCGTAGATGCTGTGGCCTTCGCGCAGTGCCTGCTCGATGGCCAGCGCATGCAGGCACAGGCCCGGCTTCTCCTGTGCCGCGCCTTCCCGATAGGCGAAGCCGCTCTGGTAGGCCGAAATCCGTCCGCGCAGGCGGAAATTGTAGAGATACCCCACGACCTCCCCACCGGCCGCGAGCCGCAGCAGGTCGATCTCGTCATGGGCAAGTCCGTCGGCGACCAGCGTCGCATGAAAACGGCGGGCGAAGGGTGTGGCAAAGGCACCGGGCTTGCCGCGGCGCTGCCAGGTGGCGGTGTGCAGATCGATCAGCGCCGCGAGCCAGGATGTCGCTTGGGCCGGCGTCGTTGCCCGCGCGAGTTCCAGGGTCCCCTTTGCCTCGAAGTGGCGCAGCGACCGACGAATCTGCGCGCGTGTGTTGGCACTGCGGCTTGCTAGGTAGTCCCCGCCGCCGGTGCGGATTTTCTGGAGATCGACGAACGGCACGTTGCGTTCATGCTGACGCAGCACATGCCCGCCGGCGGCCGTGGCTAGGCACGGTTGCGTGCCGGGCAGGATCAGCCGCGAGGCGCGGCCGAGCCGGAACGCCGCCTGCAGCAGGCTGGCCGCAACCGGCACCGGAGTATCCCCCGCCGCAAGCGCGAGTGGCGCGTTGTGCTCGATGAAGGGCGCATCTAGCACCGGCGCGCCGCTGCTGGACAGATGAAGCCGCCGACCACGGCGATTGAACAGGGCAAGCCCGACCGTGCCGCCCTGCGTTGTGGCGCGCAGTACCACCGGATCGGGAAAGCGTTCCACGGCCAAGCAGCCAAGCCATGTCCAGGACTGGAAGAACGAGAGGCTTTCAACCTCCTGCTCCAGCGCCCGCCACGCCGCCCCGAGCGCTGCAAAGTCGGGAAAGCGGGCACACGTGATTTCCACGTCCTGTGATGGCGCAAGTCCGGCGGTCATTCCCTGCCTGTGACCCGGTTTCCCCTGACGCGCCAGCGTGGCAAGCCGCCCGGCGCAGGCCTTGTGAGACCAATGCGCGGTGCGTCAGTAAAGTCCCAACCCTTGCCGGATTGCCGCCTCAGGCCAGCCCAAGCCGCCGCGCCTCCTGCCGCGGCACCGCCGGCGCCGAGGGGTGCAGCGTGATGCCGGAGCTACTTGGCGCGACCTGCGCCTCCGGATAGACGGCAAGCGCCAGTTTCAGCGCCTCCAGGAAGGTCGGCTTGATCTGCCGAGCGAGTTTGAAGCCGGCGCCGAACTGCGCGTGCACGGCGGTCCAGCTCACGGGCGTAGGCTTGCTCAGCGAATGCAGACGATAGGCGAGCCAGATATACACATCGATCGCGAGGCTGCGGGTGCTGATGGCGCGGATTGCTTCCTCGCGCACCGGCACGGGGTGTTCCTTCAGCGACCGCCAGAACCCGTCATCCAGGCGTACACGGTCCTGCCAGAAACTGGGTTGGTCGTCGTCCATCACGCCGGCAAAACTGATGGCATCCTGCACAAAGGCGCCGTTGTGGCGGGCCTCGCCGCCGTTCTGCCGCTCGGTGAAGAATGTCAGCCGGCAGGCGGAAATCCGCCGTGCCTGCTCGGTTACAAGCTGATAGGTGCGCCCGCCGGTGGTCAGGCTCATCCGCCCCATCCAGGACTTCATCGATCGGCCGAGCTCAACCTCGGGGCTGCCGGTGCGAACCGCCTCGGTCTGCAGGTAGAGCAGGATCAGGCGGGCGAACGAGCCATAGGGCACGCCCACCATGTTGCCGCGCCGGTCACGCCCGGATTCCACGAGGAGCGTCGTGCGATTCCCTTCCCGCCGCCAAAGCGTTTCCTCGATACGCTTGTGCGGCAGCGACGTCATGGCAAAGCCCGCATGCGTGATGCCGAAACGGCCATCCTCGTCACCCATGATGGCGGCCGCTGCCTCGATGGCTTGGCGGTCGGTCTTACTGGCGGCAAGGGCGCGTGCCCCGTCCACGCCATGCTCGCGGATCAGTCGATGGACGTTCGCCATGCGGTGTATCTCGGTCGCATTTGTGTCATCGATGCAAGGGGGGACTCTACTGACGCAGGCTATTAGCGAAGGTATTTGAAGGAAGCTATTAGAGTCGTCAGTAAAGTCCCTGGGATAACGCGGAGTCGCGTCAGTGCAGTCCCCTTTTCCCGTCAGCAAAGTCCCCGGGATAACCGCCCGGGCCTGTGGATAACGCTCTTCCGGGGTGCCATGCCGGGCGTCAGTAGAGTCCCCTCCCCGGCCGGCTAAGCTGGGTGAAATTTTCCCCTGACCCACCCTGGCGGGCGCCCGGGCTGAGGTGCCCCGCGGCGGCCCATGGACCATGCGATGGCGCGCACTGACGGCAGGTCACCTTAAATCGGGAAATACGGAAAGCAGGTAATATGACAGCCCACTTTCGGGATTTCCCGTAAACCGGGTTTCAGGAACTCCGACCCCTCTTGCGCTCGTCCAGGAGGTCGGAATCGCGCACCTCGATGCCGGCCAGGCGCAGCGCGAACAGGATCTGGTTGCGGATGGTGATGCCGCTCTCGGCATAGCGGCGACGCAGCTGGCGCAGCACATAGTCGGGCACCTTGGTCGAGAGCGCGACCTCGGGCGCGGTGCGCCGCGAGGCGGAGGCCGGCCCCACCCCCCTGCCCTCGCCCGCTGGCGCGGGCGGCACCAGCAGCCCCACGCCCGTCTCGGCGTTGATGGCACGCACGCGGCCGCTCGCCACCGCCTCGCGGATCGCCTCCGGCCGCTCCAGGCTCTCGGCTACCGCGAAACGTGGATCGTCGGCCGCGACACGCGACGAAGGTCGGGGCTCGATGGCCAGCGGCGGAACGGTTAGGCCGGGGCGGCGCTGCGTGGTCATGTGGGAGCGTCCTCTCTCAGGCGGCCAGCGGGTCGGGCGAGGCCGCGCGTGCCGCCAGCAGGCCCAGCACCTCATCGAAGATCGCGGAGAAATTCTCGGCCGCGTTGCCGCCGCGTTCGTGCAGGTGCGGCACCCAGCCGGCATAGCTCATCTCTTTCCAGACCGTGCGCTCGCCGAAACTCGCGGTGCAGACATGGGCACCCTTCTGCGCATAGGCGTCGCGCAGGAAGGCCTCGACGCGCGGGCGGACGGCGCCCGAGGAGGTGCGCACCATCAGCACCGCGCGCGCGATCTTTCGTCGCGCCACAGTCTCGGCCTCCTCCACTTGGCGCCAGGTCTCCATGCCGCCCTGAAAGTCGTCCTCGCTCATCTGCGAGGGCACGACCACCAGGTCGGAAAGCGCCATCGCCACCTGCGTGTCGTTGGTGGCTGCCCCCATCAGGTCGATCACCACGTGGTCGAAGCGCGCGGCCAGGTCGCGCACCAGCAGGCTCACGCGCCGTTCCTGGTCAGGGACCGCGACCTCGACATGGGCCAGTTCGGGGATGCGCGCGAAGAACCGCCCGAGCGGCCGGTTTGGATCGAGATCGAGGGCGGCGACCGAGGCGCCGCGGGCGACGAACTCGGCGACCATGCACTTGGCCAGCGTGGTCTTGCCGCTGCCGCCCTTGACCTGGGCGAAGGTGATGATGGCCATGCGCGGCCTCCTGCCAGCGAGTCGTCGGGAAAGCCCGAAAGCAGGTAACCGGAAAGCCGGGACACCGGCAAGACCGAAACCAGGGATTCCGGAAAGCGGGAAAGCGTACAAACGGGTTGGAGAGCGCCGCGGATGCCGGTATGGCTTAGCCGGGTTCTTCAGAAACGGAGGTGGCGACAAAACGGTCGTTTTTGGACCGGTGGCTTGTTATGAAAGCCGCATGGCGGCCCTGGGATATGCCCGAGTCTCCACCGCCGATCAGGAACTTGAGCCGCAACGGCGGGCCCTGCTGGCCGCCGGATGCGTCGAGATCGTCGAGGAAACCGCCTCGGGCGCCGATCGCGGCCGGCCGGAACTCGCCCGGCTGCTGGCCCGGCTGCGGCCCGGCGACACGCTGGTGGTGGTGCGCATCGACCGCCTGGCGCGCTCGCTTGCGCATTTGCTGGAGGTGATCGGCCGGCTGGAGGCGCGGGGGGCGAAGTTCCGCTCGCTGGGCGACCCGATCGACACCTCGGGGCCAAGCGGCACGTTGATCCTTCAAATTCTGGGGGCGGTGGCCGAATTCGAGCGTGCGCTGATCCGCGAGCGCACACTGGCCGGCTTGGCCGCAGCCCGGGCGCAGGGCAGGGTAGGGGGCAATCCCCGGCTGAAGGCGCGTGATCCCCAGGCGCTCGCGCAGCTGGGGGCCGCGCGCCAGGCCGCGCGCCTGACCGCCGCCCTGCCGGAGGCCGAACTCTGGCTGCCGCTGGTGCGCCGCCATCGCCCCGGCATGCCCTGGCCGACGCTGGCTGGTCGCATCAACGCGGCGCTGCCGAGCGGAAGACGGCAATTCACCCCAGCGCGGTTGGTGCGGCTCGCGAGGCTGTTCGTGGGCGAGGGCCTGCTGGACCGTTCCGTGCTGGAAGCCGGGCCACGGGCAGGGCGGGCCGGCAGGGCAGGGGGGCGGCGACCAATC
>Ga0224723_1001112_pt1 | contig 16947 bp, 14 predicted proteins | sample Balambano_FR2_Me_FD_161647 | JGI IMG/M metagenome (GOLD analysis project Ga0224723, IMG submission 161647) | Freshwater sediment microbial communities from Lake Towuti, South Sulawesi, Indonesia - Balambano_FR2_MetaG | ecosystem: Environmental > Aquatic > Freshwater > Lake > Sediment | place...
AATACAACAGCCAAATCACCAACATGAACATCAACTCGCGGTTTCAGTGGCGTTTCAAGCCGGTATCCGACCTGTTTATTGTGTATACCGATAACTACTTTGCCGAATCGCTTGCCAACGGCCCTCTATTTTATATCGGGCAACCCAAAGCCAGAGCCATTGTGCTCAAACTCACATATTGGCTTAATATCTAAAATTTACTAGCTGATAATCAGTAACTTGAAAATAAAAAAATAGATGTTTAAACATCTATTTAGCTTTTTCCGTTGTAGTCGGAAAACAATAACCAAACTATGAAAAAACTTTTCGTACTCACATTTGGCCTGGCTGTTGCCGGCAGCGCTTGGGCACAATCTACCTGGACGGTGGATAAATCGCATTCCAAAATCGGCTTCAGCGCGACCCACATGGTGGTATCTGAAACGGAGGGCCAGTTCAAAGACTTCGAAATCACAGCTGTCAGCAAGAGCGATGATTTCAATGGTGCAGAGGTGGAGTTTACCGCAAATGTAGCCTCGATCGACACCGAAAATGAAAAACGCGATAGCCACCTGAAGGGCGATGATTTTTTCAACGCTGAGCAGTTTCCGCAAATCAAGTTTAAGGGCAAGCTGGAAAAGAATGGTGGCAAGTATCAGTTGAAAGGCGATTTAACGATGCGCGATGTAACTAAGCCCGTTGTGTTTGATGTGGCTTATGCCGGTATTGTAAAAGCTTTCGGTGGTGAGCGTGCCGGCTTTAAAGTTACTGGCTCTGTCAATCGTTTTGATTACAACCTGAAATGGAATAAGACCATTGAGACCGGAAGTCTAATTGTAGGCAACGAGGTGGCCATTCTCTGCAAATTGGAGATGATCAAAAAAGCCAATCCTTAAATTATAAGTATTGTTCCATCAGGAAGGCTGTTTCAAAATAAAATGAAACAGCCTTCTTTGTGTACAGCCATGAGCATAGAGGAAGAAATACAGCAGACTTCTTTTAGAAACCCGAAGCAGCGCGCGGCCATCAACCTGATCTTCACGGGCAATTGGTTGATGGACCGGCAGCAGGCATTTTTCAGAAACTTCGGCATCACGGCCTCGCAGTTCAACATCCTCCGCATTTTGCGCGGTCGGCATCCACAAAAAATTTCGGTGCGCGAGATTGGGCTCCGTATGCTCGATAAGAATTCTGACGTACCCCGCCTGCTGGATCGGCTGCTGACAAAAGAACTTGTCTCCAAGGTAACGTGCGAAAAAGACAAGCGTGCCGCAGATGTTGCCATTACGCCAGCCGGGCTGGATCTGCTGGAAAAACTAGATCCTTACATTACAGAGATGGAAAAACAAATAATCGGTCTGGACGAGGACGAGGCCATTATGCTTAGCAACCTGCTAGACAAACTACGTGGCTAACACTACTCCACGTCAGGCTTTCTGCATTTCCGTCTTCACGAAGTTAACCAACTCTCTGATGTAGGGGCGGCTGAAATTAAATTTCACGCCCGCGGCCGCGTAAATTTCGGGTATGGTTTTCAGGTTACCCATCTTTAACGCGTTGAAATAGCCCTGTAGCCCACGTTCTTTGTCGGCCTTTACATTTCGCCACACCGCAATAGCACCAAGTTGCGCCATGCCATACTCGATGTAGTAAAACGGCACTTCGTATAAGTGCAGTTGTTTCTGCCACAAAAACTGTTTCACCTCATCCAGGCCGCTCCAGTCGGTCTGGTTGTCAGCAAACTCATCGAATATGCGCACCCAGTTTACTTGGCGCTCCTCGGGTGTGTGTTGCGGATGTTCATAAAGCCAGTGCTGAAATTTATCAATCGTGGCTACCCAGGCAAGGGTTTCGAGCAGGTCTTCTAACTGGTCGAGGCGGGCGCGCCTTAGATCTTCATCATTATTAAAAAAGATTTCCCAATGATCCATCGAGATGAGTTCCATCGCCATGGAAGCCAGTTCTGCCACTTCCATCGGGGGCGACTTAAAATCTGCCAGCGCCAGATCTTTGGTGAGGAAGTTGTGCACGGCATGGCCACCTTCATGCATCAACGTGGTCATGTCGCGCACGGTTGAGGTGGCGTTCATAAAAATGAAGGGCACACCAATTTCGGCCAGCGGGTAATTGTAGCCACCGGGTGCTTTGCCCTTCCGCGAGTCTACATCCAGGTGTCCCATGGCATGCATCACCTTCAGGCAGTTGCCCAGGTACGGGTCAATCTGCTCAAAGCATTTCGTTGATTTTTCGAGCAAATCCTGGCCCCCGTCAAAAGCCTTCAGGGCCGGCCGCCCGAGTGTGTCGGCTGCTTTGTCCCACGGGCGAAGGGTATCGAGTTTCATGTCATTTTTCCTTCGCGCGCCAAGTTCGTGCAGCAGCGGCACCACTTCGGCCGCCACCGACTCGTGAAAATCAAAACAATCCTGCGGAGTGTAATCAAATCGGCCATAGGCCTTAAACATGTAGTCTCTGAAGTTTGAAAAACCGGCATTGCGTGCCACCTGGTGGCGGAGGGCCATCAGCCTGGAAAACAGTTCGTCAAGCAGTTGCCTGTCTTGCAGCCTGCGCGCGCTGATTTTTTCGTATACCTGCTGTCGCTCCGCTCGGTTGGGCGACAATAAATACACCGCAGCCTGCTGCAACGTAATCTCCTGCCCCTGCCACGCAATGGTCATGGCCCCGCTCAGTTGCGCATATTTTTGGGTTTCGATGGTCACCTCGGTGAGCAGCGGTACGTTCTCTTCGCGAAAAATTTCAACCTCCTTGCGCAGATTGCGAATGAGGATGGCAAAGCCTTCCCGCTGCTCCAATTCATTTAGAAACGGGCACGCCAAAACTTTTCTGTTGAGGGCATCGGCCAGGGGCGCAATCTGGGGCTGAATATTTTGAACAAAATCCTGGTACGCTTGGCTATAATCCGCCCGGTCGGTGTAGCACGTCATGCGGATGTAACGCCACCCACTTTCCTCGGCTATCACCGACTCCAGTTCGCTGCGGTGCGCCAGCCATTGGGCAAGGGCATCAGCCGATGGCAGCGGGCGGGCCAACAGCATATCGAAAAACGGTTGCAAACTGGCCCAATCAGAAACAGAAAAATGTTGCGGTAGAAATTGACGTGGGGGGCGCTGGGGAATAGCAATGGTAGCCGACATAGGAACTTCAGGTTAGATCGCCAATCTACTTCCATCTTTCGCCTCGCACAACATTTGTACCTTGCCTGTTGAACTTTTAATTATGCAGACGCTTATCGACATACTGGGTTGGGTAGGATCTTTAGAGGTAATTGCGGCCTACGGCCTCAACAGCTTTCAGAAACTAAAGTCAACTTCGGCCATTTTTCAATTACTCAACCTTACGGGAGGCATTTTCCTTATCATCAACACACTATATTATGGGGCCTACCCCAGTACATTCATCAACATCGTTTGGGTGGCCATTGCCGTTCCCGCGCTCTATCAAATTATGGTCGGTCGCAAAGCCAAAGCTGACTAACGGAGAACACACATACAAACAATTTTTTTTTGTCACCCCTTCAAAAAGGCATCAAAACAGGGCAGGATATTTTGTAATTTTAAAATCTTGCTGATGCCTATGGGGAGAATTTTACTGCTGTTTTGGTTAACGATTAGTGTTATTGCCTCAGCCCTGGGGCAGCGCGTGAGCGGCCAGGTCGTGTCGGCAGTAGAACCTGACGGGCTACCCGGAGTAAACATCGTGGTAAAAGGTACCAACACGGGTGTGATCACTGACTTGCAGGGGCGCTTTACCATTGATATACCGTTGAATGGTGTACTTATCTTTTCATTTATCGGTTACAGAACACAGGAGGTAGTATACACCGGGCAGGCCAGCATTAACGTGCGCCTTGAAGAAGAGCCCCGCGAACTTAGCGAGGTGGTCGTAACGGGCTACTCATCGGTACTTAAGAAGGACATTACAGGATCTATCACCTCTGTTGATCCCGACCGTTACCGGGAGCTCTCCATCAACGGAGTAGATCAGGCACTGCAGGGACAGGCTGCGGGTGTGCAGGTAACACAATCGTCAGGCACGCCTGGTGGCGGCATTTCGGTGCGCATACGCGGCAGCACGTCTATCGGAGCCAGCAACCGCCCGCTGTTTATTATAGACGGCATTCCGGTGGAAACAGGCTCACTGTCTGGACGAAGTTTTGGCGGCCAAAGCGACAACGCCCTGGCATTGTTCAACCCGGCCGACTATGAGGCGCCACAGATACTAAAAGACGCCTCCGCGAAAGCGCTTTACGGCTCGCGCGCCTCCAATGGCGTGATCATCCTCACGTCAAAAAAAGGAAAACGCGGCAGTACACGCATGGAAGCAGAAGTGCAACGTGGTGTGATCGATCCTGTGAAAAAAGTTGATCTGCTCAATTCAAGAGAACTGCTGGAGTTGCAGCGCGAAGCCGTGCGCAACGCGGGCGAAAACCCCGATGCCCTGGGCCTCATTGCCGGTGTAACCGATGCCGTCAACACCGATTGGCTGGACGAAGTTTTCAGGCGGGGTATTATGGAGCAGTATCAAATCTCTGCCAGCGGTGGCGATGACAACACCACTTTCTATATGAATGCCTCCTATCGCGGAGAAGAAGGCGTTCAACTCAACAATAAATTTGAGCGGATGAGCTTCAGCTCAAACCTGGAGCGTAAGGTGAATCAGAAGTTCACGCTCGGCTCCAACATCACGCTGTCGCGATCGCTCAACAAACGCGTAAAAGGCGACAACTTTCTTGACGGTGTATATTCGGGAGCGATCAAGAGCCTGCCGTATTACACACCGTACGATGAAAACGGCACACTGGTATGGCCCGGATCGCCTTTGTACCCTGGCTTTCCCAATTTCAACCCCGTGGCACAGGCAGTGCTGCCACGCTTCGATGTGTTTACCACCAAAGTGTTGGCCAGCCTCAACGGCACCTATCAATTGTTGCCCGAACTTCGCCTGCGTGCGCAGACCAGCATCGACTACAACGATGTAACCGAAGATCAGTACGAATCGTCAAAAACAGCAATAGGCGGAGTGCTTACCTCAGTGGGTGGCCGTGGCTATGGAATATTTAATGCCACCACGCTCACCAACTTTATCAGCAACGCCACCTTGTTTTACAACAAAAACATCTCTGACCGACATCATATCAACGTTCTGGCGGGCACTGAAGTATTGCAAAATTTCGAGCGGTCGGGCAGTGTGCAGGGGCGCCTGTTCCCCAGCGATGATTTTACTTACATCGCTTCGGCCGGTATTGTTGATGCCGGCTCCTCATTCCGGAGCCGCGGTGGTTTGTTCTCGGTATTCAGCGAAGTTCGGTACGACTTCATGGAGAAAATTTTAGTGACCGCGAGTATGCGGGCAGACGGCTCTTCAAACTTCGGGCCTGGCAAAAAATTCGGCTACTTCCCTGCTGTCTCGGCCGCGTGGCGATTGTCGGATGAAGAGTTTTTGTCGTTCGGGACGATCAGCGATCTTAAGCTGCGCGCCAGTTTCGGCTACTCAGGCAACGAGCGCATCCCCGCTTTCGGGTTTTTAGGAACCTGGAGCGCCACGACCTACAATGGAAACAGCGGCACCGCCCCCGGTAATATCGGCAACCCCAATATACGTTGGGAAACCACCCAAGAGCTGAACGTAGGTGTAGACTTGGGCCTGTGGGAAGATCGCGTACAGGCTACGTTAGATGCCTACATAAACAATACCAGCGGCTTGCTGCTAGGCCGCCCCTATGCCGCCACCACAGGCTTTGCCTCCATTCAGGACAATGTGGGCAAACTGCAGAATAAAGGCATTGAGTTGATGGTGGAAACGGTAAACATCGACAGGGTAATCAAATGGACCACATCGATCAACCTTTCGCGAAATCTGAACAAGGTGGTGGCCCTTACCGATACGGTGCCCTTGTTTCGCGGCTACCAGGCAGAAGGCACCAATGCCACCAACATCGTGAAAGTGGGCGAGCCATTGGGCACCTTTATCGGCCTTAAATTCTTGGGCGTTAATCCGGCCACGGGCGATGCCATCTATGACGACAGCAACAATGACGGGCAGATCAATAATGACGATGCCGTGGTAATCGGCAACGCCCAACCCAAACTCTTCGGTGGCGTAACCAACCGTGTTGCCTACGGTCGCTTCGATCTGTCGGCTTTCTTCCAGTTTTCTTTGGGCAATAAGATTCTGAATTTTGCCAACGCTACCCTGCTCAATGCCGGACAGGATATTGAGAACAACCAGGTAAAAGCAGCCTTGCGCAGGTGGCGCAAACCGGGCGACATTACCGATGTTCCGCGCTACGAGTTAGGCGCAAAAAACAACTTCAACAACCTGCATAGCAGCCGCCTGGTGGAAGACGGCTCTTACTTGCGCCTGAAAAATGTAAACGTGGGCTATCAGCTTTCGCCCAAGCTGGCGGACCGACTGAAGTTACAAAGCGTACGCGTGTTTTTGTCCGCCACTAATTTGTGGACGCTAACCCGCTACTCGGGCGCTGACCCTGAGGTGAGCACCCTGGATGGATCGACTACCGCACAGGGCATCGACTTCTTTACGCTACCGCAGGTGCGTACCGTTTCTGTAGGACTAAACGCATCGCTGAAATGAAAACGAGAATAACCTGCTGCATTTTTGTGCTGGTGCTGTGGGCCTGCGATGAAACCATTAACCCGAAACCCGTAGACCTGTTGGTGGATGACCTGGCACTCAACGAGCCTGGCGATGTGGCAAATGTTGAAATAGGCCTGTACAGTGCCTTCCGTGGGATGGTGTATAACACCATTATTGCCGGTGACCTTACCGCAGATATGATGTTGCACAACGGCACCTTTTCGCAGTACCGCGAAATTGGCATCAAGCAGATTACCTCAGCCAATGCCTCGGCTGCAGAGCTGTGGGCCGGCATCTACTACACGGCCTACATCGCCAACTTCATTCTGGAGCGGTTGCCCGACTTGCCCGGGGTGCCGACCGCACAACGCCAACGCGTGCTGGGCACGGCTCATTTTCTTCGGGGCTATGCTTACTTTATCGGCACCTACACGTTTGGCGGCATTCCACGGGTAACTTCCACCGACTTTGAAACCAACCGCAACATTGCGCGAAGCGACCGGCAGGAAATTCTTAACCTGATCGTTGAAGACTACGGTGCCGCCATTAACACTTTGCCTGCCCAAGCTGCCAACGCGGGTTTTGCCACCACCCTGGCCGTAAGAGCAGCCCTGGCCAAATTGTACCTATATACCGGCAACTGGGCACAGGCCGAAACGTTTGCTTCTGAGGTCATCAACTCCAACGAGTTTACACTGGAACCCGACTTCAGCGATGTAGTGCTGACTGACTTTACCAGTGAAGCGATTTTTGAAGTGGGCTATACCATTGCTGATGACCCCGGCACGCTGAACACCTTGTTTGAAGGACGAAGGGAGATTATTCCGTCCAACGAAACCATTATTGCGCTCGCCTCAACGGAGTCGGGCGACCGGTTTTCCTCCATCGCCTTCAACGTGCTGAATCTAAAAGGAAATGACAACGGGTGGACTATCCGCAAATATGGCACTGCCGTGGACGACAACAACAACATCGTTATTTTTCGGCTGCCCGAAATGTACCTGATTCGCGCTGAAGCGCGTGCGCAGCAAGGCCGTGCCACGGGCGCCAACAGCGCACGCGATGATGTAAATGTTTTGCGCAGCCGTGCGAACGCGCCTTTGGTGGGTGTAGTAAGCCAGGCACAAATGCTGACGGTCATTGAAAATGAAAGGCGTATGGAATTGGCTTTTGAGGGCCACCGATGGTACGACCTGGTGCGCACCAACCGCGCCACCGCAGTGATGACGGCCTTCTCCCCCAACTGGAAAGACACTTACCTGCTTTGGCCAGTGCCCCAGCGCGAGCTCCAAAACAACCCGGCCCTGGCCAATGATCAAAACCCAGGTTATTGACATGAAGTGGATTGTTGTCGCGATAGGAATTTTATGGTGCGCACTGGGCTGCGAGTCCGAACGCATCTTGTTTGAAGGGCCCTACCACGTGCGCTTTACTGAAGATGCCGATGTGCGCAAGGAGAGCGTTCGAGGCAAGATACCCATTGAAGTGCATGTAGCTGGCCCCGTGCCTGAAAGAAGCATTACCGTGAGTTATAGTGTCAACGGCACCGCCCGTGAGGGAGTTGACTACCGGATTGTAGGCACACGTGGAGAAATAAGGATAAATGCAGGGCAATTTTTTGGTAACATCGAAATCGAACTCATCAACAACGCCAATAACATCTTGCGTAGCCAGAATATTGTGTTTAGGCTGGAAAGTGTGAGCAGTGAAGAGCTGCAGGTAGGTCAGGGAGTCAGCGGAATTGGCAGGGAATTCACTTTTACCATCGAAGACGATTGCATCCTTGGTGGAACGTACACCGGCCTTCGCACCGTTACCAGTGCACCCGTAGAAGATATCAGCATTACCAGCACTGATTGCGAAGAGTATCTGCTCTCCAACTGGGACATCGACATCTTTAGTTTTCCGCAAGTGCGCGACCTGGTGTTTATCGACAATGCCGACAACACACTTACCATCCCCGAGCAGGAAGAATTAACCTTGCCGGACAGTCAGGCCACGATCAGAGGCTTTGGCGTGGTAGATCCGGTAACGAAAGAAATAACCATGACTGTGATTCTCTTGGATTTCTCAGGGCAACCGCAGGCCACCTTCAGACTTATTCCTGAATAGCGATGAGAAAACTCTTACTCATATTGATCCCTGTTGTTTTGCTGGCGTGCTCGGAAGAGAAAGAACCGACACCCTACACTTATACGCAGGTTTTCACCGGCACCACCAGTAAAGCCTGGACGGTGAGTACTATAAGACTGAAAGAAGAAGGCAAGGCCGATCAGGTTTTTAGCCTGCCGCCTTGTCTGGCAGACGACCGCTACGTGTTTTACGCCAACACCGACCGACTGTATGAGATAACCGAAGGCAGCACCAGGTGCAGCGCCAATGACCCGGACCTCATCTTGTCGGATTCCTGGTCGTTTAACAATGCCAACGCCACGCTCAACATCGTGTTTCCGCTGCTGGCTGACGGGCGGCTTCCGTTTATCGTTCGTGAGGCCACCAATTCTGAAATAACCCTTGAGATATTTTTTAACGATAACAAGAGCAGCTACCGCATTTTATTTCGTTACGCAAATGCTGAAAAATGAAAGTACGGGTAACATATATTTTTTTTGCGATGCTGTTGTGGACGGGGAGTCAATGGGCGTATGCACAGCAGCCGCAGATATTTGGGCTGCCCCCTATGCCATCTATTCGCACCTGCGCTACCATGGAGCAAGACAGTGCGAGTCGCAAAAACTTTCCTGAGCGTGGCTCGCTGAACGACTTCGAGCGGCAAGTGCAGACAAAGATAAAGGAGATTGAAAACCGACTGGCCGGCCGCACAACCAACGAGATCATCACCATCCCCATTGTAGTGCACGTGGTGCACAATGGCGAGGCGGTAGGCACCGGCACCAACCTGAGTGAAGCCCAAATAAAAGCTCAAATTGAGGTGCTCAATGAAGACTTCAGGCGCAAGCCAGGCACCAATGGTTTTAACGACAGCCCGGTAGGTGCCGATATCGAAATTGAGTTTTGCCTTTCGCCTGTAGATGCCAGCGGTAAAACGCTGCCAGAGGCCGGCATCCATCGATACAACGGAGGGCAACAGGCATGGACGCGCGAGCGCATAGAAGGTGTGCTAAAACCCTCTACCATCTGGAACCCAAATTTATTTTTCAACATCTGGACGGTGCGTTTCGATACCGAAGACCAACTGTTGCTGGGATACGCGCAGTTTCCAGACCAGTCAGGCCTGGCGGGACTGAACCCCGTGGGCGGCCCGGCTTCTACTGATGGCGTGGTGTTGCGCTTCGATGTGTTCGGCTCTGCAGAAAAAGGAAACTTCCCGATTATGCAGCCACCCTACAATAAAGGTCGCACCCTGTCGCATGAAGTGGGGCATTTCCTTGGCCTGCGCCACATTTGGGGCGATGGCCCCTGCGCAGATGACTTCGTGGCCGACACCCCTCCGGCCGATGGCCCCAACCGTGGCTGCCCGGTGGGCCGCGTAAGTTGTGGCGCCACCAACATGCCGCAAAACTACATGGACTATACCGATGATGCGTGCATGAACATTTTTACCAATGGCCAAAAGGCACGCATGCTGGCCGTGATGGAACTTAGCCCCAGGCGAAAAACTTTTGTGGGCAACACGCTTTGCAATAACCAGGTAGTAAGTGCGCCCGTTCCCAACTTCACGGCCGACAGGCAACGGGTGCTGCTGGGCGGAGAAGTGAACTTCACGGACCTCTCTACCAATTTTCCTACCAGTTGGGCCTGGACATTTGCAGGTGGCGACCCCGCTACCTCCGCTGCACAGAACCCCAGGGTGCGATACAACACCCCCGGCACATACCCCGTATCGCTGGTGGCCACCAACGCGGTAGGTGCGTCCACGGTGTTACTGCAAACTGATTTTATTACCGTGTCGAGCGAAGGCTTGTGTAGCGAGCTATCCAACTTTGAAACAGGTTTCACTCCTTCCCTGCTGCCGATCAAAAATTATGGAGGCTCTCAAGGTTTTCTAACGGGCCAAAACAACTTGGGCACCACGGCTGTGTCAGAATTTTTTGCAAACAGCTCGGGTTACCGTTTCATCAGCGGAGTGAACATTAAGTTTAATAAAGTAGTGAGTAAAAATGAAGAAGCCACCGTGCAGGTGGTGGTGTGGAACGCGCGAGGTCCGCAGAACAGCCCGGGCTCGGTCATCGAACGAAAAGAGGTTTTGTTGAAGCAAATCAAAGAAGATGTAGCCGCGGGCCGGGCCACCAAAATAATCTTCGATCGTGAAACGCCTGTGTTCGGACGTGCCTTTCAGGTAGGCATCGAATTGCGGTATGCAGGCGATACGCTCGCCATTGAGTCTTCGGCCGAGGGCGAGGCCACCAAAGCTACCTCCTGGCTGCAGGGGAGAGATGCGGTATGGAATACTTTCTCCATCGCTTTTGGCGCGAACATCAGTATGAACATCCGGCCCATTGTTGGCATTAATCCTTCCGTGCAGGTATCTGCTTCGCAGTTACTCATCTACCCAGGCGATGAGGTAACACTAAACGCCCGCGGTGCCAGCATCTTTCAATGGAGTGCTGAGGATGGCTCGCTGCCCAGCCTGGCAGGCCCACAAATAAAAATCAGGCCGCAGAAAACCACCACCGTTATCACCACGGGGTCGGGCTTGGAATTGTGTAACCGAACGGCCAGCACCACTATTTTTACGCGAGACGGCACTACTACGGCTGTTGTGGGGCAAGAGCCAAGCCTGATCAGTGCATTCCCGAACCCGGGTGATGACGTTCTTAGGATAAGAATAGACGGACCGTATCGGGGTGCTTTGGTAGCGCACGTATTCTCTGCTCAGGGCTATCCGGTGGCTGCGGTTGATGTAGTTAAAGATCACGAAAGCAGCTTGTTAAGAGTGGAAGCCGGTAATTGGGCCAGCGGCTTGTATTTGGTAAAAATACAGCTCGCCAGAGAGATCATTTCACTGAAGTGGATAAAGCGCTGATCCCGACACTTCTTGGTTGTTTGCGGCTAAATCGCTTACTTCGTTTACCCTTTCCAGACCTATGAGCGCTACGCTCGACAAGTTGCATCAGGCCAAAAGAAGAAAGCTCATCCGAAATCTTTCATTGGTGAATTTCGGTGTTACGGGGGTATACATTCTGCTGGACTGGCTGCTCCAAATTCACGTACAATATTTTATCTACATCATGTTCTTGGCGTGTGGGGCCGCCACCTATGTTCTCATCAGAGTGGGTGCCGACCGGCTGGCTAAGTTCATTGGACTCCTTAGTTTCAACGTCATTATTTTCTTGGTGGCTTCCAGCGAGCACCGCGACACCGGTATGTTTTTCCACTTCATGGCTGCCGGCACCACCGCGTTGGTGTTGTTTGGCTATGAAGAGCGCGGCCGTGCAATTTTTTTTGCCGTGCTGTCGAGCATACTCATGCTGTTGACGCTGTTGGGGAATATCCAGTTGATGGAATTCAGAGACTTTGCCCCCGAGCACGCCCGCATTTTTTTTATGATTAATATTTTGGTGAGCAGCATTGTGAGCGTTTACGCCTTTCTGCTTTTCGCAAAATTGAATCGTGACACCGAACGCGAACTACAGGCCAACGAAGCAATCGTAACACAACAGAATGCCGATCTGAAAATGGCCAACAGCCAATTGGACGGGTTTGTGTACAGCGTGTCGCACGATCTGCGCTCCCCCCTCAGTTCTATGGGTGGCCTTGTACAACTGGCATCGATGACCAACGACATGGACGAAGTGCGTCACTACCTCTCCATGATGAAGGGCCGCATTAAATCAATGGATGCCTTTATTCAGGATTTGATCAGCCATGCACGTAATGTGCAGGCAGACATCAAGAAAGAGCAGGTGCAGTTGAAAAAACTGGTGGATGAGATCACTGAAAATGTATCATTTTCGCCCGATGCAGAAAATGTTGTCATCAACAACACGATCGATGATGAGTTCGCCCTGCAAACCGACCGCGTGCGCATCAAAACCATCATCAGTAACCTGGTGAGCAACGCGCTGAGGTATAAAGACACCGGGAAGGAAAATCCATTCGTGGCCATTCGCTGCGATGTGGCGGCCGATGGCTGCCTGATTGAAGTAGAAGACAACGGTTTAGGTATCGGCAGTGAGCACCTGCCCAACCTGTTCAAAATGTTCTACCGTGCACACCATCAAAACACGGGCAGCGGCCTTGGCCTCTATATGGTAAAAGAGAATACCGAGAAACTGGGAGGTAGGATATCGGTGGTGTCGCAGCCGGGGGTAGGATCAATCTTCAGGGTATCGTTGCCGGTGTAGTGCCCGCGCAACCGATCTAAGTAGTCTTATCATAGCTCTGTTGCGATGTGGATGCTGTCTAATAGGTTCAGCACCCTCGGCCAACGTCTTCGCATCCGGTACTTAAACAACCTCGCTCTTCGGCCTTGAGTCTTGTTCACGATTGCGCGGGCATCATCAATAGTTTGAGATACGGCATCAGTAGCGGTCAAGGCATTAATGACTTTTTGTGGCCAATGGCTGTAGTGGTGCGAAAGAAATTTCGCGTAGGTTTGTTAAATTATCATAAGCAGTCTTTGCAGTTTTAACGGCCTGCAAAGAGGCAAGGGCGGCAGTATGCAGTGGAGTGAGCGCTGTCAACTTCAGGTTTGCTTTTGACGGATTGTAGGTTGCTCCATAACCCGTGCAAAAACTAAATCAGTTCTTCAAATGTTGCCACGTTTTTAGCATGGCCGGTTTCCATTGTAGATGCCATAACAGTTGGGTTTAAAGTTTACCCAATCACAATAACGGTATCAGATAATGCCTTTTACTTTTAAAAATTATACCCGCCTAGGTATAATGAGCAGAGCTTTGTCGGTGGCCGAGGCTTAGATCGGCTTGGGACTATGTAGATAGGAAATTTCGAGCTAAATCACCGATGCACTGGGTCTTTTTTGAACTATGAGAGAGTACTTTCAATATGTTCTTTTCGGTTGATAAAACGTTAAGTAGAATTCCTAAACCCAATATGATATAGGAGAAACTCCCATAAGTGCAGGCAGGAGTTTATCTCATAAAGCAGTTTTGGTCGTAAAAATATAACCCCAACTGTTATGACTAAGGATTTTTTAAAAACCGTGGTATTATCTGTTGTTCTAGCGATTCCAATGTCATGCGATGAAAGCGTTCCATTTTCGCCAGATGATAGCTCTACGGAACAGTTTATTGAAACTCAATTAGCCCAACAGAGCGCGCTTCTTTTGGATTACACATTTGATGGAACAGAGGGCGATCCAATTCCGCGCGAAATAGTGCAGAAGTGGTCGGCTAATTATGCAGCCGATGCTCAGTTGTCCATCAGGTCGCATTTTTTTAGCTCCGAAAACATTAAGAGTATTCTCGCCCTGAGTGGTTGTATTGGTATTCGATTTTATTATGCACTGGATGATGGCGGTGTGCGGCAGTTGCTTATGGTTGGCTCAACAGTTAAGGGCAAAAACCTTTTTTCTCCATCTGCCATTAGCGGAATGAGTTCTTCGATTGACGTAAATAGCTCTAATTCCATAAATGACCTTGACAAGACTGGTCAGAAATTAGTGACAGAATCAACTTACAAAGAGTGGACTCAAAATTACCGGAACGAGAGACCGGCTGATCTTAGGGCTCACTTTTTTGGTTGGAGAATTGTTCGGCAGATTTTGGCTGAAAAAGGATGTGTGGGCCTTAGAGCATATTATGCCTTGGATGATTCAGGAGTTCAACAGCTGTTATTGGTCGGAGTAAATGCTAATGGCGAAAATCTTCTACCTTCTTCAAATGCACAGGGCCGGGTTACAGACGATGATGATGGTAATATAGCAGCTGACGTATCATTTCCATGTCCGGCAGCTTGTCCACCGGAGGAATAAATCCATTTGCGTAGATTTATAGGCAGCGTACCAGGCAAAGTATGCTGTCAACAACATTGAAATTATCTGACCTAATCTCATATCTCTCTTTTTTCTCGGCTTTCTTGCCGATGGGAATTGGAATCTATAAATGGTCAGGGCTTAACATAGACACCAGAATGGTTGTTTACCTTGCCGGAGTATCAATTTTTTCGGATTGTATTTCTCTTATTTTAATTCATCACAGAATAAGCACTTGGCCAATCAGTAATCTATATTTTATCATTCAATTCACATTATTTTTTTTGATTCTTGGCTCACTTAAGTTTTCTGCTTTACAAAAAAGTCTACTTGTCGGGTGTTTGCTATTTGGTACAATAGACTACGCTCTCATCCATACCCCACAAAAATTGAATATTTATACCGTTTATGTGACTTCAGTACTTGTTTTATTGCTTGCCATTCGTTTCTTCTACCGGCTATTATTTTATTTACCTGTTGAACGAGTGCAAACTCTGCCCTTGTTTTGGATCGCCAGTGGCTCCCTTGTTTACTACGGAGGTACCTTATTCCTGTTTTTGTTCAATAATTATCTAATTGCCCAGTTTCCGGATAGTTACAAAACAATCTGGATTCTTCACAACTTGCTGAATATAACTAAAAACGGATTTTTACTGGCTGCAATATGGACGAGTTACGGAGTGAAAATGTCCCAACGCTAATCATCCTGGGCTCTATTAGTATCCTCCTACTCGTTGGGTGCATTGTGGGTTTCGTGTTGCTCTATCAGAAAAGAATGTTGGAAGAAAAACAAAAGCGCACTGTTCAGGAAATGGACTACCAGAACAAAATGATCCAATTGCAGTTTGAAAGCCTGGAACGAGAACGCAAACGAATAGGAGCGGATTTACATGATTCACTAGGGTCGTTATTGTGGGGTGCCAAAATCAACGCTTCAATTATTACGAACTCCTCTCCGTTAACTGGGAATGCACAAGAGTCCTGTAACGAGCTTACCGAAATTCTGGACGAGAGTATTGAAGTGGTTCGGAGAATTGCGTGGGAACTAACGCCCGAAGCCTTTCAATACTCAGGTTTATCTGAGTCTATAAAAAAGTTTTGCGAAAGGCTTGATTCTCCGGATTGTAAAATTCTTGTTAACGAAATAGATATACTTTTTTGGAATGATGATCGAGCCTTACAAGTTTTCAGAATCGCGCAAGAACTAATCATGAATGCCATTAAACATTCAAAATGTACAACGATTCAGGTGTCCGTAGAGTGCGTTGCAAAAAGCGTTCGTCTTACAGTAGCTGATGATGGAGTTGGGTTCAATTCTAGGCCTGATAAAAAGGGAGTTGGTCTTTGGAATATTGATCAGCGAGTTAAGCAACTTGCGGGCAAACTTAATATAGGAAATCCTCCTATGGGTAGCGGTTCTGAAATCAGTATTGAAGTAACATTGGGGCATGGAAAAGTCTAAGCTTAAAGTCTATTTAGCCGAAGACCATCACGTAGTGAGAAAGGGTATGCAACGGCTGCTCTGTTCATTTGAGCGAATTGGAACCGTAAAGGATGCTGCCAATGGGAAAGAGTTACTTTCCATGATAGAAGCGGACAAGCCAGATGCCGTAATTCTGGATGTTGAAATGCCAGTGATGGGCGGCATTGAAGCAGCTAAAATTATAGCTGAACATTATCCCGAGGTTAAGATATTGATTCTAACCATGCATAATGAGGCTATATTCATAAATAAGCTTATGGATATTGGTATTCATGGATTTTTGAGTAAATCCGCTGAGCCTATCGAGCTTGAGATAGCTTTGAATTCTGTAGTTGAAAAAGATTTTTATATGAATGATATAGTTACCAAAGCGCTTAAGGTTTCAAAGGTGAAATCGAATGACGAGAGTTATGGCAAATTGACGAACCGGGAAATTGAAATTCTTTTACTTATCTGTCGGGAAATGACCCCTGGTGAAATCAGTGAACGACTTCATATCAGTGAAAAAACCTTTTTCAATCACCGATCTAATATTCTGGTAAAGACCCATTCGAGGAGTAATGTCGGGTTAATTCGATACGCTATCCTGAAAGGATACTTCAGCCTCCAATAAATCGTTTTTAGTTTATCTTTTCGAATTCCCAGAAACCGGGGCCGGAAGAATCTGCTCATAAGCTATCAATAGATATGATCTTATTCTTTATGGCGTACTTGACTAGTTCTCTTGTGTCTCGCAGGCCAAGCTTTTCCAGGACATGGATGCCCCCGCGGGTGAAAGGGTTGTTAAACCCTCATCAGTGTTATCGAAAATTGATTCGAGGTAGTTCATTACCTTATCCATTCTTTTTAAAATTTGGTATTGAAATGGTAAAAGTGGTTTGAATACCTGGCTCAGATGAAACTGATATCGTGCCCCCTAATTTCATAACCATTTCACGCACTACATAAAGCCCAAGACCAGCCCCATCGCTTT
>Ga0224723_1001114_pt1 | contig 16931 bp, 16 predicted proteins | sample Balambano_FR2_Me_FD_161647 | JGI IMG/M metagenome (GOLD analysis project Ga0224723, IMG submission 161647) | Freshwater sediment microbial communities from Lake Towuti, South Sulawesi, Indonesia - Balambano_FR2_MetaG | ecosystem: Environmental > Aquatic > Freshwater > Lake > Sediment | place...
CCATCATCGGGCCGAAACCCTAAGGGACCGACATGCAAAACGATCCGCCGCCGAAACGACCAAACCGCCCGCATATCCCTTCCATCATCCAACTGTCAAAGAACCACCGAAGGACAAAACAAAACCGGTCTCACCGCTTCTACCCGGCGCCACCGATCAGTCCAACCTTCAGATATCGCCGCGTGCCGCAGACTGCCTTCGCATCCCGCAAGACCCGCCCCCGTCGCCCGATCGGCTCCGGTGACGGGCTATTTACGGATCGGTGCCCGGGCTCGCAAGGGAAAAACGACAGGCACGTGACAATTTTTTCGGTCCGCACGAAGCAGCAGCAACATCTAGCGGTCGGCGCAACAATCGCAACAACGCAACGGCGGCCGCACAACCTTAGGGTGCGTCCGCCTCAGGCCTCGATGCGGCCGCGCCCGAGCAGGCGCCCCAGCAGGGCGCGGCCGGCCGACCACCAGATTCGAAGCGCGACGAGGACCAGCGCCGCGCCCGCGTAGACCAGCGGCTCGGCGGACCAGACCTTGACCAGCATCAGGTAATGTGCGGCCCCGGCCAGCGCGGCCAGATAGGTCAGCCGATGCAGCCGCGCCCAGGCCGCCGCGCCGAGGCGACGCACCGAGAGGTTGTTCGAGGTCACCGCCAGCGGCACCATCACCAGAAAGCCCAGCATGCCGACGATCACGTAGGGCCGCTTGACCAGGTCGGCGCCGATCTCGGACCATCGCAGCTGCAGGTCGAGCAGGAGCCAGACCAGCAGGTGCAGCGTCACGTAGAGGAAGGCGAGAAGCCCGATCGCCCGCCGGAAGCGGATCAGGTTGATGCCGGTCCAGCGCCGGACCGGCGTGACCATGAGCCCGGCGAGCAGGAACTGCAGCCCGTAGAGACCGAGCGCATGTTCCAGCGTCTTCACCGGGTCAACGCCGAGCCCGCCCGACAGGGCCTGCGCGACCAGGGCCGCCAGCGGCACGAGGCCGAGCGGATAGACGACCCAGGCCGGGATCCGGCGCTGCGCCGCGTTGAGCCGTGCCGCGAGGTCCATCAGTAGTCCTTCGCCAGATCCATGCCGGCATAGAGCGGCGCGACCTGATCCTCATAGCCGTTGAACATCAGCGTGTCCTGCCGCGGGGCGAACAGGCCCCCGCCGACGCGGCGCTCGCTGGCCTGGCTCCAGCGCGGGTGATCAACGCTCGGATTGACATTGGCGTAGAAGCCGTATTCCTGCGGCTGCAGCATGTTCCACGTCGTTTCTGGCATTTCGGTCACCAGATCGATGCTGACGATGCTCTTGATCGACTTGAAGCCGTATTTCCACGGCACCACCAGCCGGATCGGCGCGCCGTTCTGCTTCGGCATCGGCTCGCCGTAAAGCCCGGTCGCGAGAATGGTCAGGGGGTGCATCGCCTCGTCGAGCCTGAGCCCCTCGCGGTAGGGCCAGTCGATCGCGCGGTTGGTCTGGCCCGGCATCTCTTCCGGCCGCAGCAGGGTCCGGAAGCCCGCGAACTTCGCCTCCGGCCGCACCCCAACCCGGTTCAGCAGGGTCGAAAGCTCGAAGCCGATCCAGGGGATCACCATCGACCAGGCCTCGACGCAACGGAAGCGGTAGATGCGCTCCTCGAGCGCGACGCCCTCCAGCAGTTCCGCCAGCGCGTAGATGCCCGGCCGGTCCACCAGCCCGCCGATCTCCACCGGCCAGGGATCGGTGGTCAGGGCGCCGGCCAGCCGCGCGGGGTCGCCCTTGTCCCAGCCGAACTCGTAGAAGTTGTTGTAGCTCGTGATGTCTTCGAGGCTGTTCGGCGCCGCATCGGTCGAATAGGGGCTTGTCGCGTAGGTCATCTCGGCCCGCGCCGGTGCAGCCAGAGACAGCGTCGCCGCGCCAGCCAGAAGCTGCCGGCGGTTCAGCCAGACCGCCTTCGGCGTGACGTCAGACCGGGAAAGGTCGTTCTGGAAGCGTATCGGCATCGGCGGCGCGGTCCTCGGCAAGGGTTGGCCATGCGCCCCAGATTGCCGGCGGCGGCACCGAAATCAAATGAACTCCTCTCACGTTCCCAAGACAGGCCTGAAACATGGTGCAGGCGACCCGCCGGATCACATGCGATCACTCCGCGTCACAGCATGGTGACTTGATCCAGCGCGTCCGAGGGGCTTAGCGCGCAGACCGCCGCCGGCAAGGGCGCATGACGCGCATTTGCATCGCATCCGCCGGGCGAACTCCTGCGTTTCCACTGCGCCAAATTATCTTGGCTCGATCCGAAAAACGGGAGACATCCAATGATCCGCCGTAGCTTCCTGTCACTCACCGCCGCTAGCATGCTTGCGCTTTCCACCGTGGCGCCCGCTTTCGCAGACGGGCACGGGACCGACATCGTCGATACCGCCGTCGGCGCGGGCAACTTCACCACGCTGGTCGCCGCCGTCCAGGCCGCGGGTCTGGTCGACACGCTGAAGGGCGAAGGCCCGTTCACCGTGTTCGCGCCGACCGATGCCGCCTTCGCCGCGCTGCCCGCGGGCACCGTCGACAACCTGCTCCTGCCCGAGAACAAGGATCAACTCGTCGCCGTGCTGACCTATCACGTCGTGCCGGGCAAGGTCATGTCCACCGACCTGACCGAAGGCATGATGGCCAAGACCGTCCAGGGCGGAGAGGTCACGATCACCCTCGACGGCGGGCCGAAGGTGAACGGCGCCGTCATCTCGGGCCCCGACATCGAGACAACGAACGGCGTCATCCACGTGATCGACTCGGTCATCCTGCCGCCGATGTAAGCCTCGCGCGGGGGCGCGCGTCTGGCGACGCGCGCCCCTGTCCGGCGCCGGCCGCTGGTATCCATGCTGCTAGATGGTTTCGCGGCGCAGCGACGGCGCAATCATGCCCGGTCGCGGGCAAGCAATTGGCTGCCCGCACCCTGCTTCACCTCGAACCGGCTGATCTTCTTGATCAGGTCGCTCAGCTTGGCGCTGCCATAGGTGCGGGTGTCGAAATCGGGCGAAGCCTGGGTGATGTACTGCCCGATCTGGCCGAGCGAGTACCATTCGCCTTCCGGGTCGATCGCCCGCATTGCGGCGATGATCAGGGGGATAGCCCGCGCCGGCGGCTCCTTTCCGCCCGGCCGCTGCGCGCCCGGCGCCGGGTCGGGCGGGGCTTCCGCCGGACCGCCGGCCTCCGCGCGCGGCATCGAGCGCGTTTCGTCCGAGCCCAGGTTCTCCACATAGATGAAGCGCTTGCAGGCCATGCGGAAGGCCTCGGGCGTCTTCTTCTCGCCGATGCCGTAGACGTCGAGCCCCTGCTCGCGCACCCGCGCCGCGAGCCGGGTGAAGTCGCTGTCCGAGGACACCAGCACGAAGCCGTCGAACAGGCCCGAATGCAGGAAATCCATCGCCGCGATCACCAGCCCGATGTCGGAGGCATTCTTGCCCTTGGTGTTGGAGAACTGCTGGTCCGCCACCATGCCGAGCGACGCCACCTTCTTGGACCATGCCCCCAGCCGCTGCGCCGACCAGTCGCCGTAGATGCGCCGCACCGACGCCTCGCCGAGCGCCGCGATCTCTTCGAAGATCGCCTCGGCATAGCCGGCCGGCACGTTGTCGGCGTCGATCAAAACGGCGAGGCGGGGGGCGCGGGTCTCGGCCATGACGGCTCCTTGGCGGGTCACCTACCCCGTTCTGCCAGAACCCGTCCGCGGGCGGAAGATGGGCCGCCTTCGACGAGAAGAACTCGCAGTCCTTCATCAGCTGTTGCGGCGGTGTGCCGAGGGTCGCGAACCCGTTCCGCTCCAAGTTCTCGTCGTCGCCGCTTGGGGTCCGGAAGGCGTTGCGCACGCCCTCTCGCAGCCTGCGCGACTTCGCCGAGCGGACCGTGCCGCGCCCGTGGCAGGCGATCGCCCGCTACGACGCGCCGCTGCCGGTGCCCGAAAGTTTCGAGGTCTACCCCAACCGCGACAGCCTGCCCTTCCTGGCCGAGTACCGCTTCGATCCCGCCTGGACCGTCCGCGATTTCGGGCGCGGGACCATCCGGCTGAACGGCCGGGCCGAGGCCTGGGGCCCGGTCTTCGCCGAGATCGAAAGCCTGCAGGGCCCCGAGGGCGACGAACGGCTGGCCGAGATGGCGGCGGATTTCTGGCGCGACAACGCTTGTGCCGCGGGCGAGCCCGACCGGGTGGTGCTGTTCGTGTCCCTGAAGGCGGAACGACACGGCCGGGCGGTCTGGCACGAAACCTGGGCGCTCGATGCCTGGGGCGATGCGCGCGGCACCGCGATGGCGCGGCTGGTCTCGGTGCCGGTGGCGCTGGCGGTCGAAGCCGTACGCGCGGGCGACCTCGCGCCCGGTGTGCGGTCCGCCCCGCATGATCCTTCGCTCGTGGCGCGCTGGCTGGGCGAGGTGGCAAAACTCGCCCAGCACCTGGCGCGCGTCGACCACCTGGGATGAGCGGGCGGTCTCGACGCAGCCCGGCCGCCCCCGCGACCCGGGGACGGCGCAGCGCGGCGGCTACTCGGCGATCGTCTGGCGGGGCACGGCCTCGAAAGCGTCGGCGCGCGCGACCTCGGTCAGCGCCTTGGTCCCCGGCATGATCTCGAAGCGCGGGTCGAAATCGACCATCAGCCCCGCGAGTTGCGCCAGCACGCCGACATCGCCCTCGACTGTCGCCGTCCCGTCGGCGATCTGCGCCTCGAGCGTCTTCGCGCCCATCATCACCTGTTCCAGATCGGTCCGGTTGATCGTCAGCGTCAGGTCCGGCGTTGCCGACTGGAAGCCCTCGATGTTGGTCAGCGTCGCGTTCTCCATTTCGATGATGAATTGCTCGCCGTTGTCGGGGGTCACGAGGTTGATGGTGAAGCGCAGGCCCTCGGCCTTGCGGCTGTCCATGCGGATGCCGAGGAAGTTCAGGAACAGCTCCGTCGTCATTGCCCGGATCACGTCGGGGCTGGAACTGTCCACCGCCTCGCCCTGCGGGATGCCCGACCGCAGCTCGTAGGCGGCGGCGAGGAAGCTGTTGCGCAGACCCGGGTTCTCCTGCTGGTAGCCCAGCTGCTCGAAGATGTCTGCCAGAAGCTCCTTGGCGTCAGTGTTGCCGGGTTCGGCCTGCACCAGCTTGTTGACGATCTCGGTCGCGAGCAGGTAGTCGCCGGCATCGTGCAACGCGCGGCCGCGCGCCAGGATTGGCCCGGACCCGCCCATCATCTCGACGTACAGCGGCGCGGAATCGGCCGGCGACAGCGGGATCAGCGTCGTCGGGTTGCAGTCCCACCAGCCGAGGAAACGCTGGACGACGCCGCGCGAATTGTGCGCCGCCGTGCCGTGGTAGCCGCGGCAGTACCACTTGTCCTGCAGGCTTGTCGGCGTTTCGTAGACGTTGTGGATCTGGTTGATCGTCACGCCCTGGTTGGCCAGGTGCAGCACCTGGTTGTTGAGGTTGGCGTAGAGGTCGCGCTGCGCCCTGAGCACCTCCTGCACCCGGTCGTTGCCCCAGCGCGGCCAGTGGTGCGACTGGAACATCACCTCAGCTTCCAGCCCGTAGCGGTAAAGCGCGTCGGCGATGTACTTCGACCAGGCCAGCGCGTCGCGGATCTGCGTGCCGCGCAGCGTGTAGATGTTGTGCAGCGTGGCGTTGATGTTCTCGGCCATCCACAGCGCCTTGACGTCGGGCAGGTAGGTGTTCATCTCGCGCGGTGCTTCGGTGTTCGGGGTGTTCTGAAAGATCATCCGCACGCCGTCGACCTCAAACTCCTCGATCGGTTCGGTGACAAGGCGGTTGGGGGCGATCAGCCCCATCGCACCGGCCGACACGCCCTGGCCAAGGCCCTGGCCGACATAGCCGTGGGGCGCGGCGGGCAAGAGCAGGCCGTACTGGTAGAACAGCCGCCGGTTCATCGCGTTACCGGCGATGACGTTCTCGGACACGGTGAAGTCCATGAAGTCGAAGGGCGCGATCACCGGCACCTTGCCGGACCGCACGTCGGCCTCGTCGACGATGGCGCGCACGCCGCCCCAATGGTCGCCGTGGGTGTGGGAATAGATCACTGCGGAAACCGGCAGCCCCTCGCCGACGTTGTCCTGGAACAGCTCCCAGGCGGCGCGCACCGGCTCGGCCGTGATCAGCGGATCGAAGACGATCCAGCCGGTCGCGCCGCGGACGAAGGTGATGTTCGACAGGTCGAACCCGCGCGCCTGATAGATCCCGGGGATCACCTCGTAAAGACCGAAGTTGTTGTTGAGCCGCGAGATGCGGTGCAGCGAGGGATGGATCGAGTCGAACTCCTCCTGCTGGTCAAGGAACTGGAGCCGCGCCATGTCCCAGGCGATATGACCGGCATCGGCCGGGATCGTCATCTCGGTCATCACCGCAATCCGGCCGCGCGCGGCCTCGTCGAAGTCGCGGGTGTCGTCGAAGGGCAGCGCGGCGCGCGCTTCGGCCAGGACGGCAAGCGTGTGCGGCGACGGCGCCTTGCCCTTGGGGTGGAAGTGGCCCGCAAGGGGGGCCGCGGCTTCCTGCGCGCGGGCAGCCGACGGCTCGAGCGACAGCCTGCCGCCGACGGCAAAGGCTGCCCCGGCCGCGGGAAGCGTTCCGATGAACTGGCGTCTAGTGGTCACGATTTCCTCCATTCACGATGACAGGTGGCAACGACTCCGCCCTGTGCGGAAAGATCACATGCGCCTTCGGCAAACATTGTCGCAGAACGGACAGTCTGGCAGGCAGTTTCGGGATGGGCCGAATGGTCGCACCCGTACCGGATCCGGTCAAGCCGGCCTGCCGGGCCGGCCCGCCAGGCCTCGCGGGCGACGGGCGCTCGGTGGCTACTTCGGCGCAAACAGCCGGTAGTAGGCCCAGCCGGGCAGGAACTGCGACAGCCGGAACACCCAGGAAAACAGCATCGGGAAGCTGGTGCTGAAGCGCTCGGTCGCCATGTGGCGGAACATGTGGCCGGCGGCCTCGTCCGGTTCCATCAGGAACGGCATGGCGAAATCGTTCTTGGCGGTCAGCCGGGTGCGGATGAAGCCCGGATTGGCCAGTTGCACGGTGATGCCGCTGCCGCGCAGGTCGGCCCGCATCGATTCCGCCAGCGCCATGCAGCCCGCCTTGCTGGCGCCATAGCCGATGGCGCCGGGCAGGCCGCGGAAGCCCGACAGGCTGCCGGTGATGACGACATGGCCCGACCCGCGGGCGACCATCGCCGGCAGCACGGCGCCGATCACCCGGGCACAGCCGGTGAAGTTCACGTCGCACATCGCCTCGGCGCGGTCGGCGTCCCAGTCCTGCGCCTTCATCGGCCAATAGAGCCCGGCCAGGAACACCACCCCGTCGATCGGCCCGGCCGCCGCGGCGGCCGCGGCGACCGAGGCGCGGTCGGCCACGTCTACCGGCACCGCCTGCGCGGGACCGGGCAGCGCGGCGGCGACTTCGGCCAGCCTGTCGGCGTTGCGGGCCGACAGGATCACCTCGGCGCCCGCCGCGCTCAAGCGCGCCGCCAGCGCCGCCCCCAGACCCTCGCTGGCGCCGACCAGCCAGTAGCGCCGGCCGCGCCAATCCCTCATGCCTCCGCCTTCCGCATCGTGGCGACCAGTTCGGCCACCTTGAGGCCGAACTTGCGGAACTGGCTGTGGTTGATGATCGTGCCGTTCTCCATCAGGTACATCCAGTCGGTCACGTCCAGCACATGCGCGCCGGCGGCGCGGTCGAGCCGGATGCGGTAGCGCATCGCCACCGCCGGTCCGCTGGCCTGGCCGGCGCCCTCGCCCACGACATCCGGCGCAGTAGCGCGGATCGCGCCGTCATTGCCCAGAACCAGCGTCCATTCGCGGTCCTGCACCCTGCCGCTGTCATAGCGGAACCGCTCGGTCATCACGCCGCGATTGCCGTCCCAGGTGGCATGCATGTCGGCGACGAAACGCGCCGAGACGCGGCCGAGCGGGCCGTAGATCACCCCTTCGCACAGGATCGGGCCGTTTAGGTGCTGCCGCAGGTCGAAGGCCGGCAGCTGGCCCGCGAACGCCTCCGGTCGCTGCGCGCGAAGGCCGACCAGCCGCGCCTGAAGCGCGACCATCCCGAGCGCGAGGACCATCCCCGCAACCAGCCAGACCGCGGCCATGGTCACTCCCCTCTGATCGGCGTGGCAAGCAGGAGCGCGATCGCGGCGAGCTTGAGCACGCAGGGCACCACGGCATAGAGAAGCGTCAGCATGGCCAGCGCCTCGGGCGGGTTGGCGCCGCCCGAGACGAAGCCGCGCGCCTGCAAGAGCGGCAGCACCGCCGCCGCGACGAAGGCCAGCGTGAACTTCGACACGAAGTTCCACAGCCCGAAACCCGCCCCGGCGCCGGGGGCGACGGTGGCGAGACGGCGGGCGAAGATCGCCGGCAGGATGGTCACATCGGCCCCCATCGCCGCGCCCGAGGCCACGCAGATCGCCGCGAAAGCGAGCGTGTCGCCCTGCCCGAGGGTCGCGGCAAAGCCGAAGGTCACGACCGACAGCACCATGCCGACCAGGAGCACCGACTTCTCGCCGACCCGCTGCGCCGCCCGCGACCAGAGCGGCGTCGAACCGGCGGCCGACAGGAAGAACAGGAGCAGGAGCGGTCCCGACAGGTCGGGCGCGCCGAGCCGGCTTTCGACGAAGAACAGGAACAGGGTCGAGGTGACGGCGAGCGGCGTCGCGTTCACCAGGGCCAGCAGGAGCAGCCGGCGCGACAGCGGGTCTTGCAGCACGTCGCGCATGGCAAGCGCCGCCGCCGGCCGCGCGCTGATGTCTCCCTGCCCCCATTCCGCGCGCATCGCCCAGGCTGCGGCCAGGGCCACCAGCGCGAAGCCGAGCGCGTAGCCCGCATTGGGCCGGTCGGACACCGCCCCGAGCGCCACCGGCGCCACCGCCGCGATCGACACGCCAACCAGCGCCCCGCCCTCGCGCCAGCCGGCCAGCCGCAGATGCCCGCCCGCGCCGAGCGTGCCCGCCTTGCGCACGCCCTCGGCATAGAACACGATCGCGACGAAGCTCCACGACGAGAACAGCACCAGCAACGTCAGCGAGAACCACAGCAACGGTGCGACCGGCGGGGTGACGGCGAACAGGGCCAGCATCGCCACGGCCATCAGCACCGTCGCCAGCGCCACCAGCGGCCCGCGCCGCGCTTCGGCCCGGTCGGCGAGCCAGCCGAGCGCCGGGTCCTGCACCACGTCGATCAGCCTGAGCACGAACAGCGCGATGCCGAGCGCCCCAAGACCGACCGCATATTGATCGACGTAGAACTTGGGCGCGTTGATGTAGATCGGCAGACCCGCCGCCGCGATCATGGCCGAGAACAGGGCCCAGGCGCCGAGCGCCGGGCGGCCGGCCGCGGCCGGAAGGGCCAGTGCTGTCACCGCGTCACCTCTTCGGCCGGCGGCAGTGGGCGCGGGCGATAGCCGGCACCCTTCCACCACAGTTTCAGCGCCTGCCAGTGGATCAAGGCCAGCACCCGGCGCGACCCGAACGGCCGGCGCAGGCAGGCGCCGAGTATGCCGGCGTCCGTCAAGCGCCGGCGCGTGCCGGTCAGCGTGGCGATCAGCCCGCCCGACCCGGCCGCGTAGTCGATCCAGATGCCGACCCGGTCGGGGCGGATGTCGAAGCGGAAGGCATAGGCCCCCGCTACCGGCTGGAACGGCGAGACGTGGAAGATCTTGCGCGCCGCGACGGTGTCCTCGGCCGTCAACGGCGCCAGATCCTCGCGGTGGCAGAGATAGGAATGGCGGTCGCCGAACGTGTTGCTGACCTCGGCGATCACCACCCGAAGCGCGCCCGCACCGTCGTGGCAAAGCCAGAAGCTGACCGGGTTGAACACATGGCCGAGCACGCGCGGCTGCGCCAGCAGCAGGATGCGCTCGGCACCCGGCAGCCGATGTGACGCCAGGACCTCGCGCACCCAGGCCACCCCGCGCCCCCGCCCGGGCGCGCCGCCGTGGTCGCGGTCGTGCAGCGCCGTCAGGTTGGCGCGATTGCGCGCGAACAGCCACGGCCCCCGTGCCGTCTCGGGATCGAGCAGGAGGTAATCAACGCCATAGCGGAAGCGGTTCGCGACCGCGCCCTTGCGGCCGTGAAACGTCTCGCCGCGGATGTGCTCGACCACGCTCATGCGGCCATCAGCCCCTGCCGGGAGCGCATCGTCTCGACCACGTCGACGGCGCTGGCGAACCCGTCCTCGTGAAAGCCGTTGCGCATCCAGGCGCCGCAGAACCAGGTGCTGCGCGAGCCGTTCATCGCCCGAAGACGGTCCTGCGCCGCCAGCGCGGCGCGGTCATAGACCGGATGGCGGAAAGTGATGCTGTCGTAGATCAGCTCCTCGCGGATCGGCCGGGCGCCGTTCAGCGTCACGAACAGCGGGTCGTCCATCGGGATCGGCTGCAGCGAGTTCATCCAGTAGCTGACCGGGATGCGCACGGGGCGCTCGCCCTTCGCCTCGGAATAGACCCAGGATGCCCAGGCCCTGCGCCGCCGCGGCATCACCGAGGCGTCGGCATGCAGGATCGCCTCGTTCGGCTGATAGCCGATCGCCGACAGCGCTTCGCGCTCGCTCCGGGTCGGGTCGGCCAGAAGCCGGAGCGTGTCGTCGGAATGGGTGGCGAACACCACCTCGTCGAACGGCTCCCAGTCGCCGCCACGGGCACGCACGGTGACGCCCGGCCCGGCCCGGCGCACGCCGGCCACCGGAGCGCCGAGCCGCAGATCCACGCCCTCGGACAGAAGGGCGGCCTCCAGCCGGCGGACGTATTCCACCGAGCCGCCGCGCACCGTGTACCACTGGTGCTGCCCGGAAATGCCGAGCAGACCGTGGTTGCGGAAGAACCGCACCAGGGCCAGCGCCGGAAATTCGAGAATGCCACTGGTCGGCGTGGACCAGATCGCGCCAGAGAAGGGCAGAAGGTAGAGGTCGCGGAACCAGGCGCCGGTGCCGAGCCGTTGCAACAGCCCGCCGATCGTCAGCGCCGGGTCCCCGGACAGGGCTTCGGCGCGCGCGTTGAAGCGCAGGATGTCACGGATCATCCTGAGAAAGCGCGGATCGAGCGCATTGCGGCGCTGCGCGAACAGCGCGTCGAGGTCGTTGAGCGCGTATTCGAGACGCCCGCCATCGGCCGATACACCGAAGCTCATGGCGCTTCTCGCCGTGGGCACGCCGAGACGGGCGAACAGCGCCGTCAGATGCGGGTAGGTCACATGGTTGAACACGATGAAGCCCGTGTCCACCGGCTGGTCGCCGCGCCGCCCCGCCAGCACCGTGCGCGCATGGCCCCCGAGCCGCGGCTCGGCCTCGTAGAGCACCACCGCGTGGTCGCTCGCCAGCAGATGCGCCGCCGCCATGCCGGCGATGCCGCCGCCGATCACCGCGATGCGGCGGGGTGCCAGTGAAAGCCGTTCGAAAGGCATGCGTGCCCGATCCCTGTCTGATAACTGAGTGCAATACGCGGCCGCCGCGGGTTCGGATCAGAACCCGCCCGCGCGGCCGGCGCGGCTGCGCGCGGGGGTCGTCACGGGTGCGACATTCGCGCGTCAGGGTGATCCGCCCGCGGATGAGCCACGTAAATGTGTCATGTTGCAGGTTGCACCCATACCGCTTTGCCGGGATAGAAGCTGTCGGCCGCCGCTGCCGGGTGCGGTGGCGGCGACAGGTGGAGCGTGGCCTGAAGGTAGCCTGAGGATGAGCGTCGATCCCGATCCCGACTGGTCCGGCCTCCTGATCCGGGTCAGGGACCATGGGGACAGGGCCGCCTTCGCCCTTCTGTTCCGCCATTTCGCGCCTCGGATCAAAGCGTTTCTCCGCAAGTCCGGCGCCGGCGAGGCGCTGGCCGAGGAATGTGCGCAGGACGTGATGGCGACGGTCTGGCAAAAGGCGCATCTGTTCGACCCGGGGCGCGCCAGCGTGGCCACCTGGGTGTTCACGATCGCCCGTAACCGTCGCATCGATGCGCTCCGCAAGGCGCGCCGGCCCGAGCCGGAAGACCTGCCCTGGGGTCCCGAGGCCGAGCCAGACCAGGCCGAGGCGCTGGAACTGCAGCAGGAAAGCCGCCGCCTCGGCGAGGCGCTGGCGCTGCTGCCGGAAAAGCAGCGGATGCTGATCGAACGCGCCTATTTCGGCGATCTGTCGCATTCCGAGATCGCCGCCGAGACCGGACTGCCGCTCGGCACCATCAAGTCCCGTATCCGCCTGGCGCTGGAACGCCTGCGCCACCAGATGAGTTGAAAGTCACGAGATGCCGATCCGCCACCACCTTCCCGACCCCCTGCTGCTCGCCTATTCCGCCGGGCAGTTGCCCGAGGCCTTCAGCCTCGTCATCGCCGCGCATGTGTCGCTCTGCGATGACTGCCGGGCGCGCCTGATGGCGTTCGACGCGATCGGCGGCGCGCTGATCGAGGATGCGGCCGAAGATGCCGACGCCCGGTCGGAGGAGGCGGTCGCGGCCGCGATCGCGCGCATCGTCTCCCGGCCCCGCCAGACGGTCGCGCCTGCGCCGCGGCAGCCTGTTCCCGGGGCGGTTTTTCCCGCCCCGCTGCGCGATGCGGTGGGCGGCGATCTCGCGGCGGTGCGCTGGCGGCCGGTGGGTATGGGGGTGCGGCAGGCGATCCTGCCGACCGGAGGTACGGCGACGGTGCGCCTCCTGCACATCCCGGCGGGTCAGGCCGTTCCCGACCATGGCCACCGCGGCATGGAACTGACGCTGGTGCTGCAAGGCGCGTTTCGCGACAAGACCGACCGGTTCGCGCGCGGTGACGTCGAGACCGCCACCGAGGATCTGGAACACACGCCGGTGGCCGAGGCCGGGGCCGACTGCATCTGCCTCGCCGCCGCCGACGCGCGCCTGCGCTTCACCGGCCTCGTGCCGCGGATCGCGCAGCCGTTCTTCCGGATTTGACCGGCCGCAGCCGGTCACAGATACAGCCGCGCGGCCAGCACGCGGCCGCCCGGCCCGATCGCGACCTCCTCTTGCGCGAGGCAGAGGTCGTGGCGCCCCATCTCCAGGTCGTTCACCACGGCAGGTTCAAGCGCGAACAGGCAAAGAAGTCCCCCCGGAGCCAGGCACGCGCCCGGGCCTTCGATCGTGACCTCCGGGCGCGGCAGCCTGCGCGCCGTCAGGACATTCACGTCCTCGCAGGGCGCGCTCACCCCCCGGACCGCCAGCGCGACATCGCCCGGAAAGGCGATCGGCACCAGCGGCGCGGCGCGCATCGTGGTATCGCCGACCAGGTCGAAGCCCGGGCCCGAGATCACCGTCAGGCTGCGCTCGATGCCGGGAAAGATCGAGAACGGCCCGTCGTCGACCACGCTCGCGACCGACAGCCGCCACACGAGGCCGGCCGGACCATCCACCCGCATCAGCTCGGTCGTCATCCCGCGTCCGTTCGCCCAGGGCATCCGGCGATACGCGCGGGGGGTGAGGTGCCTCACTCCGCGGCATCCCTGACCGCTGGCGGCGCTGGCCCCTCAGCCCCGTCGGCGGCGATCTCGGCGAAGTCGAAATCGTCCAGCCGCCGCGCCCGGCGGCCGGCCTTGTCGGCCGAGACGCGGATCTCCGCGATGTCACGCACCGCGAGGCCGAAATGCCGGTCGAGGTTCTCCACCCGCTGCCCCAGCCGCTCGACGTCGCGGTAAAGCTCGCCCAGTTCGCGCCGGATCGCCCCCGCCTGATCGCGCATCCGCGCATCCTTCAGGACCGCGCGCAGGGTGTTCAGGGTAGCCATGCAGGTGGTCGGCGACACGATCCAGACCCGCGCCGCAAATCCCTCGCGCACCACCTCGGGCAGGTTGGCATGCAACTCGGCATAGACCGCCTCCGAGGGCAGGAACATCAGCGCGCCGTCGGCCGTCTCGCCCTCGATGATGTAGCGCTCGGCAATGGCGCGGATATGCGCCCTGACCGCCGCCTTCAGCCCGCGCGCGGCCTCGGCCGCCGCCTGCGGCGTGTCGGCGCGGCGGAGCGCCTCGTAGGCCTCCAGCGGAAACTTCGCGTCCACCACGATCGGCCCGGGCGGATGCGGCAGACGGATCAGGCAGTCGGCCCGCCGCCCGTTCGACAGCGTCGCCTGCAGCGCATAGGCATCGGGCGGCAGCGCCTTCTGCACGATGTCGTGGAGCTGGATCTCGCCGAACGCGCCGCGGGTCTGCTTGTTCGACAGGATGTCCTGCAGCGACAGCACGTCGCCCGACAGCCGCTCGATGTTGGCCTGGGCCCGGTCGATGGTTTCCAGCCGCTGCTGCAGGTCGCCGAGCGAGCGGGCGGTGCGCGTCGCACTGCCGGTCAGGCTGTCGGCCATGCGTGCCTGCACCTCGGCCAGCCGCTGCTCCATCAGCCGCAGCACCGCCGCCTGGCTAGCGGTCTGGGCATCGGACACATGCGCCAGCCCGCCCGCCAGCCGCTCCTGCCCGTCGGACAGATGCCGCACGGACTGGCTCATCCAGGCCAGTTCGCGCAGCACCGGCTCGGCCATGCGGCTGGACCGGGCGGCGGCCCGCAGCGTCAAAAGAAGGATCGCGAGCAGCACGGCGCCGGCCGTGAGGCCGAGCCAGAGCGGATCCAGCCCCTCCGGCAGGGTCAGGTCGGACAGGATCGGCGCCGACCCGGTCATGTGCGGCCGAACAGCCTCTCGATATCCGACAGCTTCAGCTCGACATGCGTGGGGCGGCCGTGGTTGCACTGGCCGGAATGGGGCGTCTCCTCCATCTCGCGCAGCAGCGCGTTCATCTCCTCGGCCCGCAGCGCCCGGCCGGCGCGGACCGACCCGTGGCAGGCCATGCGGGCGAGCACGGCGTCGAGGCGCGCCCGCAGCAGCGCCGGCGCCTCCGCCTCGGTCAGCGCGTCGAGGATGTCTCGCACAAGCGCCGCCGCATCCACCGGCCCGAGCAGCGCCGGCGTCTCGCGCACCGCCACGGCCGTGCCGCCGAACGGCTCCACCACCAGACCGAGCCGGCCGAGGTCGGGCGCAAGGTCCATCAGCCGCGCGGCCTCTCCGGCCGAAAGCTCCACGATCTGCGGAATGAGCAGGGCCTGCGCGGCGACGCCCCGGTCCTCGGCCTGCCGCTTCAGCCGCTCGTAGACCAGCCGCTCATGCGCCGCGTGGGCATCGACGATGACAAGCCCGGTCTCGGTCTGCGCAAGGATGTAGGTGCCATGCAGTTGTGCCCGCGCCGCGCCGAGCGGCCGGGCCTCGTCCCCGGTCTCCGGGTCCACCCGGGCAGCCGGCGACTCGGCGAAACCGGAGGCCCCGTCCGGCGCCTGCAGGCGCATACTGTCGCGGAGCACGGTCGGCGGCGCGCGGTCCATCTGGTAGGCCAGCGGTCCGGGGCGGAGCGCCGACAGTGCGGCCATGCCGAGAGTGGAGGCGGTGCGCTGCCCCGGCCCGGCCAGCGCCTGACGGACGCCCGCGACCAGCAGGGCGCGCGCCGCCCCGGCGTCGCGAAAGCGCACCTCGGATTTCGCCGGATGCACGTTCACATCCACCAGCGCCGGATCGCAGTCGATCCGCAGCACCGCCGCCGGGTGCCGGTCACGCGGCATCAGGTCGGCATAGGCTGCCCGGAGCGCCCCGAACAGCATCCGGTCCAGCACCGGACGGCCGTTGACGACCAGGAACTGCGCCACCGACGACCCTCGCCCATAGGTCGGAAGGCCCGCGAGCCCGGTCAGCCGCAGCCCGTCCCGCTCGGCCGCGACCGGCACGGCATTCTCGGCAAACTCCGCCCCCACCACCTCGGCGGCTCGTCCCGGCAACGCGTCGAACAGATCGCCCGACCGGGGCTCGGCGCGGAACATCACCCGCCCCTCGCCGCCGCCCGAGACGTCGCGCAGGGTGAAGCCTGCCAGCGGCTCGGCCAGCGCGAGCCGGCGCAGCACCTCGCCGATTGCCTGCGCCTCGGCGCGGTCGGAGCGCAGGAACTTCAGCCGCGCCGGCGTGGCGTGGAACAGGTCGCGGAGTTCGACCACCGTGCCGCGCGTCAGCGCCGCCGGGCGCACCGGATCGGCCCGCCCGCCGCTTACCGTCAGCGTGGCCCCCGGCGCGCCCTCGGCCCGCGAGGTGACGGTCAGCCGCCCGACCGCCGCCAGCGACGGCAGCGCCTCGCCGCGGAAGCCGAAGGTGGTGATCGCCAACAGGTCGCTGCCGTCGATCTTCGAGGTGGCATGGCGCGACAGCGCCAGCGGCAGGTCCGCGGCCGTCATGCCGCAACCGTCGTCGGTCACCCGGATCAGCGTCTTGCCGCCGCCGGCATAGTCCACCGCGATCCGCCGCGCCCCCGCATCGAGCGCATTCTCGACCAGTTCCTTGACCGCCGAGGCCGGACGCTCCACCACCTCGCCGGCCGCGATGCGGTTGATCGCACCCTCGTCAAGCTGGCGGATCACCGGCCGGGACAGGGATATGTTGGGGCTGTCGAACGTCATGCCACCAAAGGTAGCAGATGCGGCAGAGTCGTCCAAGCCCGAACAAGGCTCAATTGGTCGAGACGACGCCCTCCGGCTGACCCACCACCACGAACTGCAGAGTTTCGGGCCGGAACAGGCCGGCAGCGACGCGGTTCACGTCCTCCAGCGGCACGGCCTCAATCCGGGCGTTGCGGGTCAACACGTAGTCGATCGGCAGCCCCTCCATCTGCATGCCGACCAGAACGTCCGCGATCGGGCCGTTGCCGTCGAACTGCAGCGGGTAGGAGCCGGTCAGGAAGGTCTTGGTCGCGGCCAGTTCCTCGGCCGACACCCCGTCGCTCGCCAGCCGCGCCCATTCGCCGCGCACCAGGTCGATCGACGGTGCCACGGTCGCATTGCCGGTGGCGAGCTGTCCGGTGACGAAAGCCGCGTGATCCATCGGCACGAGATAGGACGACACGCCGTAGGTCAGCCCGCGCTTCTCGCGCAACTCGGTCATCAGCCGCGCCCCGAAGCGGCGGCCGCCCAGGGCCTCGTTGGCGATGAATGCCG
>Ga0224723_1001115_pt1 | contig 16927 bp, 13 predicted proteins | sample Balambano_FR2_Me_FD_161647 | JGI IMG/M metagenome (GOLD analysis project Ga0224723, IMG submission 161647) | Freshwater sediment microbial communities from Lake Towuti, South Sulawesi, Indonesia - Balambano_FR2_MetaG | ecosystem: Environmental > Aquatic > Freshwater > Lake > Sediment | place...
GTGCCAAAGAGCGCCAGCAGCACGCCAATACCGACCGGATCAGCCGTCGGCGACAGCGCTGCCAGCCCGACCATCGCCCCGATTGCCACGAGCCAGCCTGTATTTCTGGGTCTGATTTGCATAACTGCCCCGTATGATGTCTTGATGACTATCAGTATACGCCGAATCATGCTCGAAGTTGCAGACTCAACGTGCCGCCCACACCCGCGCCAGCCCTGCCCATTCTTCCAGCGTCAGCGTCTCAGCGCGGCGGCGTGGGTCAATGCCTACCCCTTCCAACAGTGCGGTTGCCGCGTCACTGCTCAGATGCAGCCCGTCGCCGATCGCGTTCTTGATCTGCTTGCGCTTCTGGCTGAAGCCCGCGCGCACGACCGTGAAGAACGTCTCGTCATCCGGCACGCGCACGGGCGGCTGCTCGTACACATCCAGCCGCACGACCGCGCTCGTTACGTCCGGGCGCGGGTAGAAGACCGCCGGATTGAGCTTCATGACGATGCGGGCGCGCGCGTAATACTGCGCACTCACGGACAGCAGACTCATATCGCCCGGTTTGGCGACCAGCCGTTCCGCGACTTCCAGCTGCACAGTCAGCACCAGCCGGCGCGGGCGAACTGCGCCTTCGAGCAGATGGCGCAGGATGGCGCTGGTGATGTAATACGGCACATTCGCCACAACCAGATAATCAGTCGTGCCGAGCAGCGCTGGCACATCGGTTTCGAGGATGTCCTGAAAGACGACGCTGGCATTCGGATACACGCCGAGTCGATCCTTGAGCAGCGCTTCCAGACGCCCATCCAGTTCAACGGCGACGACGCGCGCAGCGTGCTGTGCCAGCACTTCCGTCAACGCCGCCGTGCCGGGCCCGATCTCCAGCACGGTATCCGTCTTTTGCACATCGGCGCTGGCGACGATCTTTTCAAGCGCGTTCGGGTCATGCAAAAAGTTCTGACCGAGCGCTTTCTTCGGCTCGATCTTGTAGTAATCCAGCAGCAGGCGTGGGTTCATCGTGGTTACGTACCGGGTAGAAAGTAATCAATCACATCAGGCACAGGCGTCAGCACATAGACATTGACATAGCGCGACCAGGGGCGGAAATCGGCATCGCTGTAGCCAAGATCGATCCATAGCGGAAAGCTGCGCGGACCGCCTGTATCCGCCATCAAACCGACGCCGTAGTCGTTGACGAAGACCTCTGTGCCATACGGCAGCACGTCCGGGTCGCTGGCGATAATGCCCGTCGTCAACTGCGCACCAACCGATGTGCGGTCGTCACCACCCAGCGCCGCTGGATGGTAGCTGGTAGCGTACATGCGCAGCACGCGCCAGTATTCGCGTGGTCCCTGCGGTGTGTTGATGCTGCGAATGACGACATTTGTGCCGTAGACGATGACGAGATTGACAGGCTCACGCACAACCACCGTCTCTTCTGCAACGCGCTCGACTTCGACGCCATTCTCCAGCCGCACACGGATGGTCGTCCGCTGCTCGCCCGGCTGCCCGTTTTGCAGCGTCTGGCGCTGATCCAGTTCCAGCGCCGCGTCCGCCTGGTAGACCGTCTCATAAGGCAGTTGCGCCGTCTCCGTCAGCAGCGTCTCCTCCACACGGATCACGCGGATGGTCATGCCCGGCACAAGCGACTGCGTCTCGGCAGGCACGACATAATCCTGCCCCACCAACGCCACGCCCGCCGATGCCAGCGCATCCGCCACCGTCTCCCCCTGCAAGCGCGTCTGCAAGCGCTCGCCATCTGCCACTACTGTCACCGGGCGCGAACGCCGCACCGAGATGATCAGGTTGGGCGCAATCGGCATATCGACATCCGGCGATACGCTGTCCGCCAGATACAACGTCACACCCGCCTCAAACAATGCCTCGCCAACCGTCCCTGCGGTGGTCGTCAGTTGTCGCTCCACCCCCTCATCGTTGATGACGATCGGCAGTGCGCGGCGCAGGCTGATATTCGTCACGGGGACGGGCCAATCCGCGATCTGGTCAAACGTCACCTCTGTGCCGTCAATGATGAGGCGGTCGGCAGCGCCAACGGTCACGCTTGCACTCATGAGAATGTCGAGCGGCTGCGAGAGTACCGTTGCCAGGACTTGTACCTGTCCATCTACTAGCAGCGTCACGGGACGGGCGCGCGTGATCTGGATGACCATGCCCGGCTGCACGGCGGCTTCTGGCGGCGGCGCGATCACATCGCCTTCACGCAGCAGCAGCCCGCGCTCCTGCAAAAACGCGCCAACGGTCTGTGCGCGCGTATCGACCGTTTGCGCTTGACCATCGATGACCAGCGTGATGCCCGCTGGCTGCAACGTCACGATCAACGCCGCACAGCCCGCACACAGGGCAAGCACGGCAGCGGCAGCGATCAACAGCAGCCCCCAGCGCGGGCGGCGCGGTTTGGGCGCAGGCAGCGACGGAATCGTTTGCGTATCAGCGGAGGTAGAAGTGGCGTCGGGGTAGAGGTTCACGCGCGCGGCACGTCCTCTATATCAGGCGCGTTATCCCCACTCTGCACGAGCCAGGCTAACCCACGGCACCCAGACGGAACTCCTTAGTGCTGCTTCCGTTAGAACCTGACACGGTTCGGAGGGTCTGCCGCGTGGGACCCAGCCCGTGCAGACTGGGGACAACACACACATTACGATCATCAACCAAGATTGTAGCAGAGCGCGCTACCCCTGTATAGGGAAGAAGCCGAGCAGCGCATCCCACATCACATCCGTCTGATCGAGCAGTTGATGATCCGACTCAACGACCCGCAGATCGACATTCGGGCGCGTGCTGGCAAACGTCATGCTCTGCTCGACATCCACGCTGGCGTCGTGCTTGCCGTGATAGATCATGATCGGCATCTCCAGCTTTAGGCTGTACGAGTCATACTGCTGCAAATCCTCGAACAGCCCGTAATGCACGCGCTTCAAGCCGCCCGCCGCATAGTTAAAGAACTGGTAGTAGCCATCTGTGCGCCACTGCTGGATGCCGTACTCGCCCAGATCGCGCCAGCGATTGCCGGCGAAGTCGAACGCCGGCGCCATCAGGAACAACTTCCTGACGTGCTTGGCTTCGGCAGCGCGGTAGCGGTCGCTGAAGTGGAGTGCCACCGCCCCGCCCATGCTCGACCCCATCAGGTAAATATCGCCGTCTGGCAGCGCGCGGACTTCTTCCGCGACCTTCGCCAGTATCGCCGTCAGCGTCAGCTGCTCAAACGATGGCACGTTCAAATCTGGCACATGCAGCGTCACGCCGCGTTCGGCACAGCGCGCCGCAAAATCGCGCGCTTTCGTGGACGACGGCGACGACGCAAAGCCATGTAGGTAGAAGATGTGATTCGTCATGAAAGCAGGACTCCATCTTTAGTACAGAGTACAGAGTACAAAGTACAAACGACATTGCGCCGTTTTAGAGCAGGCTACTAACGACAGTTCGCTTTTCAATGTACTCTGTACTGTGTACTTTGTACTGATTCAATCGACTCTCACTCGTTGAAAAAGTAAGCCTCCAGCACATCCCGCGCAATCGGCGCTCCGACGCCGGAACCTTCACCCGCGTTTTCGACCAGCACCACCACCGCGATCTGTGGGTTTTCGCGCGGTGCCCACGCCGCGAACCACGCGAACGGCGGCAGCGTGCCATCACCACCTGCCTGCGCCGTACCGGTCTTGCCGCACACGCCGAGCGCTTGCAGCGGCGAATCGCGGAAAACAAATTCTGCTGTACCAAAGCTCTCAGTCGTCACATCGCACAAGCCCTCGTGCAGCGCTTCGTAGACGCCGCTTTCAAATGTCAACTGCGTCATGACTTCCGGCGTGCTGACGCTTGTCAGCGTATCGCCGAGCAAACCAACTTCGCGCACCAGTTGCGGGCGATAGAGCGTGCCGCCGTTGGCGAGCGCGGCGAACCAGCGCGTGACTTGCAGCGGCGTTACCAGCAGTTCGCCCTGCCCGATCGACAGATTGACCGCATCGGAGAATGTCCACTCAATCCCGAACGTCGTCCGCTTCCAGTCCGGGTCTTGCACGTTGCCCGTCTCTTCCGGCAGGTCGATCAAGCCTGTGGGCGCATCAAAACCGACGAGGCGCGAATACTCCGGCAGCAGCCAGGGATCGGTGCTGTCGAGCAAATAGCCCGTCTCGTAAAAGAACGGGTTGCAGCTTTGCGTCAGCGCAGTGATCGGCGTCACCAGCCCATGCCCGCCCGCCAGCCAGTCGGTGCGCGGAATGTCGCGGCTCCACAAGCCGCCGCAGACAAAGCGGAAGTCAGGACCGAAGACGCCTGCATTAAGTGCCGCATAATCCGACACCGTTTTCATCACCGAGCCAAGTGGATACGTCCCCTGCGTGGCGCGGTTCAGTTCCGGTCGGCGCAGGTCTTCGGTGTTGGCAAGAATGATCTGCTGTGCTGTGTCGCGCCCCATCGTCGGGAACGGCGTGTAGGCGTTGTTATCGAACGTCGGATAGCTGACCATCGCCAGGATTTCGCCCGTGTTCACATCCATCACGACCACCGCTGCCCCGCGCGAACGTGTCGCCCAGGTATCCTTCGCCTGCGTATACGCATCCGCCAGGATTTGCGAAGCCGCCACTTGAAGCTCGGAGTCAATCGTCAGGTAGACACTTTGCCCCGGCTGCGCGGTGATGCGCGTCAGTTCGCGCAGTTCGTCGCCGTCGGGCGTAACGATCAACAGGCGACCGCCCGGCTGACCGCGCAGCGTCTCATCCCAACTGCGTTCGATGCCGCTGCGCCCCAGAATCGCGTCCTGCGGGAAGCCCGCCGTCTCCACCGCCGGAATATCCGCCTCATCGGGATAACCGACATAGCCGAGGATGTGCGGCATTCGCGCGTCGTTGTTGTAGCGGCGGGCGGGCTGTTCGCCAAACTGCGCATTGCAGGTCGCCGTCAGCGGACCTTGCGCATCAAAATAGCGTTGCGCCTCGATGGTGCCGACATCCATCAACCAGTTGGGCGGGCGCTGTTCCAGTCGCGTCTGGATTTCTTCCAGCGGGCGGTTGAGCGTGGCAGAGAGCAAGCCGAGGCAGCCAGTATAGTCCGGGATATCCTGACGAATGACGCGGATGATCACCACGCGCCCCTGCTGGTCTGCCAGCGTCGTCACGCGGTCACGCGCGTAGATGTTGGCGCGATTGGGGATGACCGGATCAAAGCGCAGCCGCGCACCCCCGACCATCTCATTGAAGATGTCGGCAGGCGACCACGCCACGCGCCAGCCCTGCGCGCGGCTGTCCACCACCAGCCGGATTTCGCGCCCGGCGTCCGTAAACGAACCGAGCAGGCGCGTGTTAAACATCAGGTCATATGCCAACACCGCCACGTCATCCGCCTCGCGAAGCGACGTGTACACCACCGGATCGTCGATGCCGTTGTAGGTCATTTCCGCTTCTGTAATGTCGTACAGGCGATTGAATTCGGCGAACGGTGCTGCTTCCTGCGCCGCTGCCGAAATCAACTCGTACATGCGCTCACGGTCGCCCGCACGCCACGCCGCCAGAAAGCTCAGCCCGATGCGCTCCGCGTCTTCCAGCAGATACGCCGATGGCAATTGTGCCAGCGTCGGGATAATGACCTGGGTGGTCGTCTGTGGCTGGCAGGCAGTCAGTACAATAAGGATGAGCAGCAGGAACATCAGGCGTGAACGCATGAAAGGTCTCGTGGAAATAATTGAAATCCATATTGAAGTATACGCCCAAGCGCTCATCACACCAATGAGAGAAACGGAAAAGCGTATTGAAACCGTCAAGTCTCACGTCAATTGCATGGGTACAATCTCAATTGAATCGTCACCACTGGCAGGTTGATCAAGAGTCATGATGAAACCAAATCTTGCTTTCCAACACGCACTACGCAGCCTTGCGCATCCGGTTTCACTCACTGCGATAGTGGTGTTGCTACTCAATGATCACTGGCTTCGTTTGCATCACCCGTCGTGGCTCACAGGAAAACTGGGAGACTTTGCCTGGCTGGTCTTTGCGCCACTTATCGCTGCATTACTGTTCGCTTGGTGCATCCCCTCACGTCGGAAAGCGCAAGGAACCATCGTCGGCACACTCAGCATTGCCTTCATCGGTCTATGGTTTGCGCTTGCCAAGACTGCTCCGGCAATTCATACCCTGACGACAAACGTATGGAACGGGATCATTGGATGGGAGGGATCGCTTCGGCTGGATGCAACGGATCTCCTCACACTTCCCGCCCTGTTCATCAGTGCCTGGATATGGTGCAACAGTGAATCGACGAAGTTTAACTCGCGTCCATTTGCTTATATCGCCTTTGGCTTAGGCATTCTTGGGACATTGGCAAATACCTACCCGCCAATCGGGGTTTGGGAAGACGCAGGCATTACAACAATTTGTCAAGTGGGCACTACGCTTGTCACCGCTACTGAAGAACAACCGCAAATCACAGAGAGAAGTGGAGTCAATGATAGTCCAGATGTTGTTGGAAACCATCGCATCACGCCACAATCAAACGTTTTTGCGAGCAGTGATGGTGGTCTCACCTGGTCAAAACAGATCATAGAACATTATCAACTCCCTAGCATCAACTGCTCGGTTCCTAACCAACAGATGCTTTTTGATCCGCGCAACCCACAAATACAGTATCGTTGGCAGCCCCGTGGACCAATAGAACGTTCCAGTGACGACGGCGGCACTTGGGTGATCGATCACTCATTGCCAGAGATGCAGCAGGAAGTGAGACGGCACTACAATCAGTTCTCAGCTCGTGCTGACCCTTTCAGGGGCAATGGCTTTACACGCACCTTTATCCCGGGTCCTGTCAGTGGATTGTTTGATGACACCACTGGCAATCTGGTGTTGGCGATGGGTTGGGACGGTGTTCTCGTGCGCACACTTGATGGAGTCTGGCATCAGGTCGCAGTTTCAATAAATTATCGCTTCGCAGATATTTCCGGCTTTAATGAGTTGGGTGGTATCCTGTTTTTTGAACTCTGGCTTGCTGGAGCGCTCGGTTTTCTCATCCTCACAACTTCAGCAGCGTATCTGCGCAAGCACTCTATTTCGCGGGTGCGCATGGTTTGGGTGGCAATGGGCTGGATCATGTGGCTGATATTGACAGCGATTCAGCTACCGGCGAGCCGCGCTGAAGAATGACTATTTATATACAATTCTGGCGGGTTCAATATGACACTCACCAGCTTTGTCGAACTTATCCTGCTCGGACTGCCGCAAACCTTGCTCGCCCTGATCCTGCTGGTGCTACCCCAAAGCCTACGTGCCACGGGCGATTTGTTTAGAAACTTTCGCCCTTATATGTTGCGTATTGTCACGATGGGTGCGCTGGCATCAGGATTATTCCTGTTACCCTTTGTGCTGTGGTCACAGGGGACAATTCCACCCTATCTGACCGCTTGGTTCTTCGCGCTGCTGCTTGCCTTATGTGCGCTCATCGCCGCAGGATTTGCGCTCCAACCCGTGCTGTCGGTTGCGGTCCAACAAACGACGAGCGAGAAATCCGAACGTTGACGCGCGCGTGGCAACCGCTATAAAATTAGCTCGTAAAATCCACCTCCTATAGCGGTGGGATAGAAGGGTTCTACTTGCTTTAGTCGCTTCCGATAGCAATAATAGGCGACTAGCGTGTAGCATAGTGTGAGCAGTCCACAACCCCAGCATCTACAGGGAGTGACCCGTGCATGAGCGAGACCATCACGGTGCGACGGACATACAAGTATCGTCTTTACCGCTGTGACAAAAAAGACCGCAAGCTGCATCACAAGATCGATATGGCGGGTGATGTCTGGAATCACGTGCTGGCACTGCAACGACGCTACTATCGACTGACAGGCAAGTATATCCCGCTGAAGGACATGAACAACCATGTCCTGAAACTGCGCAATACGCAGCGTTTCGTACACTGGCAGGAGTTGTATTCACAGGCGTGTCAGAATGTCTGCTGGCGGCTGAACGAGGCATACAAGAAGTTCTTCGCCAGAGATGTCAAGCGTCCGCCAAAGTTCAGGCAGGTGCGCAAGTACAAGTCCTTCACGTTCCCGCAGAGGGGCTACAGCGTGGAGGGCAACCGCGTGGTGATTGGCGGGGTGAAGTATCGCTTCGTCAAACATCGGGAGATGAACGGCAAGGTCAAGACCCTGACGGTCAAGCGTGACCCGTTGGGACGGTTGTGGTTGTGTTTCAGCGTCATCGAGCAAGTGAGCATCAAGCAAACCAGCACGGGTGAAAGCGGCGGTTTCGACTTCGGTCTCAAGACGTTTCTCGTAGACGACGCTGGACGCAGCTACGCCAGCCCACAGGTCTACGCGGCACAACTGCATCGCGTGCAGAAGCTCAATCGGCAGTTCTCACGCAAGCAAAAGGGGTCGAAAGCCTACATTCGCGCCCGCAAAGCGCTGGCGAAGGCACACTTCGATGTTGCCAACAAGCGACGGGATGCGCACTACAAGCTGGCGCATCGGCTGTGCAAGGAGTACGACACGCTCTGCTTCGAGGACTTGCACCTGGCGGGGATGAAGGCGCTGTGGGGACGCAAGGTGAGCGACCTGGGCTTTGCGGAGTTCATGAAAATCGTCGAGTGGGTGGCGCTCAAGCGTGGGAAGACAGTCGTGAAGATTGACCGCTTCCATCCAACGACGAAGACGTGTTCGGGCTGCGGACGGAGGCATGAGCTGACGCTACGCGACCGGACCCTGAATTGTGCGTGCGGGCTGGTCATAGATCGTGACCACAACGCAGCGATAAACATTAGAACCGCCGGGACATCGGCGGAGTGCCAGAGCGAGCATAAGACGCAGCATCGTCTGCGCACTCGCGTTGACGGCACAAGCCCACGTCCTTGAGGCGTGGGAGTATGTTCACACTTCGCTTCAGTTCTGTCACAGGTGATAAGGTTAGCGAACATGGCGCAAAATGCCCCGCAGATTGATCCCGAAATGTTGAAACTCCTGCGCTGCCCGGTGGCGGTGCATGACAAGAGCAAGGGCGATGACCCCGGCAAGCTCGAACTCGTCAAAGGCTACTGGCTCGTCAGCGCTGACAGCGGCAACAAGTACCCCATCCGCAACGGCATCCCCGTCATGCTGGTCGAAGAAGGCGAGAAGTGGAAGAACACCGCCGTCGAAGACCTGCCCGTCCCGCCGCCTGAGAAATAATCACAAGCACGCCTGCTACCGCGCAGGCGTCTTTATTTTCGAGGCATGATTGCTCACAACTCTTTGTTTAGCTATACTTCATGATAACAAAAACGATCTACGTATCTTGTGCCGCACATTCCGAGAGATGAGGTTATGGCAGACTACACGCCCCTCGAAGCTCCAGTGCATGACCCTCAAGCGCTTCCCGCCCACGTTCCAGCGAAACTCTTTGGGCGAGACGCTTTGCTTGCGAAGGTTTACAGCGACCTGAAAAACGATAATGCTGTACTGCTGTACGGCGCAGCGGGCGTCGGCAAGACCGCCCTCGCCGCCACGCTTGCCAGCGCTTACAGTGAACTTCCTGGCGGCGTCCTTTGGTTGCAGGTGGATGGCGCGTCGCTGGTGGAGCTGATCGTGCGCGTCGCCCGCGCCTACGGACGCAGCGACATCGCCAACAGCGATAACGCGGTCAGCCGCACAGAAGCAGTGCGTGAACTGCTGAGCGAAGAAAAGCCGCTGCTGGTGCTGGACGGCGCGCCCGCGCCGCAAGCCACTGCCGACTTTATCGCACGCTGTGCCGACCAGAATCCTGTCCTCATTACATCCGATGAGCCAATGGAAAGCGACTGGACGGCGATACAACTGACGCCGCTGGATGCCGATCAATCGAATGCCATGCTGCGCCAGTTAGCAGGCATTGACGACGGCGCGCCGTCGATGGACCTGGCAATTGCGCTGAGTGGCAGCCCGTTTGCAGTCACGATTGCGGCAGGCGCGATCAAGGCGAACAAACAAAGCCCCGCCGATTTCCACGCTTCCATGCCCAAAGCGCCTGCTGGTGCAGCCCCGCCTGTTGACCTGCTGGCCCTGACGGCTGCCTTCCGCAGCCTGCCAAGCGCGCTGCAAGGGCTGATCCTGATGTTGGGCGCAACCTACAACGGGCAGGGTTCTGGCGAACTCCTCAGCATGATCAGCAGTGCGCCTGTCGAAGGCGTCAACCAGGCATTAGGGATGCTTGTCAGTCGCAATCTGATTGAACGCATCACGCGCGGCGGCACCCCTTACTACCGGATGCACCCGCTGGTTAAGAACTTCTCGGAAAGCTGGCTGCGCGGTTCCAATCGGCTTGAAGGCTTGCAGGCGAAAGTGCGCGACTCGGTCGTCGCTTATGCCAGCCGCTACAGCGGACAGCCACAAAAGCTGGCGGTCGAAATCGACAGCTTCGTCGCCACTGGACGCGCCACTACCGACGCGGGCGATACCGACACAGCGAATCAACTGTCAGTCGCGCTGATGCAGGCGGGTACTTTCGTCAGCGATGGTGGCTATGCGCTCGAACTCGCGAGCCTGCGTCGTGGCAGCACCAAACCCGTCACAGGTGCCTTCCCGGCTTATCAGGACGCAGCCGCCCCGACACCTGTACTACCGACCGCTGACGCGATGGGGGACGACTTTGACGAAGACATCGAAGATGAGTTCGATGACGACTTTGAAGAAGAACCCTTCGCAGAGACAGAACTTGACGAGACCGATGACGAGTTTGATGAAGACGAACTGGGCGACGACGAACTCGAAGATGACCTGCCGATAGCGCGCCCGGCTGTACTGCCGCCAATAGACGCGCCCGTTGCCGAGATGGCGCGGCTGCGTGCGGCACTCATGCAAGCACGGCAGCAAGGCGACCAGCGGCGACAGGCGGAAACACTGAAGACGATTGCCGCGCTGCACCTGCGCGATGGACAGGCAAACGAGGCAATCTCGTCTTACAGCGAAGCGTTGACGCATTTCGAGGCGGTCAATGATCGCGGCGAAATGCTGAACGTGCTGCAATCGCTGACCGAACTGGAAATGCTGACGGATAGCCTGCCCGCCGCCGCGCTGCACGCTGCCCGCGCTGCCGCGATTGCCGACCAGCTTGGCGAACTCGGCAAGCAGGCGCAGCTACTCTCGCTGCTGGGTGATGCACGTCAGCAGTTGGGCGAAAGCGAGCCTGCCATCCGCGCCTACACTCAGGCGCTAGAACTCGTGCGCGCGGCAAATGACGCCCGCAACGAGGCGGTGCTGCTGTTCAAGCTTGGTTATGCGCAGCTGGACAACAACGACGCGCGCACCGCGGCAGACACCTGGGAAACTGCGCTGAAGATGTTCAAGGAGCAGGAACGGCGCGATTACGAAGGGCGCGTGCTGGGCGGGCTGGGGACGGCATATGGCGATATAGCGCGCTGGACCGAGTCGATTAACTTCCACACCTCGGCGCTCTACATCGCCCGCGAAGTCGGGGATGAGCAGGAAGAGGCGTTGCAACTGACCAATCTCGGTTTTGCGTCTGTGCAGGCGAACCAACTTGGACAGGCGGTGCTGCGCTATCGGCAGGCATTGTACCTTGCCTACGAAAGCGACGAGCGCGAGGATGTCGTCAGCACAACGGTGGAACTGGCGAACGTGCTGGTGGCAAGCCCGCGCCACCTGCTGATCGCGGGCTTGCTGGTGGAAGAAGCACTCAAGCTCGACTCGAACGACCGCGATCTGCGCAAGCTCAAGGAGCGCATCGAGACCGACCTGCTGGACGCGGAAGCGCGCGGTGTGACGTTTATTGAGGTATCAGGGACAGCGCAGGAATACGCCGAAAATGCGTATGCGCTGCTGGACGAGGCGTAAAGTCATGAATCCATCGGCAGCCAGAACCCGAAGCGGCTGCCGACACCGACTGTGCTTTCAACCCAGACTTCGCCGTTGTGCCGTTCGATGATCGACTTGACCAGGCTTAAGCCCAGCCCGCGCCCTTCGATGTCTTCTGTACCTGCCTGGCGCGCACGGAAGAAGGTGTTGAACAGCCGCGACAAGTGTTCCGCCGGAATGCCGATCCCTGTGTCTTCCACGACATAATGCAAGCGCCGCCCGTCCTGATGAGCGTTCACGGTCAGTGTGCCTTTGGAGGGCGTGTATTTGACGGCGTTGCTCAACAGGTTCTCCATCGCCTCGCGGATCAGCGATGGATTGATCGTGATCAGCGTGGGGCTGTCGAGCGTGATGTTGGTCTTCAGCGTTTGCTGCTTGTTCTCGACCGCCGGACGCATATTATTGAGTGCCGTCTGCACAATCGCACGAAAATCGACACGCTCGTTCAACTCTGAGGGCGACGTGCGTATCTTCTCCACGCGCAGCAGGTCATCGAGCAGCCCGGTCATGCGTTCCGTCTGCTGCTGGACAATGCCCAGGTATTCGGCGATCTTGGTTCTTGGGTCAATATCAAGCTGCATCAGGCTGCAATAGCCGACGATCAGCGCTAGCGGGCTGCGCAGGTCGTGGGATGCCATTTGCAGCATCTCGTCCTTGAAGCGGTTCAGGTCGCGCATCTGTGTCACATCGCGCATCACAACCACGTAGCCGGTCTTGTGGTTGGTAGCAGCGTTCGCCCACACGGAGACATCAATGTGATAGTCGCGATGCTGTTGTTCCGAACGCGCTTCAAACGACCAGTTCTTGCGTCCGGCTTCCGGGCTTGCCAGAATGTCCAGCACGCGCCCGACTGTCGAGTCGGCATCGCGCATATCGCTGAGCGACTTGCCCCGGACATCCGCTTCGCTGGTGCTGCCAAACAGGGCTGCCCCTGCCTCGTTCATCAATAACAATTGACCCTGGGCATCTAGCACAAACAGCACATCGGGGAGGGCGTGCAGCACCGCTTCAAGCTGCGTTTGCTGCGCCTGCATTCTCGTAAACAACTGGGCATTCCGTAGCGCCACCGCCACCTGATTGGCGATGATCGTCATGATTTGCAGGTCATGTTCGTCAAAATGTCCGGCGTTATGATGAATGAGCGTGAACACGCCGACCACTCGCTTCTCGTGGATGAACGGCACCGCCAGCGCCGAACCTGCCAACGACGGCACGCCTTCCAGTTCCAGCCAGCGTTCATCGGTCGCCGCATCCATCACCAGCGTGCCGCGCTTGTTCTCTATCACCCAGCGCGCCAGCCCATCATTGACAATCTTCTGCGCCTGAGCGTAGGTTTCGGGATTAGGCGGGATGCGCAGCTTCGACGTTTTAAACTGCGAGGACAACGTGAAGAAACGCCAATCGCCCGTCGCGCTGCTAAAACCATTTTCCGTGAGCAACAGGGAAGATTGTTCAACCTCAAACGAACCCATAACAAGATCAATGACGTTCTTCAGAACGCGCGTCTCGTCAAAGCTCGTGAGCATGTTGGAAACTTCTGTCAACAGCTCAAAGTCTTTGGCTGTCTTGTCTGGCATGGAGTAGAGCATGGTTTAGCAGCACATCTCGCCTATCGTGATATTGCTTAAGTGAAACACAATCTTCAACGATAGGCAAGTTGACGTTTAATGCTTGAGCAGCCCGGTCAGCAGTTGCACGCACGCCTCGACATCGCGCATATCGACCGTCTCACTGGTGGTGTGAATAAATCGGCATGGGATCGAGATGCAGCCGCTTGGCACGCCCGCGCGCACGGATTGGATTTGCGCGGCGTCGGTTGTCCCTGCCTTCAATAGTTCCAGTTGATATGGAATACCGTCGGCTTCCGCCCGTGAGATCATCCAGTCGCGGATGGCGGGTGGCACGATCAAACCCGGGTCTTGCACCTTGATCGCCGCGCCTGCGCCAAGCCGGATACCGTTGCGCTCGCCTTTGTACTCATCGCCCGCGAGGGTCACATCGAGCGCAATCGCGATGTCCGGATCGATGCTGTGCGCGGCAGGTCGCGCGCCGCGAATACCGACTTCTTCCTGCACGGTAAAAGCGAAGTAGACTTCGTGCGGCGTCTCTTTCGCGAGCAACCGCATCGCCTCCAGCGCCACGACGCAGCCGATACGGTCGTCCATACTCTTGGCGATCAGGCGTATGCCGCGCTCTTCAAGCGGTCGCCAGAAGGCAGCAGCAGTGCCGGGCGCGACCGCCGCTGCCCCGTCCCCGTCGCTGATGTCGATGTAGAAGCTGTCCAGATCAGGCGCGTTCTGACGGCTGCTGCCAAGCGGTTCCGGCGCACCGATCACACCCGTGACGCCGTTTTCAAAGCGCACCCGCGAGCCGTGCAATGTCGTGTGGATCAGACCGCCCAATGGGGTAAAGCGCAGGTAGCCGCTGCGCGGTTCCTGAAATGTCGCGATCAAGCCGATCTCGTCCATGTGTGCGGCGACCATAATACGCTGCTTGCCTTCGCCCTGCCCCACGCGGCAAATCAGGTTGCCGAGCGCATCGACTTCAATGCTGTCGGCGTAAGGTTCTGCGTAGCCGCGAATGAGTTCACGCACATGATGTTCATAGCCGGAGGGACCCCAGGCTTCGACGAGCGATTTGATCAGGTCTTTCACGATAGCACTTCCTCATAAAGGTAGAAAATTGCAAATTGCGTGTGCGCTCAAACTTGTTTATCGCAGCGATGCCAACACATCGCGATTCACGTCGTGCAGCACAGCTTGTACCAGCCGCAGCGTGTTGTCGAAATCGTCGCGGTGGAGATAGGTCACGGGGCTATGAATGTAGCGCGAGGGGTTAGAAATGACTGCCGTTGCCACGCCACCGTTTGCCAGATGAATAGAGCCGCCATCGGTGCCGCCACCTGGCTGCGTCTTGAGCTGATACGGAATACTATGTTTGTCAGCAGTCGCGCGCAGGAATTGCAGTAGTCGCGGATTGACAATCACACTGCGATCCAGAATCGTAAACACAGGACCACCCTGAATGCGACAGGTTGGGTTCGGTTCGTCCATCTCATCCGGCACAGCAAGCGGGTTGGGGATGTCGTTGGCGGTCGTCGTTTCCAGCACGAACGCCACGTCGGGATTGAGCGTTTGCGCTGCTACCTGTGCGCCACGCAACCCGATCTCTTCCTGCACGGTGAACGCCGCTAGCACATCCACCGGATACGGACCGCCGCGCAGCACATCAATCAACAGCGCGCAGCCCGCCCGGTCATCCAGCGCCTTGCCACGCACCATCGCTGCCCCCAGCTCGCCAAAGTACGAGTCGAAGACGATCATGTCGCCGAGCTTGACCTTGCCGTTGGCATCATCTTTGCTGGACGCGCCAATATCAATGCGCAGATTCGCCAGCTTGACGACCGACTGCTCGCGCCCAATGTGGATCGGCGTCCAGATGACGACGCCGGGAATAGCGTTCGCGCCGATCTTCATGCGCATTCCGGGCAGGATGCGGTCGTCAATGCTGCCGACCGCCGTGAAGCGCACCAGCCCGTCGCCATCGACACCTGCTACCATAAAGCCAACTTCATCCATATGCGCTGCCAGCATGACGCGCGGCGCGCCTGCAACCGTCCCGCGTTTAATGGCGGTGATGCTGCCAAGCGGGTCAATGCGAATATCGCTGGCATGTCCGTAAATCGCTTCAAGAATGATTTTTCGTACCGCGTCTTCCCTGCCGGAAATACCGTGCGCTTCGGAAAGCGACTTGAGCAGTGTCGTGTCCATCGTTACGCCGTCGCTTCCTGTGCTTTCAACTCTTCCCACGCAATCGCCGTCAGAAAATCTGCATCGAGATCGGCAATAAAGGCAGCCAGCAGCCGCCCGCAGCGTTCAATGTCGCGCAGGTCTGCCGTTTCGACAGCCGAGTGCATATTGCGGATCGGTACCTCCAGCAGCGCGGTCGGCACGCCTTCCTGCGCCACCTGAATTGCCCACGCATCTGTGCCGCTGTTGCCGGGCAGCAAATCGTCCTGCAACTTGATCTCTTGTTTGCGCGCTGTTTCGCGGAGTTTATCATACAGTTTTGGATGGAGGTTTGGACCGATGCCGATGCCCGGACCACCGTTCATCTCGACGGCTTTCTCATCCGGCACACCCGGCTGTTTGGCAAACGTGACATCGAGCGCAATCGCAATATCCGGCTTGATCTGATACGCAGCCGTCTTCGCGCCCAGCAGCCCGGTCTCTTCCTGCACCGTCGCGACGGCGTAGACATCCCACGAGTGGTGCAGCTTCTGAAGCAGATGCAGACAGAGTGTGACCGCTGCCAGACATGCGCGGTCGTCCATTGCCTTGCCCGCGACGCGATTGCTGTTCAGGTCGATCATCGGCGCATCCACTGTGATCAAATCACCCATGCGCACCTGTCGTGTCACCTCATTAGCAGGCAAACCCAGATCGACCACAAAGCTGTCAAACTCCGGGTACTTACCGTTACCGTTTCCATTCTTGAGCAGATGCGGCGGTACGGTTGCAATGATGCCGGGCAGCGGCTGCCGCCCATGTACCATAACGGTCTGCGCCAGCATGACGCGGTTATCGACACCGGAGATGCGCTGGACATAGACAAAGCCATCGACGACATCGCGCACCATCATGCCGATCTCGTCCATGTGCGCTGCCAGCATGATCTTGCGCGGCATGGCTGGCGGTTGCGTGGCGCGCTTGATGCCGATCAAGCTGCCGAGTCGGTCCTGCTCAGTGCTATCAACCAGCCCTCGCCATGCAGACTGTATCAGCTCCCGCAGCGGTGCTTCATGACCAGACGGGGCGTGCGCTTCAACGAGTGTTTTTAAATGTGCTTTGAGGTCAAACAAAATGCGTCTCCCGTAACCCCGTCAAACATGGTGCTAAGTGTACGCGGAGACGCGCTGATTTCAAAAAGCTCTAAATAAAAGAAGACTCATCTCACCACCGAACAAGGGGCTTAAGCCCCTTGTTCAATCGGTCAAACATATCTTGTCCCAATGCTAACCGCCTGGCGATCCCGGTGTAGGGTCTATCGGCGGCGGCGGGATCAGCGTATCGGTCGGGAACGGGATGGGGGTATCGGGCGGCTTGGTCGGGTCAATGA
>Ga0224723_1001116_pt1 | contig 16923 bp, 14 predicted proteins | sample Balambano_FR2_Me_FD_161647 | JGI IMG/M metagenome (GOLD analysis project Ga0224723, IMG submission 161647) | Freshwater sediment microbial communities from Lake Towuti, South Sulawesi, Indonesia - Balambano_FR2_MetaG | ecosystem: Environmental > Aquatic > Freshwater > Lake > Sediment | place...
CTTTCACACCGTTTATCCTTGCCACCAACACGCCGCGCCCGCTGCCAAACTTCGTCACGGTTACGCCCGCGCCCACCGCGACGCCGGAACCGACGCAGTGTGTGCGCGTCGTGCAGCCCGGTGATACCCTCTACGCAATTGCCGCTGCCTGTGGACACCGCGACGCGGCAGTGTTAGACGTGATTGTCTCGGAAAACGGGCTTGCTTCCGCAGACGCACTGGCGGTCGGGCAATCGATTGTCGTCCCCGCGCCGACGCCTACGGTTGATCCGAATGCGCCGACCCTTGCGCCCGCCTCTACCGAAGCCGCGAACGAGACCGATGGCGAAGGTGTAGCGCAAGCCTCCGCGCCGACGCGGGATCCGCTGGTATTTCCGACTGAGACTTTGCAACCGGGGGTCGCCTGGCACACCGTCTCATCTAACGAAACGATGATTTCCATCGCTATTAAATACGGCGCGAACGCAGAAATCCTGTCACAGCTGAACCCGCAAGTTCCGTTTCTTCAGTGCGACTTTCGCTTCGATAGCGGCGGTGAAAGCTGTATTGTCCAGCTCTTCATTGGACAGCAGCTTCGTGTGCCCGCACCCACACCGACCGCCACAATACCGCCGACCGCCAGCGGCAGCGAAACACCCACACCCAGTCCGACGCCGACCTTCAACGCCCCCAGCGCACTTAGCCCAGGCGACCGCGCCCTCTTTCGACAGGATGAACTTATCACCTTGCGCTGGGTTCCGACAGGCACGCTTGGCGAGAATCAGGTCTATCGCGTCCGTATTACCGACCTGACATCTGGGCTGGTCTATGGTTCTGACACCCGTGAGTTATACTTTATCGTGCCACAGGCATGGCAAGGCACGGGGGAACGCCGTCATGAATACGAATGGACGGTCAGTGTAATTAACCTGGACAGCCCGGATGTGCCGATCTTCACAACCACGCCGCGCATTTTTGTCTGGGAAAGTCGCTAAAAGGGACTTCGTTTGGATCACTTTCGACACGCACGACTGCTGACGCTGGTACTCATCATCCCGCTCTCCCTCATTGCCTGCACCAATCCGCCCGCTGTCCCAACGCCGACCGCTATCGTCGAAGTCATCATTACGCCGTCCGCCACTCCCAGCCTGATGCGGACCATGACACTTACGCCCACCGTGCTGGTTGCAGCAACGACGACGGCTACGCTCGCCCCACCGACAGACACGCTCACCCCGTCGCCAACACCGCGACCTGTCGAATATGTCATTCAGCCCAATGACACGCTGTTTTTCATCATTCAGCAACCGCCATTTAACTATCGCGATTTCAGCGTGGTTTCGGAAATCCTGCGCCTGAATAATATTGCCGATGCCGATCGGCTGCCGCCGCCCGGCACTACCATTCTGATCCCGTTACCCACTGCGACACCTATCCCCCAGGGCGAAGAGACAACCGCTACCGCACAGGCGGCAAGCCCACAGGTGACGACGCCAAGCGATGCAAGCCAGACTCAACACACGACTGTCGAAGGCGAGACCATCATCGGCATTGCCCAGCAGTACCGCACCACGCTCCGAGTCCTCAGTCGCCTTAATCCCGAGATTGGCTTTTTCGGTTGCGACTTTGACATCATCAGTGGTGGCGAAAACTGCGTCGTGTTCCTGGAGGTCGGGCAGATCATCAACGTCCCCGCCCCAACGCCCACGCCCACGCTATCACCCACCCCTAGTGGCAGCGAGACACCAACATTAACACCGACATTTTCCGCGCCACTCGTCAGCTTCCCGCCGATAGATGCCGCCATCAATTCACCTGTTCCCTTCACAGTTCAGTGGGTTAGTGTGGGTGTCCTGGAGCCGCAGCAGGTCTATCTGGTGCAGATCGAAAACATCACGACGGGCGCGCAGTTCAACGACATCACCCGCGCCACCTCATTCCGCATTCCTGCCGAACTCGTTCCATCCGGCGGTCAACCGCAGCAATTCCGCTGGCGTGTATCTGTCTCTATCCAAAATGCCGAAGGACTTTACGCCGTAATCGGCGCTGAAGGCGTGTGGCGCGCCTTTACCTGGCAGGGGACATAGCGACCGTTAACCTGTCACCGCGAACGCTGCCAGTGCTGGCAGCCAGACCGAATCGCGCACGGCTTCAAATTGCGCCGTCGGGCTTTGCAAAATCACCAGATATGAAACACCCCCCACCTCGGTTGCGGCGATTGCAGCGATCAGGTCTTGTTCAGGAAATGTGATTAGCGTCACCGTCCACGTATAGTTCCCGACGGCTCGCTCTTCGATGCTGATGTTGCCCACATCGTCCGGCTCTACCCGTGTCCGCGACAGGAATGCTTCAGCAGCGTTGGTGACTGCCACCCCGTCCAGCCGCAAGAACAGCAGCAAATCGGCGTTAGCGCTGCCAAACACGCTCGGTGCAAGCGCCGACCATCCTTCTGGCACAATCGTTGTGAAGCCACTCCCATTATACGCCTCTGCTGCGGTTAGCGTAGCATTTGCCACCGTTGGTGCGGCAAACATAACCCTGTCATCCTGTGCACAACCTATACCTGGCGCGACGCTCGGTGACTCCAAAAACGCAATTGCAATCGAGTCCACACAGGTATCGCCACGCCACAGCAGTTCATGACCGTGCGCTGGCAATGTAACGGTAAACATCACTGGCGACTGAACGCTGTCAATGGAGGATGCAAATGGATCCAATTCACCACGCATGACCAGCGTAGGCACGTCGCTCGCAGGCAGCATCGGTGTGTCGATGGAAAACAGTATTGTTGTCAGTGGCGCATTCGCGGCTGCTTCCCATGCTGCTACCAACACCTCCACCACTTGGCTATAATCCCCGCCTTCCACCGAGCTTATCAGCGTTGGTACAGTTCCTACCCCGTCTCTCAGAGACATTTGGTAAGCAATCGCATCGATGAGCCGTTGCCCGGTCAGTACTACGCGCTGTGTCGTCCCGTTATCGACTGGCACGTCAATCGCAGCAGGCACTGCATCAAGCCGCTCCACCAATTCGGAAAATGTGGCTGCCAGGTCAGGATACGCCGCATTGCATGCAGCATCCGCTTCGCAGGCTGCCATCAGTCGTTCAACCGCCGCCTGCGCCCCCTCAAACGCAAGCCCTGTTGTCGTCAGTGGCGAGTCAAGGATGACGCTCTCGATGCGCTCTGGCTGTTCGTGTGCGACTGCATGTGCCAGCACTGCGCCATGGGACGCGCCATACACGCTGTAGCGCTCATAGCCAAGCAGTTCCATCAGCGCGCCCACATCCGCCGCCTGTGCCGCGATACCGAACGACGACAGGTCGAATCCGTCCGCAGTCAGCCGTTGACGACAAACCTCAATAACGGCATTGATTCGTGCTTGCTCCGCTTCCCGCGAGAGCAGCTCACTCAGAATCATCTGCAATTCGTCAACGATCTCCGGGCAAGTGAGCGCAGGTTCGCTGTAACGCCCGCCGCGCTGCTCGATCAGGATCAGGTCGCGTCCGACCAGCGCATCCAGATCAAGCGTGTTGATGCTGTCAAATGGCGACTGCTCGCCCACACCTGTCAGCAATATCACAGGCGTGCGGCTTACAGCGCCAATCCCGCCGGAAAGCAGCGCCACCGAAAGCCGCACCACACTTCCCGCTTCTTCCGTTCCAGCAAATGGCACAACCAGAACGCCACACTCCACTGCGCGTTCTGTCGTGATAGTCACAGGACACGCGCCCGCTTCCAGTTGCGGAATGGCTTCCGGCTGGGCGTTGACGGACACTGCCCACAGTGTTGACAGCAGAAACAGGGCAGCAATCAGATACTGTCTCACGCGCAGCTCCATCCTATGTTATGCGACCGAACTCGCGCTCAAGACGGTCACTGCTCAGATGAATCATTGTCGGGCGCCCGTGCGGACACGTCAGCGGTGAACGCGCACGTTCCAACTGACGAATCAGCCCCTGCATCTGCTCCAAACCCAGGATTTGCCCGGCTTTAACCGCCGCGTTCTTGCACACCCGCTTGACGATCTTGTCTTCAATACGCTCCTGCCCTGGTCGGTTGCCCTGTGTCAGGTCTTCGAGAATGTGCGTAATCACGGTCGCCGGGTCTTTGTCCGCCAGTATTGCTGGCACGCTGCGCACCACGAACGTATTCACGCCAAACGTTTCGACATCAAACCCAAACCCGCGCAGCAGTTCCAGCGCCCCTTCCAGCAGCCGCGACTCCTCTGCGCCAAGCTGAAACGGCTGAGCCTCCAACGCATATTGCGCGATCATGCCCTGACGTTCGTAGTCATCCATAAACTGTTCATACAGGATGCGCTCGTGCGCCGCGTGCTGGTCAATCAGATACACGCCCGCCGGACCTTCGGCGATGATGTAACTGGCGGCAACCTGTCCCACTACACGCAGCATCGGCAGCGTGCGTGGCTTGGCAGGCGCACCAATGCCGACTGGAATCGCCGTTGGGTCATCCTCAATCGGCTCATGCTGCTTGCGCGCGTGCTGACCGGGACCATCAAGTTCCAGGTCGAGATCAAGCTGTGTCGCTTCGTATGGGCTTAAAGTCCAAGCCGGGCGTTGTTCCTGCTGCGCGCCGCGCGTGCTGAACATGCCCGGTGTCTGCGCCTGTTCAATCACCGCCCGACGCACTGCCTTTTGAATCGCCGAGAAGATACTGTCGCCATCACGAAAGCGCACTTCCGCTTTCGTCGGATGAACATTCACATCGACATCTTGTGGCGGCAGCGTCACCATCAACACGGCAACCGGGAAGCGTCCCGTCATGAGCAGCGTGTGATACGCCTGTACAACGGCGTAGGTCAGCCCGCTGTCCTGCACCCAGCGCCCGTTCACAAACAGCGTGATGCGCGAACGATCTGCGCGGTTGAAGCTTGGCGCAGACGTATAGCCATACACCTGTACGCGGTCCTGCTGCCCACTGCGCACTTCCAGCATCTGCTTACCATGGTCCAGCCCCAGCGCATTCACCAGCACATCACCCAGATGCCCACTGCCGTGCGTGCGGAACACTTCGCGCCCATCTTGGTCGAGGATGAAGCGCACCTGCGGATACGCCATTGCGTAGCGTGTGATTAATGCCGCGATCTGCCGCTTTTCGGTGTTCTCGCTCTTCAGGAACTTCAGACGTGCAGGGGTATTGTAGAACAAGTCATCCACTGTAATGACCGTTCCCCCGGGTGCGCCCACGCTGCGTCGTTCAGATACCACTCCGCCTTCCAGTTTCACCCGTGTGCCTGTGTCCTCATCCGCCGAGCGCGTGACCAGCAGCGTCCGGCTGACGGCTGCAATACTCGCCAGCGCCTCGCCTCGAAAACCGAGTGTCAGCAACCGATCCAGGTCTTCTAGTGTGCGCAGCTTGCTCGTGGCGTGGCGCAGAAATGCCGTTTCCACCTCGTCTGCCCGAATGCCACAGCCGTCATCGGCAATTTGAATCCGCGTGCGTCCGTCGCCCGTTACCGCTATCCGTATCTGGCGTGCGCCAGCATCCAGCGCATTCTCCATCAGTTCCTTGACCACAGACGCCGGGCGTTCGACCACTTCCCCGGCTGCAATCTGTGCGACTGTTTCTTCTGACAATACTTGTATCGGCATCGCGTCCTAACCTGTCAAGTCGAGCTGTATGTGTTCGGCTTCTGGCTTCTAAATGAGATGGAGAAGAAAAATGTGCTGCCCGCGCCCAGTTCACTCTCCACCCACGCCCAACCATCATGTCGTTGCGCAATACTTCTGACGATAAATAGCCCTAGTCCCGTCCCCTTGATTCGCTTGAACTCGGCTCGTGCCGGACGCACGCCGCGCTGGAACAGGCGCGGCATATCTTCCGGCTTGATGCCCAGACCATCATCTTTCACGCTTACTACAATGTGTTCATCGCTGCGCCGAACCCTGACCTCAACGACTCCCCCATCGGGCGTGTACTTAATCGCGTTATCGACCAAGTTGGCGACTGCCCGTTCGACCATGTGATTGTCTGCCATCACAACAGGTAGATCATCATCAATCGATGCAGATAAGCGCAGCCGCTGCTTGTCTGGCGGAATCACCTGCTGGTGAACGATGCGATGGACGATCTCGCCCACGTCACACGGCGCGCGGTTCATCTCGTAGAAGCCCGTTTCCGGGTCAAAACGTCCTGCGTCCTGAAAGTTCTCGATCAGCTTGCTCAACTGTCCAATGCCCGCCAGTATCTTGCTGATAAAGTGCTTCTGCTGCTCATTGAGTTCGCCGACCAGCGGCTGCTCCAGCATCGAAGCAAAGCCCTGTATCGAGGTCAACGGCGACCGCAAATCGTGGGCAACTAGCCGGATGAACTCGTTCTGATTGCGTGCCAGTTTGCGCAATTCTGTGATGTCTCTCAGCAGCAGCAGCGTCCCGCCATCCTCCAGCCGCTCACTATGTGGCAGAAACCGCGCGCCGTCGTCCCCCGCCGTCCATTCGGCGTGGTCTCCCGTCTGCGCCAGCCAGCGCTTCAAAGGCTCGGCAAACGGCAGCTTCTGTACATCAATGCCTTCCTGCTCATCTGGCAGCGCAAAACACGCCCTTGCAGCATCATTCCACCGCATGAGTCGGCGCTGCTGGTCGAAGATAAGAACAGGTGCTGGCGTCGCGCGCAGTAACGCCTGGAGCATAAAGTCTGAGTTCATCGTAAAGCCGCCTTAAGTTGCGTCATACATACAATCGTGATAGACTGCGAACCAAGCCATTGTAAATGTTTTGACAGATTTTCACTCAAGATGAGACCGATATGGCAGAACGAATCCTGGTCGTTGACGATGATTTGGATAGTTTGAAATTAATCGGGCTGATGCTCCAGCGCAACGGCTATGAAGTATCTGCCGCCAATACCGGTGCCCAGGCATTGGCGCGTGCCACTGCCGAACATCCAGACTTGATTATACTCGATGTGATGATGCCCGACATGAATGGCTATGAGGTCTGTCGGCGGCTGCGGGCAAATGGTGAAACGAAATCTATCCCCATCATCATGTTTACCGCGAAAACGCTGATCGATGATAAAGTGGCGGGTTTTGAAGCAGGTGCAGATGATTACCTGACAAAACCTACCCACCCCTCCGAGCTGGCATCCCGCGTGCGCGCCATTCTGAGTCGCAATTCGCAGCGCCGTGTAGAGGTCAGTACAGGGTCGTTAATCGGTGTTCTGGGCGCGAAAGGCGGGCTTGGTACGTCTACACTGGCGTTGAATATCGCCGCTGCCCGCATTCTGGCGGGTGATAATGCCCTTGTTGCCGACCTGCGTCTGGGAATGGGAACGCTCGGTTTGGCGCTGGGCGCACCCAAGTCCAACGGCATGGCAACTGCGCTTGCCAAAGCCATTCCAGACATCAAGCAGCGTGGGCTGGAAGCTGAACTTTTTGCCCACACCTCCGGCTTGCGAGCGTTGTTATCTTCCCCCCGTGCCAGCGATGCCCAGACAGCTTATATCCCTGAAGCGGTTGGGTCTGTCGTGCGAACGCTGCGGCAAATCGGCACGCCGCTGGTTCTCGACCTGGGGAGTGGCTATACCCCGATGGTGAACCATTTGCAAAACGACTTCGATCACCTCATAATCACCATCGACGCACATCCCATGACCCTGCATCTTGCGCGCGAACTTCTGCGCGAACTGGAAAGCGTGCGGCTGAGCAACCGCCTGAGCGTAATCGCGGTGAGCCGTGCGCAAGGCACTACCCAGCCTGCCTGGAGCGAACTGGATCGCGTCTTGGGTCACTCAATCCGATCAGTGCTGCCGCCAAGCGCAGACTTGATGCTACAAGCCTACCAGTCGCAGGTTCCCGCCGTGCTTTATCAGCCCGCAGCCATGTATTCGACACAGGTAGTGAAAATCGCCGAGGACATCACGACGCACATTCGTCAGTCAAGCCGGAGCGCGGTGCTTCAGTAGGTCACGCGGTATGTGCGCTCAGAGTTCAGGACAATCGGAATCCGAAAGTACCATTGACCAGGCTGCCCGCCTGTTACATGCAGCACAGTATGTGGTCGCTTTCACAGGTGCAGGCATCAGTACGCCGTCTGGCATCCCTGACTTTCGCAGTGTCAATAGCGGACTTTGGGAGAATGTCGATCCGATGGCGGTCGCCAGCATCTTTGGCTTTCGCGCCAATCCAAAAGCCTTCTTCGACTGGGTTTACCCGCTGGCGCAGGTAACGCTGCAAGCCGAGCCAAACCCTGCACATGTCGCCCTGGTTCAATTGGAACGGGCAGGCAAGCTCAAGGGTGTAGTCACGCAAAATGTTGACATGCTGCATCAGCGTGCGGGCATCCAAACGCTGTACGAGCTACACGGGCACTTCGATGAAGCGACCTGTACACACTGCTTTGCCACCTATGCCGGGCGTCCTCTATTGGAGCGCTTTCTCGCCGATCATCAGGTTCCTCATTGCCCTCAGTGTCGCGGTGTATTGAAGCCAAACGTGATTCTCTTTGGTGAGCAGCTACCCGTGCAGGTGCTGCGCGCGGCACAGGAGATGGCGCGCAACGCCGATTTGATGCTTATCATCGGCTCGTCGCTTGAAGTCGCCCCCGCCAGCGATATTCCGCTACTGGCAAAACGGCGTGGCGCAAAGTTGATTATGATCAATCGAGAACCGACTTCGGTAGATCGTGAAGCATCGGTTATCATACATGGCGATGCTGCTCTCGTTTTACCGGAAATCGTCCGCTGTCTGGAGGCATTGTCGTGACATTCAGCCACACCCATGAAACGGACTCTCAGCGCGCCATTAAGTTACTTTCGCGTTATGAGCGCGTGATTGAAATCAGCCAGCAGTTGACCTCCACACTCGATGCCAAAACGCTGCTGCGGCGCATCATCACAGCTGCCTCTGACCTGACCGACTCAGAAGCCGCGTCCATTCTCCTGCTCGATACTGCCACAGGTGAATTGCGCTTTGAAATGGCAACCAATTGGTCCACACCAGAACTTGAGCGTTTTGTTGTGCCATTGGAAGGCAGCATCGCGGGCTGGGTGGTACTGAACAACGAGGTGCGCGTCATTGCTGATACGCGCCAGGAACCTGACTTCTTTCCCGATGTCGATAAAGATACGGGCTTCAAAACGCACAATCTTATCGCTGTCCCCTTGCGCTCACATCAGGGCAAGGTCATTGGTACGCTGGAAGCGATCAATAAACTGAATAAAGCTGCCTACGATGTTGAAGATGTCAAGATGCTGACCATGCTCGCAGTCCATGCGGCAATCGCCATTGAAAATGTCCGCCTGTTCCAACAAAGCGACTTCATGGCAGAGATGGTTCATGAGCTGCGTAATCCATTACAGAGCCTCAAGTCAAGCGCCACGCTTTTGCAGCGCCGCGCTCTCCCTGAAGACAAGCGTGCCGAAACGCTGACCATGATGGAGAGCGAAATCGAGCGGCTCGTCAAACTCACCACCGAGTACCTCGACATTGCGCGGCTGGAAAGCGGGCGCACAACGCTTCAGATTGCCGAAGTCCCGCTCGATGCGCTCGTGACCGAGTGCGTCCAGCAGGTGCAGCCCCAGGCGGTTGAACGCCAGATCGACGTAGGTATTTCACTGAACGCGCTGACGGTGCGCGCCGATCGCGGCAAAGTCAAGCAGGTCTTGCTCAACCTGCTCACCAACGCCGTCAAATACAACCGTCCGTTCGGGAGAATACATATCTCGCTCGTTCCAATCGAAGAAGCAGACACCCACTATGGGCAGGTGTCCGTAACTGATACGGGCTATGGCATCTCCAAAGAGAACCAGCGCAATATGTTTCAGAAGTTCTACCGTGTCCCTGACACGGCTCAAACCACGCAAGGCACAGGCTTGGGACTGGCAATCGCCCGTCACATCATCGAGGCGCACGGCGGCGCGATCTGGCTGGAGAGCGAGGTTGACAAGGGCAGCACGTTTTACTTCACGCTGCCTACCGTCAATTAACTGTCTGCCACAGCTGTGCTGGGTGTTATTTTGGCGTTCGGCGGCGGCTGCGTGAACGGCAGTTCGCCCTTCTCCCACGCCACCAACAGCGGCACGGCGATGGAGATCGACGAATATGTCCCTGTCAGCAGCCCGATAAACAGCATAGCAATGAACTGACGAATGCTTTCGCCCCCAAACAGGAGAATGGCAATCATGATGAAGAATGCATTTAACTGCGTCGCCAGCGAACGATGGATCGTCTCCAGCACACTGCGGTTGACAATCGCTTCGTATGGCTCGCCCAGATGCTTGGGAATATTCTCGCGAATACGGTCGAACATAACGATGGTGTCCTGAATCGAGAAACCGACCACCGTCAGCACTGCCGAAAGAAACAGCGCATCGACTTCCCACCCAAACAGCAAACCTGCCAGGGACATGATACCTGCCACGACAAGTACGTCATGCACCATCGCGATAATCGCGCAAATGCCATAACGCACCGCTTTGGGGACAGACCGGAACGTCAGCACGATGAAACCAGTGACGACGACTGTCGCCGCCAGCACCGCGAACAGTGCTGCCTGGGTCGCCTCCTGCCCAACCGTTGCGGATACGGCTTCAATGCGCGAGGCTTCCCGGTCAATCGGCACGATGGCATCTAACGCATCTTCGATCTGTGCAGTAGTATCCTCATCTACAAATGCGCCTCGTACCGACCAGCGGTTTTGTGCCGGATCGCCAAGCTGCTGTATAAGCGGGTTCTCGCTGCCAAAGCGCACAAACACATCACGAATATTGGCTTCGCTTGCTCCCACCGCCGTAAACCTCAGCTCATAAATCGCCCCACCCTCGAAATCGATGCTTAACCGCAGCAGCGAACCCGTCGTCGCCAGCGAGTACAGCATAATCAGGATGCCGGGGATGATCACACAGGCGGAGATAATGAAGTACCAGCGTCGCTTTTGAACCAGACTAAACATGTTTTGCCCCCTGCAAACCTAACAACCACTGGCGCTCTGTAACCGGCTGACGCAGTAGTGCGACGAGGATATGGAGGAATGTACGCGTGACGATCACAGCCGTGAACAGGTTAATGATCAACCCCAACGCCAGCGTCACCGCGAACCCTGCGACGATGTTGGCACCTGGTGTTTGTCCAAAAAAGAACAGAATCGCGCAGATGATTATCGTGGACAGGTTCGAGTCGCGGATCGATTGCCAGGCGCGGTCAAAGCCTGCGGGCAGCGCTTCGTCCACCTTGCGCCCGGCGCGCAACTCTTCCTTGATGCGCTCGAAAATTAGGATGTTGCCGTCCACCGCCGTCCCTATTGAGATCAGGAAGCCGATAATGGCAGGCAGTGTCAGCGTGACCGGGATGAGCTTGAACACCGCCAGATTCAGCACGATGAACACCAGCAGCGCCAGATCAGCAGCAATACCGGGAACACGGTAGTACACGAGCATGAACGTCAACACCACGATGATGCCGATGATGCCCGCGCGCAGGCTCAAATTGACCGATTCCTGTCCCAACGTAGCGCCAACCTGTTCGCGTGTTTCCACTACCAGCGGGATCGGCAGCGCACCAGAACGTAGTTGCAGCGCCAGCGTGCGTGAGGTTTCCTCGTCAAAGTTACCAGTAATGACACCGCCCGCCGTCAACTGCGCTTGAATCGTCGGTGCTGATAGCACCACCCCATCCAGCACAATCGCCATTGGTTGTCCGATATTCGCGCCCGTGTATGGACCGAAAATGTTGGCAGCTTCGGGCTTAAGTTCAAATTGGATCACCCATTGCGTTTGTTCTAGCACTGCCACTGCAGCCTGCAACATTGCCCCTGTCATCACTGTCTCAAATGGCTGCCCCGTTAGCGGGCTGACCGCAGCCGGAGTGCCGTCAGGTGATTGTGTAACAGTCGGGCGTGCCGTCGTCAGGATGCGCTGTTCTTCCAGCTGTTGTATCTGTTGGAAGTTCAACCCGCTGAAATTCACAAACTCAAGTAGTGCCGTCTGGCGAATGGTGTCGATAGCGGTCTGTACGTCGGTCACGCCCGGTAATTCCACTAGGATGCGCTCGTTCCCAAGCACCTGAATGGCAGGTTCGCTCACGCCCAGGGCGTTCACACGCCGTCCGACGTTGTTCGCCGTCTCGCGTAATTCCTGGGGGGTATAACTGCCTGCCGCTGCATCAGCACGCAGTACCACACGCAAACCGCCGACAAGATCAAGACCCAGTGCCTGCTGCACGTTCACAGAGACTTCCTGTATGCAGTCTTCGTTAAAGTCGAAGTGTATGCCTTGAGATGGAATGGTGGCTTCATTTGCGTAACATGTAGGCGGCACATTGGTGAGAATCGTGTCAGGCAAACTTACCCATATGGCGAATATTGCCAACAAAATAATCACCACTAACCAGCGAATATGTGTTCCCATGTGTCTGCCTATTCTCCTGTTTTCTGTGCCGACTCAGCCAATTTCTCCGGATCATATGGCTCTATCAAGGCGACTGAGACCATTTTTACGACGACGCCGGGGGCAATCTCAACATGCGCGATCCCTGTGTCGCCCTCAACTTCCACCACTTTCCCGATGATGCCGCCATATGTGATCATCTCATCACCGCTGTTTAAGGTGCGCACGTACTTTTGCTTCTTTTGGAATTCGCGCTGTCTGGGAAAGATCACCAGTGACCAGTATGCGCCCAATGCCAGAAACAAAGCCAGCGCGAAAAATATCGACTGTTCCATACCGTCCTCATATTGTCATCTCACGAACGACCATTATAGCGCACGCCAAGAAGGACTGACTCGCTTGCCGTGTCCGACTTTACTGCCTACAATACGCACGGTATGGGCAGATTATCAAGCTGCTCAGTTTGCGAAAGGACTGCTTATGACTCGCGTGATGCGATTCACACTCTTATCCATGCTCCTGCTCTTGTTTGCCTTGGCACCTACGGTACGAGCAGGCGAACGTACAATCAGCATCAATGGCGACGGCAATGCCACCTGGTTCATCTCTGGCGAGCCGACGCTCATCATCAATGGCTTTGATCTGGCAGCGTTTGGAGTCGCCACGCCAGCCTTTATTGACCGTGTGAGCATCCAGGTCGATACAGCTGTCCCTGGTGCGAATGCCGAAGTCGTTATCTATGAAGACGCCAATGGCGGTTCTCCGGTGGATGCGCGCCTGGTCTCGCGCCAGCCTGTCTCGATCGCGCAGGCAGGCGTGTTCACCGCTGTGCTGCCCGCACCCGTTCAGGTCAATCAGCGCGCGCTCTGGGTCGGCTTCTATCTCCCGGTCGATTTCCGCTTTGTCGCCGACACGTCTGGGGCGTCCGTACTCACTTACTGGGGTTGGACACCTGGCGGTACGTTCGATCTGGGCAACCTTGCCAGCGCAGCGGTCTTCGGTCCGTCTGATGGCACGGCTCCTGTCAATATCAACCTCAACGGTAAAGCCCGTATCTCATTTGAAGTCTCTGCGACGGCGGTGGGTGCTGCCGCAACGCCAGCTGCTGCAACCGTGTCTGTGCCACAGACGGGTGTCGGCGTTGGCGATGCATCTGTTCTGATCGCCTACACGGAATGTCCTAATGTCCTTTACGATGGTGCAGATGAGCGCGTGACCTGGAATGATGCCATTAACCTTCACTGTCGTTTGGATAATGTCGGCTTCACACCCCCTATTCCACAGGGCTATACCATTCGCGGTAGCATGTACGCCATCACGATCTTTAAGGCAGATGGCGAAGTCTTGACGGGTCGTATGCAGTTTCCGGTGACACACTGTATCCGACCTGATGTCGCCGACCTCCCTACCGCAGTCATCGGTGTTGCCTGGGGTGTGCCGCGTACATGGCGCATTCAGCCGTCGCAGCGCTTTGGCGATCTGGTCTGTGCGGACATCCGGCGTATTGGCGCACTCGCCTACTTCATTCCCAATGGTCTGCCAACGGCAACACCCAGTTTCTAGTCAATTGTTTCTATTCACACCGACAGGGATACCATGCGTATCGTCACAAACGTCAAGCTTGCGCGCCGCAATAAGCAGTGGTCACAGTATCTCTTCTTCGCCAGTCTTGGCTTACTCTTGTTGGGGCTGTTCGTTATCAACCGCCCCACAACAACATCTGTGGCTGAAGAAGCGACATTGCTTGATGTCATTCTCTCGACAGTACCTGTTATCCTCGCCTATGCGATCATCATCGTCTCGATCCGTATGACCAATCTCTGGGTACGACAGCCGCGACCGGAGGTGGCTATCTCGGAAGGGCTGAAGGGCGTTAACCCAAAGACCGTGCTTTATAGCTACTATCACTTTCCTGCGCGTCACGTTCTGATCGCCCCACAGGGGGTGTTTGCCATCATCACTCGCTTCCAGGATGGCGTGCAGGTAAACGTTGGCGACCGTTGGCAAACACAGCGGGGTGTGGTTGGTCGTTTGCTGGGCTTCTTCCGCTTTGATGCGATTGGCAATCCATCAATTGAGGCAATAGATGCAGCACAGTATGTCAAAAAACTGTTGCAACCGATTGCAGGTGATATTGATGTACAACCATTGGTTCTCTTTGTAGATGGTCGTGTGCAGCTACAGGTGGAAAATCCTGTGGTGCCGGTCGTTCATGCAAATCCGAAGGATAAACTGAGTTTGAAAGAGTATCTGCTGTCTGTAGGCAAGGAGAAGAGACAGACTCTTACACCTCAGCAGATCGAACAGTTTGAAGCACAGACCGTCTCGACAAAGTGATGTTGAATCGTTGTCGTGGTAGAGCAAAAAAGACAATTGTGTTTGGTTGTTTATGACTATGCGAAATAAATAACCTGAGGGACAAAAAGCAACGAGGCTTGATACGCAAGCCTCGTTTCGCTTACAACAGTAGATGATAACGACTACATACCGTTCAACCGCGCCTGCCACTTCTCATACAACCGGTTGTACGTTTCCTGATTCAATTCGCCGGTCATCAGCTTTACGTCCAGTTGGTCAAGAAACGCCTGAATCTCCTCTTTCGTCTGCGGTGTAGCGGTATTCGCAGCCTGCTGCGGCTGCCCCCCTGCCCCACCCTGCATCGCTGCCATCTGGTTCATCATCATCTGATTCATCTGCATCTGCTGGTCCGCCAGCTTGCGCTGCATATCTGCCATGTCCGGATTCATCGCCGCGCCAATCTGCTGCCCAACGCCCAAGCCCAGCCCTGCGCCCACCAGCGCGCCACCCGCACCCGGATTCTCCGCCGCCGCCTGCGCAATGTTGAGCCGTTGCACGCGCTCCCATATTTCGAGGCTCACGTAATTACGCAGCTCGTCGAGCGACACATCGCCCTTCGCCTGGAAGGGGTTCGACTCAAATACCTTGATGCGCAGCCCCATCGCCTGGAACTTCTCGTTGACCTTCGCCAGCATCGCCCCTTCCAGATCGCCCAGAATGCGATTGGCATCCGGTACGCTCTGGGCACCCGACTTCAAAATCAACTCGCTGATTTCCCCAAGCAACATCGCCTGCAACCGATCCTTGATGTCGCGCACGCGCAGCACAGGCTTGCCAACCGCGTATTGCTTGACAAAGCGCATCGGCTCATCCACACCAATATCGATCACCCCATGACCGATCAGCAACACCACCCCCAAACCGCGTCCGGGGGTCTCCATCACAATCGGCGGGTTCGTCCCCCACCCCACCTGCGGCAGGTCCTTCAGGTTGACGAAGTACAGATCGGCAGTAAACGGAGTGCGTCCGCTGGTCGCCAGCCCAATCAACCCAGACAAAACGGGCAAATTCATGGTCGAAAGGGTATGCCGTCCCGGTCCCAGTACATCCAGCGCCTCCCCGCCGCGCACAAACACGGCTGCCTGGCTTTCACCTACGATGACCTGCGACCCCATCCGCCAATCGCCGCTACCCTCCTGAGGCTCGCGATAGGCAAGCTCATCATCCGCCACGTTGGTATGATCAATGACATCAATAATGCGCGCCATGAGAAATCCTTTCCTGAGAGAAACCAGATTGTGTGATGACTACACGAAACTCAAGTCACTTGTTGGTCACGCCTGTGATGACGTTCTCGCGCAACGACAGCGCTTCATTTGCCTCAACAGCCAGCCTTTCCAGCCCCTGAATCGCCGGACGCACTTCGCTTTCTGCGGCAACCGCCTCGTCCAGCGTCGCCAGCGCGCCGTCAAATTGCTCGGTGTAACGGATGAGCGCCTCGTCAAAGCTGTAGATGCTTTCCAGATCGTGCGCATCAATCCTGTTCAGCGCAAAGAAACCGGAGTAGCCCGGCGCAGCCGACGCAACACGATCATGGAACGTTTGCCACTGTGCACGCGCGCTTTCCATTGCACTCATGTACGCCAGTCCGCCTTCACGATCCAGCAGCCGCTTCTGTGCCGCTACCAGGCGTTGTATGCGCTGCCCGATCTCCCCCGCTACATGCTCGCGAATCATCCGATCAGCCGCGCGCCGCGCCGCCAGATCGAGATAGCCCGTAAAGCCTGGAATCCGTTCGACGATTTTCGGCATCGCGCCGCGCTCCGCAATAATCCGATCATACAATTCGCTCATGCAGCCACACTCCTGTGTTATATGCCCATACTGTCGATTCTACACGCAATCCCCGTCCCATATCCCCCGAAACAACGGGGGTGCGCCTTAACGAAGGAAATATTCCGTGCCGCAAAACGGGCAGGTGACGACGCCTTTGCCTGCCAGCTTGAGTTCGCCACCGCAATTCTTGCATTTGTTTAATTCGCGCAGTTGGTTCGCCTCAACTGAATACAACGTGCCTTCATCCCAATTGACGTAGCCGCTGAACACCTGCAAGCCCACCAGTTGATGCACCATCTCTTTGACCTGTGGCATCGGCACGCCCAGTTCCACCGCCGCATCATTGACGCTGATTTGCCCGCGCGTCTTCACCATATCCATCAGTTTTCGCTGCTTCTGCATCACCGATTGCTCTTGCGCCTCTACCCCACCCCGCAGGTAAAGATAGACACCGCCCGCCATCAGCA
>Ga0224723_1001117_pt1 | contig 16900 bp, 18 predicted proteins | sample Balambano_FR2_Me_FD_161647 | JGI IMG/M metagenome (GOLD analysis project Ga0224723, IMG submission 161647) | Freshwater sediment microbial communities from Lake Towuti, South Sulawesi, Indonesia - Balambano_FR2_MetaG | ecosystem: Environmental > Aquatic > Freshwater > Lake > Sediment | place...
GAGGTGGTACACCTTTGCCGCAACCTGGTACCCTATTGCCGCAAACAGGTGGCACACATCTGCACCAAAGCCCGGTACACTTGCGGCCGCAACTTGACAGTACGCGCCTGCGCTCTGTGGCAGCTTCAAGGTCGGCTTTGGGGCCAGTTGTAGGGCACCGGCTAGAGGGAGAGGTCAAGCAGGTGGCGCTTTACCGAGGAAGAACGGCGCGATATAACCCACCTGCATTACGCATTTGCTGTCGCTTTACCTCAGTCGAACCTGTAATGTTAGCCTTGAAGTGAACATCACTGACCGTTGGCGGTATATCATCTCCTACAGCCGGTATATCGGTAGCAGAATAGAAGCGGAGCGAGGCTTCAGCCAACTCGTAGTCAAATCTCTGCTCAAAAGCACGTCGCCACGATTCTCCAAGCGTTGCGACGACGACCTGATCAAGCCGTATCAAAAGTTCGGGTTTACCTGCTAAACGAGAACGAATTTCCTCGATAAGATCCCCTAACGATACCCCAGCTCCAGCTCGCTCCATAAGTATAGATGCAATAAGAACATGGGAGCCTGCCGGTGGCTGCAATTGAGCTAATGAGAAATGATGCTGTCGTACCCTGCCGTTCGCGCTCTTCACCTCAATGCGTTGATGGTCGGCACTAAAGTCGTAAATGTCAATAGGTGATGGATGCCAAGCGCCCATCACTATCACCGGGTCTGTAGAGCGTGCGATTAGAAACAACTCTGCCCAAAAGCCTTGAACCGTTTTCCGGGCTGGCTCTGCCATCGCCCGGAAGAGTTCAACAAGGTTGTGGATTGCCCGTGAAACCTCATTTGCTGAAGGTGCTGGCCCAAGAACAGCTATAACACCATCCAGCATTTGCAAAAAGTAATGCTGGAGCGCACTATCATTACTTGTACAACGAATAATGCTGAAGTTTCCCGTTTCCTGACTGTTATCCTCGTGTGTGATAGTGCATTCCGTGTTCTGAATTACTGTCAGGTGTTCCAATTGGACAGGGATAGCCGCCGTTGGCTTTGCTTGATGAGGGGAGGCAATTAGAAGAACTGGGCCGCCACTATGATCCTTGGCAATGCGATGCCTTTCATAACCAGGAACACTTCGCGCCGAAAAGCGACTGATACTTTCGGGTACGTTAGATGGCCGTGTCAGTTCATTGAAAAGGTTAATTAAATCAAGCATAGTTCGCTCATCTTTCAACTGCCTGACAACTGACTAAGCCAGTCTTTGGACATTGCTTTCGGTACCCATACCGCAACGGCTGGTACATCTGTGTGTTCCTGCCCATCTGCATCTCTGACTGTAAGATTGTGAATTTGAATTGTTAGAACAGCATCCTCCCTAATGTATCGATCACCTCGGTAGATAGCGCCTTTGCTATTCGGGTGGGCGCCTTGAAACAGGTTGAGAAGTTTTCCCTGATCATCTGCACTCCGCATCCTGACTTTACCGCCACTCATTTGGAATACGGTGCAAACAGCATGAGGGTATAGTTCAAGATATCGTTCGACCTGCAATAGCATACCGGTGAACTTCTGCGAGTCCGTTGGTTGTGGAACGCGCAGGAGAGGCAGGAGGTTTGTGTAGACCTCGGCTAGTGAGATATTACGTGCCACAGAATGCCGCTGTGTCTCGGTACGATCCGAGTGCCCTTCGTCATCAACTAAGTTCAGCTTTCCAAGCAATTCTGTCACAAGTTCGCGGTTTGCCTCAACCGCTTCGAGCGAGTCATGAGGTGCCGTCGGAATAAACCATTCGTCGCTAAACGTATCCTGTATGTAGGCGAGATTGAGAACATTTCTGCGCGTTGGTTTGAGCCCTGTGTCAAGAAAGAAGGCACGCTTCCACTCCAATAGAGGCTTGTTCGTCTTGCTGTGCTCAGAGAGTCGATTGCGAATATCCTCTTCATGGTCTACGTATGCCCGGAATGCTTCCCCCACCGCGTCTTCAACAAACACACGGCAGAAGCCCAGATACCCTTTCTTGTAACCGAAAAATCGCGCTCGCTGTTGAATGGTATCGGCATTGCCGACGCCCATACCACGAGGCATGTAGGTAACAGTTAAGCCCTCAACGGTGAATCCCCGATCCATTGCTTGACCACCTACCAGAATCCACGAATATTCGTTCTTCCATTCAATTTGGGGGGTGCCGTCCCTCTGTTTTGAATTAATCTCCTCAATCATCGTTTTCCGAATCGCACGGGGCAGTTTATCTAAAATAGCGTCAAACGAGGGAAGATTGGGAACTGTCTTTTCCAAGTCCTTATATGCCTCATAAAACTCGTCTACAACATCCTGTCGATCTGCGCTGCCGGGAGAAAGGCTGAGCAATTGCTCCCACATCTTCTTGATATTCCGCACCCAGTTGGCATATTCCGAGTGGGGGATTGTTTTCTGCGACGGATGCACCATCATAGAGCGATTGCCTGTGGGTTCACCACCGACATAAGCCGCAGCCACTCCAAGGTAAAAGAGGCGCATCGCGAATTGAAGGCTCTCTGGCGGATATGTCAGAACATTGTTCTGTGATGGAATATCTACAGCCGGAATGGTACGCGCTAACCACATATTCCCGCCAAAAAACTCCTTGCCTCCTGTATAATCACCGCCCGGTGTAAGGACTTCGGCAAATTCTGGAGAAAGTACATCGATGATATTAATAAGCAGCGGCGCTTGCGGTGTTGCCGTGTATTGAAGGTAGGTATGGTGAGGCACGCTATGGCGCAGATCGACAAGATGGCGGTATGTCGTGCTTTGCCCGCCCTTATTAACCGCAGTGTTCAAACCAGCCTGGTCAGCCTCATCATCGATGATAAGCACGGGAACGCCCTTGAGATCAAGCGCCGCGAGGAGTTTGTTCAGATTGCGTAGATGAGTGTGATTTTTCATGACAGTAATAAGTACTGTCTGTCGCCCCACCTCCGGCACCTCCTTGTCGCGCCACTCAGCCAGAGCGCTTTCAACGTGCTGTCGCTTATCGACTTTGGGGTTAGACAGAGGTTTCCACTTGCGATCCGCCCGCGTGCGGAGGCGCAAATCGTTCTTGAGTCTATCTTCCGACTGTTTGAACAGCGGGATAGATGTTCCTGCAATGACAATAACCAAGGGATAGCCATTATCGCGTGCAAGGGCCGCGACCGTTGTAAAAGACATCGTTTTGCCACTCTGGACATAGCCAACAATCAACCCCGTTTCATTTCCGTTCGCATCGCTCGGTGGCACACACTTCCCGAGGACTGCCTGAGCTTCGTGGCAAATACGATCACGGCTTACCTGATCAGGTAAATCGAGATGTTTCAAAAGACTTAGTGTTTCATGACCTGCACTTGGAGCCCACCGGCCAACCAAAGGCGGCCCTTGGAAGGCAACGTCGATTGTCTCGCTTTTCGTGGGTACTGCATCGCTCGGCATATTGCGACCTCTCGTGCTTGTAGTGCGGCTTTGTATTGGCTACGCCTTCGATAGAGCGTTCCGCAGCAGATCATTCAGGTACATCCTGATAGTTCCAGCCTTCCTAACGCCGCCCTCTCGCGCTGAAATCTCTGCGAGTGCAAGTGCAGCCGCAACCCGTAAAAGAGGCTCGATCTGCTCGACCTCCGGGCCAGAGAAACGGTCCATAAACGGATGAGCGAGAGACAGGCGGATGACCAATTTTCTGACCGTGTTTCCTTTGCCGTCTTGCTCTGAGGTTATTTGATCAGAAACAGTGAGCCAGTCACCTATCGCAGCATCAGTGCTCAACTCAATTACTATGCGCCACAAAGCATCGTTGAAACTTAAATCAATTGTTCGTTCGCTTGCAACAGTTGCTGGCGGCAGCACTAGAGGAGGCGGGTTTTCGGCGGGCTTCGTTTGTAGCTGTGGCTCCATCACCGCTGGTACATCTCGCTCGATTACCTTAGCGGTTGAGTCCAGGGCATTTTGGGCACCCTTCTGCACATCGACCGGTTTGGGGCGTACACGATATCCTTCTGCCTGATCGAGAAGTGGAATAGGCGATGCATTGAGTTGTTCTTTCAAGAACTCAAGAAAGATGTCTTCATGCTCGGCCCATTGGATGCCGTCTTTCGTATGACTTACATCAAAACCCTCAACATGTAATTCACCAAACAGCCTTTGGTAGGTGAAGCTATTTGCCTTCCTGAAGATTTGTTCGGGCCTGTACCCATCGTCGGCGCTACCTTGAATGAGACGGTTACGTCGGAATAAAGCGAAACCAGCGCCCGATGTACTCGCTGTTTCACGGAGCGCTGCATAGCCGTATACTCGAAGGCCACCACCAAAGTCCAAGTTGATATCTTTGCGCCAGGTTATAGGAGTACCAGCTTCGTGCTTAAAATGATTGGCAATCAGGACGTTGGGTTGTAAATACGTGAGTAAGTCATCATTAAACCGAAGCTCAAGAATGCCTTGGCAGATAAAGATACGGTAAATACTTGCTAGATGTTCCTTGATCTTGCCAATTGTGCGCCCCTGTGGAATGCTGTTCAAATCATACAATGTCACTTCAGTAAAGTGCGAACTAAATGGCGCAGGAGCTTCGACAGGCAGTATATCTTCAATAGAATCCCGCACAATAGTACCGACATCAAAAGTGATAAGCCGCTCGACATCTTCACCAATAGCAGAGGTGCGAACTGACCAACGGCGGGCAAACCAACATGCCGCACTTTTCATTCCGACACCGAACTCAGATAAACCGGAGCGGTCAGCAGGAACGGCAGCCGTCTTAAACGCTCGCTGATAATCGTGCTCATGAATACCCGCAGCGTTGTCACGAATGATAATTCGCCCGTTATCAAGTGTGCTCAACTCGATAGTAATCCGGAGTTTACAATTTTTGCCTTCTACCGCCTCAAGAGCTTGTCGATGCGAGAGAAAGCTTTGTATCGCATTATCGACAAACTCAGCCATTGCGTACCAAGGCTTGTAATTTAGATGGGGGAAAACGGAGAGAACGCTGACTTCTGGTCTAATGTTAACGGCCTTCGTCGTTGTAGTCATATGCTCAGTTCCTCTATCTGCCCGATACTTCACAGAGGTCACGAAAAAACGGGTGAGTATTTTCGACCTCCGCTTCATCGCTGGCAGTTAGTACTGCTCCGTTGGTAATGTTGCTTGTCGTTTCAGCTACAAGCTGCGAGACAATAAGGGTCTTCACAATTTCTGCCACCACCCCAACATGTACTGCGTTGCCAAGCGCACGGAACGCGGCTTCGTGAGTATTGGGTAGTAGGTGCTCGACAGGAAAGCCTTGAAGTCTTAGACCCTCTTTTCTGGTAATAAATCTGCGCTCTGGCCCCAGAATTGGGATTTGAGTTGTTGTCATCGCCACGAGCGCTGGTGAGCTACTATACCGCTTCACTCGCAGGCCAGAAGGACGAAATTGAAGAACGTGACGCCAGAGATCGCGCTCTTCTCCCTTACAATTCCACTCTAGTTTTCGTAGAGATGCTGGATACTCCCTCAATTTAGCGACCCACGCATCTGAAAGGCGAGAGCGATGTTCACGAAACCACTCGCGGTTTTGTTTAATAAATTGGATCTTCCACTTAGGAAATTTCGTTGTTTTCGTGCGGGCGTAACTGGGAAACAGTTCGATCAATTGTTCTTTCGTTAGTTCAGGATTAGCTGCTTGTCCATTTAACCACGCTCGCAGCATTCGCACATTTGAACGGTAAGGTGTCGAACGCTCATAGGCGTATGTAGCATCCAACTCATCGCCCCAAATTGGAAAGGAAGGGAGCGAAGTATCAGCCGGAATAACTTGCAAGAATGAATTCCAGTGTTCGATGCACGAAAGCTGCCTTTCTGACAACGTAGTTTCTACCTTATCCTCTTCTGATAGTTCGCTGGCGGGCAGTACTATGGACGTAAGGCTCGTTGTTCGGGTTCTGTTGGGCTGCGGAAGCGGATTAGCGGGTAATTCGCCCTTCCTGGCGACAATGAAAAACCGTTCCCGCGAATGTGGGTAGCCGAAATGATGCGGCGAAAGAAGACCAGTACCTCCACTTTCAACATGTTCAGTACCTTGAACGTCATACCCCAATTCTATAAGCCCTGCCTTTACAACTTTCCACGTTTGCCCCTTATCATGTCGCTCGAAGTTACCTACGTTTTCGAGAATGACGAACTCTGGTTCATGTGTCTTGAGCACATCCAAAATTTCGCGAAATAAAGTTCCGCGCGTCCTGTCCATTGCGCCTTGTTGAGTTCCCGATTTCGAGAATGGCTGACACGGAAACCCAGCGCACAAAATATTGTGTGGTGGTATTTTTGATTTATTAGTGCGAATGTCGCCATATGTTACGCTTGCTGTTTCGGGAAAGTTTTGAATGTACAGGTTTCGCAACTCATCATTTATCTCGGAAGCGAACACGCACTCAAATCCCAACTGTCGAAGGGCAAGGTGAAAGCCACCAAGGCCCGCGAAGAGGTCAATGAACTTCAACGACACTTTCTAGCCTCCGCATCCTCCAAGTCGTCTTGCACCAATATCAAAATTGGCGGCGTTCTACGAACGTCACCGTCGGGTCATTAAGAAATCTTCTGTTGAGAAGAGCTTACGAGTGAGAGTCTATCGAGGATAACCTGGCCGAGGATGAGACGAGAAGGCGGCATTGCAACTCACACCTTTGTTTGCCTTGGCATCTCCCTACTACGGAGACGGCGGCACATTGAAATGCGGCCCTCAGGGAGCGACCTCTCTTAGTATAACCTAAGACGGATGAATATGGAATTGTTTAGACGCGACACTTTCTTAACCTTTTCTCATCAGCGATTTTACATTAGGTAGAGCCACGCAATCGGTTTCTTCCCGAGGCGGCTCACGTAGTGAACACCCCGCCAAGTCAAGACCGTGCGAGAGCCGCAAGAAAAGGCGCGAAGCGCTACCGCCAGTCGGCTCATCGCGCGCTCGCGCCGAAGGCGGTCTTGACGGCGGGGTTATCATTGCCGCAGCCGACACGGGAAGATGTGGGCTTGTCATCCAGCCGTAATCTGGACTAAAGGATTTCCTCTACGGCTAAAGCGCATACGGTTGCTATAGTAGCTCGTGTGAGCTAGCAACCTACCCAACGCGAGGTGTACAGTGAGAAAGTCCCACGTAGCAAACCAAAGCCAGCCCCCGCAGCGCCAATATACCGAGGAAGAGCAGCGCCTACGGTGGGCGCTCATCATCGAGGCGATCCTCCGTGACCCGATCCGGGTCGTGCCGCCCACTCTTCAGCTCGTAGTACCACAACCTCAGCAACTGCGGCCAACGGCATGAGACAGCGAGTTGAGACAGCAGTAGGACAAGATGAGACGCCATTCCGTAACCGGAGTGGCGTTCTTCATTTCGTGTCCCCTTGCACGCCCGTGCTATAATGGCAGCACACTTGTTTTACAAGCTGGGGGTGCGATGAGTACGACCATCATTATGGAGCCGGACATCCAGCAGAAGCTGGCAATCCTCGGCAGCGAGGCATCCGACGAAGTGACGGACGTGCCCGCAACGCAAAGCATCCAGCAAGGTATCACGCACGCCACCGGCTTCATCTACAATGCCAAGCAAGAAGGTGGCGGTACCACCCGTCTTTTTAAGGTACTACAAACTAACAGTTGTCGTTTTGCGTGCAAATATTGTTACACGTCCTGCACCATTCGCCGCAAACGGACGACCTTTAAGCCCGATGAGTTGTCAACCACTTTTGTTTCACTTCAGCGCGAAAAGAAGGTAGACGGCCTCTTCCTGTCATCCGGCATTGTCCCCGACGCTGACACGACGATGGAAAAGATGCTCGCCACCGTCGAGCGGCTGCGGCTGAAAGAAGGCTATACCGGCTACATCCACCTCAAGCTCATTCCTGGCGCGTCGTACGAGTACATTGAACGAGCAGTGGAACTGGCCGACCGCGTGAGCTTGAACTTGGAAGCGCCTAATCAGGCCCGGCTGAACGACCTCGCTCCCGACAAAGAGTTCACCGAGAGTATGTGGGGCCGGATGGTGTGGGCCAGCCAGATGATGCGCCGCGCACGCCAGGAAGGGCGCACAGCCGCGGGCAGCCTGACAACCCAGTTCGTGGTTGGTGCGGTCGGCGAGAGCGACCGTGAACTCCTGGAAACGGTGCAGCGGGCTCATCGCGAACTGGGGTTGTGGCGCGCCTACTTCTCGGTGTTCCATCCGATTGAGCGTTCGCCGCTGGCCGACCAGCCCGCCGAAGACCCGACGCGCGCCTTGCGCCTCTACCAGTCCGATTTCATGCTCAGGGATTATGGTTTCAGCTACGCCGAGCTGCCCTTCGACGATCAGGGGCTATTGCCCCGCGACAAAACGCCCAAGCAAGCATGGGCCGAGCACAACCTCCACGAACCAATCGAGGTAAACCGGGCATCGCGCCACCAATTGCTGCGTGTGCCGGGAATTGGCCCCAAGAGCGCCGACAAGATTCTGGCCGCCCGTCGCGAAACGCGGCTACGAGATCTATCCCAGCTTAAGGCCCTCGGCGTGACCACCGGCTGGGCCGCGCCATATGTCTTGCTCGACGGGCGACGGTCAGCGGTACAATTGTGGCTATGGTAGCAAAACGAAAACCGCGCCAGCCAGGGAGACCCCGACCGACGCGGTTCGCTTCAGAATGCGGTAGATGGCCTACGCAGCGATACAAAGGTGGGCGCGGAAGGTCAGCGCAGAGACGATTGAAGTGTGACCAGTATCCTTGTAAATATTGTTTTACCAGTTGTGCGATTCGCCGCAAACGGACAACCTTTAAGCCAGACGAGCTGTCAACTACTTTTATCTCACTCCAGCAGCAGAAACGAGTAGACGGGCTCTTCCTCTCCTCGGGCATCGTCCCCGATGCCGATACCACGATGGAAAAGATGCTTGCAACCGTCGAGCGCCTCCGGTTAAAGGAAGGCTATACCGGCTATATCCACCTTAAGCTCATCCCCGGCTCGTCGTTCGACTATATCGAGCGCGCGGTCGAACTGGCCGACCGCGTAAGCTTGAATCTGGAAGCGCCCAACCAGGCACGCCTGCGCGAGCTTGCGCCCGACAAGGAGTTTGCGCAGAGCATGTGGGGGCGCATGGCGTGGGCGGCCACGATCATGCGCCGGGCGCGACAAGAAGGCCGGCAAGTGGCACGCAGCCTGACCACACAGTTTGTCGTGGGCGCCGTGGGTGAAAGCGACCGCGAGTTGCTGGAGACTGTGCAGCGCGCTCACAGGGAGCTTGGGTTGTGGCGCGCCTACTTCTCGGCCTTCCATCCTATCGAGCGCTCGCCGCTGGCCGACCAGCCAGCCGAAGACCCGACTCGTGCCTTGCGGCTCTACCAGTCGGACTTCATGCTGCGCGACTACGGCTTCCGCTACGACGAGCTGCCCTTCGATGAGCAGGGTTTACTCCCGCGCGACAAGACGCCCAAGCAAGCCTGGGCAGAACACAACCTCCACGAACCGATCGAGGTCAACCGTGCTTCACGACATCAACTGCTGCGTATCCCCGGCATCGGCCCGAAAAGTGCCGACAAGATTGTGGCCGCCCGCCGGGAAACACGGCTGCGCGACCTGTCACAGCTCAAGGCGCTGGGCGTGACCACGGGCTGGGCGGCACCGTATGTGTTGCTGGACGGACGGCAGGCGCCAGTGCAGTTGCGGCTGTGGTAGGCGTACACCAGGGTGTATAATGACAACTATAAAGAGGTGGCTACGACGTAGAGATCAAAACGATGACGAACTTTGTTCCCGATATGCTGACGTTTCAGGAGTTCGCGCTGCAGGAGGCGCTTCCGCTTGCAACGATCCAGCAGGCGGTGCTGGAGTTTCTGCGTAATCGTGACGATGTCGCCGTGTTCGGTGCGCAGGCGGTGAACGCCTACGTCGCCGAACCGCGGATGACGCAAAATATTGATTTGCTTTCTACGCGAGCAGCGCTGTTCGCCGAAGAACTCCGTCAACATCTGGCACAGCGGTTCCACGTCGCCATACGCACCCGACAGGTAGCAGAAGGACGTGGACTGCGCCTGTTTCAAGTTCGCAAAAGTGGTAATCGCCACCTCGTTGACGTGCGTGCGATTGATCGTCTGCCAGACACACAACGTATCGCGCAGGTCCTTGTGATTGCACCTGCTGATCTCATCGCAAGCAAAGTGATCGCGTTTCATCAGCGGCGTGGTAAGCCGAAATCCGGCACCGACTGGCGTGATCTTGCTATGTTGCTGCTCACCTTCCCTGAGCTGAAGCAGGAACACGGGCTTGTCGCCGAACGGCTCCAAAAGGCTGAAGCTACACCGGAGGCTCTGGCGGTTTGGGGCAATCTGGTGGCGCAGGAGCTTCGATTGGAAGACGAGGAAGATGAATTTTGAACCGATGCTCCTGCGCTAACACGTCATTCCGCTTGCTGCGCATTCCTGGCATTGGTTCGAAAAGTGCGGACAAGATTATGGCCGCCCGTCGCGAAACGCGGCTACGCGACTTGCCCCAACTCAAAGCCCTCGGTGTGACTACTGGATGGGCAGCGCCCTACGTGCTGTTAGGCGGCTATCCGCATGCAGATAGGGCCGGGAGTTTTATTGATGGACGAGCAACTTGAGCGGAACAAGCAGAACGTGATGGCCTTTTACGACCTGATGTTCAACCACTGTCAGCCCGCGGAGGCGATTGAGCGGTACGCCGGCGCGGTCTACATCCAGCACAACCCGCACGTAGGCGACGGTAAGGCGGCCTTCATCGCGTACTTCACGCGGATGGCGCGGGAATACCCGGGCAAGCGTGTCCACTTCAAGCGGGCGATCGCTGAGGGCGACTACGTCGTCTTACATTGCTTGCAGGAGTGGCCCGGCGACCAGGACTACGCGGGCATCGACATCTTCCGGCTCGACGGGCAGGGCAAGGTGGTCGAGCACTGGGACGTGTTGCAAGTGGTGCCTGCGGAGTCAGCCAACGAGAACACGATGTTTTGAGCCAAGGTGTTCAAAGGCCGCCGCCTAACAAGGGCATGCACCTGACCCCCCTTCGCTGCGCTCACACCCAACAGGCGATCGAAAAGGCTCTCAAGGCCTTCTTGGCCTTCCACGGCCAGCCGATTCCACGCACGACCTGGAAGTGTTGGAGCGCCTCTGCCAGGCGATCGAGCCGCTCGCTGACCTTGATGCGTTCGACCTTGCGGCTCTGAGCGACTTCGCCGTTCAACTGCGCTATGTTTTCCGTGTGGCCGACGCAGGAAGAGGCCTTGGACGCTTTGGGCACGGCTGAAGCGACTCGTGCGCTTGTTGGGGAGCGTTTGCCGCTGCCGCCGGTCAGCAGTGCAATTGCGGCTGTGGTAGCGAGCGTTTACACAAGAAAAACCGTGCGGATGTGCCGCGTGAGGAAAGGAAGGGGTATGGCGAAGCTCGTGTTCGGAATGAACCAGTCCCTGGACGGCTATGTCGACCATATGGCGTTTGCGCCAAGCCCCACGCTCTTCCGCCACTTCATCGAGGAGGCGCAGGGGCAGGCGGGCAGTGTCTACGGTCGCCACATGTATGAGGTCATGCGGTACTGGGACGAGGATCATCCTGAATGGGATGCAGCGGAACACGCCTTCGCGGCGGCGTGGCGGAACCAGCCGAAATGGGTCGTCTCGCGCTCGTTGACGTCGGTCGGCCCTAACGCCAGGCTTGTGGAGGATGATCTGGCGGGCGCGATCCGCGCGCTGAAGGCCGAGCGCGACGGGGAGATCGAAGTTGCTGGCCCGGCCTTGGCGCAAAGCCTCACCGAACTTGGCCTGATCGATGAGTATCGAATCTACCTGCACCCCGTCGTGCTTGGTCACGGCAAACCATATTTCGCTGGACCCCGGCCGCCGCTCCGCCTTATGACTAATGACCGGATTGGCGAGGATGTGATCAGGTTGACCTACGTTCCTGCTTAGTGACCACTCCGGCAGTAGAAAGCCATCGACCACAGAATTTACAGAAAGAATGATGCACAAGCTAGACGCCAAGGAGACATCATGACAGTCAAGCGTATGGACAACGTCGGCATCGTGGTAGAAGACATCGACGCCGCCATTGAGTTCTTCACCGAACTTGGCCTCGAGCTCGAAGGGCGCGCCCCAATCGAAGGAGACTGGGCAGATGGCGTCACGGGATTGCGCGACATGCGCGTCGAGATTGCCATGATGCGTACGCCAGACGGTCATAGCCGGCTCGAGGTGTCCAGATTCCTCGCGCCGCCTGTAGTCGCCGATCACCGCAGCGCCCCGGTGAACGCTCTGGGGTACCTACGCGTCATGTTCACCGTGGAGAACATCGACGATACGCTCGCCCGGCTTGGCAAACGCGGCGCGCAACTCGTCGGCGAAGTGGTTCAGTACGAAGACGCGTATCGGCTCTGCTACATCCGGGGACCCGAAGGAATCCTCATCGGGCTTGCCCAAGCGCTCGGGCAGCAGACGTCCCAGTGAGCACAGATGACAGGGAGACCTGATAGGGGTGCGTACTCGCGGTGGCTCGTTGCCGTTTGAAGACCTCACGGGCGACCCTGACTGCGGACATCGCCCGCAGCCACCCAGCGTAAAAAACGCGAATGATCACCTCTCTGCTTCGCCCGACTCAGGTGGCCCGTGAGCGGGTGCGCGTCCGCTCGCCCAACTGTTGCGTCGGGTCTGTCGTCCGTTGGCCACGCCAGAACGCCCGGCGCCTTTCTGTTCGGCTTGCGCCTGATGGCGGTTGATGGCACCACTGAGATGGTCCCAGACACGCCCGAGAATGCCCTTTTTGGGTATGATGTCGGCCACGTTTTCGCTCTTGTTGCGAGCGCTTTATGCGCGGTCTTGCCCAGTGATCTACCCTTCATCGCTTTGGATACGCTGTTCGAGCTTGGCCGTCTCGGCTTGCAGTACGGCGATAAAGCGCAGCACAAAATCCAGGATCGTCCTCAGTTCCTGGTCGGTGTAGTGTGCACACACCTCCCCTAACGCACGGATCAACGAATTGAAGATTGCTGTCAGCCCTGGCATATCCGAGCTTGGCTGGACGATGACCCGGCGTCGGTCGTGTGGGTCGCGCTCACGGCGTACCAACCCGGCCTGTTCCAGCCGGTCGACCAGGCCAGTCACTCCGCCAGTGGTCAAGTTGGTCAACTCGGCAAGTTGACCGGCCGTCAGCGGACCGGCTGCACAGACCAAGTCCAGCGCCTTATGATCGGCCATGCTTAATCCGAGTTGCTCAGCAATCGCTTGATGATAGTGGGCCATCTGCTCGCTCAAATCGCGCGCCACGCTGCGTTTGATCGCGTCTTGGAGAGCAGGCTGTTGTGGTAATACGTTTGACAAAGAAGCCCCTTTCTCGTATAATCAAATTATCTCGCTAATCTAAGATATTTAGCTTACCTAAGTAAGTACTGGCTGAATCTAGTTTAGCATATGCGCGACTATTTATCTATCCACCCAACCGTCGCCACATCGGCTTCGCCTTTCGACCGCTTCGTCTGCGGCTCGCGGCGGCTGACGCCCACGTTATACAGACTGAGGGAGGGCAACATGAACGTGAATCAGTTGGTCGACGTCGGAGAGACGAAGCTCTACTGTGAGGTACATGGAAGCGGCCCATCGCTGGTGCTCGTGCCAGGCGCCAGCGGCGACGGCGGATACATGCAGCCATTGGCCGATGCGCTCGCCAATGAGTTCACTGTCATTACCTACGAGCGGCGCGGAAACTCACGCAGCCCGCGTCCGGAGGGGTGGACCAAAACGTCGATCGAAACCTACAAAAGGAGGACTTCGCCATGACAACCGAAGAAAGCAAAGCTATTGCGCGCCGTTTCTTCGAAGCCCTCGGAGCCAACGACCAGGCCGTCTTGAACGAGCTGTTAGCGCCTGATTTCGTAGCTCATCATGCTGCCACGCCCGGCCCACTAAACCGCGCGGCGCTTTTGCAAGGGATTAGCATGGTCAGCATGGCTTTCAGCGACAACGATTACACGATAGAAGACCAAATCGCGGAAGGAGACAGGGTCGCTACCCGGATAACCTGGCGGGCCACTCACACTGGTGATTTTCAGGGCCATGCGCCGACCGGCAAGCAGATTGAGGTCAGCGGGTTCGCCATTGAGCACCACAAGGATGGCAAAATCGTAGAACGCTGGCTCAACTATGACCAATTGGGCATGATGCAGCAGCTTGGCCTCGTTCCGCCAACGCAGCCCACCAAGTAGCGGAACCTCGTCAGTCGGGAGCCGCTTCGTGGAGGCGCAAGCGACCTACCAGGTCCTAATCTGCTCACGGCAAGCAGGACGGGAATCTCGTCCGTTAGGCAATACCCGTCTGGAACAGTAGGAGGGTCGTATGGCTTCTACTCATCTTTTGTCTGGCGTAGAGACAAGCACGAAGACGGCAAGCATCGCAACAGTGGCGCTGGTAGGTGTCGTGTATTTCGTGGTAGCCATCGTCATCTTGCACGTTCTCCGCCCTGATCTCAACCCGATACAGCGGCCAACGAGCGAGTATGCGGTCGGGCCATATGGCTGGCTCATGACTTCGGCCTTTTTCAGCATGAGTGTGGCTTCTTGGGCGCTGATTATTGGCCTCTATCAAGGAGTATCGCAGTCGGCGCGATCACGGATTGGTCTTGGCCTGTTAGACATGGTTTGACACCACACCGGCTGCGGATTGCGACCGGTGATGTGATTGTCCTGTATATCGACGAATGTCACCTGGTCTGGGGTGACGTGTGCGGCTACGTGTGGGGGCCAAGTAACGAACGTGTCACCGTGCCAATCGTCAATCAACGCGCACGCCAATCCTACTATGGCGCTATTGATGCCCGAACCGGCGAGTTGATGGTTATCCCAGTCGAAGCTGGCAACACGCAGTGGATCCTGATTTTTGTCGAGTATCTGCGGCAACGATACGAAGGAAAGCAACTGGTGATCTGTTGGGACGGCGCCTCGTACCATCGCAGTATCGAACTCTGTGAGTACCTTGAAGGTCTGAATGGCGGCCTTTCGCAGGCAGCGTGGTGGATTACCTGCGTACAGTTTGCACCCAATGCGCCAGAGCAGAACCCAATCGAAGACGTTTGGTTGCAGGCCAAGACGTATGTGCGAAACCAATGGCATCGCTGTCAGCAGACTTTCCAGAGTGTGACCGACCTCTTTGAGGAAGGCCTCAACGCGATGGTGTGTGATTTTGCGAAGCTACGCTCCTACCTGCCAGATTCAGAAATCATTTAGGATTGCTATAGCCGTTTGATGTACCGCATTTTTGCGATGTAGTTAGGCAGGGAAGGTCACCGCTAAATCACCAAAAGGAGAAAGCCATGGCAGCGAAAGTTCAGTTATCGCAAGTAATCGACCGGCCAGTCGCGGATGTCTTCCGTTTCTTCGCTATTGAGCACGTCCACAACCACCCTCACTGGGACCCGTACATGCAACTCGAACAGGTAACCGATGGTGCTATTGGCGTCGGGACGATCATCAAAAGAATTAACTCCCGAAGTGGCTCACCTGTCGAGGGGAGGATGGAAATCGTGGAGTTCGAGCCAAATCAGTCAATGGCGACGATCACCCACGATGGTGCCTTCGAAATACGGGGTCGGGCGCTATTCGAAGCTGCTGGTGAGAACCGAACGATACTCACGTTCGACGTCGAGTTCCCCGGTTTAGACGAGTCCGCGGACACGAGCATGATTGTCCGGTCAATCCAGGGCAGTCTCAACAATATCAAGCAACTGATTGAGTCCGAGACCTAGAAATATTCGTGCAGAGTCGTGTCATAGTAGCTGCTGGTGTTCTGGGCAGTGAGGTCTGGGTAACGCTGTTTCGAGTCGCTCGCCCAGAAATCTTGCAGGCTGTCGGGATTTGGCCACCTTATGTGGGCTAACTCAGCGTGCCGCCGAACAAGGCGCTCCACCTGACGCCTGTGAACGTGGCGCAAATTCGTGATAGTACATACGCGTCGCGCGTGGGAAGCACGGTGCTGGGGTCGTGGGGCGCAGGTGAGCTTGAGCGTTAGCCCGCTCGTATGGTGCAGTGGTCAGCAAATTCGATAACCGCTTGAGGGCAGGTAGCGCGTAAAGTAAGAAAGGAGGAATGCGTATAAGCCAATCGGCCCCGACCTTTTCCTGCGTGGCTTGCTCCTAACCGACGGTGCGTCGCGTTATGAATCGCCCCCGTTCTTGACCAAGGAGAATAACTCATGTCAACCGAACACAACAAAGCCCTCGTCCGCCGTCTTTTTGAAGAGGGCCTCAACCAGAACAAGCCGGACGTCTTTGATGAATTGATCGCCCCCAGCTATGTGAACTACGACTTCCCCGCACCATCCCCGGGCCTCGAAGGCTTCAAGATGGCCATCGGGATGTTCCTCGCCGCCTTCCCCGATATGCGCGTGACGGTTGAGGAAGAACTCGCTGAAGGCGACAAGGTTATAACCCGGGGCTACTTCACCGGCACCCACCGAGGCGACTTCCAGGGGATTCCCGCCACGGGGAAGCCGATCAAGGTGAAGTTCATTGACATCTGGCGTTTCGAGAACAACAAGTTAGTGGAAAACTGGGGCCAAATGGACCAACTGGGCATGATGCAGCAATTGGGTGTCATTCCCACACCGGGTGGGAAGTAGGTGTTCAGCGAGAGTTACAAGCGAAGCGCGTCGCTTTTTCAATGCGGTGTTGCCAAAAGCACAGGGATGCCAAGCCTCACTTGGCTTGGCAATCTAGGGCGCGGGCTAACACCGGCCTGAACCCGACGCGCTCCGCTATCGCTCCGCGCGGGTTATGCCGACCGTTGGACGTCGCCTGCGGCACCGGCGTCGTGGCGCGGCTAGCAGCCGAGCGTGTCGGGGCCATGTCAGTTTGCGCCCTATACTGTACCAAGAGCTTGCAGCAATAGGGTACCAGCGACTTGCAGCAATAGGGTGCCAGAG